>Ga0265798_10002577_pt1 | contig 26593 bp, 15 predicted proteins | sample P3T30metagenome_FD_192430 | JGI IMG/M metagenome (GOLD analysis project Ga0265798, IMG submission 192430) | Plant litter microbial communities from East Loma Ridge, Irvine, California - P3 T30 | ecosystem: Environmental > Terrestrial > Plant litter > Unclassified | place: USA: California...
ATAAAGAGAAGAAGATTATTACTCTCTATATACTTCTACACTTATCTTACCTACTATAGCTACTTAATATAGGTTATTCTAAGCTATTAAAGAAAGCGTATAGCTACTAAGCTAAGAAGCTAACACGTAACTAGATTAGCTATATTATAAAACTTAAGTTTTTACTATACTTTAAGCGCGCTTTTAACGCTATAATTACTTCTAGTAATATCTAAGAAGAGTTTTAAGGCGCTAGATTAGTTTTATTTAACTTAGAGATAGTTATAATAGATCTTAACGTATAGTTATATACTCTTTTACTACTACCTATTAGTAACTTACTCTAGCTATTATAAACCTCTAGTAATACTCTTAAAATAGAGTTATAATTAACGCTAGTAAAGTAGAAGATTTAGAAGTATATAGATAGCTTGCTAACTTTTATAGTAGAGGCCTTTAAGAAAGTTTTAAAAGGCGTAGTAATAATTATATATAAGCTAGTATTAGTCTAAAAAGAGATTACTAAGCTTTAAGTAGCTAATAAGGCTACTACGCAGCGTAAATTATATAAAAAAAAGTAGATTAGAGTAGAAGAGTCTATAATAGTAGAGGATAGCTAGTGTAGAATAGCTTTATAGAAGTTTAGAGCGTATAGTAATAAAAAGAAAGTAAAGAAGTAGATACGCGCTAAAGAGAGTAAACTATTCTAAAGACGCTATAGATACTATAATAATATAAGATATAACGCGCGAATATATAATTATAAAGTAGAAGTAGTCTCTTAATTTTATTTTAGTGTCTTTTATACTATATTATACTAAAGTAGATTATTATAGACTATAATAGAAGAGGTTTTAGTAGAGTCTTAGTATAAGTATTTCGCGAAGCCTGCTAATCTGTAAAGTATGCACCTACGTTACTATAATTTAATACTTAATAAAGTAAATAAGCTACTTTTTAGTTTATATTAAAGCTAAAACTATAGAGTTTACTTATTAAAAGAAATAATTTTTATAGTACTACTATAGTAGTAGTAATATTTAATAATAAATTTAAGCTAAAACTAGCTAAGTTTAGCTTTAGATTTTAAGCTACTAAGCCTATATAAATATAATATTCTTTGTTTATCTTAAAAAGCTTTTTATTCTCTATATTTTATATATAAAAAGTTATTTTAAATCTCTTTTATTTACTAAGTTATACTACTTTAAAGTTTTGCTATTTTGGTGAGGAAAGTAGCTCATCGGCTGAACTAGCTCACCTAGTGCCCGATCACTGTACGAGGGAGTGCCCGTTCACCCCACATCCCCGCTTCCCTCGCTGCTTCCTCCCACGCCAACTCCCACGTGCAAACTCCCAGCGAACCACGACTGCGTGCGACACACCATTTGACTTCTAGCTCTCTTATGTGTCGCGACAGGGCTCACGGCAGAATGTCACAGATGATGCGAGACGGGATGATTCGCGTCGCCTTAAGCTCGCGACCGGGCTCGAGTCCTTGGGCCTCAATCCCAGACACGCTCAGGTTGCACCATCGATGACGTCCCCAAACTTCTGGAATCGCTTCGGACTGCATTTGGGGGATAGAGAGATCTGCGTGAAAGCTGTGCGAGATCGCTATGAAGACTGTGAAGTGGAAGAGTTTGGGGAACAGGGTTATTGTAGCTACACCCTTCTGGTCACGCCATTAAAAGTAGCTCTTCCGACGAAAGACACTCAGAACCAGGCTATCGCCGAGGTGGAATGTGAGGATGGACCTGCTCTCATTGTCCAGCTTCGGTTGCCGCAGCACGCCCTCGACCTCAACATTGTACGCGCTGCTAGCACAGCGCATCCAGCACTAGCCCCCACCAGTGAGGATCTCGGTTTAACACTACCCAGAGACATATGCGCATACGAGATGAAAAAGGTTGACGGCACGCCGCTGAGTCGATTACAGCAGCATGGACACTCACTCGATGATAGTGCAGGAAAGCAACTAGAGCGCCTCATCACAAGTTTCGCGGATCTTATCGCACAAAGCTGGCACTCACCACAGAAAGCACATTATATCGCCCGAACGGTAAGAGCAGATTCGCCCATGGATGAGCATCCATCGATGCTCGCGCAGTGCCGCGGCAAGGTCGGCTCAACGATCATGTCTAGACTTGAGCGGCTGGCTAGTGAACTACCGGATGCATATCTACGCAAAAGAGCGCGAGAGACCATGCGCGCGATACAGCGAATGGGGGACTATTCAGTAGTACTCAATCATGGAGACCTAATTCCATCCAACATCCTGGTTGACCAGAACACTTGGCAGATTACAGGCCTGGTAGACTGGGCGGAGGCTGAGTACTTACCTTTCGGGACCTGCCTGTACGGTCTCGAGCATCTCCTTGGAACCATCTCACTAGATCCCGCCAAATCAGTGCCCAAATGGACCTACCTCAAAGGTGCGACGCAACTTCGTGAGCTGTTTTGGTCGCGCTTGATCGACGCCATACCTGAATTGGAAGCTCGAATGGGCGACGTGAGAGTGATGAGAGACGTGGGTGTGCTGCTTTGGCATGGTATTGCTTGGGATAATGGTGCTATCGATCGCGTAGTCAATGATTTGGATGATGTGGAAGAGCTGGTTAAACTTCGCGCGTTTCTGACCGCAGGATGAGAGCTGCCCCGCGTAGCACCAACGGCGAGCGCATGAGGTATCAGTGTCTTTCCTTTCCGTCTCGTCGTTCATTCCATTTGTTTTCGTTTGCGATGTGTCATGCTGAGATTCCCTTCTTGCTGTTGGTCGCGGTGCGTCGCACCTTCCTTTCAAACAGCGGATGTCCCTTCCCACACATAGTGCACCTTCTACATACATGTAGGCAACATCATAAGTTTGTTTGCGACTCATCACCTCGCTCTCTATTCTCGCCTTCACGGCTATCGTCGTCTGCTCCGCTCCGCCTCGAAGCCGAAAGGAGAGGGTCGCCAATAATCACACTCTCATCTTCACCACCCTAATCCGGCACAGCGCTGTACCATTCCAGCGACGTGAGTTGGGAACTGGTAAGGCGAATTTGAAATCAACTGAGCGGTGAAGGTCTGACGAACCAGGACAAACATTGAACATGGTGTCCACTCGGCGAGGCACTGCAAACGCAGAGCCGGACATGATTGGCACTGGACGGCCCAGACCGCTCCGACAGGCGAGCGACACCATACATATCATCGTTCCCAGCGCCAAGAAGGTCGAGAAAACTCAGAAGAATCGCAGAGTGCCAGAGACTCCTCCTAGAATGGCGCTCTCCGGCAACATTAGTGAGCATGATCTCAGTCTCACATCCCCAAGCACCGGCGAGTCTCCAGAGGTACTCACTATCATCACGCCGAAGAAACGACAAGGCTCAATTGATCCCACCGATCGAACTGTCTCCTCCGCCCTGCGGAGACTCGCACCTAAGCCTTTCGCGAACATGAGCGGCAGCAGCCACAACCCCATCATCGTCAACGAGGATCCATCACCTCCAAGGCGAGCAACGCGAGCCCCGAAGCGCAGACAGAAACACAAAAAGCTGTCAGAGCCGCATCAGTTCATCGGCAACGGATATAGAGAACTGTACAGCTACGGTGTCTCCAGACCGGCATTGGCAGCCATGCCTGCGAACGGCAGCACATTCACCGGGCACCAGAGTCACGATATCTATCGAATGATGAGCGCGAAGATCACTGCCGCGCCTGAAGTCAGCCCGAACGCAGCATGGGGTCGACACACGCTCAATGTACCTTTTGAAGTACAGTATCCACTCTCAGCGCCAGTTCTTGCGCAACACGCGCCACAACACCAACCAGCATATGCGCAGCATTATCATGTTCAAGGACCCTCCAATACATACGTCTTGCCAATGGTCCCCTCTCAGAACGAAAACTCGCTCCGTAGGCGAGCTGTGCATCACATTCAAGAGTACTCACGAACTTCACCACAGAAGAGGAAGCTCGCCGATGCTGACCTTGCTGAAACCGGCGATGATGAAGCCGGAGAACACCAGCGGAATGCTCGACCGCAATCGAGCCGTCCGACTACTCAATTGAATGCCACGCCTGTGTCCAGGGTACGCAACGTTGACCAACATAGGAATCACACGCCAACGGTACATCGAGGCCCAGATCCCAACCTCCTCGTTAGTCATCTCATTGAGCATACCTCACTTATCGCATCCTTGCTACAAGTCTATCATCAATCTGCAGACAAGAAGGGTTTGCAGAATGATATATCGATGATGGTCCAGATCCAGAATCAATATATGAGCGCTTGGATGGAGGCTGAATCACAGAGCTCGCGCAAGAGAACAAAGAACAACGGTGATGGTGCTGTCAGTCTGGCGAGCCACCAACAGCCTCTCATCAGTCCCGCGATGAAGGTTCAGAACGAAAAGGACCATACAGTGCGTCAGGCTCTTTCTGCTGATGCCGACATGTGGCAAGATGGTACAGGGCATAGTGTTGCGGACGCGTTCGCGGCCGTACCTGCATCATCACCGATAGCGAGCAGCTCTGATGGAAAGATAGTCGCTCCTGATAGTGTGCTTTCGAGTACTACAATGCAACGCCAACATGTCCAGGAACTGGTTGGCACCGAAGACACCATCGTCAAAACCCCACCACAGTCGCTTTCAGATCCTGGGGCGACGTCAACAAGACACAAGGGTATTCTCATCACACCTATTCAACGTAGAACACCACAAACACTCGACCAGATGGCAAAGGCGGCCAAGGATAACCCCAAGACTATGAACTACACGACTCGCTCATCTACTCCTTCCAAAGACGTGAGAACTCCCACAAAACTATCTCCCCGCTCCGCCAGCTCTCCAATCACACCAACTACCAAGGATGACGCTTCGTCTCAACATGGCAACGGCGAGCATTCTTCTTCCCGCAGCAAGCGCAGCGCCCCTATACGACCTGCCCTCAGCTCTGAGGTCGGCAAACTCCAAGTCTCCGGTAAAGGCGATGCTTCAAGCAGCTTCCACAGTGAGAGCTCGAGCGACTTTGGTACCCGAAGGCCGGTATTTCGCTTTGAACGACGCGTTGCGGGTGAAGGCGGGGAAGCTGAAGCGAATGATGATGCGACACCGACTGTGGATGAGTGAGTGGACTGGACAGCATGCGTGTGAGAGCTGCGCAGAGACAGGGTACACGAAGGATAGGTGGTGTTTGCTGGGGAGCTGAGAGGCATCTGAACAGAATGTACGTGTATTCCCCATGTAGTGTGGGGAGAAAAGGCCATGGTAGACGGACCAGAAGCGGGTAGTGTGTGTAACTGGCGTCGAAGGAGATGATTTCGTACTTCACGTCGAGTCCTAGGACTACTTAGGAACGGGATAACTCATGTTTCATGATCCATATTCTATCTGGGTATCAAGTTACTTTTCCCTTTTTCCGTTCGTCTCCCATGAAAAGACCATGCCATTTTCGGTCCATCCCATACAAGTAACAATACTCAAGATAAATGCCATCAACGTATGCATAACCCCACTTAATTTCCCTTATTCCCCCTCTTACCACCCCTCTTCTTCCTCTCAACATGCCCCTGCATCGTCCTCTTAACGTCCCCCAAACTGCGCTTATTCTTAAACCTCGCCTTACCCAGCGTCATGAGGAAATTCTTCTTCCTCGCCTTCTCCTTGTTCGTCGTACTCTTGCCCTCTTCCACCTTCTTGGCCTGGTGCTTCGCCGCTTTGGAAGTGTGGTTCGTTTCGCGGTCGGCCCTGGCAAGAGCGATTTTCTCTTCCTTGGTGTTCTTCTTGCCGATTTTGGCGGCGAGCTCGATGGTCTCGGCGGTGATGGCTTCGTCGGCGTGGCGGGCGGCGAGGAGCTGGGCACGCTTGGAGGAGCCGGCGAGGGTGGAGGTTATTGTGCTGGAGGCGCGGAGGGCTTGGAGTTGTTTGAGGTCGGCGGGGGTGAGGATGGTGGTTGTGAGGAGTTTGGAGAGGGACTTGGTTTCTGGTTCCACGCTCTTGGAGTTTTCCTTGTTGTCAGATGGACCGGGGGTGGCGCTGTCGAGCTTGGCTTTCTTTGCGGGGCGTTCCTTCTTGTCCTTTTCGTCTTCTGAGTCGCTGATTTGGATGTCTTCGCCGTCGCTTTCGACGTTGATCCAGCCGCCTGAGTCGTCGCTGTCGCCCTCGCTTTCCACGTCCCACTTCTTCCAGTCGTCTTCGTCGTCGAGGTCGATGTCGCCGTTGTCTGCGTCGGGATCTAGACCAGCCTCTATGAGCTTCTTTCTACGCTCCTCTTCCTTCCATTTCTCGAGCAACTCGATGCCCTCAACCTCTCCGATAGCTTCTTCACCATAGCGGCGTTCTTTGATAGTACCAGCACGGATACCCATTGTCGCGTCCTTGCCACGATCGCGTTTCTTGAGGAGGTCGGCGCCGACTTCGCGGTAGAGGGAGAGGAGACCTTTGGCGGCCATCATGGTACCCTTGTCTTTCGATTTACGGTACTAATAACTGTTAGTATAGAGTATGGCATCGGACCTCAAGGAGTAACTTACCATGACCAAGTCTTGAAGCAGAGTATCTGTCATGGCCAATGGCTGACGTGCGCAGATCTCACGAATGGAATTCAGACCTGCTGCCGCGACCTCAGAGGCTGAGGCTTCTGACACGAACTCGTTCGCGATCTTCTGCACAAGTGGCTCAAGTACGTCTGGCGGTACATATGAATGTGTCGCTTGCGCTAAGCACGCCAAGTAAGTGGTGACTGAGGCTTGCCGAGGAGTGAGGTGCTTCAAGAAGTATGAGTATAGCGGAAGGACTGTGAGCTGATGTAATCCAACGAGGCGAGTGACAAGCTGCAGTGCCAGTAGCTTTGTCTCGAGAGCAAGCTTGTTCTTGGTGTTCTGGATGTGCTTCGAGAAGACGGTTTCGGCGAAGCCTTGAGGATCGTGGAGAAGGTGTAGCGCACTGAAGTTGAGGGGGTGGGGTGCGTTCTTCTTCTTTGCCTTCTTCTTGAGACTGGCAGCTGCGGATTTGATGTCGCGCGCCTTCTTCTTGCTCTTCTTGTTGATTCCGGCCGCGTGCTTCAGCTTTCCAATGTCTACATCGTTGTCGTCATCGCTGCTCTCCTCTGCGGCGGCTTCTCGCTCCTGGTCACCACCGAGGAAGAACCTGAGGCCGCCCGAGGTGGTCTTTTCGTTGTCGCTCAGTGCTGCAAGTCGCATGACCTCGACGGCGCGCGCATCTGTCCATATCTGTCGTTTCCACAGCTCTCTGGTGATCTTCACGGCCCAGAGACCCTTCGGCGAGGAGGTGTCGGATTCTAAGAGACTTGGGACGGTTAATTGGGAAGGCCAAGCATTGGGAGGATACTGCGTACTTGTAAAGTGCCGTTTGCATAGACTTGTTGAGCTTGTGGTTCACGGTCTTCGCGTTGGAGGAACGTAGATCTGAGATAATCTTGGTGTAGAGCAGTTGTCGCAGACTCTTGCTGTTCGTCGCCACAAGGAGCGGGAACAGTGTGTTGAGGAGTTTGACCGAGTCTATGACTTCTTTGCGCTTGAGCAAGCAGTATGCGCCGACGATCTTGTCCCTCAAGTCGTACTCAAGCACCTCATGGTGGGTGAGCAGAAGCTCGAGATCCCTAGGGAATTCGGATGCGACATCGGGATAGAGGTCCGAGGTATGCGAGACGAACTCAATAAGATCCTTCAGCGCAACCAGACCACTGTCTGAGGTGCTCGGGTCGGCAAGGAACAGGTCGAGGAGGGTTCGGTACTGCTGGTACTGCTGCTCGAAGTCGTCTCTGTACGATTGGGGGTCTCGCTTCAGCTTGAATCGGAGTGCCGCATGGTCCGACTCGAGCTTCTCTAGGGCGCCAACTTTGCGCTTCATGGTGAATATACGGGTGTCGTGACTGTATCAGTTATCGAGAGCGTCGTCTGTATGCGCCTTCGAGGACTTTGCGACATGAAATTTTAGTGGGGCCCATCCCACCAATTGGCCAGGGCGGACCGACACTAGGCCGAGAAGCTCTGGCCTCTTTGCGCGTAAATCTTTCTCACGAGCCTCGACAACTTGCGCCCGCAACTCTTCAGCCGCGCTGCCTGACACCGGCGCGCACTACACTCTGCAAGCTCGAGCGTTACTTTCGATTGTCGCGACTCAATTTTGAACTTTTCCTGCACGCGCTCAAGACCCGACGCGACGAGAGTAACTGGGCCAGCGCCCACCGCCGCCCATCATGACGAGCTTCTCCTCCATGTCCCTGTACGCCTTGACGGTGAAGCAGCCCACAGCCACACAGGACGCCATCTCCGGCGACTTTCTCGGAAACGGAAAGCAGCAAATTCTCACAGCGAGCGGCTCACGGCTAGCTATCCTGGAGGTCTCGCGGCGGCAGAAGGGCTTTCAAGAGCTCTACTCGCAGGATGTCTTTGGCATCATTCGCCGCATCGCCAAGTTCAGGATCGCGGGCGGAACCAAAGGTATGTCAGTCCTACTTCCCCGCTACAAGCAGTATAGTGATTTTCAAAGCACACGACACCTCCGAGCTCCCAGCTCACTGAGCCCGCGGTGGACTGGATTGCAATTAACAAGAACCTCTGCTGACTCCGTCAGACCATATCGTCATAACCACCGATTCAGGACGGTTAGTCACGTATGAGTACATGCCAGATGAGCACACCTTCAAGACGGTCCACTTCGAGACGTTCGGCAAGTCTGGAATACGACGCGTAGTGCCGGGCGAGTATCTGGCAGCCGACCCGAAAGGGCGCGCTATCATGATCGCCTCGACGGAGAAGAACAAGCTTGTCTACATTCTCACCCGAAGTGGCCAGACGGACATCGCCATCTCCTCACCGCTAGAGGCACACAAGCCACAGACGCTAGTGTACTGCCTCATCGGGCTTGATGTCGGATACGACAACCCCATGTTCGCTACTCTCGAGGTGGACTACTCCAACTCCGAGACCGATCCTACCGGCGAAGCGTACGACGAGATCAAGAAGGAGCTGGTATACTACGAGCTGGATCTTGGTCTGAACCACATCGTTCGGAAGTGGTCAGAGCCAGTTGATCGGACTGCCAATACCCTCTTCCGCGTACCGGGAGGTCCAAACGCTCCAAGCGGTGTCCTGTGCTGTGGAGAGGACAGCATCACATACCGCCGTATCTTCAACAACAAATCAAGCGTCCACCGATTGGCCATTCCGCGTCGGGAGGGAGCTACCGAAGACCCCAACCGTAAGCGCATGATCGTTGCTGGTACCCTGTACTCTCTGAAGGGCGGCGATTTCTTCTACCTCCTACAAACAGAAGATGGCGACGTCTTCAAGCTTACAGTGGAAGCAACCAATGGCACAGTCGACAAGATCAAGATCAAGTACTTTGATACTATTCCTGTCGTCACTAGCATCTGCATTCTCAGGGCAGGTTTCGTGTATGCTGCCTGCGAATCTGGAGACCGCATCCTGTACGAGCTCGAGTCGTTGGGAGACGAGACAGAGGACCCCGTGTTCGAGAGTGACCAGTTCCCTGTCGATCCGGAGACTGCTTTCGCGCCTCCTTTCTTCAAGCCTCGAGCCCTAGTCAACCTCACCGCGGTAGAGTCGATGGCCAGTTTGAACCCGATCATGGGTATGGAGGTTGCTAACCCTGCTCTCGAAGACGCGCCACAGGTTTACACGATCAATGGTACAGGAGGCCGAAGTTCGTTCCGCACCACCAGGAATGCGCTGGAGGTTTTGGACCTCATCGAGTCGCCTTTGCCGCAAAACGCGTCAGATGTTTGGACTACAAAGCTCACCAGCGAAGACGAGACTGACACCCTCATCGTCATGTGCCTTCACAGCAGAACATTAGTTCTGAAAATCGGCGATGATGTCGAGGAAGCATCTAACACTGGCTTCCTCCCAGATACAAACACGCTCGGTGTGCAACAATTTGGTGAGGACTGTATCATCCAGATTCATCCCAAGGGTATCCGCCACATTCAGGGCATCCAGTTTCCCAACGAAGATGCGAGCGCGACACATGCTAGTTTGACCGATTGGCAACCTCCAGCCCATCGTACCATTGTAGCCTGCGCTACAAACAACCGACAGGTTGCCATTGCGCTGAGTTCAGGCCAGATCTTGTACTTTGAGTGCGACTCCGATGGTTCACTTGCCATGGCCGAGGAGGAGATTGCCCTGGACAGCACCATCAACTGCCTGGCGATGCCCGATGTCCCAGAGGGTAGCGTGCGAGCTTTCTTCTTGGCTGTTGGCTGTAGCGACCAGACCGTCCGGATATTCAATCTGAGTCCTGACATGGAGGGCAATATCCTACGAAGCATCTCTGTCCAAGCTCTTACATCACCGCCGAGCGACCTGACCATCAACCTCATGACAGACAAGTCGCCCCGTGGATACAGCCAGTTCTTGCACATTGGTCTGCGAAGCGGTGTATACATTCGATCAGTACTGGATGAGATGACTGGAGACATCGGTGACACCCGGAGGCGCTTCCTTGGCCCCGAGCCTATCAAGTTTGCGAAGGTGACTGTTGCCGGCGAACCTGCTATCCTCGCAATGACCTCAAGGCCATGGCTAGGCTACACCCATCCCCGGACCGGCGTATTGCAGCTGACACCCTTGAACTACATCCCTTTCAAGTCCGCTTGGAACTTTGATGGTTCTCAATTCAAGGGAATCATCTGTGTCAGCGCTAATGAGTTACGGTAAGCACCCCCTATTTCTTTCGCTCCAACTGCAATGATGAAAATATGTTTCCTACCGTCGAATCAAGATGAGGCTGAAACAAAATTTCCAATTGTTCCTACTGAAAGCAGTTACCAACTCATTTTTGTCAAAACTACAAAAAAAATGAACAGTTGCTAACGAAACAGAATCTTCACCTTCAACGACTTGACGGACAACACGACCTACGAGAACATACCACTCAAGTACACCCCCAGGAAGATGGTCGGATGGCACGACCAGGGTGTCTTCTACGTGATCGAGAGCGATAACAACACTATCAGCGCCGATAGACGCCAACATCTGATAGCACATGCTGGTGTAAAGAAGGAAGAGACCGACAGCACCAACGGCTCCATGAAGACTGAGGATGTCGATGGTGATACGGCAAACGGCACAACCGATGGCGACGAACTCCCAGCGATCGACTTTGGATATCCAAGGGCGCAAGGCAGCTGGGCCTCTTGCATCCAAGTTGTCGACCCTGTGAGCGAGAAGACCGTCACCCACACAGTGGAGCTCAACGGCAACCAGTCACTTGTCAGTGCTGCTTTGGTCTTCTTTGAGAGCCGCGGTGACGAAGCATTCCTAGCTGTCGGTACTGCTAAAGACTTGAGCTTCAACCCCTTCAAATACACATCTGCTTCTATACAGGTGTACAAGATTAACCCCACTGGCCGCGAGTTGGAGTTCTTCCACGAGACCGAGGTCAGCGATCCACCTCTAGCGCTACTGGCTTTCAAAGGAAAGCTTATCGCTGGTGTTGGTCGTCACCTGTGTCTTTACGACTGTGGCATGAAGTCGGTCCTCCGTAAAGCTCAGGCCCCGAACTGCGTAGCCACACGTATTACCGATCTCAAGACCCAAGGCAGTCGACTTGTTGTTTCCGACCAGGCGCAATCCGTCACCTACGTTGTACACAAGGACCAAGTCCACCCCAACCGTCTCATTCCTTTTGTGGATGACACCATCGCCCGTCATACCTCCGCATCAGAAATGCTGGACTACGATACCACAGTCGGTGGTGACAAGTTCGGTAATATCTGGCTCGTGCGCTGCCCCCAGAAGGTTTCCGAGTCTTCAGACGAATCGCCCGACGGCTCCGACCTACTAGTAGACAAGGGCTACCTGGGCGGTACACCGAACCGTCTTGACCTCATCGCACACTACTTCACAAACGACATTCCTGTCTCGATACAAAAGACGGTTCTCCTGTCTGGTGGTGAGCGCATCATCTTCTGGGCCGGTCTCCAAGGCACTCTTGGTGCACTCATCCCCTTCAACTCCCGCCGACAACACAAGATGTTCCAGCAACTGGAGCTCCAACTTCGGTCGGACGATAAGCCTTTGTCTGGCCGGGATCATCTCGCCTTCCGCAGCTACTTCGCGCCGGTCAAGAGCGTCATTGATGGCGATCTGATCGAGCGCTTCTTAGTACTGTCACGCGACAAGCGGGAGAGCATCGCTGGGCAGATGACGGGTGCGGAATGGACCCCCAGCATGATTGATGAAGCGATCTGGAACATGCGGGGTCTCTATGCCTTCTAGTAGAAGCAAGTTTGTGCACATTACGGCGTTTGGAAATACGGGCCATGAAAAGCGGTTGGTACTTATAACCCGCGCTTCTAGCGTCTTTTTGATGAATGGGGAGCAGTAATTGTATTTGTACATAGGAACGTAGGTCACAATAGACCCAAATGATACCCGAGAGTCCTCTTCAGCTGTGTTCGGAGATGAATCTAAGTCTGGTCCGTGGTGTTGCATTACAAGTCCTGGCCACCTATTGACACACCGCCGTCTTCGTCATCAAAACCCAACGACCAACCATCCCAGCACAACAGCCACCGAAATCGCCATCAACCCTCCACTCCAACCCACATTCCTGCCCACACTCTTCACACCCTCCGACGTCTTCTCCTCCCCACCCAGTCTATACCCATTCGACCCCGCAATAACAACGTTAAAGTCCCACTCCGTATACCCCGTATTGGTTGCTCCTTCCTCCTCGACCCCTTCGCCCCAAAGCGCACATTTTATTATCGTCCGACTGGCTGCGTCTCTGCAGTTCGGGCCGAGGTGGATGGACGGTGAGCGCTCGAAGTAGAGGTTGAAGCCGTTGCAGATTTGGGGGTGGGGGGATGGTTGTGGGGAGGGTGTGGGAAGATCGGATGGCGGCGTTTGATCAGATGGAATGGAAGTGAAAGACCCTGTAAAACCCTCCTGTCTCGCTCCACCATCCCCACCATCACCCCATCCATCGCACTTCCTCGCACACTCCCGCGCATCATACGAACGCAGTTCGTAATGCCCCAGATACCCACTTCCGACGTACGAAGCGTTTGCGTCGCGGAAAGAAAGCGTGTAGCGCAATGGTGTGAGGGCAGACAGAGCGGGTTGCCGGATTTGAGGCCAGATGGAGAAGGAGTATGGGGTGTTTTCGACTGGGGGTAGGGGACCGTAGGAGGGGGGTTGGGGGGAGCAGGTGAGGTTGAGGGTGGTGGGTTGTGTGGGTAGTGGGGAGGGGAGGAGGGGTGTGGTTGTTGGGGTTGTTGGGGTTGTTGGGGTTGAGGGTGATGGAGGTTGTGTTGCGTAGGTGGATATGGATGATGAAGTGGACATGCTGGGTGTGGTTGCGAAGGATATATTCGTGAGGTTCGATTTCGGGTGTTCTGTCAGCCAGGGGGCGGATGTTGCTGCTGTTATGCTGAGGGAACTGGAAGGGATTGCGTACGCCATCTTTTTTTCTTGTGTGTGAGATGCGGTGTCTGAAGAGTAGTCAGGTTAGACTTATGTGTGCGAGAAAATGTTTTTTCGTACTCCACTGTTGCGGAAATTGTGTGGTAGCGATTTAGGATTCGCGCCACTGAGCCGGCTTGTGATACAAAGCCACCTCGCTACTTGCAGAAGTTGGATACAGCGATGAGGTTTTGTATTTGTGTTGTGTAATCGGTGTTTAATGTACGTCGTCTCTAGGATAGTTTACATAGTCACACGTCCTCACGCGGCTACCGCGAGTGCGATATCACACTCAACAGCATATTGCCTCAAGCTCCAAACGTCGCCCACTGTCCGTCTCAGCCTCAGCCTTTAATCCCTCCCATCACCGACACCCTACTATATACCGTTACATCGTCCCTAAACGCTTTCTGATCTATCCACAAATTCGTCAGCCCACTCTATTCAACCAGCAATCCCAACTCGGGTATAACAAACCTTTCAAACACCGTTCCACAACCCCAATCCACAAATCCCTCCCTTTCGCCCTCGCCTCCTCCTCTCCCCACTGCCCGATCTCCTTCAAAAAGGCTTCTTTCTCCCGCATCGTCATCCTATCTTTCATCTCACTCAGCGTCTCGGTGCTTGTCCGCGTGGTCACAATGACAGCACCTGATTTGGGTAAACGCGCATACATCTGCGTTTCTGTACGCACGAGCAATTCAGAGGGATACAGATCAGCTATGTGGCCAGCGAAAAAGTCCATGGGGCGAGGGATGTGGAGTGTTGAGGCTAGAGTGGCGCGGAGGGGCCGGGTTTGGATGAAGGTTTGCGTGTGGGATAGGGGGCCGGTGGAGGAGTAAGGGGAGAGTGTTGGGAGGGTGAGTTTGAGGATTGAGGGGAGGTCTGTGATATGTGTGTTAGCTTGGGTTGCGCGACTGCTTGGGAAAGAAGAGAGAATTGCAACTCACCAGACCAAGGTATCATCGGTGGTTTCCCCATCCCCTCCCCACCCACCACCACATCAACCGTCTTCCCCATATATGGCGCAACAACATACCCGCTCGGAAACAGCGTCGTAGCAGCCTGTAAATACCAATTCAACGTACTCTCACTCCGCCCCCAAACCATGAAATCCTCCGCACACAACCGCGCACACACCTCCAACGGATGACATTCCAATCCATGCTCTATCTCGAAATCTTCTCGAGTAAGCTCATTCAGCACATGCTTCCTGCGCGTCTTCGTCAGAAAACGGAATTGGTGCGGATACATATCCACGAGGAAAGACGTGACTTCCTGTAGTAGTTCGCGACATGCGCGTTCGCCCTCGGGGGTGACGTGGATGCAGGAGGAGCGGTTGCGTGAGAGGAGGTGCGTGCGCGCGGCGTGGTATTCGATGTATTGGGAGGAGATGGTGAGCCAGTTGCTGCGGGGTGTGGGTGTGAGACCGAAGTGTGAAGGGGAGAGGGTGTTGGAATAGTTGGTGGTGGATTCGATGGGCCGGTTTGTAAGGGGTATGTCTGGGAAGTAGTCGCCTGTTCCGCAGTCGTCGGCGTCGAAGGCGGGCATGCGCAAGATTCGGCGTTCTTCGGCTAGGTAGGCTCGCGTTTGCGAGTTTGTGAATGAGCTTAGGTCTGAGATGTCTGAGATGTCTTGGAGGTTGACTGTTGTTGTTGCTGTAGACAGGTTTCGGGGGGAGAACGCGGTGCTGTGTGATATGGTTTCTGTCGGCGCTGATAATGAGTCGTGGGTGAAGACGGTCATGCGCCGCTTCCTTAGGGTTTCAGCGCTTATGCCGAGCTCGTTGTGTTTGCTGTGGATTGGCGCCGCATGGTGGTCGTCTTCTTGAGTTTCGTTCCTGATCACGATGAACTTCTCTGGAGCGGGGCCGAGGGCGCCTTTGTAGAACCAAAGCCGTACTGCGGCAGTGCCTATGAAGAAGAAGTAGCAGCAGATGCCGACAACGAGAACGAGAAGGACATATAGGGGTATCGGTCCGGGTTGTTGCAGGTGTAGCGGGCCTGCTGCCATGTCGAGCAGCTGTATAGATAAGAATGTAGTCGCACTGTGGACTTTGAGCGACGGGATTGTGTACAAGTCCAGATTGCCATTGCTGAGGTTGCAGGTGCGGTGACATGTTTTCGAGCCTTCAGTACTGTGGCAATGTGAATGATGTGCATCTGAATTCGAGATTGAATGCTGTAGTTTCTTCACAGTTCCGCTTGCCAGCATCAGGCATGGCGATAAATAGGCAAGAACAAACGATAACCTTTCCTTTTGATCGTTCCCAGTGTCAGTGTTTGCCGTGTAAAGTAAGGGAACCCAAAGAACAGGAAAGCATGGGAAAGTTGGAGATGAAACAAGAAATTGGGTATCGTGTTGCTTGGCTATGTAAAGTAAACAATCAGCGGGACGCCGTACTCCAGCATGTTCTCCTCCGTGTGTCGAAATTGACCCATTGGTATGACTTCACGTAAAACAAAAAAGCATCAGAAGAGAAATAGCCACACCCATCCCGAACCATACGAAGAAGCTCGCCCAAGATGAGCTCCTTCGTGATCCACAATATTCATAAACTAGACATCCAACTCTTACTCAATCTTAGGCAAAGCATCGATCTTCGCATACAGCTCCTGCGCATCCTCGAAGATATACCAGATATCCTTAGGTACACCCTTGAACGCCTTCTCGAATCGTTCCGGATCGTTCTTCCTGCCCTCGTCCATCTCCGCCACACCCGTGACTTTACGGATGTAAATAGCGCCGATCCAGTTCTTGCCAAACTTGCGGTAGGCTTCACCGTAGGATTCGGGGTCTGTTTGCGTTGAGTCACCGATGAGGATGAACTTGCGTTTGGGGAACCATCCGTGGACCTTCTCGATGCGATCAACCTTGTAGGCCTCAGTGCCCTGAGTCAAATTTGCGAGGAAGCCGGCAAGATTCATCCAGCTCGCATCGCGTAGGATCATGGTGCCGTTAGGGTAGTATTGCTCGCGGAACTTGCGAAGGAATGGGTAAAGGTTGTATGGAGATGCGGAGAGGTACCAGAAGGGCGGGTTGTCGAGCTTTTGTACAATGTGCCTGTACAGTTCTGGCATACCCTTGATGGGCTCGGGCTCTTCGGCGAAGGTGGTGGTCAGGATACCGACGGGTGACGATGTTAGAGTCTTCTTGATAGTGTCGTCCACATCGGAAAGGATGGCCCAGCCCTTGGGTTTGGCGAATGTGATGTTGAACGGCGACGCATCTGCGTTGACGGCCTTGAACTTGTTGACTTGGCCTTCCTTGTAGTCGTTCCCTGGGATAGCCAAGACATCGGAGCTGATGCCGTCGCGTCCGCTGGGACCCAGTCTGGTGTTGATGCCCAGTAGATCGATTTGGACGGCATGCGCGGGAAGGATCTGGTCCGCAAAAGGCTGGAGCCTCTGCGCGACGGTTGCCCTGGCTTGCTCGTCGTCTGCTAAGCCGATCTTCTCACTGACCCATGCGACGATCTTGGACAGATCCTTGCCACTGTTCTTGACAAAATAGGCAGCGACAAACTCGGCGTTCCACCTTCCTAGGCGATTCTGGTATGCGGTAGTATCCAGGATCCACACATAATCGGTCTCTGGGTTAACGTTGTTGTAGAACGGGTTCTTGCGACCAAAATATGACGAAAGGTTGTCCTTGAGGGAGAAGCTGAATCGGCTGGTGAGTTTCGGCATGTCTGCTTCAAATGCGGCAAAGCCGGAGTTTTCTCTGGTGATGCGGTCTTGTTCGGTTTCTTCGGTGCGCATTCGAGCACGGCCAGCCATGGCGGAAGCGGATTCGGGAGCCATTTTGTATGATGGTATTGTTAGACAAAGGCGCGGGTGCCTGGTGGGTTGGTGAGGTCAGGAGGTGGGTGTATTGCACGGGACAAAGGGAGGCGAGGGCCATGGTCGAGGTCATATACTTTGTGCCTGGCACTTGACCAGGACTTGACGAGTGGCTGTTGCGGTGTCTCAGGAATGGGCCCAGTGTGCATGAGGGATGACGTTTAGCCAAGCCATGGCTCCGCATCCTGTAGGAATGATCGCTTGCCGAGCGCGCCGATCCTTGAACCTTGTCGGCGTATCGCCTCGAGTTAGGAGTGACAACTCAGCAGCTGAGCGAGATGATGAATCGCAAGCTATTTGTGACCTCACGAGAATTTTTTCCTTCTACGTGGACCTCTTCTTGAAATTGCGCCCTCAGGGTAAAGGTAGTGATTTGTGTTACGAGTCTCTCAGAATGGGTACTGTTATACCTGGGGTATGCTCCAAAGTACAGATTGACCCAAACGAGCTTCTTCGTCTTTCAGCTGGTGTTGCAAGTGCAGGTAGCCACACTGCAGGCGGAGAATAATGCGAGGGTCTAGCAATACGCTATCGCCAGACAAAGCAAAACACTCCGCGACAGTTTGAAGGTAGTCGCAGCCTCCAGCACTAACAGCAGAGTAGTGCAGTCGCAGCAGGCTGCAGCAAATGGGTGCCGCTCGTCGTGCCAATGCTAGCGGAGTGACGTAACGATGGTCAAGGGATCTTGGGTCAGTTCACGGGTGTGAGTCTTGATATCTGCAGGTACGCGTGACGGTCAATACTCTTGCGCTCAGATGGGGTATCGCTGACAGTGTCGGTTGATGAGAGCCATGCTTGGCTGTGCCAGACTTTGTCGAGGACGAGGTGAAATCGGGTGCTACTGAAGAGTCATACTGCGACGTGATGTTGACGTATCTTGCAGCATACAGTCGCGGTGGAACGGCTATATCGGTACTGTGCTCAAACTCGTCACCGTCATACCTCACTCGGCGACAAAGGAAATTATTGTCATCGCTGCCCTGGTTTGGTTATGTGTTCAACCGCCTTTGGCCTCCTCATGTTGGTGTCGCCCGTCGAATAGGCGCGACATGGTATCACGCGGCGGTGCCACAGCCTAGGAACCCGGTCATGTGCTACAGTGTCGACGTATTCTGCGATGGCCCCAAGGTGGATGAACGGAAAGGGTCCGATTAACGCAGACTACGGGCCAGTGGGGTCTGCAGGTAAAGGCCGATGGCAGGTCTTGGCACAGCCTACGCCATCCAGGACGCGTAGATGTGCCGAACAAGAGGAGTGGATGGGAGAACAGCACTGAGATGGGTGCAGCGTCGCCACACGTTATACGCGGCTGTTTACGTCGGCCGTCGTGCTTCGCGAGTCTGTCATGGCTTGGCGACAAGAGGCGCAGCCCTACCTAGGTAACCGTCCGTCCGCGCGAGGCAGGCGCGTTGGAGGCCTCGATCAACACCTCGATAGTACCGCATCTGCCTCCTTTACGCTTACGCCCCGGCCTCGCGACTCTGGCCTCTCTGCGCTTCTGTGCTTTCTTTTTGCGCAGCTGCCCTCAAATACCCTTGCGACCGTTTTACGTTGCGGAACGGCCCCGCTACTAAGGCAGACATGGACCTCAAGAAGCGCCTCAAGTTGGGCAGTTTGATGCGCAAACGATCCTGTGCGTCGCATCTCCTTCGTTTCCTTATTCCACCCTAACACTGACAGCGCACGCAGCCCAGGATGTCAATATCGATACAAACGCCGATACGCCCGAGGCCAATGCTACCAAGGGAGTGGTAGGTCATACCGCTTCGTCGCATCCACCAAGCTGACAGCGAGTAGATGCTCTTCTGCGAGTCTGGTGCCGCCAACTCGGTATGTTTGGTACCCCATGACATCCACACGCCATACTAACATTCCCAGGGTGAAGAGGTCCTCCACTTGCCTACCATCGTCGAGTCCGCCGTCGCAAGCCCCAGCGCAGCCGCAGCCGCCGCAAGACAGATCCGCATCTTCCTCTCCAAAGAGAACTTCAACCGCCCTCATGTCCAGTACAATTCTGTCATGCTCATTAGGATCCTGGCCGACAACCCAGGGCCCTCCTTCACCAAGAACCTCGACAAGCAATTCGCCGACACAGTCAAGCACCTACTTCGCCATGGGCAAGACCCGAGTGTCGCACAGATCGTCAAGGAGACGCTGGATTCAATGGAGCGCGAGAAGGCATACGACACCAACCTGAACACGCTCTTCGCCATGTACAGGAAGGAGAAGGGTCTCATGGCAGCCGCGGCAAAGCAGTTTGGCCCCCGGAAGCTCAATGCACCGGGCTGGTCGGGGTCGCAGAACATACACGGCGGCTTCGGTTCAGGCGGACACAAGTCGTCGTCCAAGACGTTGCCGCCGCCAGTAGAGCTCGCGGGCCGCATTGAGGAAGCGCGTACATCGGCCAAGCTCCTCCTCCAGCTCGTACAGTCTACACCAGCAAATGAACTGCTCGGCAACGACTTGGTCAAGGAGTTCGCTGAGCGCTGCACGGCCGCCCAGCGCAGTATACATGGCTACATCGCCTGCGACAATCCGGCGCCTGACGATGACACTATGCTCACGCTCATCGAAACCAACGAGCAGCTGTCCCTCGCTGCCTCCAAGCACCAGCGCGCCATCCTCCAAGCTCGTAAATTCATGGGTGCCTCACCCTCTCCACCAGTACAGAACGGAGCCTACGCGCCACCACCCAACGGCAGCAGTAGTCCAGCTGGTGTGCCTGTGCAGTCTCCCGGGCTGCCGAATCTCCCTTCGCACAACGACGCGCCTTCGCTGGCCCCTATGGATTTCGGAACGACACAACCCAGCGCACCGGCCACCAACCACGGCAATGACAACAGCTCTCTTCCCCCGTCACTGCAAGCTGCACCAGGCCGCACACAACCGAGCGCGCAAGAAGAGAACCCATTTGCCGATCACTATACGACTACCTACACACCTCCAGCGTCGTACCAAAACTCTACGTCGACGAACAACTATGGTGGCTCACCAGACCCATATCACCCAGGCTTTCAGTCTACTCCATCATACCTGGGCCGGCAAGAGAGCTCTGCCAACAATCTGACCATGCACGGTGCGCAACCGACGATTCAAGAAGAGGATGACCACATGCGCCCGCGGGCCGAACGACCTCGGACTCCCGATCTCAACGTGCCTCAGCAACAGGCCCCTGACGTTTCGCCCGTCGCAGAGCGTAATACCGTCACGTACAGATACTAGAGAACCATGGGTCGTGTCGCGGACTAGACGCGGACGTGAGATGTGGGGTAGCGTTTGGCAGGACCGATTTCAATCTTGGATCCCACGGGTAATCCCGGTGCTTTGAAATCGATAACCTGAAATCGATAATCACAAAGTGCACGCTCTTTTTCTTGCGCAGAGTTTTGCAACTCGTAGTTTACAGGGCGGTTTGGAGCGCGACAGTTAGGACGAGATACCATAGTTGACTTTCATCTGGATTTAGAGTTTAATGCTATTCTACCTTGCCTGCCCCGCACTTGCAAGCGCACCCCCACGGCCATGCAGTGACCTCGTGCGTCTCACGCGTCGCTCTCGTGCAGCGATCACGCAATCCATCGATTCCACACTGCGCCTGAATCCTGAATCGTCACCATGATACGGCACTTTCACCCATGCACCAGCTTGGTCAGCGACGGCTCGCAACCGACCCCTCCAATCTGGAAGGCGAGACCCGACGTCCCCCACTGCGGTCCCTGTTCCGCCGCTTCTAGCGCCGAAGAAAATAAGAAGCCGTCATGTTGAAGACATACACTATTGACAGCCCCATCCGCCCTTCCCTTCGCCCTTGCCGGTCTTCACTTCCCCATGGCCTTCAGCTGCAATAGTCCATGGCTCGTTCGCTTCCAAAATGCGTCGACACGTTGATCATTGGTACGCCATGGGAATAACACGCGCTCCGAGGCGACATGCTGATTACAAATTCCAGGCAATGGGCCGTCCGCGCTCATCCTCTCGTACATCCTACACGGCCATATCCCCTACTACATTGGCGGCCATCATGACGCGATTCTCGACGCGAAACTGCAGAAATCGCCCAACCTGCTTCATCTGACGCCAGACCTCTACGCGCATTTCCTGTCCTCGTTGCGCTACTCGACCCAAGCGCTGCCCGTCAACACGCTGCTCGATACCCTCGTTCGACCGAACGCCGACACCGAGCTGAATCCCACGTCCTGCATTGAGTGGCGATACGAGCCTGACAAGGCGATACCCCATGTCGCGATTGGAGACACGGCGCATGCAGGCGGACAGTGGGCGGAGAACCCGGTCTCTGCGAGCGCGGACATTGGGACACTGAGCTATGCGGAACAGCTGAGCCTCCCGGGCTATTCGTACGCGGATCACCTAGCTAAGAGTGGAAGGGAAGATGAAGCCGAATTCGTGCGACCATCGAGGGTGGAGGTTGCCGACTATCTGAGGACATACCCGGAAGCTGTGGGTATCGCCGATAGCATATACACCGGGTTGAAGGTGGAAAATGTACATCGAACGGTCCGCGGGTTCTCCGTTGGCAGTCTTGGAATCCGGTGCAAGCATCTTGTGCTTGCCTCTGGTATCTTCACCGTCAACATCCCGCCACCTCAATACCTCGCGCCCGTTGCGCAGATGGAGTCGCCAGAAGCGCCTCTGCTTGTCATTGGATCTGGATTCTCCGCTGCCGATGTCATCATATCAGCACCTCCGACCCGCAGGATCATACATATCTACCAGTGGGCTCCCGAGAAGAGGCCGTCTCCACTACGAGGCTGTCACCACACCGCATACCCCGAGTATGCGACAGTCTATCGCCAAATGAAGCTTGCAGCAATCGCCTCAAAGAAAAAGACCGCAAAGTCCCCTTCTGTGCGACGGAAATCAAATCCATTCCAACAGCGCGACTGGTCCTTCTACGAAGGCCTGCCCAACGCCGAAGTCACCAGCGCATCCACGTCTGGAAAAACAGCGACCGTCACCCTCCGCCTCCCATCAGGAGAAACCATCACGCGCGAAGTAGGCGGCCTAGCCTACGTCGTCGGCCGCCGCGGAACCCTAGACTTCCTCTCCCCCAACCTCATCGCCGAGATCCTCAACACACCCGAGTCCACTCCTCCCGACTCCCCTTCCAGCCACCTAATCTCCGGCCGCACCCTCCGCGCAAAAGCCGAAGCCACGTCCCTCGAAGTCGCCCGCGACGTCTTCATCATCGGCAGTCTAACCGGCGACTCCCTAATCCGGCACGCAATCGGCGGTTGCGTCTTCGCTGCTGGCCGCATCTTAGGCGCCATACCGACATCGTACTCTCCGTACAGTTCCCCCTCGCCTACTTCGTCGACACCGCGGTCTGTGTCGCCGGTGTCGACGTCTGATACTGAGGTTGCGGCTGAAGATGGACTTGCTGGACTTGCTGGACTGAGGAAGGAAAAGAGTGGGAGGCGCACGCCTGGTGAGGCGACGAATGGTCATGCGGATTTGCATGTTGATCGCAGGAAACTGGTTAGGGCGGTTGAGACGGCGCAGGTGGAGAATAGGTATTGGGTTGATTCGGGGTGGTGGGCTGGTGGTGGGTTGGGGCCGGGGAGGAGGTGATGATGGATAGGAGTAGGAGATATAGGGTTTGGAGGCGTTGGTGGGAGTTTGTACATACCCATTTTCATGCGAATATAAATTATCTTGGTATAACTGAACGCATCCGTATGGTGATTGCGTAGGATTGATGTGACGTGATTATCAAGTAGGGCAGTACCAGCATGTGTTTCGATGCATATCATTATCAAATTTAGGGATCACACAGAGGCTTGCAAAGTCAACATGGCTTGCATTAACCGGATCCCGGCCGTTTCTTCTCCTAGAGACTCACTTCTCCGAGTTCGCAAAAAACTCATGAGTGCCAAAACTGCATCATGCAATTCCGTGTACCCAGGTCCAAAGTAAACCCTTTTCCTCCCAAACTAGTAAACCTTAAACTCAGCAATCCTAACCTTCCTCCCCACCTCCGGCGTAAAAATAACCCTAACCTTCTGTCCCTCAACCTCCTTCCACTCCACCTCCGTAATCCCATTCGCAACAACATCCCCATACACCACCCCTTCCACATCCGTCCACTCCGTACCATTTCCACCAGCAGGCACCTGAACACTATACCCCTTCGGCGCCGCAAACCCCTGCTCTTCATTCGCAAAAAACGCCAGCTCAGCACTACTCATACTAACACTCCTACCAAAGTCGATTTCAAACCACACAGAAGAGCCATTACCAACGGGTGTATCCCACCCGTTCTTCGCGTCCGGCTCCGTGTAGAACCAGATGCGGCCGTCGATCGCGGGGTATGTGGCTGACTGGGTGGAGTTACCGACTGAGGCAGAGGCACGGGGGTACGGGGTTGTGGAGTTGAGTTGGATGGACTTTGCTAGCTTGCGGGTGATGGCTGGGGGGTCTTTCCTTTCTAACTCGACGGAAAGACGGCTGAGGCTGGGGCTTGTAGCGACGATTGCGCCGTCGACTTCGATGGTTAGACCTGTGCTGTTGCCGCTGTAGTGCGTGCCGTCTTTGTCCCATTGCACGGCGATTTCGTGGCCGTGGTAGATGATGCGTTCGGCCCGGAAATAGGACAGCTGGGTGGCGGAGGCTAGAGGGGCTACTTCTAGTACGTCGTCGGAGCGAGGTCGTATGCCAACGAGACCGGAGAGGACGAGGTCGTTAAAGCCGGAGTGGAAGTAGTGGTGCGAGCGCTTGAGGCCCACGATGGGTAGACCGGTGTCGGGGTAGTAGTCTTCTTCTAGATCTAAGATGCCTGTAGAGGGGTTCCGGTGGAGCTGTGCGTATTGACGGAGTAAGTTCGTGTAGTCGTCTGAGTTGATAACACCCGTCTCCTTGCCCTTTTCGTAGTGATCGAGGAAGTTGGCGAGGCCAGACAGTACCTGTGTCATTTGAAACGGCCACACAGGCCCATTCCACTGACACTCTGGGTTGGGGCCTTCGTACCGGTACTGCCGCATGTAGTACTCGTAACTGGGTTCTACAGTCCTTAGACCGGCTTCTCCCCGTAGTTTGTCGGCGTCAAGGATGTGGCTCCAGGCTTGCGCGTAGTCCGCGTTGTCGTCAGGCAGGTCGTGGGTCCAGGGGACCATGCCGACGAGTTCGCGGCCACGGATCGGGTCCCAGTAAGTTACGTTTTCGTTGTTGACTTGGTAGCGGTCGATGAAGTGGGAGAAGGTTGTGTTCCAGAGAGCTTCCTGGACGCGCTGTTTGAGTGCTTCGGCGCGGGTGGTGTATGTATCGACGGTGCTGTTCATGGAGCCGGCTAGAGACGCCATGTTGGCGATGGCGAGGGCGTTGGCATATTGATAGCTATTTATGCTGGGCCGGAAGGAATCGCCGCCGAAGAAACCGTCGTAGCCGCCTGACGAGTCGATGGACGAGATTGTGTATTCCGTTGCGTCGCGAATGGGTTCGACGTAGTAGAGCCCCTTTGACGTGTCGAAGGAATCGTCCCAGGCGTCGTATACGCGCGTCATGTCGGAGAGGCGCTTGATGGCGTCTTCCTTTACGCCGTCGACGAGGTAGCCTTGCCAGACTGCTGCGGCCATGCTCTCGGAGAATTGCCGACTGTTGCTGTCGGCGCTGTACATGAAGGTCGCGTAGTCTTCTTTGAAGCGGCGGTCGCGACACCACCGACCCTCCAAGAGATGGAATCCAGTTGCATCGTTCAGACTTGCGAATGGCTTCGTCTGCCACCCGACATCGTCAAGGAACTCCGTAGATATGTAGCCGTAAGCACCGAGATCGCGTTGATGGGCGCGGAAAATGGACCACCGGTAGTAGTACACATCAGTAATGTCCTGATCGCTCGACTCGAAAAGAGGAATGCGGTCGCGATACCATGCTGCGTCGTTGCCGTAGTGCTTGTCTACTATAGCGTCGACATCGAGGAGTGCGAAACCCAGCTGGAACAAAGGTATGAAAGCGAGTGAGCTGCAGAGCTTCATGATGGGGAGATGGAATCTGTAGTAAAAGATATCCAAAACACTACCATGCCATGTAGCACATAGCGATCTCCTTCCTTTACATAGTCTGTCCTCCTCTTACAATTAAGTTTACCGCGCATCCCATGATCCGAATGCGAGGATCCTCGTCACCATCATTCTTCCAGCTTCTCCAGATTTACATTCGTGACGTGCGCGTGCATACAGTCCAGCCGCGCCCTAACTCGTCTCGTACCGCGGAGTATTTCTACAAAAAGCATGGAGCTTCGCGTGCCTTCGTATCTGGCCATCGCGAATCAACCGACGGCGCCTTTCCGAGCCAGGATCCATATGAGGAGCCCCACTTCTTCCCCGCGATCTGTGAGATCATCACGGATACAATTTCTCCGTCGCAACGTTACACAAGATTTAGAGCTGGTTGTATAGAAATTGTCATGCAGACTTCAGCCGGTGCCGCGGTTGTTGTTCGTGTTCGTGGGGTGAAGATCAAGGTAGTAGACCAGGCTCACGGCGTCTGGGGTAAAATCCGGGCTCTGTGATTCACGACCGTACGCTAGTGTGCTCAACTTCAAGTATTGCCCAGTTAGAACTCTAAGGTAGAAACATTCAATTAGATCATGTTCAGCTAGCCATTGCAGTCATACGTGCATCCCGTGAAATCATTATTCGTATACGTTGATCATCATAATCCATCATTCCATCAAGAAATCAGTATGGTGTGTTGCCCTTTCTGATTGCCTCCCAATCCGTAGTGCTCTGACCCGGTGCCGGACCGGAATGCTCGTGAAGACCATGGATGGCGGGGTTACCATCTGTTCCACCAGCACCGGTGCCGAAGCGCCCGGTGTTCATGGGCAGACCAGTGTGTGGCTCAGTGACCGTGTTGTTGCGGTCTAAATCCGAGATGGGATGCGCACCGTAGACGCCATGCTGAGTTTCGCTGTGTGTATGTTAGAATTGGTCAAAGTTGTTGGAACGAAAAGAATGAGCTTACCGATCGCCCGAGATCATGGTTGGGTTGCCAATCGGACCATCAACACCCATGTGCTCCCTCTTTCCTACCGAACCAGTCGACTCGGTCATCTGCTGGTGCTCCATAGCTTCACGAGCAGGGTGACCTTTCGGTGGGTCCTTGTGAAGCAGGTGCTTGCCCTTCCAGCGTGGTGAATCGGGATGATCATCGCCATAGTCTCTGGAGTGTCTCGGACTGTAGTCGCGAGACTGGCGCGGTGAGGATTCAGGACTGGCAGTCGACTTTTCCTTCTTGGACTTGTCACGGTGCAAGAATCCAAGAAGACCGTGCTTCTTCTTCTCCTCGCCTTCGTTCTCCTTCTCAAGCT
>Ga0265798_10002578_pt1 | contig 26591 bp, 30 predicted proteins | sample P3T30metagenome_FD_192430 | JGI IMG/M metagenome (GOLD analysis project Ga0265798, IMG submission 192430) | Plant litter microbial communities from East Loma Ridge, Irvine, California - P3 T30 | ecosystem: Environmental > Terrestrial > Plant litter > Unclassified | place: USA: California...
TACACAGGCTGTCTGAACTTGGTGTGTTGAGTGCACGCCTCCGTAGCTCATTCAACTTTTGTTCCATCTGGAAGTACGTCTTGCATTCGAGCAGCGAGCAGAACTTGCTTGTTATGGGTTCTTGCAGGTCGAAGTAGGGTACGCAGCTAAATATGGCTGATTGCGGGTCGGGCTGGCATCTCTCGTCAACGCGCATGACAATTCCGGGCTCCACATAGAGACCATCCAAGTATGCCTTGACTTTATGCTTTTCGATTCGCGCCAAGAGATCCCGCGTGAGGGTTTGCAGGCGCCGTGACAGATGTGGGAGTTCAAGACAGGCTTGTCTGAAGTGAGCGAAGTCGAGCTGTTTGGCCTGGAGATGGTACCAGGTCGTGGTCACACTGTCGCTTAGCTGAAGCGTCTCCAGACCTGGCAAGCTACTAATACGAATCACGGTCTTGTTGTCGATAGGCAGCGCCATTGCTTTCGTGACCCTCAAGGTCTCCATTGATATCCCTGAAGGCTTGATTGTCAGAACTTGGGTGTCCGAGCTGCCATCATTGCTGCTCGATTTTGCGGGACCATAATAGTGAGTGTCGATACTGTATGCAAGCTTGTTGCCCTTGGAGTCGGTAGCCGATGTCACAGTCCGCTGTGGCCCGGGTTGCTTGGTGACGGAATCAGCTTCATCATCAAATTCGGTAGGGGTGGTTGAGTCCACATCGTCCTAGCTGCCATCTGCTCCGACTGCGGCGTCAAATGCCTCGACACTATGAAATCGGACAGGAAATGGTCGTTCTACAGGCGATTCAGTGATATTGTCGTGGAATTTGTCAATTCTAGCAGTTTCCTCCTTGAACGTGATTCTGATCGAGGTGAATGGCTTCACTATCGACTTCCAAACACTCGGGAGGATGATCGCACCCTTCGGTCCGGAAGTCATATTCTCCTTTTCTCAACGCATCACGTTTAATTTCATACTTCTCAGGCGCTTAAACTTCGTCAACGAGACGTCTGACAGACTGCTTAAATGTCAAAAAAAGTTTATACTGCCTAGCTCCAGAAATACTTCATAAGAAGACGCTGACTCGTACGGCCAGACGTAGCTATCATGGACATGATTGACAAAAACGATAGTCTCGGGTGTGTCAGGGGCCTCACCCCGCTCTATCGGTGTTTTGAAGTCGCTAGGCATATCGGTCAACAGGTTGATAAAGCTTGCGCTGGTTCCAAGCTCTGCGGTCGGACGAACTCTGGGTCGCGCGATGTATTGCGAATCCATTACAGTTCTCGGCTGCGGTGCGGTGCGATGTCATGTTCTGGTACCCCTGAGGCCCAGAGCGGCTCAGTACCAAACAAACATGATGTGGGGCTTGAGGTTGTTGTAGGTCGAGTCAGATGTCACGCGTCGCTTAGGTACCAAGATTAGATCGGCCGCTAAGTAACCCCTGCAGCTGCACGAACTCTGCTCCACTCCACTCCACCGTTAATGTATTTTTGCAACATTGTTTCATCAATCGAGTCACGTTCCTGTCACCGCGACCATCGGCCATGTCTTTTATTCTTTGCAATTCTCGAGAATACCTTGATCACAACTCCTCGCACGAAGGCGTGGCCACGACCACTAGGAAAAAAAGGAGACTAAACCTTGAATTGACTTTAGTGAAACGTGGAAATACCATGTTCGGACGCAACCACTAGACGATGGATTTGAATTGAAGCCATCGATTCATTTCGGTCGATCAGCTCTGCAACGTTCAATACTTTCTAGATAGGCAACTTCACCGCGTATACGCAAAAGACACTGTTCGTGCTACGGGCAGCAAGCATGGCAACTACTACTTGCGCACACGCCGGACCGCTCGAGCAGCTACAACGGAGTAAGATCGCAGCACTGGTCACACGAAATGAGGTTGATTCGATATCCTAATCCCTACATTCACAGAGGAGCATGAGTCTGCAATACTGTGCGTGAGCACTCGGCGAGTGAAGTGCAGATACTAGCGTCGGCCCAGCCCGGCAAATCCGCCGTAAGTTTCCGTTCCAAGATCTGGCCAGTCTAAGAGACATGATCGGCATGCCCCGGTGTCGAGCCACGATCTGACAGCCTTGTTACCCCTGAGCAAATCACTAGTCAATTCGGTAGCTCGGTACACTCATTGCGACCATGGTAGCTTTCTCGAGAAGATTTGGTGGCAACAAATTAGTGACCGCCGAGTCCTGAGCGCCCCTATTCTAGGGAAATACCCAATGATGGTCTGAGTTCTGGGTCCACTACCCCTTGCTCGAACACCAGCATGTCGACGGCCCGGCTTTAAGGCGAATTGTTTCGGAGAATGACGAGTGTTTGATGTGGGTGAACCTACGCCACGCTCTTGCGATACATGGAAGTGCGGACACAGATCGCAACTCAGCAGAGCACGACTGCGCCTGTTCACGGACTGCAACTGCTTCAAAGCTGTATACCAACACTTGTCAGATCTCGCAGTTCTTTGCGCGTTTGTAAGACACAACGCTCCTGGAGCATTCGCAGAGCGCCTCTTCGAGATGAATGTTTGGCCGCTTATGGAAAAACTTCCGCCATTGTAAGAGCTACGGAACTCACCTCGTTAGTCTGTACGTTTACACGAAGCATAGCACGTGCACTCCAGTGCAAGGTTTCAGGACTGCCGCTACGGATCGGAGAGACAAGCTCCCAATAATATTGATCGTCAACTCTGGAACTGAGCTAACTCCCGGACGGAGACACATGGGAATTACCTGTGCTGAGAATCAATGTCGACAAAGGTAGGTATATAACGGGCCAGGCTTCCACACTGGACATCCAAGTCATCTTCACATTTCGTTCATCAGTTTACCACTTGTGCTTTGCACCCCACATTCGCTTCTTATTACATTCATCACACATTCGTTATCAATATACATCAATCAAGATGAGATACACAGCCGCAACCCTCATTGCCCTCGCTGGCCTCACCAACGCGCTCCCGCGTCCCCAGTATCCAACCTACGACTCGCCTTCATCTGGCACCCAGCCCAGCGCCCCTGTAACTACTGGAACGTACCCAGACTACGGGTCGCCTGACACCCCTGGCTCTGGCGAGACCCCTGGCTCGGGTTCTGGCTCTGGCCATGGCGGCAGCGGCAGCGGCTTCCCAGGCTTCCCCGGTTTTCCAAAGCCTTCTTGGCCTGGATTTGGCGGCGGCGATAAGCCCAAATTTCCCACGATGCCCTTCCCGGTCGGTGGCCAACCTTCTTTCCCCGGCTTCGGCGGCGGCGCAGGCGGTTCTGGCTCTGGCTCTGTAGGCTTCCCAGGCTTCGGTGGAAGCGTAGGAGGTGGTGCATCCGGCGGAGGCTCAGTTGGTGGTGGTGCCAACGGCGGCGCCGGTGGATCTGCCGGTGGCGGCTTCAATGGCGGTGCAGGTGGCCACGGCGGAGCAGGGTTTGGGGGCGGCGCTGGTGGCTCTGTTGGAGGCGGCTTCAATGGCGGTGCAGGAGGCGGCGCTGGAGGTCACGGTGGAGCGGGTTTCGGGGGCGGCGCTGGTGGCTCTGTTGGAGGCGGCTTCAATGGCGGTGCAGGAGGCGGCGCTGGAGGTCACGGTGGAGCAGGCTTCGAGGGCGGTGCCGGTGGATCTGGATCTGTTGGAGGCGGTGCTGGTGGATCTGGATCTGTTGGAGGCGGTGCTGGCGCTGGAGGTTCTTTCGAGGGCGGTGCTGGCGGATCTGGATCTGTTGGAGGTGGTGCTGGTGGATCTGGATCTGGATCTGTTGAAGGTGGTGCTGGCGCTGGAGGTTCTTTCGAGGGCGGCGCTGGCGGATCTGGATCTGTCGATGGCGGAGCGGATGGGTCTGGATCCGCTGAAGGTGGTGCCGGAGGTTCTTTCGAGGGTGGCGCTGGCGGATCTGGATCTGTTGGAGGCGGTGCTGGTGGATCTGGATCTGTTGAAGGTGGTGCTGACGCTGGAGGTTCTTTCGAGGGCGGCGCTGGTGGATCTGGATCTGTCGATGGCGGAGCGGATGGGTCTGGATCCGCTGAAGGTGGTGCTGGCGCTGGTGGTTCTTTCGAGGGCGGCGCTGGCGGATCTGGATCTGTCGAGGGCGGTGCTGGCGGATCTGTCGAAGGCGATGCGGACGCTGACGCTGAGGGTGATGCCCACGGCTCAGGCGAAGCATCCGGCGACGCATCTGGCGAGGCATCAATTGGCGACGACGGCCACGGCCACTTCTGGAAGGCTTAGATGTTTCTAGGACTTTCCGGGAAACCTCCCATACCAAAATCCTTTCTGTGTACGACTAGCACATGAAGCAATTAGACCAATCGTAATAACTTCCAATCTTATTCTTTCCCTTGCTTTCACTCAATGCTTGTTGTCCGTTACAACTTGTCTTGACGATGTGTCGACATTCCGGACACGCTGAACGTCAAATTTATGACATGAAGATTCGTCAGCCTGGAAGTGCTCGTGACAACTGTGTAGGCATTCAGGACACACTGAACGTCCAAGTTGGTGGCTTGAGACATGCGTGCCCGTATGCAATTAGTTGAGCCGTAGGGCACGCAACTTACCCCTTAAAAGATTCCGTGAAGACGGAGGGACTTACTATTGTTGTGGATATCCAAAGTGTATTGCTGTAAAGGTCAAGGTCAGTGACTCAAATGATTGGCGCCCAAGACCAATTTGTCTAACTTCAGGACGTACTGAAAAGCAGCTAAAAGAATGCGCGGCTGCGGCATAATAGTCGTGGATTTCACACTCTCGTTCACGTCCACACATATGCATCACCCAACATCAAATCTCAACTGCACCTTGATATTGACCCAGCCCCACCTTATCACGCTCTACATACTAAGAAAGGAGCATCATAAGCTAAGGCTAATATAAGAGTTAACACTTAGCGCATCACGCGAACAAGGCAAGAACGGGCGAGAATTTTGCTCAATGTTCATATCTGCTGCTCGCCAGTGCCTAAGATCTGACCGAAACTACGTTTTATTATCCGCTACCCCATCGGCGCTTTTGGACATCACTACCCCTGGCTACTAGGCATGGCCTCATACAGATTGCGAGCGCGTTTGCTTCCCTCCTCCAAGTATGGCTTGTAAGTTGGCGAAGCAGCCGGTTAGACACTTGAACATGTTGCGCCTTTGGACGTCCGAGAAAAGCGCCTTCTGTGTCAAGGCGGACGACGGTAGTGTCTGGGGGGCTGTTGGCGCTTTCTTGGTCAGGCTTTCAGGCTCCGCTTCGTAGGTGAGGCATGATGGAGAACAACTATAGCATGATCAGTTTTGTTGGTCAATATTGCAAACACGTTACTCACCGTCGATCCATCTTGACTACAGTATCTCACTGGAGACACGAGCGAGAAGTTGCCGGTGACTTAGCAGGCACTTCGAGGCGATAGGGAGTAGCCTGGAGCTTGGCGATGCTCATGTCGAATTCAAGAGTCACCGTATCTGTAATCGCAGTACGTACAGCCGACGACTGGCTGGCGCTCGAAGACTGGTTGACACTGACGCTGACGTTCAGATTGTTCTCGAAGGGCACTGTGAGAAGAACAATCAGTCTCGTGTTGTTTGAGAAAAGCGAGTCAGCACGCCACTCACCGCTGACCCATTCTGACTGCAAATGAGATATCGGAAGGAGGGAGTTGACGTCGCAAAAAAGGTATTCCCGTGTGGTGAGGGAGTGACGGTCGGGTGTTGGAGAAGATTGAAGCTCGCCGTTGTCATTGTTCTGTTCCTCACTGCGATGCAGGTAGGTGAGCGACTACCTCCTAGCCACTCAAGCAGAGTCCGCTCATTCGATGGCTTGTCAAAAGCGTAAGACGGATGGTCGGCTTTGATACTCGCAGATGAAGTGGGGAAGTTCCGGAAGATCAGACGCGCCGGGCAGTTGAGTTGAGAACACGGTCGCGAGGCTGTTTGGAGGTCACGCTAGGTCGAGCATCACCGACGAAACGTGTAAGCTCAAGCGCTAAGGCCTACTGGTAGAGCGAACTTTATCTGTGTTCTCCTAGTAAGTGCCAGCCGAGCTGCACGATCTTGTTGAGGGACGGCAGGTCGCCATGCGCGATTGGCAAATAAAGAAGGCGTATTTGGGTATGAGCTTTGCATGACTGCTGCTTGATGGATGGACTGACGACCTGATGGGGAGTGGCGGGCGGCAAACAAATTGACCACCAGCTAATCGGAAGTGTAATGTAGCTGCCCGGGGCGCGTATATTTGGTCAGGACAAGCTTTGAAGCGACCGCAGCGGGCACAGCAGTGGACTGGCTGTAGATACACGACTGGCTGCGGCTAAGGTGAGGATTCACGGTCACTACAGTTGGGTCGGAGTCGAGAAAACCTGCAGCATGGTCAATCTTCTCTCCGAATGGATTGGTCAAGCAGTAACTTACGGTTGGCCAAATGGGGCGGCAAATAAGCCTCTGGAAGCGAAAGAAACGAGTGGTGGCTGAAATCGGTGATGAAGGAGCAACAGTGAGTACAGCAGGGCTTTGCTTGTCACATCTGCGCCGATGAACATTGAGTCAACAAGAGCAGAAGGAGTGCATGTGATCTCAATGCAGCGGACTCGTGCCTCCAATGGGATCATGTCGTGCCTTCGCCGCTCCATAGGACTGGCGACCGGCGTTTCTCGTCGCCGTCTTCACTGTAGATAGAGGTGAAGGAAGGGTTATGGGTGATCTCGAAGTAGCCGGGTTGGGAGGTGTCGCTTTTTCAAGTCGGAGAGGATCCGCGCCTGGTCGCTCTATAAGAAGGGAAACAGGGTTTTCCGTCGCCGTATCGGTCGGAGATAGATGTTGAAGGGAAAGGTTTGATGTGCCTCGATCGGCGAAGGCTGGACCGCAATGGTACCTGGATTGACGATTTGCGTACGAGAAGGCGAGTATGGAAGTGGTTGTCAAGGCGTGCGCGGTTGCTTAGCACGTCCGAATCTGTGCTAGGTAAAGGCGAGCTCGTAGCGACAACGCTAGTAACAATGGCGGGGTAGCTTTTGTGACGTGCTGATGACTGCAAAGAAAGGACGATGGTTGTTATTTGGGGGGAGAAACGTTTTGATGGGCCCACATTAGAGCTCCGTACGCATGGTGGCGGTAGAAAGATTGTCATAGCTGGGCAGACGACAGCTGCCCCAAGTCGGCAATTGTTGCTCAGGAGCTCGAGACTGGCGAAGCTGTATCTGTTCGCTCATTGCTGATAGAGTCGAGCGAGCCGGGTCGCGTGTTGTAAGGAACAATGGTGTGATGTTGGGTGCTGTAAATTCGACCGTCAGCGCTCCAATACCATTATGCGATACAGAATTTAACCATGTAAGTTAAGGTAGACGAACTCACTTACTCGGAGTTGGTGTTGTCGCAGGGATATTTGGTTGCTCGAGCAGCGGAAAAGAAGCAGTGTTTGGAGTAGGTGGTAGCGGACCAGTGCAAGTGGCTGTGGTAGCAGTGTAAGAAAGGTACAAGGCTATGGTTCGCAGGCTACGCCGTCGATGGTGTGGATAGCGGATAGCTGGTAGCTGGTAGCGGGTAGCGGGTAACGGGTAGTAAAGGAGTCAATTCAAAGAGTAAGTGCAGCCAGATCATGAGCGCCGACTGGGTAGTGGGTATCAGGTAGTCGAAAGTTATCAGTTCAGTGATTCTAGCTTGTATGAAACCGTTTTGGCACGTGATTTGACCCACATCCTTGCCCCACCCGATTTTTAGTTTGATGTCGCCTTCACCGTGGCTTGATCGCTTCGCATTGCCACGAAAGCGTCTTCAAAGCTACACTTTGACTAGCAAGATTTTGTAGTATAGCTGGGGCTGTGTGCCCTATGAATTGGGTCGTCTTTCGCTCCACTTGTCCATTTACACGGAGAATCACCTATGTTTTGGGCTCAGCCATCAAGGCGAACGATCGTCTCACAACATGAGTTTTGCGATACTGGACTTACTTTCTTGCGGAGGTCGTGAATTACCTTGCTGTTGAGGTCTTGAACTTACCTTGCAAAAGGCAATCGCCCGTTGGCCAAGGACTTTCAGTTCCGACACACCTTCTCCCAACTCCTCCGTCTTCCTTTCTCTCACCACATCAACTGGCCAGCTTATCTTTGCTGCCCGCTACCTTCTCCCAGCTTCTTCATCTTCCCTTCTCTCACCACAACAACTGTCGGGCTTTCATTTGCTACCCGCTACCGTCAAGATGACCATCACGATGTTCCGAGATACGGCGATTGCCAAGCAAGACCTCATGGCTCTCACGGACCTGGTCATGGATATTGAAAAAGGTCTTTGGCCCACAACGTCCAAGGAGATCGACAGCGTGTTGGACGATGCCATGTTCAAAATTGGTAGGTTATGGCTCGAGATCTCGCACCACGTAGTCGCTTTAACTGTATAGGTCGTTTCGACATCGACGCCGCTGCTAGAGTAACGCCGCTTCGGAGTGCACAGGCAGCGCGTGGTCTCGCGTGGTCTATCAGGCCTTTAGCTGTCAAGCGCTCGTTGTGCGGCAAGGAGTATTTGGTCGATCTGAGGTCAGGCCTACAAACTATACTGGAGCCAGGAGCATGGTCAGCAAACACTCTGAAATTGGCTGTCTTATCCTACAGCAGCCTCCACCTCAATGGCAGCAATGTCTTCCTTGAGTTCCATGGTCCTCGCCCGACCGGGTTCCTCCCACCCGGATCCATAAACCCCGCCTTTCTTCTCTGTGTCCCATGGGAAGGCAAGTGGACACCAGTCCGGTATGAGTCCGCAGGAAAAAATTCCTTCTTATCCGACGCAAATGCCCAAGTGCCACCGGAGATGCACGACCTGGTATCCACAATCGTGGGCGACATTGTGGGTTTGGAGGCGGACAAGACCAAGACGGGCGACAGAATCAATGAGGAATATCGGCTCATGCAGGTAAGTTGGTAACACGAGCCGTGTCAGTGGTGATGTCTCTGACCATTTGCTTAGGACGAGAGCGCGACGGCTTCGCAGGGGCCAGCTGCGCTGTTCGAGGCATTTTTGATACTCGGTGTACGAGTGACGGACGGTTTCTTCGGAGACGACATACCTATCCACCTCTATACCCTGGACAAGAATATCGATCACCAGCTGAACGCATGTACATACGTGCTGCGGTCATACCTGAAGCTGCCGCGTGAGATGCTGCATCTTTACTGGGTTGCGACAGACGATGTTGCAGATTCCGGTGGAAGTACTGCGACTGAAGTGGACGAAGATGATGGAGACCATACGCATCGTAAAGGAAAGGAAAGGCGCTAGTTGCAGGAGGTCGTGGTAGGATGCGTGTGCAGCTATAGTTCGTGAAAGATGTAAGCTAGTCAGGGAGCACAGGTGAACAAACGGAGGAAATGACAAAATCGAAGCTCAGTGCGCTGTTCTTCAGAGCGAATTAGACGATATGAGACAGGCTTTCCTCACTCACGATTTCTCGAGGGTTGTGACATTCAACACCACAGCAAGATCTTGCTCGACTGGCACTTTACCGTCCACGGATGGATGTCAGACGCTGATCTTCTCAGGCGTGAAAATTAGCGCTGCTCCAAGCACGCGCAGCAAAAATTCGCTCTTGAGCAAGCCATGGCTCCTCAACGAGCCGTCACTCCATCTGCGGTTCTTCAACCTCTCATCGTCCGTCCGCCAAACTTACATCGTTTCTCATCCGCGACCCCTCGTTGACCTGCCAGCCTCCTGATTCGGCCGAACACAGCCTTGCTAATGGCTATATCACTCTAGCAAGTCCGCAATGGGTCAATCGTAAGTAGCATTTGTGCTACAATCGCCCCAAGCCAACAAGATTCATCGCAGTGTGGGTTGTCACTCCCAGTCGGAGACGGAGACGGCCGAGAAGCTCGTATCTAGCTACAGTTACTCATAGGACCTCAGCCAGTCGCTAGTCAAGCCGCCAACGCCGATCCTACCAAGAACAAGAGGCCGTCTGACGACGAAGAGAACGCCAGCCCAATCAAGCAGGCGACCGACGAGAATGACGCCAAATCCACGAAGAACAAGAGGCCTATCGACGACGACGAGAACGCCAACCCCACTAAGCGGGCGACAAAGTCAAACACTGCCAGCTCTTCCGTCAGCTCCTCTCACATACGATAGGTGTGCTTAGTTGAAGCATACAACGACGATACTTTCGCAATGAGATAGCTGCCCTTGTGTGAACCCAGCTGCGCGTTGTCTGCCCAGGCCTTCGACCATGGCATGATAGTAGCTATACAGGCCCATATACATGCGACTCAGATGAGGCTCGTGCGAACCGCGAGGAGGCATTTGCTCTGATACCGCAATGTGTCATCCTAGGTGGCCCAAAATCATTCAACTGTATGCTCAGGCCGACACACAACCAGGAGCATGAATACCTAGTTAGTAATGCTCGCCTGTGGATCTCTAACGAAGGAGGCACTCCCTAGTCTATTCAGGCCAGAAGTGTTAGGTTGCTACCTTTATGGCAATAACTTCTGCACGAATCCCTTCCATCTAGCCGTTGAGACTGTTGGTTGCCGAGGTGGCGAAGCTTGAGGAGACGGAAGATTGAGGAGCATGGAAAGAAAGCCAGCTGAACGGTCGCAGAGTGGTATCGATCGAGCTCTGTGAAGCTAGACAGGACTGCTATTCGTAACAAAGAGCCAGATCGCCTGAAATGAGAATTACGCCAGATCGACAGAGCACTGCAAGACTATACGACATTGACATTTGTACAGCTTTCATAACAAACAACTCTACATCCTGTCGCGCGTTATTAATTGAAGCTGTGTCTTTTTGCTGCAGTGACCTCACCTCACCGCACGATCAAGCACCCCTCAAAGAAATCATCAATACCCTCATGATCTTCTAGCGTAGTGATATTTGACACATCTACCCCGAATTAGTGATTTTCCACTTCGAATCTTTCCAGGACTCACATTGATCCGGCCTCACAAGCACCACCGCACCCTCGCTCGGATGGACGCCATACGTCTTGTACGCGTGGCCGTTTCCAGAATTGTAGTGCTCATCGTCGATATACGTTTTGTGTAGATCTCGAATCCGGTACTTCCCACTCTTGGGCCAAAAGTAATTCGGTATCGACTCCTGCTCCGTGTCGAGGTATTTGCTACTGAGTACAAGGATGGGTTCGATGACGCTGTCGACGTCCTGGGCTGTCGGCGTGAAGCGCTTCGTCATTGCTTCAAGATGTGCTGCGAGCTGCGAGTTCGTCAGCGCCAAATGCATTTTCACTCGTTTGTACTTCCACTCACCTTCTCCAGCCTCGCCCTATGCGCCTCATCATTGATGTCGCCAGCAAATACCACGACCCGCCAAGCTCCCGTACTCCTCAGCACACTTTGTAATTGCACAGCCCTGCAATCGCAAAAGCGGATGACCTGTGCAGACGGGAAGCGCATGCCTACCGTGATACCCTTCACTACGCTCTGTCCAGTCGCAATAAGAGAGTCTCCATACCGATCCGGGAAGCCCGCCATATACCTCCCACTCTTACGAAAGTATTCTGCAAACTCGCCTTCGAACGTCTCCTTGCGGTTGAAAAGTGCGGTGAGTTCGCGGTCGAAGGCGATTAGATCTGCCGCCGTTTTACTCCTCTCGGACACGTATGTGGATAGGAGGGAGGGAGGCGACAAGCCGCTCAGCACGCTCCCGAGTTTCCATCCGATGTTATACCCATCTTGCAAGCTGACGTTCATGCCCTGCCCTGCCTTAGGAGAATGCGTGTGCGCTGCATCACCCGTCAGAAACACACGCTCCTGTGCATGAAAATGGTCCACGAGGCGTTGCCCGATACTATACGCTGACCACCAAAACGTATCCGCGAAATCCATCTCGTACGGGTGAAATATGCGCTTGGCTGTGTTCTGTATGTCATCTAGCGTGACTTCCTTTGCATTCGTGCCCGCCGGCAACTGAATATAAAATCTGACCAACTGTCCGCCTTCACGGGGTATGATCACGAGGTTGCCAGCGGCGCTGTGAATCGTGCATTTGCGCCGAATGTCGGGAAAATTGGTGACCGGGTAGATGTCCATGACGCCCCAGATAGTATCGGTAGTGTCGCCGAGCATCTGGAAGCCCAGGGAGCGGCGGATGGTGCTGTGTGCGCCATCGCAGGCAAGGACATATTTGGATTCCCACGTCTCCTGTTTGCCGTCTTTTGAGGCGGTCACGCGGCACGGGTAATGGGTGTCAGAGACGAGTGAGACGCCGGTGGTGCTCCAGCCGTATTCGATCTTTCCTTCGCCGCCTTTGGATTGCAGTATACCATTCATTTTCTTGAGCATTAAGCTGTTCATGCGCGCTTGATTCAAAATGACATGCGGCAAATGACTCAAGCCTTTCTCGGTGTCGATTGTCCTGCTCTTGCGCTTGATCTTTCCACCCTCGTCGTCGCCCCAAAAACACACCTCCAAGATGTGATGCGCCTCTCTAAGCAAATCTTCCGCAAGATCAAAAGATTCGTAGATCTCAACCGTGCGGCATTGCACGCCATCTGCTTGGCCGACCTCAAGGGGCCCGGAGCGGCGCTCGAGCATGACGAAAGGGATGTTGTAGAGGGCGAGCCATGTTGCGGCGAAGATGCCAGCTGAGCCGGAGCCAGCGATTAGGACGTCTGTCCTGGGCATTGTGGGAGTTAACTGAAGAGTGGACTGCTCGAGGAGAGGTTATCAATCACTTGACTTCAGCTAACGCCAACCAGATTTGTATTCAGGAAGTGATTTCGGCATTGCATGTAATGGAGTCTACGTCTATATCAGCAAAAAGGATGAACGTTTACGCATTGATCTACACGCGCACGATGTTAGTGGCATGCCGAAGTCAAGCTCCGGAGCTACATCGTGGGGTCTGCGGGGAGCTGCACTAGCGCACCATCCTCACCAAGTACAGCGGAATCTAGCGCACTCGTACGAATAATGGATCCAAGCTGCCAAGGACGGGTGACTTTTGATGTTTCCACGCGGTAGGTAATGCTCGGAGTAAGATTATGCGACTCGACGTTATATTCCAGCAGTCATTCCATCGGATCGCGGATTGTGAGATGGAGAATGATCCTATATACAAGAAGAGAAGCGTATATGCACAAAGGACGCTGAATTAGGCAAACACGATTTTCTTTCCTTTCAGCAATGTGCCTCCAAGCAACTTGCCCATCGCATATCCGATATACGCTCCAGTAACAATCGTGACAGGCCATTTCTGCCATTCGCGGTCCCTATGTCTTATTAGCCCCAAACTACTTTTCAACTCTTTCCGACCTTGTACTGTACTCACCAATCCAGCGGAATCGGAATCGCGCCCACCCACGCGCCCATCACCGTCCCCATCATGCCCCCATAAACCTCATCAATCGGCAACATCAGCCCCACAACCCTTCTCCACGTCTCGCCATTCACGCCATGAACATATACAAGCGGCAGCGTGCTCAACAGCGCAATATGTGCGCCACAAAGGAGCGTGTGAAGGTGGTGTGTCGTCACGGGCGCGCCAAAGAGGACGAGGATACCGGTGAGAAGGGGCGTGGATGCGAGGGCGGTGAGGAGGAGGGAAAGAAAGGCGGGCTGTACATGAATGCGTCAGTATGTAAGTCAAGGAACATAGAGTCGCGTTTGTGGTGCTCGAGGGAAAGGAGAGGTCCACGTACAACAATCGTCCCATTCACGCCGCTCTCAATCACGCCCGGCGCATGCTTCTTCTTCTCCCCCGGCTTTACTTTCTTGACCTTGGGCGTCTCGCCCGTCGGCGGCAGGCACACAGCTACATATGCGATTTGCAGAACAGCCAAGGGTGCCAGGATGCTGAGCAGCGCGGGCACGGGGTCTGCGACGATGCTGTTGAAGCTGTAGGCGTAGAGCGAGAGGATGACGAGCGGGTGCACTTGTGTGTAGATGCGTGCGATGTCGTTGTTGAGGGGCTCGATAGGCGCCGCGGGAGTGGATTTGGGCTTCGAGAGCCCAGCCGGGTCGATGATGGTGGGTTTGCTGGACATGGTGCGGGTTAGAGGGGGAGGTGTGAGGATATGCGGTGTCAATTTGGTAGCTGCGATACTGCGGAGGGTGGTGAAGGAGCGTGAAGGGCGCCTGGCCTATGTTGCGAAGTTGTGCTGGTGCTGGTGGAGGAAATGTTGCGCGTCGCAAGTCGCGAATCGGAAACTTTTGGGCCGAGTCCGTGCATCGCGAATATCGACAAGCAGCTTGAGCACCTCCATGACCAAGAGACATATTCCTTGAAACACGACTGTCTTGATGCTGTAGACGTGTATTTGATCATATCTTGTCAATCTCTGACTTCACTTTGATGCCGTAGGTAGCTTTCAAATCTGCCAAAGTAGTCCCGTGCCTGAGCTCTCTTCCATCACCTACTCCTCCTTCCTCGGCACCAGGTTCCTCAAACTCAAATCATACACCACGTCCTCTACATCCTTGACCCTGTACTTCAGACCGTCGCTCCTCCTCCTCAAGCTATCATTCTTGAGGTTGAGAATCTGGAAGCCAGCATGCAAGTCCTTGACGAACTGGTTGATGAGCAGTGGGCGCTCGTAGTCGCCGAGCGTGACGGCGTTGCGGGCAAGACGGGTCTAGCAAGACCGTTAGCAATGCTGTAAAAATTAGACTGACGTGACATACCAGCTCTTCGACGAGCGAGATGAGGGACTGCAAGTACTCCTCGATTGTGAGGTGGAACTCATCGCGGTCCTTGAGGTTGACGGGGACTGTTTGGCGTCAGCAGAGACCCGGACGTGTGATGAGCGATCGTACTGTGCAGGATCTCGCCCAGGTCCTCGATGGTGAGCAGCTGTCCGCACTTGACCTGGCCGCCCTCGTGCTTGTAGCCACCTAGCCATCCCCAGAAGAGCAGGACCTCCACCTGTAGTGATGTTAGTAGTGATGGTGTGAGAATGGATGCGACGTGACGTACCGCGCCTTGCATCTGCCGGCTCCACATGTTGTTGAATTTGTAGTACGGCATCTTGGACGCTGCTTGTGAGAGCTTGCCGACGGTCTCAATGACATGGCTGATGGGCTCCTTTGCGGCATCTATGACTTCAGACACTGTGATACTATTAGCTTCTGCCTTTTCGTTCTGCGAGCAGCACTCACGGCTGGCGACGGGCGTCGAGTGCGCTCTCGACAACACCCACGAGACGTTGCGGTCTTTGGTAAGTCAGCTGGGCCCTTGCAACAAATTGTGTGCCGTACTCTGCTTTTCGAGCGCGGAGATGATGTCCTTGAGCTCCTGTCGCGCTGTGAGTGCGTCTTCACGTGTCTTGCTGCGGGGCGTTCCTCACATCGCGGACTGCCGTGTCTTCGTCCACGCGCGCCTGCAGGTCTTGGAAGATTACCGGATTGACGCCGTGCATTGTGGATGTAGTTTTTGCTGGTGACGTTGGTGTTGCAAGGGCGATATGGCGTTCCAGAGTGCAAGATCAATGTTTGTTTGTGGCTTGTGGCAGCTGTGAAAAAATCGCGCCTCTCACCGAGCAGGGTCACGACGTGTATCTCGAGAGACTGGAGAAGGGCAATTGCATGTCGATGGCTTGAAGTAGAGCCCTCATATACTTTGCTGCTGTTCACAGGTTTCAATGACTTGCGATACAGCGAGAGCGTCGTGACGTAGCCCAACGGGTGCTCGCAAAGCATCACAATAGCTAACTAAGACTCGCGGTGTTTGCAACTGCCAGAGCTCAATCACAACTAACGCATCAAGCCGAGGCGCAAATCCAATCGAAATAGCGAAACAGCAAGAGAGACAATCTTCCTCGAGAGCACAGCCAAGGCTGAAACTCATCAATGAAAAAGGCGTTCGCGTACATCGGAAGGAGTGCAATACCGACGACACTGTGCGCAGCGGTATGAGCAAGCCCAGTGACCACCACGCGCGTTTCAAAAATAAGAATAATCTTGAATGTTCCCGTAGGAACGTTTCAGAGATTAAACTGAAAAGAACAGATACTACCTGTAAAATTGTCAATCATTGCCAAGCGGGCGCGTATTGTTCTGTGTCCGGACTTACACTTGATCTAAGCCAAAAGGCAAAGACTTGGAAGAGTTAGCAAGGCATTCTCAAAGGTAGGGGTGGGGTAGGTAAAAACTCACGAGCTAAGGAAAAGAAGCGAACGCAGGAGCAGAGGGCGATTGAGAGGTTGTAGATTTCGGCGAGGCGCTAAATTAGCGCTCACGTGATGGCGCTAGCTGGCACAAATGACGTGGAAAGTGAGCGCGCACCGATGAACATGCGAGGGACGTTCGAAGTGGGTAAGTGGGCGTCTCTCTCCAGCATCATGCAGCCGGCACACCTCAAGAGACCCAGATTCCACTCTGAATATATACAGCCTCATCAATCTCCTGCCGACAAGTATAGCCTGCGAACGTGACTTGCATATTGCATGCTCGGTCACGCGGGAATGCCTTGGACGATGAATTGCATGTTGCTTGGGCTACCCAGCTCCCGCAGTCAAAATTTACAGCTATGAGGACATCCCTTCGCCATCGACCTCCCACTACGAAGTAGTGTCAATAATTCAGTGTCGACACGGGGCGGACGCTAGGAGTAATTTACTCATCGCAAGTTTCTGTTGTCATTCCCACCGAAGTCTCGAACATCTACATCTCATACGTCTCACTACCATACGACTCACTACCATACGTCTCACTACCATACGTCTCACTACCATACGTCTCACTACCATACGTCTCACTACCATACGTCTCACTACCATACGTCTCACTACCATACGTCTCACTACCATACGTCTCACAGTATTAACCACTCTCGTAACTTGATGGCGAACTGCGCAGTTGCAGAACATCAGTCGCTGACTCCACGTATCATGACGTTCGTAAAGGAGGATCCTAAGCTTGCTTTGCTTTGAGTACGTTCAGGACGCACTTTCGAAAGGCACGGCCTTTCGCCCTCTGCTTCGCTTTGAGTCATGACCCCCGCCTCCAGCACTAGCAAGAGCAGCACAAAGCTATCTTTGAGCGAATCATGCCCTTGCACGAAAAGGGCTAATAGCATCACGCTTCGCCCAAACGTACATTCGCTAGTTGTAATGGAGACTGGTAGGTTTAGGCATCGATTCAGATGACGCCCAAATTATCACCCCAACTATATAGCACAAATCCCAAAACCCCCTGCAAAGACCACAAAGCGGATTGTTTCACTCTATCTGCCACACTCCGGCCCGTCCTCTCGTCGTACTCCTCAACCTGATTTTCAACTTCAGTGACCTGCGCTCCATACGCCACACATCCGCCCTTCCCCTCGCAGTGCTTCTCGTCCTGATCTTCAACATCAGTGACCTGCGGCCCTTCTCATCTCTTCCCCCACTTCTCTCCAACTCCCTCCAACGCCCATCTTCCACCACGGTGTTCTCCAACGGCTCCGTGTCCAACACCGCACCCTGTCGTACCTTACACGCATGTTCTCTTGCCTTGTACTCGTACGCCAGGAAAGCCGCTTCCTCGCAGAACCAGAAGAAGCTTTGCACGAAACCAGTCTCCTGCTCGGCATCTAGTTCACGACCTTCGAGTAGCACGTTATCCCCGTATGAGAGTTGTGCGACCCAGTTGTCGTCCGACCATTTGATGCGGATCTCGAGGTTGGAGATATCGAAAGCCTCATTCTGCTTGCCGGTGTCTTCGTAGTTTATGGACATTGGCGTTGGTGGCTCGTAGTTGGACTGTGGATTGTGCTTGAGGATGCGCGATGAAACGGCGTAGAGGAAGAGTGGGCTTTGGAGGAGGAAGGTGAGGCCGTCTGTCACGGTTAGCGGCTGTCATACGGGACTGAGTTGTTTTGCGCACCGAGCAGTCGTATCTCATCATAGCGAGGCAAGTTGTTGGGCAGTTCGTCGAGCGTTTCCTGGAGGTGACTTCGCAGCCTCGTTTTCTCATATATCGTGGGCATAGCTGTAAACGCCATGATCACGTGCAGATCTAGATTTTGAAGGTCCACGAGTAGTATTTCGTGGCGATGAGCTGCATTGGAAGCAAGCGGGCGGAGCGTGAAGACCATATATCTAGCGAAGACATGAGGATGCAGAACGCTGGGTGAAGCTGTCTCTCACCTCACGACTAAGCACGCTTTGAGCACACAGCCCTCCACCAACGCTCGTATAAGCGAAGGTGAAGGTGAGGTGAATGGTGATTGACTGGACATTAATTTCGATTGTGCAAATTTCGCAGATTAGTGAGAGCTACCCTCCGTCAGTTCCTGAGTACCAGCAGTCATAGAGAGAAGCTTTCAGCAATCGCCTCTCACGTTGTGTCTTCTACAACACAGCAGTTCGAATTGCATAGCAAGAAGCCACGGCCTATCATCGGGACATTATCACTTGGTCTCAATAGCATTGCTATCATCTGATCTCCCGGTCACCAGGAGGAGTCGTCTTCGACACACAGCCATGTGAAATGATCTTGGCCGGTAAATTCAACCATTTTTCGGGTGTGACGTGCATGTCAATATCGTCTGCGCATTGCACGTGCCGGTGGAATCACAGTGAAAGATAGGTCAAGCTACGCGATCTGGAAATGACAAACGGCAAGTGAAGAGTCTTAATATCTTCTAATATCGTAGTTTTACGGGTGTGAGGTTCTGCCTGAAGAGAAGCCTTCACGCCTCTTCGCCATAGCAACGCCCGTCTACTGCATATCTACATCTTGCACCCTCGTCTTTCATAATATCAACAACAGAATCTCTCCTCAACTCTCTCAATTTGAAAAGCAAAAAGAATCTGGAGCTCGTGTATCACTCACCACGATGTCGCAAACGCCAAACCACCCACAAATCTCGCGCGCTGATGAGACAAATTCGCCTGCGCTCGACGAGTACAACAAGCTCTCCGCCAGCGGACAGTTCACACCTTTTATGTCTTCAGTGCCGGCCGGAGAGCGCTTTACGTACACGCCCAAGCCAACAGCTGCTCCCGCTGTGAATCCCTTCGTTGCATGCCCGCCGCCCGCAGCCAATCCACCAGTTCCTCGGTTCGCAGCATACCCGCCAGTGCAGCGAACGACGACTACCTCACCTGAGAACAATAGCCCGTACGCTGCTCCTAATGGCGGGCCAGTACTTGCGTACGTCCCGTCGCGATCAAACACCGCCTCGCCCCACGGCAATGCCACTCACGGTCTACCACTTACGCCATACTTGCCGCCTCGCTTGCAGGCCGGCCATCAGTCCATGAATCTCTCACCGTACGCTACAGGCGGCCAGCAGTCGCAGCCTCACCTCCAGCCGACACACCTTCCGCCGTCCCGTGCAAACACCGCCTCGCCACCAGCCTTTGCCGCGAACGCTCAATATGCGCCACCTCGTCAAATGGCGCCGGCGCCAATACTGTCGGGCCATATGCCACAGTTCCCAGACGGCAATGGCCATGGTCCCATGCCCTGGCTCAACCGCCCCATCATGCCCATGCCCCAGCCTCGATTCTCACCCATGGCACCCGGCATGATCACACGTGACGGCTTATCCGCACGTTTCCAAGATCTGCTGATTGGCGTCCTCCCCAACTGGACGTCCTCCAGCATCGTCCTTCTCGCATCACACTGCACCAACACCGTCATCTTCTTGGGTAAGGACGGTCAATTGGGCGACGAAGGGCTGCAGTCGTACTCGGACATCTTCTTGGGCGTGGGATACGAGAACAAGGGTACGAGCATCTTTATGTGTTTGGCCGTGGAAGGGGCACTGGAGGTCAAGGTACTGCTGCGGACCCGGCCGTATGCATTTAAGGGCGGAAATACGCGTGAGGATGGTAACTTGATGCACAGGCTGAAGCAAGGGTTTTATGATGTTGCTTTGAATGAGTTGAGAGCGCTGCAGGCGAGTATGCAGCGGAATGCGGCGGGTGTGCGGGTCGGTTGATTGGACGGCGAGAACGTGGTCTTGAGTCGGTGTAGAAGTGGTGCGCGAGGAGTGACGAGGTAGTAGTGATAATGATGTTGATAGTGCAAGGAGATGAGACGGACTTCTTACAATTTTGTGCCAGTGACCTTGACCATGTACTTCTCCTCATACTTTTGACAAACGGCATATCAACGCGAGAGCTGCTCCAGGGTAGCTAGCACGTGCCGGAAGTGAGACTAGCGCCTAGTGTGAGTCTCAGAAGAGCCTTCTTATTGAGCTTACCGACCGCCTTCCCACCGCCAACCTTGATCTAGCACCGCCTCAGACACTTCTTCTCACTGTACTTCCTCTACCATCTACACACCACCATCGTCAATCCAACAGTCCCCCCAAGTCATCACGGCGCCCACCACCCCCGCGATGCCCAACCGTCGCGCTCTCGAAAAGGGTTTACGTGACCTCATCGAGGACACCTCGCTGAGTATATCCTTCAATTCTGACCACCCCCTCTCCGAAGACGACATCCTCATGGCCACCACCAACCTCGCTAGCTATCTCGCTCACTACATCGTGCGCAATATGCGTCGCGCCAAGTCACCGCTCAGCCACGCGGACCTCACCTTCAAAGTCGTGCGCACCCGCAATTCTCAGGAGGAGGTCCTCGAAGACCGGCGTCGCTGCATCTTCAAGGGCGAAAAGGAGTGGTACTACATGGCGCTCATAGAATTCGAGCACGGTAACGGGCTACCGCAGATCTTGGCTGAGGGCGATCTGCGTAAGGACAAGGCCGAGCTATTTGACTCTTTTGTCGAGATGGTCGAGCGGCGGAACGGGGAGTGGGATAAGGAGGATGAGCGCAGGCAGAAGAGTGAGGAAATATATGAGAAATCGAGGGAGGAGGAGAATCAGAAATCTAGGGAGGAGGAGAATAAGAAATCTAGGGAGGAGGAGATTGCGCTAAGAGAGATTGCGAAGATCGAGGCGGCGACGAAGAGGCATATCAGTAAGGGTAAGGGCAAGGGAGCGGCGGTGAAATCGAGGTCGAGTGGGAGACAGAAGAAAGTGAAGTCGGCTGACTTGGTGGACGAGGAGGATTTGGCGGATGAGTAGAGTGGATGATGAAGGAGGCTGGAGGCAGACAGTGTACACTATCTTGCTCAACGCAGGATGAGTTGGAACAACGTCGTAGCCCAGATGCTGTCTTAGTTGCGATTTGAACGGTAGTACACGCTACGTCGCAATCCAGGAGGCGCTTGGACGATGCCAGAAAGAAGCCAGATGAAACATCGTGACAACGACACTTCCTTGTGCAAGTGACAAGCGCAATTGGACACGCGCCTGAATAGTTCCATGTGCCATCAAAGCAAGCCAGCTGTCCACGGAGATGAAAATGAAGGCTTCCGCTTCTCGAGTGGTGTACCGCCATGACTCTTGCAGACGACCTACTCCCTGAATCCCAAGTGCTGTTAGCTGGTCTCACCAAGCTCTACCGGGATGCGTCATCTAGGATCTCTGTGAATTTCGATCATTCCATGTCAGATCGTGAGATCCGCCTCGCTGCAACCACACTCGCTATGTATCTAAGGCATCTCATCAACCGCCACACGCGTCGGGCATGCTCGGTACTCGACCCGACGAGCCTCAAGCTGCAAGCCATGTGTACTTACAACGGTGAGGAAATAGCTCTTGATTCCGTCAACGACGAGGGCTGGTACTATTTCAATTTCGTGGAACGTCTGGCAACGGGTAGCGAACAGATCTCAGCCACTTGTGATCCGTGCAAATCGAAGGTCGATTTACTGAACCAATTCGACATGATGATCAACAGCAAGGTCAGAGCGTGGCAGAACGAGGACAGTAAAAGTGTCAAATTGGAGGCACCGAAGAAGCATGCGACAGTGAAAGTACGGCCAGTGAAGAAAGCGCTCAACAAAAAGGAAGACACGAAGCAGCAGGTCGAGCTGGTGGACGCGTCAATAGATAAGGTCTTAACGAAGAACAAAGACAACGAGAAGCAGGCCGAACCGTTCGGATCGCTAGCCGATAAGGTTCCAAGCAAGAACGAAAGCAAAGACGAGGTGTCAAGCAGGAAAGAAGGTGAAAAGGAGCAGGTCGAACCCAAAGCGCCGTCACTAGAATGGAGAGTGCAGTTGGAAGTTGACGAAGCCAACGAGCAGGAAAGATATTTGGCTAGCGAAATGAGCAAAGAAGAGGAAGCAGCAATCGGTAGGAGGCAGATAGCGAAGGAGGGGACGCGGTAACACGAAGAGAGAAGCGAGCTGCGGCTGGTGGAAAGGAGAACAATGAGGAATGAAAGACGGGCTCGGCCAGTGGTAACTTGGCTGACGAGGAGGACATGAAGAACGAGGACTCGGAGATGATGGAAACAATGGGGTGAGTGATGAGGCTGGATACTGACAATGTATGCTGCCGTGCTCAACGTTGTTGGCTAGACCATGGCATGTGGTTCTCTGATACATCGTAATTTCGACAATGGTTCGACGATGTTCGAAGCCGATGCACCACAAAGGCGTCCGCCATGCGACCCAATCTGCCAACTCACAAGCCAGCAGCAATCGGTTTGCCAAACCTTTGCACAAGCAAGCACTGATCATGCTGATAAATTCGAGGACTTCAACCCTCGTTTTCTGAGATTCAGTCGCCCATATCCAGCCAAGATGCCCGCACCGATCGACAACGAATCGTACTACGTCCGCTGCAAAGAGCTTCTCCACAACAACACAGCCCTGAAGGACCCGCAGTTGAACATTCTAGCACGTAGGTTATCCCACACATACCACATGTCACACACTCACGATCCAAGGGAACCTGGCAGACCTCCTCAGCAACTTCAATGCCACAAGCCGGACCACGATCGGAGACCCCAACGAGCTGGCGCTCATTTCGTGTCGCAGGACCAACGAAGTCAAATGGTTCTTGACCCTCGTGAAGTCCAGTGGCTCTCAGGTGGAGCTCATCATCAAGGGAGATGCGATGCCATCAAGGAATGAGGCTGCGGGTGGGTTCATGACGAGGGTTGAGTGGTTGTTGTGGCGCAAGGTTGGCAACAAGCATGCGTGGATTGAGTAAGGAAGCGGAAGATGATGGTAGTGTCACCGAGGGGTTCACAATATAGTGACGAATGGAGATGCGAGCACTTTGTGCTGTGATCCTGTTGCGATGACTTGTGTTTGATGTGAAGCTGAAGCAGGAGCCGTGTTGGTGAAGCCAGAAAGCTATTTCCGGATTTTCTTGGAGCACCACGCTGTGATTGGCCTGCTCGTAAAAGCACGTGATGGTCGTAGACGCTAATTTCGCGCCTTCTTAACACTGCCTAGTCCGACGCGTTCCCAAAGGATCACCACGTGCCCTTGAAGTACGATCAAGCACAACATCCGCATCATGGCTGCCTATCAAAAGATCTATTTGCACTGTACAAGCTTTCGCAGCCTCGTTGGAGTCGTCCGAGATGCACAATCAGTCACGACGTAGCGGTGCGAAGGTGAAGACGGGATGCAAGACTTGCAAGTATGGCAGCCTAACAATCAAGCGTTGTTTGATAATGTGCAGGATCATGGCTGATCGCTTTCACACAGATTACGTCGCGTCAAATGCGATGAAGGGAAGCCACAATGCCTCAGGTACGTACCAAAGTTGCGTCATCGAGTGGTAAGCTGATCCCGCCCAAGATGCACGAACACAGGCCGTCAGTGCGATGGCTATGACAACCCTAGCGAAGGTTTCCAGATCCAAGTCTGGAGCCCCCAACGATCATCTAGCGTCCAGAAGTCGCTGTCGATGCTTTCGAATTTTGGAAGCAGCGTACGATACCTGGAGTTCTATCATCAATTTGCTCGCCCAGTACTATCCAGTGGTTTCGACGCCGAGTTTTGGTCGCGCATCACAATTCAGTTGGCTTTTGCTGAGCCATCGGTGCGCCACGCTTTGATAGCTCTTGGCTATCTCCAAAGTACTGAGACCGGCACCTTGAGAGATGCTCGTGCAAAATATGGCGGCCATTCCGAGAGCGGGACGTTGATGTACCACTACAACAAGTCTGTGAGGTACCTGATCGAGCGGATGAACGAAGTCACCTATACACCCGAGGTGGGGCTTGTGACCTGCCTGCTTTTTGTGTGCATAGAGTTTCTTCGCGGGAACTATCATACAGCATTCACCCATCTCACTAAAGGCCTCAAACTTGTCTCGGAACAACCTGGTCACTCGCGACCCGCATCTTCGTGCTCCTCGTTGTCTGTCACATCGCATCCTTCAGCGACGTCGAACATCCACAGCAGTACTCTTGTCAACGACGAGTTACGCCCAATTTTCATACGATCCATGGCTGCTGCTATGATGTATGGCGTGAATGTAGACGCAAGCATCGATATACCTCCACCGTCTCTGGACAGCTACCGGAATCTGCGATTCGAAAGTGTCCGCGAAGCACAATTGCACTCTTATGAGCTCCGCAACCAATCCACCCTCGTGATCAGAGACCTAAGTCGAAAGATCCTGGCTCAGCAGACTCTCACGGTCGACGATCTTGCCCGCCACTCTTACATGCTCGATTGTCAACGCGCTTGGCTTCAGGCTTTACATATGTTCAGGAAGGGCCGCCATCTTTCAAGCGCAGACGAGCTCGCCATTAGCGTGCTGATCATGCACTATCACACTTCACACATCTGGACGACTTACGTGGCTGATGTAGATCAGATGGCAGTAGATAAGCACATCGAAGACTTCCAAGACATCCTGAGACACGGCAAGCTGGTTCTCGATTCGATGGACCTAGCCGCGACTCGGCCCGCTGCGAACTTCACGTTCGAGATCTGTTTGATTCCAGCACTATACTTCGTTGGGCTGCGATGTCGATGTCCGAGAACTCGTCGCGAGGCCGTCACGCTGCTCGAAAGAAGTAAGAGAAGGGAAGGCATGTGGGATGTCGAGCAGCACGTTCTGGTATTGAAGCGTGTGATTGAGATGGAAGAGGAAGAGGTAGACCCCGTGACTGGCTGGCCAGTGGCGCGAGTCAGACTTTGGAGCAGCGTGATTGAAAGCCACATGGGCGCCACTGGAGGCTTCTGGGCAAACTTTCTGCCGTCGGGATGGGTCGGTCAAAAAACTCCGGACGGAAAACAAAGAGTGCTACGACAGTACTTTGGACCTTGACGGCAAAGAAAATCTCGATCGACCGCGGTGCTGGCAGAGTTCGTCAAAACCACAAATGGCTTCCATATCTCACGGGCCTCGACTACGATCGGCGATCGCAGTATGGAGGCGGTCGAGAATGTGGTACGGAAGTGGCGCCCGAAGCTCAGGTAGACGGATTGTGCTGAGACTTGAGGACGGTTTGTTTGACTCTGAATTGCAAATATGTGGCGCTTGTGACTAGCTTGTGTTTTGCACATGGATTCGGTAGAGCAAGCTTTGCTACTCTTCGCAGTAACCTCATCGCATATAATAGTGCTCCCTGGATGCCCTTGCTGTGGTACCTGGCCCAAAACTACAACACAGCAGTGCCTCACCAAGCACCATGTCGAGCGCCGTCTTCAGAAAATGCATCATCACACTTCTGTCGCGTGAGCACATTGACCCGAACGTGAATCAGAACAACATGTTCGCAGGTACGTTCATCTCCCCCATCGCGGTACGAAATGCTCATACGTCCGCGCGCTCTAGACAATCTGGCGTGGCTGGTGGGCGAATGAGAATTTCTGGAGACACATGCGTGGTTCACTCCCTACACCGCTCCACCATTTATCGCGAGTGTGGGTGACGTGATAATGGCTGCGACAGGATATTCAGTGGCAAGCGACTCGTGGACCGAATTCTTCAATCGCATGGCGTTTTACGACCTGATGAAGTTTGACACGACGGACGCACAGCAATGCGACATGGTCGATCTCGATATGGTGCGACGCCCTACTGCGAGGGCTCAGTTGCCCGCTATAAAACTGTGTATAAAAGGGGTACGTTCTTGTGCAAGCAGAGGGCGATACTACGGAACTTGCCATGTGGAAGGTTGTGGCAGCAGTGAACGGCTTTGCGATAGCACTGCGTACGTATATAGCACGGAGGCCATCAAGGCTAGTTGTTTGACAGAGTGAGGAGCACGTTGTGCAAACGCTGGAATATATGACACGTGCCACGTCTTTTCACACGTAGTGAGTGATGTGCTTCCGCGCAATCACGTCTACCGGCGGTTGCATTTAAATATCGTTCTAACAGGGCAACCGCAAGTAGGTCAGCGCGGCGTCTGCGATGCGCTGTGTGTGCTAGAGTGAAATTGTAGAAATGCGAGCTGACGACCGACAATAGCACCCAACGCACAACATGCAGCAAAATGCTGAACACCCCTACCCTCACGTCCTGCCTCTCATCCGGAAGCTTGCCCACTTCGCACGTAGGCTGGAGATACCAGTAGTCTCGCCGCCCATTCTTGACCTGGGGCAGTATCTTCGTTTCAAATGTACAGCAAACATCCCTCTCCTTCTCCAAAGCTCAGCTAATCAATGTTCACAGTCAGCGTTGAGTACCTCTTCCGCTTGCGCAGTTCCCTGGATGGCGCAGTGCCGGGATTTGATCCCACGAATGAGCAAGAGTGTAATGACAAGGTCAAACTCATCGTCGGGACTAGAGTCAGTCGTGATGGAGAAGGCTGTGTTGTGTGCGAGGATCATATGATTGGATTTGAGATTGTAGGTACTACGTTTCGGGTCGTGGGGAGGTCGTCGGTTGACAAGGCGGATGCGCTTCTTGATAT
>Ga0265798_10002579_pt1 | contig 26583 bp, 21 predicted proteins | sample P3T30metagenome_FD_192430 | JGI IMG/M metagenome (GOLD analysis project Ga0265798, IMG submission 192430) | Plant litter microbial communities from East Loma Ridge, Irvine, California - P3 T30 | ecosystem: Environmental > Terrestrial > Plant litter > Unclassified | place: USA: California...
CTATCCTAGCCGTGCGTCTGAAACCCGCAGAATGCACGTCTACCCCATATGATCAAGGGGAGAAGGTAGCCATAGGCGCAGACTTGGTGTGGATCGAGGTAGCACTAGGTTAGACATGCATGCTGGGATTGTCAGCCGTTTATTCTAGTGGAAAGGACCGATCTGCGGCCGGGTGGTGGGGATACGCGCCCTTTTCAACTCCAAGCCACGCTCCCCGCTTGCTCAACTCTGGGCCGTAAGCGTGCAGGGCTACCATGACCATGCTACAGCATGGCTGTCGAGTGTGTGGTAATGACGATTTGTTTAGCCGTATGCGAAGGCCAGCTGTGTGACGGGGGAGGGGTAGGTTGCAACACGAAAGCAGCCACAAGGCCTACGGTGCCGTGTGAATCTGACGAGCGGCGTGCCTTGGTCAGCATGGGTTGCAGTCGAGAGGCTCTCCTGCAGCAAGGCTGAGCAACAGACAAGGCGTGCGGTTGGTCTGGGTTTGCTCCAGGGCCGTCTCCCGCCAGCAAACCCTTGCAATGTGCGTGTCTTGGAAGATGGATTGGGTGACTGCGCTAGCCGGGTCGATCAATTACCCAGCCGGCCTGTGGAGCGAGCTGAACTAGTCAATGCGGATCCTGGAAGTATAGCTCTTGGTCACCCACGCCACAACCAAGACGCCGCAGTTGGTCGTTCCTTCAATCATTGCACCCGTCGAGGCGTCTTTGATTCCTTTTTATAGCTGCGCTGTCGCCCACTTTTCTTTGGCCCTCTCCAGGTATCGAGCCATTCATTCTTCCCGCTGTTTTGCTTCTCAATCGCCCAATCATGCGCGACTTCATCCTGGCCTCTGTGGCCACGGCCTCCGCCCTATTCGCCAGACATGCTGAAGCTGTTGCTGCGAACCCTCTTCCTGCACCGACAAACATTACCTGGGGCAGCTCTGGCTGCTTTGCCTTTGCCCCTTCTGGCCAAGTCGATGCTCCGCAGTCCGAGCTGCTCAGCGATGCCGTGGACCGTGCCATGAAGAGCATCACCACCCTCAAGTGGATTCCTCAGGCCGTCGAAGCCCCGGTCAGGGAGTTTGAGCAGTTCCCCAATTCCACTACCAAAGCGTCGAGGCGTAGGAGCAGGAGGCAGTATGCCACGCCACCGACTGGAAACTGCACGGGCTCTGCAACAAACGTCAAGATCAGCGTAACCGACACCAATGCTGAGCTTCAACACGGTGTCGACGAGTCATATACGCTTGATCTCAAGGCTGGCTCCGATACAATCGAAATCAGCTCCAAGACCGTGTACGGTGCCCTCCATGCGCTCACCACCCTCCAGCAAATCGTCATCAATGACGGCTCTGGCAAGCTCATCATCGAGCAGCCCGTCAGCGTCAAAGACGCGCCTCTCTACCCCGTGCGTGGCGTCATGATTGACACTGGTCGCAACTTCATCTCCAAGGCCAAGATCGAAGAGCAGCTCAATGCCATGGCTCTTTCGAAGCTCAACGTCCTGCACTGGCATCTCATCGACTCTCAATCCTGGCCCGTGGAAGTCAAGATGTACCCCACAATGACGCAAGATGCATACTCCAACAACGAGATCTTCACACAGGAAACGCTCAAGGAAATTGTCAGCTACGCTTCCGCACGTGGCATTCGCGTCATTCCCGAGATTGACATGCCCGGCCACGCCAGCTCCGGCTGGACGCAAATCGACGAGAGCATTATAACTTGCGAGGACAGCTGGTGGTCCAACGACGACTGGCCCAAGCACACTGCTGTGGAGCCCAACCCAGGCCAACTCGACATCTTGAACAACAAGACTTACGAAGTTACCGGTCAGGTGTACAAGGAGATGACAGATGTCTTCCCCGACAACTGGTTCCACATTGGCGGTGACGAGCTGTTCGCAAATTGCAACAACTTCTCTGCCGCTGGCCTGGCATTCTTCAACAGTGGAAAGTCCATGGGCGACCTCTACCAAGTCTGGGTCGACAGGGCGATTCCCAACTTCCGCAGCATAGCAAACAAGACCTTTGTCATGTGGGAAGATGTCAAGCTTTCCGCCGACGTAGCTGCAACGGGCACCCTGCCAAAGGACATTATCCTGCAAGCTTGGAACAATGGCCTCGACCACATCAGCAACCTTACCAGTCAGGGCTACAGGGTCATCGTTTCCAGCTCCGACTTCATGTACCTCGACTGCGGCTACGGTGGCTGGGTCGGCAACGACCCCCGTTACAACGTCATGGTCAACCCGAATGCCAACGACACCAGCATCCTCAACTTCAACTGGGGCGGAACTGGTGGCTCCTGGTGCGCCCCGTACAAGACCTGGCAACGCATCTACGACTACGACTTCACTCTCAACATGACGGATGCCCAGAAGTCGCTCATCCAGGGCGCCATTGCTCCGCTGTGGAGCGAGCAAGTCGACGACGCTGTCGTCAGCCAGAAGATGTGGCCGCGTGCTGCTGCGCTCGCCGAGCTTGTGTGGTCCGGCAACAGGGATGCAAATGGCAAGAAGAGGACTACTGAGCTCACGCAGAGGATTCTCAACTTCAGGGAGTACCTGGTTGCTAACGGTGTCAGTGCTAGCCCGCTGATGCCAAAATACTGCCTTCAGCATCCGCATGAGTGCGATCTGTACTTGGATCAGACAGCGCTGTGGACTTAGGGGTTCCAACGGCTTGTGCAAAGAGGTGTGCAAACTATTGTGTGGGTCACTACAAATGGGTGTTTATATGGAAATATCTGGGAGCCGACCATTGTAGTAAGGGGTGAGGGAACGGCACATGCATTTCCCCTCCTTTTCTTTTCTTTCTTTTTTCCTCTTCTTCTCAAAACTCTTATACCTCCTCTTATTTATCTTTGCCCATATAGCATACCCACCTCTTTGCAAATACTCGCGCACTACTTTCCCAATACCTTTTTGCCGGCTCGTTCCTTGTGCCTGTGCTGACTGACGTGTTCATCCAGAGTGGCCATGCGAACAAAGCATGGTGAGATTTTGATGTAGCTACCGTGATGCCAATCTGTAAAAGGACATGTACCCTTGACTGACTGACTGACTGACCAAAGGAAAATCGCTCATCTCGTGTCGCCCATGGTAAAACTTCCAAGGACACAGCATTCGTGCCTTGACCAGAGAACGGCATTCATCTTCACAGCTGTCCTCCTCATCCGGGGAACACCACTCACGGCGACTTCAAGTCTTTGGCCGTCAGCACTTCATTCGCAGCCGCCATCTCAGGCGACGTAATCTCCTTCTTGCCCAGCAGCGAATGCGAATGCGAGCCTTGCTCTTGCCCACCAAACGGCTTCTTCACCACGTCCTTGAGCTTCTCAGTCGTCGTCTTGTGGAGAGCGGAGGGGTCGCTGGAAACCGAGGTAGAAGACGTGGATGGTTGTGCGGGTATGGGTTCTACGAGCACATGATTGGTAAAACGTAATTTGGGGGCCGACAGGGTCTGTAGAAAGATGTGGGCTATGGAATCCCCCCTTGAAAGACTGAGTGATTCTGGTCAACGAACCTTGAAACTGCGCGTCCAGATCGTCGGTTGCAGACGTAGAGGTACTAGTAGTAGCCTCGGGGAGCTCGTTGACAGGCGGCTCTTGCGTGCGGTGTTAACTTGACATGTACGACGATGTACAGAACGGGCCGATAGAAGGCCAACGAACAAACATACCCTGGAACTGCGTTGAGAGATCTGCACTAGCCATACTGGATATGTTCTGGGTCGGTTGGTACAAAAGTAGACTGAATGGGGTAAAAAAATGATTATACTCTGACGTCTTGTCTTTGCAGCCGCGCGCTCAAACATGTCCTAATATACAATCCGCACCAACACTACGTCACCGGCGGGCTGACTGGACGTTGCGCATGGCATGGCGTGTATTGCGTACGCCTAGGTGACCTGGGCATCGCCGTTGCCCTTTTGGTCAGCCGGCGAAGGAAGCGCTAGCTACTCCGCCCCACTTTCACCCGCCATTACACGCACGGCGAACCCTGAATATCAACACCAATGGGGAAAAGGCGCTCTAAGAGGCGCTCTGGATGCATCTCAGCAAAAGGGGTACGGCATCTACATTTCTTTCTTTCTTTCGGGACGGGAAGCATGGTGGTGGGGCTGCAGTATGTACTTCTTGGTTGGGCCTTGGCCACCTCTAGATGGTGGTCTAGATGATTCGGATCGTGTGAAGGCCATTCTCGTAGCGCAGGCACGGTAGACGAGCTTTTGTTGCTCCGTCCAGCTCCTTCCATAGTTGTTTCCTTCCTTCGGCTTGATCTGACAAGGTCTCTATTACCCCGATTCGTTGGAATGACGGCGTTGCCTTGTCGACGAGTCTTAGCATGAGGGACAAGGAATGCTGCACAGCCCGGTCTTGCGGTTCGCTGACTGGCATGAAGAACAAATTTCCTTCTTCGTTGTCGTCATCGAACTCGCTATCACTCGTCGGAGCAATGTCGAGCTCAACGTAAATAGGTATTGGGACATCCCGTTGTTCAGAATCCTCAGTGCTCTTGTCTTGTTCTCGGGCGACATCTTGATTGACTGTCATGGACCATGGTGTACCATGATACTTGTGGTCGAATCGCTGCAATTTCATAGGTTTCAGACATCCACGCACATCCAACCATCCGCTTGCCACCGCGCCCGTCACGTCTTCTGTCGCGTGTTCCAGAACCACATCTTCGACATGGATGGCGTACTTGTCGGCACCGCGTGGTGGAGCACGTACGTTTCCATCAAGGGACGCCCAAGACCAAGAGGGTGCAACGTAAACCTTTGGACGGGAAGCGGTAGTATCACAAACTCTCCACATTAGGGTTCTTTCAAGATGCTCACGCCACATGCCAGCGACATACGTGCAACGCAAGCGCGATACCACGAGCTTTGCGATACCCGAAAGTGCTATCAGTTTGTCGCTTGGGACTGTTATACTCGTCTGGGTGTATGCAAGTACCACAGCATCCTCCCAGAAATTCAGCCAGTAATCGTCTTCGAATCTGAATGGTGATATTGAATGGTGCTCTGTAACCCACAGTTTGATAAAGTCATATGTCATGCTTCTGTAGGATGTCATCGATAGCCCTTTAGGAAACGACTCGCAGGCGCCAAGCATCCCACACTCCCAGAACAGCTGACGGCGGCCAAAATGAAGGATGCGCGGTGCAAGTAGTCTCTCTTGGAACACCCATCCACGGCTATTGAGAGGCGAGTCCGATATGCTGCGTCTCCAGAGGAAAATGTCCGTCATGATGCAAATCACAACACCACTGTTTCGCTGAATATCGGCCAAGTCGACTTTAACACTCACACGACTCTGAGCGCGAGGCTTTCGTGAGCGGAACAGTCCTCCACTACTGTCTTCAGTATCCACTGCAGAGAGGTTGCAGTGTGAGTGTGAGTAAACGTTGCCCATCAAGCTTGCTTCGCGTTGCCAATCCCTAAGATCGTCTTTGTCTTGAACGATACACAAGGAATCGATCCACAAATATCGAATTCCGAGTTGCTTGGATACCTTAACGGCCTCCTGAAATGTTCTGGGCATATCTGCAATCATGAACTTGACTTGAGCTTTACGCGATATCGATCCCGTAAGCTGCAGGTGGTTTGTGCTGCCCCAACGATGGCTTAGGGTGGCATAGGGGCCGAGTGGCAATTCTTCTGCCGTACGAATGAGCCGAACATATGTACCGTCGTTGGCGGGATCATCCACATCCAAGAGACGCGTCGGATACCAAGGATCGCCATTTCCGTTCGTGTTACATTCTCTATGATGCTTAACACAATTTTGGAGCCACGTAGATGCTGCTTGCAAGGATGCGTCCGAGGATGTGTTATCTGTAGTAATGGGATTTTCCAATTGGTCATCTGAATCCGGTATATAGTCTATATCACACTTAGTTCGTCTGCTTCCCATGAAGTGTGGCATCGTACCCGCTTCTTTTTTCAACCAGAATGAACTGAACCTTGCATTGAGTTCTGGCAAACGCTGATGACTGAAGCAGATCCTGATCAAGCACATATCAGGAAAATTGGCTTTTCCGAGCTCCACATGTGTGATGAATGCAGGTTTCAAATCTTCGCTCGAATGGGCAAGATTCTGAGACGTATGATGGTGCAACTCGGCGGAAAGTAAAGCCTCTTGCTCAGACCAAAGTAATCGGTCCCAAACTGGAAGGCAAATAGGACAATCGTTGGCCGCCGACGCAGCAAGAGAGGCACCCGTCCGATGGTGGCCGAACTTTCGGAACACTGTCAGTGATGCTGGTGCTAGGTAAGTGGTTCGAGCTTTTTACCTTCAGATGTGAACATGGAATGGTATCATTCCAAAGAGCAGACTCGATGAAATTCTGACGATGTTGTAGAACGGCGATGCATGTCTCGCAAAACATGTTCAATAAGGTGTATGTGTAACCTGTCCCGTAGACTGGCGTTGTTAGATGGACGATGCAGCTGAAGGTATTCCAGGTGATCACCCCGCAGTCTGTCCTGTCATCCTTGCTGCGGCCATCAGCCTCTCTTTCCTCCCATCTTTCCAGGCCTTATCAAGCGCCTCCAACTTCCCGCCCGCAACCTGAACATTACCAGGCTCGAGCATGACTACGCCTCTACGCACGTCAAAATTGTGCAGGACAAGCTTGAGGCCCATGACCATATTCGTATTGATTCCGTCGATACCCCTCAAGTCCATGGCGTAGATTTTCAAGCCTTTCGCGTCCTGTAGCAGTAACTTGAAAGGCCCTTTGCTCTGCACAGGCGCCGCAGCTTCAGTCGTACCCTCATTCTCTTGCTCCACAACGCGCACAATCTCCCGTCCTTTGGTCATCTCACCCCGCTCTCTAGCTTCGATAGACTCGACCTGTGACCAGCGTGAGTGGCCAATGTCCTCGATATCGAGCACTTGACACACGACTGGGCCAGCGACGATGCGGGACTGGGTGGTGGCCTTGAGTATATCGGAAGGGAATAGAGAGGCGACTGGTTGGTTGAGCGAGTTGGTGATGTCAGTAGCTAGAAGGCGGAAGAGTGCCGTCTGCTTGATGGCGGGCAGCGGCGTATTCGGTCGGGTTGTGGAGAGAAAGCCCTGAAGCCATGCTGCAGTGGGATAGAGGTGTCGAGCATTGAGGTGTTGTGTTAGCTCAGCTGCAATATTACCTGTCATGACGGGGATCAATTGCAATCGGTCCCCAGTCGTATTGTCTAGTTCTCAGTGTACAAATAGGTGGGAGACGCGACGCGTACAATGACGTGGGGCTCTTTCAGTAACACCGGCTTCGGCCCTTCACATGAACCTCGAGCTTCAGGATGCCAACGACCAAGGCAAAACCTCACCCCCGCCACAATCCGCAATTCAGCATGTCAACAATAGCCTCTCCCCGCCCCAGCTCTTCGGTTCGCAGTCCCTCCTTGACCCGCACCTCAATCGACAGCAGCTCCTCGCACCGCCCACCCCAAGCCGCACGTCGCAACCGCGCCGCCCTCCGCGAATTCTATGGCCTCAAGAACGGTCCTAAAGATGGAACGTCCGATGCGAGGATATCCGAAGAACCATCGAGATCACAAATAGCACTCGATGACGAGGAGACGCTCACGGAGCTGGATACTGCCAATTTCAACGCCGACGCATTCGTGGAAGCTCTGCTTGCGAAAGAGGGGCTAAAGGGTGTGCTGAAGGTCGAGGCCGACTTGATATCACGTGCGCACTTCTATATACAGTATGCATGAGGGTTTGGGGGAGCTAATGATCTTATGCAGAGATCAGGAACCTAGACAGCGACCGTAAATCCCTCGTCTATGACAACTACTCCAAACTCCTCTCCGCGACCAGCACAATCCGACGCATGCGCGGCAACATGGATCCTCTCGCGCCCACCACCCACACGCTCGGCCCTGCCATCTCGCACATTGCCGAGACAGCCGCTTCGCTATCCTCGTCATTGCATGAGAGCCATCAGTCGAAAGAGGAGGGCCTGGGAATCAGTATCCACGTCGAACACGACCAGGGAAACATGACCGAGGTGGATAAGAAGCGAAGGCAGAAGGAGACCGTCAAATGGGTACTGGATACGCCAAGGCGATTACAAGAGTTGATTGATCAAGAGCAAGATGAGGAGGCGGAGAAGGACTGGGAGGAGGTTAGCAGGATACTGGACAAATGGAAGGACGTTGCAGGCGTGAAAGAGCTTAGAGAACGATGTGAAGAGATCATGGAGGAAGAAGAAGAGTCTGATTGAGGGCTATATACGTCTGACTTTTACTGATTTCGTAGAACTGCCGACTGTATGAACCCAATGCCAGATATCGAAGGCGTACCACGCGGAACAAGTGATCCGCATCGCGGAGGCACCGTCTTTCTATAGGACTGCAGAGCCGGAAAGGCGTGCCAAGGTCCTGGAAGATTGAAGGTTGGAACCACACAAGATTGATGGGGGAAATTGCCGACCGCAGTCACCTGCAACACAGAGCTGGTTGCAAAAAGGCAAGACTCGGAGTCGGCTGTAGATGCATCGCCGTTTTGGCTATGAGGATGTTGATGCGCAAAACGGAGCAGTGCGAGCGACGCCAGAATACACAGCGCATTCATGAAGAATCTTAAGCCCGTCACATCTACATCTCCTACCCTCTCAAGGCAGCTTATTCGCCACCTTCTCCCTCCTCTCCAGCTCCATAGCCGCAATAATCGCACACCCAACTCCACTCCCATCCTCTGCACTCGTAATTCGAATTGGTCCCTTTACCCCATCCGCCCCCTCCCAATCAAACACTTCCCCCAACGCCCTCGCCCACCTCCTCTTGAACTTTGGATGTTTATTTGCCACACTCCCATCTGCAGCCACGTTCCCACTCTGGATCCCCTCTTTACCGCAAATGGCGGCTATACCGCACGCACACAGGCGCGCACCGCGGACGGCTATCATCTCCGCGATTCTACGCGCAACTTCCAAGTCGATGTCTGAAGGGTCAAGCGCAAGTGTCTGGGCAAATAGATCACGTGTGGCGGAAAAGGAAGGTGATTGATCATCTTCAATCTGCGAGAGAAACGACGTATCAATCGTATACGGCCTATACAGATTCTTCAATCCTTCTTTTCCCTCTTCCTTCTGGGTTTGGAACACCAATCCCCTGTCCATCAAGTCGACCAGCACAAGCCGGAATATTTCCCCGAGATACAATCCTGCCGATAGTTTCTCAAACGTCTGTTCGCCTGGCCGCGGACTCTCCTCATCGATGCGCTTGTCGTATGGCGTACGTGGTAGCACACGGTGTGCGTTATCGAAAGCACCGTATTCGCAATTGATTGCCATCATTTCCTTGCCCTTGTTGGTGCCATTGTGCGTTGACGCAGCGGTAATACGCTCGTCGTCTGGATCTAGTTTGCCGATACTAGAGACGTGGGCGAGGTACGCAGCGTTGCACCCAGTACCGAAGATGGCGCCGATGATGGTTGCCGGGTCGTTGTACGCTGATGCTATCATTGCACCGACGGTGTCGTTGATCACACAGATTAGTTGGACGGGTAATTTCCTCTCCTTGAGCTTCTCCCGCAAATGCTTGGCTACGTCTTCACCTTCTACACCGTGGATGTCGAACCCTTTCGTCCAAGTCTGCAGGATTGCATGGTCGATACGGTGCTGCGTTGCCGGGTACGAGAAGGTGAAGCCAAGCGGCATGGGCTTTTCGAGACTATACTGCCTATCCAGTCCCTTTGCTTGCACAAACGCAGCAACCTTTTCCGCGATAAACGTCCACAGATTATCCGCAGATCCGGTCTTTAGGGACTGAGGTAGCCTGTACTGTTCCTGCTCCAACGTACTTTTTCCCTTGCCGCCCTCATGGTCTCCAAGCAGCGTTACTTTGCACACGCGTAGGTTCGTACCGCCAAGGTCCAAGGTCAGTATCGTGCCTTTTTCTCTTCCGCTGGGCAGGTTATGCACCCAGCTTATGTTCATGGGGATGCTTTGCCCGTCTTTGACTAGCCCTTCTTCCAGCTCTTCGCGGAAACGCTGGACGATTTGCTTGAGCTTGGTACTCGATATCCAGAACTCCCTGTCTAAACGGACGAGCTCCTGCTCTAGCGAGGGCGGCAGGTCGGCCATTTTAGCAAGTTCGGAGCGTTGCCGCCATGAGGTGTAAGACTCTTCGTCTATGCGTTGGTTTGCAGAGGGTGTCATGGTTGCTGGTTTGCGCGATGCTATTGTAGTATGAATATCGAGAAAAGTAAATACCTCATGAGGTCGTTGTGGACTCTTTATATGTACATTAACCTGAAAAGCGGCCAGCTCCGCTTGAGTTTTTTTTTAAAGTTATTATATTCCACAGTCGACATCATGACATCACACGACGCTTACGACACTTGCCTCTAGACCGCAATTTTACAATCGTAGGCGAATCTCTATCACTTCAGAGACACCCTTTTGCCTGCGTATGTACAAATGACGTCCGCTTGGCACACCAGCGAAGAGCCGCATGGGTGGGGAAGAAGCCCATGGCCCCTGTGTCATTGGTGCACAGGGTGGGTCATAGGCCAGGAAAGAAGAAGGGTGTCAGAAAAGGGCCCCTCCCTAAACTTCGAGCTTGTGAGGACATGATTCGGAATACAAGAAAAAAAAGGTGTTGGTATGTATATGTTATTGTGATGTTGATGATGATAATAATAATAATATAATGACTGGTGCGTTCCCGTCGTCTATGCGGTTTACTCGTGGTATCAAATCCCTAAACGCCAGTCTATATGCCATGTGCCCGCTCTGGGATATATACAGGTTGAACAAAGGAAAAATGTGTGGCTGACCAAAGCCAGTAAAAGCGAGTGTTGTAAAGTGAATGTGTCAGCCCGAGTCGGTCTATGAAACTTGTTGGACGAGTCTGAGACGCTGCTGATGCCGCCTCCTGGGTAGCAGTTGCATCACATGGGGCACTTTCGCTGGCCGTGCTCACGCTCTGCCCTTGCTTCTACAGCTCTTGCTGTTACGGCTGGCACGTGTTCTGCTTCGGCTCCATTCTCTTCCTTGGCAGCAGCCCTCTGGTTAAGCAGACTGAGGTAGGTTTGCCATCCGATTGCGATAACGCCGCCAAATATGCTCCTGTACTGTAGAGGTATGTACGTGAAGCTAAACGCCGTGATGGCGGGCCAGACTTTGCAGCTGTTGGCCCAGCTTGTTGGGACCGTATTCTTGATTCGTTCGACAATCTCGGCGCCGGACGCCCCAGACAGAAGCGATTGCATGCCGAAGAAGTAGGAGTTGAACAAAGGGGTAAAGAAGGCTTGGTTGATTGCGACCTGGAGATTGTCAGCATGCTCAGGCAAACTGTAGGAGAGAAGATACATACCTTGGTCGTGATGGAGAGCAACTTGGAGCTATAGTTGAAGTTGTTGGACAGCCACAGGAACCACTTGTACGATGGGATGGAGCTCAATCCGCCAATCACAAGTGCGCGGCCTGTACGTGACCAGTCGCGATTGTTGCTCCATTCCTGGACCCATCCCTTTTCTTCTGCATCTTCCACAAGTGCCAGACTTTCGGCAGTGGACGCCGTGGGCGAGATGCTCTGGGCAACCAGGTCTCCAACAAAGTAAATGACCAGCGAAGAAACCAGCTGTGTCATGTATGGCTTCCTTTGTTGCACGCGGCCATATGCGCGGAAAGGTTCGACAATGGGCTCAAGCCAAAGCCAGCTCGGGCCTGGAATCGTCTGCGCGCTCTCGTTGATTTGGCCTGCATTCGGCCGTGGAGCATTGTAGCGACGCGATGTGTGCGGGTTGAAGCGGAAGCGCGTGTGTTCAAAGTGCGAGGGAGTTCCGGCATTGCTGTTCCGAGGAGAAGGGGCGTTCGGAATGCGCCGCAGGCTCACGCGGACCCAGGCGCAGGAAGGAGCGATCATGATGGTGGCTTGTGGGCTCTCATAAGTTGTGTGAGGGTTTATGAGTGAAGGAGAGTGTAGGAGAGTGAAGCATAGCGTGTTGTGGTATGAGCTGTCATCTGCCGCAGATTTGGTGAGTAGGGTTCCCCGAGTGTCGGCGCAGGTCGCTACAGGAGATGATGAGTAGTCAGGGTCCAATTGCGACAATAACCGGCTTAGTCATGCATGTCCTTTGACGTGGTCATGTCCGCCCGAACCCGTCACCGGAACAAGTCCCACTCAACAACACATGCTACGAGTCTCGATGCCGCCGCCCATGCCTACTCCGGCACTCTTCCCCACTGTCCCCAGATGTACGAAACTCGCGCGACACGTACACTGCCTAACAAGACCTCACGGACATGGACACGTCAGAGTACATTCAAAGTCACGTAAAAGGGCAAGTATTCAAGCTGAAAGCGGTGCATATTCCTTCCTACCACAACAATCGTGAATATACGCAAGAATCGAAAATAGGGGGCGATCAAGCCACTCCTATGCAGTGAGCCAAGCCCACGGCTGTAAATAACAACAAACGTCAACAAAGCCTGTCTCAAAACGTCTAATCTCTCCAAACAACTCAACACCGAGAACCTAACCATGCCAAACCCTGCCTGTCATGACCACCAAGACTGTCATCGAAAAGCATACCCCTACACGCACTGCGAGTACCAGTCATTCCACTTTTTGCATTGGCAGCCTGCATGGCAGGCGGTGGGGCCGGTGTAGCCCAGGCCGCCGCATTGACCCCAGGGCTGGGCGAGGCCACCGTTAGGGGTAGCAGCGGGCCTGGCAATTGTGGTAAAGGTGCTCGTGGCCGATCCGGTCGCCGGCATGGGCTTGGAAGCAGGGACACTGGGGTTGGCAGTTGGGGCCGGGTTCGCGACAGGAGAAGCGGCGGCAGCAGAGGTCTTCGCGGGTGCAGGAGAAGAAGCGGCAGCAGGGCTCTTGGAGGGGGCAGGGGCAGCAGCGCCAGAAGCACCGCTCCAGACCTTGGGACCAGGGATAGGGTAGCTCGTAAAGCTACTGTACATGTCAAACAGCACACCAGGAGTGTTGGCGGTGACGTAGCCAGGGATGGCCACACCAGCCGGAAGATCAGTGGTACCAGACCCGCCAACCTTGACATGAATACATTCCTGGTAGAATTGCGCACCGCCGACCCTGTTTCCTTCGTGGAGAGCAATGATCTCGGGGCGGATGATGTAGTCGCCCGGTGCAACTTTGGGTACAGTAAACTTGTGCTGGCCAGGTTTGCCGGTATAGGCGCCACTGATGAGCTTTGCAACGGCCCAGGTCTTGCCGTCCCAGCCGTCCTCTGCAATCTTAGTCCAAGACTTGGTGGCTCCTGCCTTTGCCATGTAGACGCTGATGGGTCCAAGGTGGGATGAGGCGATGATGTCGTCGCTGGCGTCGGCGTTGTTGTGGTGCCACTCGACCTAGAAGAAGCCTGTCAGCATATACCAAACCAAAAGCGCCATATCAATACACACAGTCATCTCGTCACCACCATTGACAGCAACGGAAGTGGTAGCCTTGATGTTGGCTACGTTGCATTCCATAGCCGGCGAGGTGACATCAACCACGGGGTTGTTGTTGGGAGGAGTATCAATGTATCCACCCTGAACATTTCCGGCACCTTGAGACTTTCCGCCCACAGAAACGCTGTAGATGGTGGTGTGAGCGCTGGCTAGGCCAGCGAAGGCGAGAGCATAGATGGTGGCCTTCATGTTTGCTTATTGTAGTTGGTGATGGACAGGTTGGAAATTCTGATCTCGTCAAGAGTAAGTGTCTGAAAAGAATGACAAGAAAAAGAGCGAAAATGACAAAGACTGGAAAAGAATGAGTGTAGAACGAGTGTACAGCGTCAAGCGTGTCGTTCTCACCATGGGGGATATTGTCGTATTTATACTGACAAGATCCTTCTGTGTACGAGAATACGACTTCCGTGCCTCGCCATCTTGATACGATTCATGCTAGTTCACTGCTCCGTTTAACCGACCACCGAAACCGTGGGGGTTTGTTGCGCAGATTTCATTGTTGTGTCCCGCAGGAGCCTATGGCTGGTCCAGACGAGAATTGCCGTTAGACTGAGTACAGAAAAGACCAAAAGCAATGAAACTTGAAACTATAAGCATTCCCGTGGTGAGCCGTGCACTCGGTTGGTGATTTATGCTAGATGCAGAATTGCGAACTGTTGGTTCGTGACGTGAAACTTGAGTGAATCTCACAAAGAGAAGCATCGCACCTCAGGGCCAGTAGCTGCAGTAGACCGTGGCCATTGACGAAAGTTCCTTCGTCATGAAAACCGATATTCTGGATATATGGTGTCATTGTGGTGTAGTGAGGAACGTCCTTGGGATGTGAACGTTCGCCGCACGGATGCTTTCCAAGTCGTTCCTTCCATGTGGCTCGGTGGCTTGGCAATAACTACCCGAGCTTGTTGGTCAGAGCAAACGGCTTGTCCAGATCGCTCATCCACGTGTGCAAACCATACGTTTGACGATGTACGTTTTGACAAGGTCTCTGAACAAGGATTCGGCTAACTGGACGTAAAGTAACCAAGCTTTTCTTTGCCATAGCAGCGCAGTCTCCTCGCAAACGATTAAGATCTGGAATCATGGTCACCTTCACAGGATTGGTAGCTTCCTCCTCTAGCGGATTTTGATTAAGCGGACACAGCGTACTCCTAGATAGGACAAGAGTTGGTGCTTTCGTAGACACTCCACGCACAAGGGTTGAGCATGCTCTTGATCCTGCAATAACTCTAGATGTTTGTTGGAAACACTATCTTGAAAAGCGGAGATGATGGACGGGACGGGACTAGCTTGCCCGTTTGCTCACTTTGTCAGAGAGCATCAAATCCCACCCACAAACTGACGTACCAACTCGTATCTTTTCTGTCACTACTTTATCGAGTAGTTATAAATTTATCGAGTGGTTGTATGACTGACAAGTCCCTATCGCCTGCAGGGTGCTGTCGTCTTCTACCAGTGCGGATGCACTCGGGATGACCGAACATACACACCACCGGTTAATTCCAGTGACTAGTCAAAATACAATTTACCCAACATGATCGAGCAACACAAGGCTAGGATCCCCAGGGCGTATTGTGAAGGAGACCTTTGCGAACAGTGTGAGCTCCAAAGTTCAGAGGTTTCTCTATGCGACAAAAGCGCAACGTGATTTTTTGTTTTGCTTCAACACCAAGCCAGTAAGAGCATTTCCTGATGGAGGTGGCTATGATGAAATAGTCTTACCCATGGCTTTTGCGAGGGATGATGAGGGTATATCTCCATTTAGAGCCATTGGCGCCGATTTCGTAACGGATATGCCTGAACAGCAGCACAAATGCCACAGCGCTAATCCTACAAAACATCATTTCCTCGATAGCTTGGCGGGTAGCCTGATCGATTCCAAAATTAGTATTCCCGTCGATCAGAGTGTACTAGCAGTTGAACGCCAACGTCCGATATTAAGGGTACACCAAATTTCCACATTAGAGAATATCCAATGGAAACTCGGGCCTTGGACAAGCACGAATCGTTTAATACAAGCTTAATTCACAGCAATCGTGAATTATTTCTCTTTAGGTTTCCCCAAATCGAATAAGTCAGCCCCAGCCGAGGCCAATATCAAAGAGAACCCGGAACACGTGACAATTGGTGGATGGATGCTGTTGACAGGCGGCGAATAGAGGTCGATGGGTCTGGAAGGCGTGATAGGTCTGTCCGGATTGTGCAGAAACAATATCCAATGGAGAGATCAAATGAACAGGCGGTATTGGAGTTGTAGACACGAAACTCTAGGTGCTGCCGCCATGTGTGATGTAGGATGTACCTCAACGGGGACCTGTATGTACAATCAGAACCGACGTCAGCCGCTTGCCGGAATCGTCGCGCAAACCGTAGCTCTTTTCCTGAATGCACACCTACGGCACCTGAAAAAAACCTCCCGCACATTCTGAAGTCGGTTCATGAAAGAGTGATTGAAAGGTGAAAGTCGAGCTGGACAACCACTCCTGTCCAAGCTACGGAGGAACCACGTGGACTTATACGTTATAGAATTGCCGGCGTCCAAATACGCTCCTTAGCCTCTGTTGTGGAGAAATCTCCGAGTGGGGAACTTGGTAGATCGAAAGGGCCGCTTTGAAGAATAGAGGCGGTCAAGTTCCCGTCGTCCCGGTGACCAAAGGGCTAAGGTTGAACTAAGACGTCTTGACGGAGTAGGTCAACTGCCTATACCATACAAGGAAGCTGCTCAGATACTAGTTAACGGAACAGAAGCCAGGATAGCTAATCATTCAGTGTAAAAACAGAGCGGCATGGTTCAGCCGTAGACGGAGTTGGGGCCGCTATGGAGGATTCGAAGTGGATCGAGTCATGACCCCACAAACCTATCCGGACGGACCGTCCGGAGGCGGAACAAAACCTGGATCAAGTAAGTTTGCTTGGAACAGTATCCATAAGGCGTGGCTTCGGTTGGCACGTGGAAGACTTGAAGTGAAAATGTTTCGTCAGGCTCCCGGGATGTCCCTGTTCACCTCTCATCCAAGGAAGAAGAGTGACACAACCAGCAGGCTCAGCGGACGCCACGGCACAGCGGTAACTCTTATGTTGATTTCATGACATGCTCAGTCTGGACAGCAACAGCATGAGACACTGATAGTAGAGCGGGTAGAGTGAGAGGGAAGGAAGAGGTATGGTGGGTCGCCTCGTGGGTGAACAACTGCCTTACGTAAGCTCTTGGTAGCCACGGCCTCCAAGATAAGCCCACTATGTGCCTACTCTAAACATCAGGTCATGTCAGGAGAGACGAGCAAATTTCTCTTTGAATTGGGGAACTATAGTCGGCTCGTGCAGGACGTTCTAAGCACCCTTATGTCCTGGTCGCCATACTATCCAGGATCCTTTGTTTCCTGCACCCCCCCCGGTCTTTTTTTCATGTCAACAGAGAATCTACCTGATCGCCCTCGCAGCTGTCTAGCCAAACTGGCATCTCCAACGTCTGCGCAACTTGTTCTCTAACCCCCAGAAACATGCAAGAGATAGCCCAAGGTACAAGCTTCTCTCGCATGCAATGTGCTGCTAGGGTGCTTGTCGGGAACAGGAACAACGGCCATCCGTTCCGTCCATCAAACCTTCATTGATGGGATTTCATGCTGATGGGAAATCATCTCCACCAGTCGACTTGCGTCATTGCCAGCTTTTCGAGCGTCGACGTTTTGGCCGAATGGCAGCAAGCCCGACGTTACAGATAAAGCAAGCTGTAAGGCGGAAGGACATGCGTTACTGGCTACATTCCCGGACGCCAGGCTTCGTTTGCGTCGTAGTGGCGAATCGGGAAGTAGTGACGGCACACTACCGACGAAAAGTTCCGCGGTAGAAGTGCGGAGACTAGCCCTTAGCTGCGCGCAGGTTGAGTTCATGCCCATATAATTGGCAATGGATATTAAACATCCCTGTACCCTGGCCCTACTTGGCTGTCATGTGAGTTGATCTTCGCCTACTCATGCTGGTACTGACAGGTACTCGACCGACCGTTTGGAGAAGTCCGTCGGAATCTAGGGACGCTTCGCGCGTACAAGTGCACATGTTTATATGAACGGCCCACTCTGGGAAACGTCCACCGTCTAATGTAACCACTATGGGCAAAGTAGGGAGGGGACCATGACATGGAGTTTGGAGCATACAAAAGGTGCGGCACACCTCACCAAAAGCATGGCCACCACGACAACCACAGACAATCCACATCCACCGCCATCCAGCCACCGCACACCATGAAGGCCGTCGCATTCATCCTCGGCGCTATCGCCTCGGTAGCCTCTGCTCAGCAAGCAACGCTCTGCCAGCCATACCAGTACTACTCGAGCAACGGCTACGAGCTAAACAACAACCTCTGGGGCACCGGCTCCGCCACCGGAGGCTCTCAGTGCACATACGTTGATAGCGTCAGCTCCACCGGCGCCAAATGGCGCTCCAAGTGGACCTGGTCCGGCGGTCAGGACAACGTCAAGAGCTACGTCTACTCTGGACGCCAATTCACCAAGAAGCCCGTTAGCCAGCTCAGCAACATGCAGACCGAGGCCTACTGGGTCTACGACACCACCAACATCCGCTGCAACGTTGCATACGATCTGTTCACTGCTCAGGACATTAACCACTCCACCAGCAGCGGAGACTACGAACTCATGGTCTGGTAAGTTTCCAGGCTATTATACACCCGTTTGCACCATGTACTAACCTCGACCAACAGGCTCGCCAGGTACAACGTCTACCCCATTGGCTCCTCGCAGGGAATGGTCACTGTTGCTGGCCGCACCTGGGAACTCTGGTACGGCCTGAACGGATCGATGAAGGTGTACAGCTTCGTTGCCCCCAGCCCCGTCAACAACTTCAGCTCCAACCTCAAGGACTTTTACACCTACCTTGCCAACAACAAGGGTTTCCCCATCTCCAGCCAGAACCTCATCAGTAAGCTCCTTTTCCCCGCGTCCAAGATTGCACCGAGGCCATGTGTACTGACTTTCCTTCTCTTAGCTTACCAGTTCGGTACCGAGGCTTTCACCGGTGGACCTGCTACCTTCACCGTGAACCAGTGGTCTGCCAACGCTTACTAAGCTGGTCATGGCGGGAAAAAAAAGAAGAAAACTTTCAGTTAGTGCGAAGCACAATCTTCTCTTCTCTAGGCCCTGAGACGCTGGGGCATTGTTATCACACTTGAGCGGCTTCTCCCAGCGGTGGCATCATTCTTGTTGATATTATTTACATACATGAACATCTTATAAATCAATGTATATATGTATATGTACATCATGAGCCGTACTTGGCATGCACTTCAAGCCCCTCCATGAGCAAGAAACTAATAACGAGAATTACACAAAATAACATCCTCCTCTCCTCTCATTTACAGGGCCAGCGTCGAACTTATGACACCAGCCACAAACCCGAGCCCTATACTTGCCCGCATCCCCCTAGGCGCACTGCCTTGGAACATGTCTGGCGATGTTCCGTTGTTAGGCATGCTCGCCCGCGCATCCGCTACAGCTGCCACACTCGTGCTCTTCATCAAAGTCTTGCCATCACCGCCCCTTAGCTGCCCGCCCCCAGAGATACTACTCGGCGCGCCCGTGCTCCCCTCGACACATCCCATCATAGTCCCATTGCCCATGAACATGCGATCCGCCACACCCTTCCACAATTCCGTAACATCGCCAATCATCTTACTCGTAAACCACATCCTACAGTCCGCGGCCTCGTACATGAACTCGAGAGGCGTGCCACTCGTATCCGCCAGTCTTAAATTATCCTTTAGATTAACACCACCAGCGATCTGGCCCCCGTTATATGCGCTGCGCTTGAAAAGCTGCTTTGCAAACACCGATTTGCCCAGGTCCGTGTTGTTCCATTCCATCTGCTGGGCAGGGGAGCCAAGAGCGTAGAGGGTTTGCAGGCGAACTTGGATGTCGTCCCAGGCGAAGACTTGGGCGCCTTTTGTGCCGCCGATGCCTTGCATAGGGCCGGGTTGGGGGCGGCCGCCGACGGCGATTGTGCGGACGGCGCCTTGGTTTTTCAGGAGCTCAGCGGCGAGGGCGCAGGTCGAGGAGCACATGCCGTCGTGAAGCATGACCATATCCTGGGATTTGAACGGTGTCGGTGTTTTAGTTTCATTTGCGTTTTCACCGAAGCCAATCACGGAAAAGCCCGTGTAGGTCGTGCTTAAACTGTCGGTGAAGTTGTAACGAAGCGTCGTAGTGAACGAGTCGCCATTGGCTTGTACGGGGCCGAAAAGTTCAGACCAGCTGGTCATGACCTTGTTGTCGATATTGAGGATGTGCTGGTAGTTGAAGGGCTGAGCGAGTGCGAATACATCTTGTTGTGTAGTTCCCCTGCCAAACGCCTGCGCGAATGCCGTCTTGTTAGACTGCGCATATGTTTTGCTGGCTAGAAAATCCTGCGTGATCTTTCCGGCACTATTGAACGCATCGTTTGCACGGAAGCGCGTTCCACCGTAGGGATCGGCGGATGCCTCGGGGTAGACCTGCTTGAATGTATCGTAACCAAGGATTGCGTTACCTCCGCCGTTGCCGCGCATATCGAAAATCATCTTGGTTTTGCCGGCTTTGGTGCACATGCGGATAAAGTCTCGCATCGTGTTCTGAAAGGTTTGGACGTCCGGAGATTCGTAAGAGGGTATACTGAGAACAGCGACATCCTGCAAGAGTTAGAGAAGCGCATGATATGACGGGGGAAACGTACCTTGTACACTTCACCATCGAGGTAGTATCCTGCGACAGCAAGGTTGGGATTGATAATCTGGGCTTTTGGGTATCCAATCTGCGAAGGTGCGGGTTTAGACGTGGGTGTCGAAGGTCTTGTAGAGTTCGAGGCCGGCGACGGAGCCGGGGCTTTGGTGACGGGCGCAGGTCCATTGCAGAATCTCTTGAAGAAGGCACTGCCACTGTCCACACCAGTGAAGTTGCCGAAAGCGACCGCAAGATTTATCTGGGACCAGGTAGTACCATTGGCGAACTGGAAAGTCGTATTGGGACCTTGGTACTGGCCAGTACGGAAAGAACCAAGGTATGTTGTGCCAGATGCGAGGAGGGCTTGAGATGGGAACAGGGCGTTCCACCGTGTGTCTGCGTCATGGAAGTCGGATGACATGGATTCATTCGCGAGGAACTTCTGAGCATCCACGCCGTTGATCATCTTGATGGGTGACGGTTTAAATGAGGAGTCGTTGTTCGCCTTCAAAACATCTCGATACGTATATATCTCTGGTATTTGCTTGCCATCGGAAGATACTGATACCAACTCGGAGCCTGGAGGTCTCTGGAACTGCATAGCCGAAGCCAGGATATCGGGCTGGTAGGCGAAGTGGTTGTCGTATGCGCTGGTGAATAGGTTTAACATTTGCAGCTGAAACTCGTATTCAGACTTGAATCCGCCAGCTGCGACTTGTTTTTGCATAGTGTCCAATTCGCCCATAATGTCGACGGCCTTTTCAGTATACTCCTTTGGTGGATTCCTCAAATATGCCACGTTAGACTGCCATTTCACAAAGACTTTTAGGTCCTCGATCAGCTCGACATTGCCTGCCTTATCAAGGGGCACCGATTGCAGACACGACGCTCCCAACTCAGCAGGAACCACCGGTCGTGCTCCAGCCGGCATAGCGGCTAGAGCGCGGCTCAAAACCGCACATGGTTCTATCCCTGATGATGACGACAGGGTCGTTGTGTTGAGTGCTCCCACTTGGCTTGCTGCCTCGGTGGCAGTATCCGCTGCTGTCATCATAAGATCCACGTCGGCCTGGGTCATGACTTCGTCCATGTCGAGATCGAAGGCGTAGTCAGGCACACCGAACATCCATGGGTGAGGGTTGGCAGCTGCTATCCCACAAAGGGCACCAACCAAGAGTGTAGAGGAAAGCATATCCAGTACCGGAGAGCCGAATTAGAATATGTAGGGTCCCAGATCCGAACCTCACAGGAGGTGCTAGTGACGTGACGGCGGTAGAAATTAGATATTAAAAGTAGCGAACCAGCGCCAATCTCTACTCAAAATGACAACACAGATTGAGGGTAGAAAGAATAATGCGTCCCCCAGGGAAAGAAGGGAAGCGGAATAGAGTGGAGATGTTCAGACGATACCATGGTACACTTAAGTGCAATGCGCACCCTTGAAGCAAGCAGTACCCATGACAGGGGGCCAATGCTAATGAGAGTATCCCACGCTGTAGCAGCAGTGCCGCAATGTCGAAACATTTGACGGTCAACCAAGGAATATAGACCGAGGAGACGAAACAACTTCTGCTTCTGTTGCCAGTCAAGTTGGCGAGGCCGATGGGTGAAAGGACATCATGCAGGTGCATGCTCTACGAGTATCCTACTTCCTCCTCAACGTTCTGGGTTTACATCTCTGGATAAACTAAGCCAGCATTGCATCAATTCATGCAGAGGTATGCGGCGAAAACGTTCGTATGCAATCTTGTAATGTGCGGGGCGCGAAACTGACACGAAACTTAACGCGGTCCTAAGTCGGAATGAGTTTAGTTTGGGGGGGTATAACGTCTCAAACAGTATCATGCTAACAGCCGAACAGTGTTGTTATAGAATAGTTCCACACAGGTGCTAATCAGGACCGAGCCCATGGAAATTGTAATAGCGGTAAAAGCAGGGCTAGATGGCGCCACCGCTAGAATGGTTGCCGGTTTGCTGAATGTTACCTGTACTGGTTTTCCTGATCCCATTCTTCCAGTTTAGTATATGGACTTCTCAACCACGCGTTTAGCTCATGGAGGAAGAGCTTGCTGTTGTCTCTACCTAGAAACTCAGCCAATAAGTTTTCGGCATGCCCGTTGCTCGCTTTCAAATCAACCATTTTCAGAATGGAAACGATGTAGGATAGCAGAAACTCGGCATTACCGCTTGTTGTCGTAGTCGCTGCCGCCGCAGGGGATGGGTCTACAGGGCCGGTGTGTAGAAATGTGAAAACACGCAGTTCCCGCCGAATCCATGCACGAGCTTTTGATTGCATGTCAGGAGATTCTGTAATCAACTGTGGAGAGATGTCACGATAGCCAGAAAAGGGATTGCTACCGATGTGTAGCGAGTACAGTTTCCTCCGATACACCTCCCTGCGCCTGCAAAGCGCGACATCTTCTACCGGTGGTGAGTAGGGACGACGCGGGCCTCGCGGTCTTTGCGGCAATCCGTAAGGGGCGAAAAGAGAGGCGGGCCGATCAGTGCGACTGTGAGGCGCATTGCTGGAAGGGTGGCTGTGCGGAACGGCATAATGTTTGTAGTCGGTTGGAGAGCGCCAGTCATACTGGACAGCAGTAACCTGTGCTTTGCCTACGTCATGTGTTAGATTAGATGGAATGTTAGTCTCGTTGCTATTCATAACCTACATAGCGGGCAAGTTGATCGCTCCTGCAGCCATGACACCAGACAGACAAAGTCAAACATATAGTGGTTACAGGGGACAGTGATGGCCCTCTCCGTGACAGAAGAGAGACATATTACACAAGTGTCTTCGGGGTCGTTGTGCGTCGAGCCGACTGTGCTGGCGGGCATGCGCTCGTGGTGGCGGCGAAGTTTGGATGAAGGAAGGAGGGAAGAACAAAGCGACATGGATTCCGATGATGAGCTCATCCCTCGGAAGTCAAGCTTGGGCCAACCAAAAGTGGTCGCGACTTACGACTTGCGACTTGCCCCCGAACTCAGCCCATTTGATCAACATCCAACTTTTCACGCTCGTAGTACGCGTACGAACGCACATGTTTCATCGCGCCGCTCCAGCGCCCGTTGCTACACCTTGTTGATGGTGCATGCTATTCGCCGCTGCCAGACGCACTACCCATCGACCCTCGCTGTTAAACATGTTAGCAACCTCGACCCGGCCAGCTGTGGCAGGCCCAAACGGAAAGGCGACATATCACACCGTGACGGCGCTGAAGAGATGGTCATGTGACGATAAGCATCTTCCTGCCGTGTCCGATATCAAGGCTATCCATGTCTATGACTTTGACAACACCTGTACGCATGTTGCCGCCATACATCGAGCGTGCTTCTAACAACATCCTAGTATTCGCCAGCCCTCTCCCAAACAAACAGCTATGGAACAGCGCCACCATCGGCCAGCTGGGGTCACCCGACATGTTTCTCAACGGAGGCTGGTGGCACGACTCGAGCATTCTAGCCGCGACTGGCGAAGGCCTCGAAAAGGAAGAGGCACGCGCCTGGCAAGGCTGGTGGAACGAACAAATTGTCGAGCTGGTGGAATCATCCATGGCTCAGAAGGATGCACTCAGTGTGCTCCTCACCGGGCGGTCAGAGTCCAACTTCAGTGACCTCGTCAAGCGTATTGTGCGAAGTAAGCGACTGAACTTTGACATGGTCTGCCTGAAGCCAGCCACCGGGCCCGCAGGACAGAAGTTCAGGAGTACTATGGAATTCAAACAAGAACTGCTCAAGGACATAGTCTACACATACAAGGATGCCGAGAAGCTGAACATATACGAAGACCGGGTAAAGCACACAAAGGGCTTCCGCGACTTCTTCTTCCAGTTCAACGAGGATTTGATGAGGTCACAGAACCAGGCGTCGCGTCGACCCATCACCACCGACGTCATCCAAGTCCCGGAGAATGCCACACAACTTGACCCAGTTGCTGAAATCGCCGCCATCCAGAAGATGATCAACGCGCACAACATACAGGTTAGGGCTGGCACCGTTCCGCCAGGTACTCCACCCTATCAGATCAAGAAGACGGTTTTCTACACTGGTTACATGATCCCTGCCGACGTGACGGAGAAGCTAACTTCACTTGTCTCCTTACAGCAGGGAGGTCCAAAAGACGACATTAGGTTCCTCGCTAACAGTATACTGATTACACCAAAGCCATGCCCAAGGAGCATTCTGGACAAGGTTGGGGGTATAGGAGCAAAGGTTAGGTGGAAAGTGACGGCTATTTCTTGCTTTGAAAACAAGCTCTGGGCCGCAAGGGTCGAAACTGTGCCCAAGGGAACAAAGTTCTACTCTGAAAATCCGGTACCGACGGTGGTCCTCGCCATTCGGAAGAATGGCAGACCAGCAGATGCAGCACGCATCGTCAACTGGCACCCAGTCACTCCAGAACAGGCTTTCGAATTTGACAGTGTTGTAGGCGAGAAGCAAATGTTGCGCATAGAGGAAGAGACCGCGAACGAGAGCGAGTATGAGAGCTATTTCCCCAACAAATCCCATCGTAAAGACGACCAGAGCAGTCGCAATGACAACTATCGACCTAACAACGGTCGAGGGGGCAAGGATAGGGATGATCGACCAGGGGGCTACCGTGGCGGCAACCGAGATCGCGGGCGTGGAAACAGAAACACACATTATGGAGCAAGGGGAGGTAATCGCAGTGGCCATCGTGGAGATCGTGGTGGTGGCGGTGGAGGAGGTGGTGGTCGAGTACGGGGTCGGGGTGGAGGTGGGCAGTCACAGTACAGGAGCTTGGACGATGTCGATAACGGCTATGGGAACAGAGGCCACGACAACAACCCGGATGCCTTCTACTAATGTTGCAACATGCAACATTCGGTTCCGGTGACCCACTGTGGGCTCTTGGATCGAAAGGATATCGCGTAGAGTCAACATCAGTCGCGCGGCTTCTTCCGACTCGAGTGTAATTCGATTCACGTACACGTCCGATATCTCATGTATATATGAGGGACTTTTGTACTCATCCAATGTGATACCCCCCAAACCGCGTTCGTACGACATGGTCGTTTCCAATCATCAAGTGTATTCCATCCACAGGCGTTTTGCAGTAGGTACTCCATGATAGAACTGCTGCTCCAGCTCCATTAATACCATTCTCTAGCCCATGAAAGCCTTCTGATTCTTAAGAAAAATTGTAAGCTCCGGGAACAGCCGAGGACGAGGCGGTCAATCGGCGATGACAATTCCATCAACCCAACCCTGTGACAACCCAACATCAGCCCACCTACCCCCAATGTCACAGGCTACACATTCCTGGCCAATTCTACGCATGTGTACCACACCAGCCTTTCCGGATTCGACTCAAAAGCAGGGTCAGACGTGCCCTAGCGAGCCCCAGCCAGACACCTGGTACGCAGATGCAATCGGCGATCGCGAGCTCGAACCTTGTAGAAATCTTGATTTCGGGCACAGGATGCATATTCTCGGTGCATACAAGCTTAGTCAGGCGGGGTGTACTGCAGGGCTTGACGACGAGCTGGCGTATATGAAGATAGCCTCAAAGGGTTCACTGGACCCTGAAAGCCGTTGTTGCTATCGTGGATTTCCAGATTGAGTGGCTGACATAAGAGGGCGAAGCAAGTTCACTTGTTGGACGAGAGTGGCGGAGATGTGAGTGTCTTCATTCGAGGCCGTGAGGTTGCGTGACTCACTGTCGTCTGTTGCGTTGTGAATCGTTCACTGACAGGTCAATCTGCTGTAGACTACCACGTCTATCCACCACCATCACATACCTCGAGACGCTCACTCTATCCCCACGAGAAAAAAAACATTACCAAATTCCAAAGCAGCCCCTGAAATTGCAGTGACGACGTCGTCTCGAAACCCGTACACGCCTTCCCTTCCTTTGCAGCCTACAACTCTTAAGATGCCAGTCTACACACTTGAACAACACAACTACACGTACCTTACCGTAGCCGAACAAAGTATCTGAACATCCCAAGCCAAATCTTGAATCTACGTACGCAATACAATTTACCCCAACCTGCGTAGATCGCAAATCTGAAATCCGCCGTACACCCAACCCTTTCTCGAAAGCTACAACGCCCACACCAAAGGACCTCCCTCCCACTACATCTCCAGCTATAAAACCTGTTCGCTGGCGTCTATTACCCATATGCTCGGCGTAAAATGTGCACAAAAGTCACCTTGAAGCACACGACATGCAAACACGCCTTTTGGGTCCGCCGCAACTGCACCCGCCACCCAACATGCAACTTCCCCACCGAAGTCCACCGTGAACGTGGAGGCGAGTGCTGGGACTGCGATCCGGGTCAGGGGCCACCCGAGGCGCTGTTTCCCAGGGAAGTAAACTGGAAGAGGGTCAAGCTTGGGGGGAGGGGCGGCGGTGTCGTGAGCGTGTAGTGTGTGTGTATTGAGGAGACGGAGAACGAAGAGAGAGAGAGATAGAGAGATAGAG
>Ga0265798_10002580_pt1 | contig 26576 bp, 25 predicted proteins | sample P3T30metagenome_FD_192430 | JGI IMG/M metagenome (GOLD analysis project Ga0265798, IMG submission 192430) | Plant litter microbial communities from East Loma Ridge, Irvine, California - P3 T30 | ecosystem: Environmental > Terrestrial > Plant litter > Unclassified | place: USA: California...
TCGGAAGAAGAGATCCAGAAGATGGTGAAGGACGCCGAGCTGAACGCGGAAGAAGACAAGAAGGTCAAGGAACTGGCCGAGTCGCGCAACCAGGCCGACGCGCTGGTGCACTCGACCCGCAAGTCCCTGACCGAGTACGGCGACAAGCTGGAAGGCGGCGAGAAGGAAAAGATCGAAGCGGCGATCACCGACCTGGAAGCCTCGATCAAGTCGGGCGACAAGGCCGAGATCGACGCCAAGGTGGCCGCCCTGTCGACCGCTGCGCAAAAGCTGGGCGAGAAGATGTACGCCGACATGCAGGGCCAGCAGGCTGGCGCGGCCGGTGCGGCTGGCGCGCAACAGCCGGGTGCTGAATCGGGCGCCAAGGCCGACGATGACGTGGTCGACGCCGACTTCAAGGAAGTCAAGGACGCCAAGTAATGTCACAATAGGGGGTTACGGGCCGGCCGCTGCGGCGGCCCGCCATCCTCGCGGAACATCCCGAGCCGATGCAGCCTTCTGGTGCCCGGCTCGGTTTTTTTGCACAGACAGTTCAGTTTCAGTAGACAGCAAGGTGCCGACAAATGGCAAAGCGTGATTTTTACGAGATCCTCGGGGTCGCCAAGACTGCGTCGGAAGACGAGATCAAGAAGTCTTATCGCAAGCTCGCGATGAAGTACCACCCCGACCGCAACCCGGATAACAAGGAAGCGGAGGAGAAGTTCAAGGAGGTCAAGGAAGCCTACGAGATGCTGACCAATCCGGAGAAGCGCGAAGCGTACGACCGTTACGGTCACGCCGGCGTCGATCCGAACAGCGGCATGGGCGGTGGCTTCGGCGGCGCCGGCGGTTTCGGCGATGCCTTCGGCGACATCTTCGGCGATATCTTCGGCGGTGGACGCGGCCGCAGCTCGGGCCCGCAGGTGTACCGCGGCGCCGACCTGCGCTACAACCTCGAGATCACGCTGGAGCAGGCGGCAAGCGGCTTCGACACGACGATCCGCGTGCCGAGCTGGGACAAGTGCGACACCTGCCACGGCAGCGGCGCCAAGCCGGGCACCCAGCCGGTCACCTGCACGACCTGCGCCGGCCACGGCCAGGTGCGCATGCAGCAGGGCTTCTTCTCGATCCAGCAGACCTGCCCGAAGTGCCACGGCAGCGGCAAGATCATTCCGGAGCCCTGCGCAGCCTGCGGCGGCGCCGGACGCATCAAGCGCAACAAGACCCTGGAAGTCAAGATCCCGGCCGGTATCGACAACGGCATGCGGATCCGCTCCTCGGGCAACGGCGAACCGGGCACCAACGGCGGGCCGCCGGGCGACCTGTACGTCGAGATCCACATCAAGCCGCACGAAGTGTTCCAGCGCGAAGGCGACGACCTGCATTGCGAAATGCCGATCTCCTTCACCAAGGCGGCACTGGGTGGCGAGATCGAAGTCCCGACCCTGGGCGGCAAGGTGTCCTTCACCATCCCCGAAGGCACCCAGACCGGCAAGACCTTCCGCCTGAAAGGCAAGGGCGTGAAGGGCGTGCGCTCCGGCTATGCGGGCGACCTGTTCTGCCACGTCGTGGTCGAGACCCCGGTCAAGCTCACCGACAAGCAGAAAGACCTGCTCAAGGAATTCGACCGCCTGACCAAGGAGGGCGGTTCGAAACACAGCCCGCAAAGCAAGGGCTGGATGGACAAAGTGAAGGACTTCTTCGAGTAAGAAGTCGAGAACCGCTGGATGGCGCGAGTCCCAGCGGTTTTTTTTGCATTAACAGTTGACTTAAACGCAAGGTTGAATCAGATGCCTAACTCGAAACCCATCACCAGGGAGCTGTTCGCCAAGAACCGCGCCTGGGCGGAATCGGTCGTCGCCAAGCAGCCCGATTTCTTCAAATCGCTGGCCGCGCAGCAGGCCCCTGAATACATGTGGATCGGCTGCTCGGACAGCCGCGTGCCCGCCAATGAACTGCTGGGCATGATGCCGGGCGAGATGTTCGTCCATCGCAACGTAGCGAACGTGGTGGTGCACTCGGACCTGAACTGCCTGTCGGTGCTCCAGTTCGCGATCGATGTGCTCAAGGTGAAGCACGTCATCGTCTGCGGCCATTACGGCTGCGGCGGCGTGCATGCGGCCCTCACCGGACGCCGGGTCGGCCTGACCGACAACTGGCTGCGCCACGTGCAGGACGTCAAGCACAAGCACGGCCGCTACCTGGGCGAGATCGTGCAGCCGACCGCCGCCCACGACCGCCTGGTCGAGCTGAACGTGGCTGAGCAGGTGATCAACTGCGCCCAGACCACGGTGGTGCAGGACGCCTGGGAACGCGGCCAGGAACTGACGCTCCACAGCTGGGTGTACGGCCTGAAGGACGGCCTGCTGCGCGACCTCGGCATGACCGTGTCCAGCGCCGAGGAACTCGCGCAGAAATACGATGCGCTGCTGGCGCGCTACGCGGACGGCTGGACCCCGGCGTGAGCGATCTGCTGCAGCTGCGCGAACTGGTGCGCCAGTTCGTCGACGAGCGCGACTGGGACCAGTTCCATACGCCGAAGAACCTGGCCTCGGCGCTGACGGTCGAGGCGGCCGAGCTGCTGGAGCACTTCCAATGGCTGCAGAATGGCCGCGCCGAGGAACTGGGCGAAGCCAGGCTGGTCGAGGTGCGGCACGAGATGGCCGACGTGCTGGTCTACCTGGTGCGGCTGGCCGACAAGCTCGACGTCGACCTCCTGGGCGCGGTGCAGGAGAAGATGGTGCTCAACCGGGCCAAGTACCCGGCCGAGCTGGTGCGCGGGGATGCGCGCAAGTACTATGAGTACAAGCGCGACTGAGCGATACGCCGCTCAGTCCGCAGCGGGGAGGCTGCGCAGACAGCTTCCCAGCTGGGCGCGCGTGACGAACACCGAAGGCGAGCCCTGCGCATAAGGTCCGACTTCGTAGGGATCGAAAGAGAATTCGATCCCGCTCGCGGTGGGCATGAACTTCAGCCACTTTTGGGTGATAGGCGCGTGTTCTGCCCATTTGTCGGCCCACGGCAGCTGTTGCGCATGCAGCTGCGCGACGATGGCCGCCGTCACTTTGGACACGCAGGCCGGGCCCGTATCCACGAATGCATCCAGCCCGGCCGGCATCAGCCGTCCCTTGTCCACGCTGTACTGCCGGGTCGTCGAGGCCACGTTGCCGTGCGGGCTCATGTAGTTGTATTCCCAGACCGAGGCATCCAGCGACAGCAGCGAAGGCGACTTCCAGCGCACCCGTATCTGGTTCATGCATTCGAGGTCGCCGCTGCACCTGCCGGCCTGTTCGCGTACCCAGGCGTCGGCGTCCCGCTCACCCAGTACCGGGAACCAGGCCGCAAACGTGAACTTGCGCTCCGGATCGCCCTCGAGCGCTTCGGCTGGCGCCGGCCGCTGCACGACGACGTAATCGTAGGCGACGGCGCGCTGCAGGGTGAACGCCATCTGCTTTTTCAGCTTGGGTGCGCTCCAGGTGCCGCTGCCCGACAGCATGTCCGGCGCCAGCGTGATGGTGAAGCTTTCATCGGCCGGTACGCGCGGATCCGGCTGTACGGCCAGCCGCACCTGATTGCCGCCGCCTTCGGCGCGGTTCAGGACCAGCAGCCGCCCGGTGAAGCGCTTCGGATACCAGTAGTACTCGGCAAAAGGCAGGGCGTCTTTCGGCGCGGCGGCAGGACGCGGATACGCCAGCTGGATCTGGAAGCGGGTGCCATCCTCGAAACGGCCGTCGTACAGGCCGCCGGCATGCCATTCGATGCGGTCGGGCGCCTTCAGGAAGTCTTCGCTGGGCGCGACGACCTCCGCGCAGGCGCTGCCGAATGCCAGGCTCAGGAATAGCCCGCCGAGGGCTTTTTTCATATGCACCATTAAACCCCGCCCAGGTAGTGGGTCAGTACGCCGTCCGAACTCTCGATCCCGAGAATCCCCATCAGCCGCTCGAGTTCCATGCCGAAGTGCTCGCGCGCTTCGGTATCTTCCTTGCGCACGATCTCCAGCGTTTCCTGGAACTGTTTCAGCACCCAGAACTTGGTCGGATGCCGCTCGATGCCGGCCAACAAACGCGTGGCCAGGTCGTCCAGCACCACGGCCAGGCGCTCGCGTTCCGGCGACGGGTTCGGGCCCGGCAGGTCGGCCAGTTTCGGGCCGTCGCAAAAGGCACGCAATTGCTCCAATGTGCGCGGCACGATGAACAGCGGCGCATCCTGCACGAACTCGAACGGGTCGCCGGCCATGATCACATCCCGCCCAGGCAGATGTACTTGATGACCAGGTAGTCGTCCATGCCGTACTTCGAGCCTTCACGGCCCAGGCCGGACTGCTTCACCCCGCCGAAAGGCGCGATCTCGTTCGAGATCAGGCCGGTGTTCACGCCCACCATGCCGGTCTCGATCTGCTCTGCCACGCGCCATACGCGGTTGATGTCGCGCGCGTAGAAGTAGGAAGCCAGGCCGAATTCCGTGTTGTTGGCCAGGGCGATCACTTCTTCCTCGGTCTTGAAACGGAACAGCGGCGCCACCGGGCCGAAGGTTTCCTCTTCCGACACCAGCATGTCCGGGGTCACGTCGGCCAGCACGGTCGGCTGGAAGAAGCTGTGGCCCAGCTCGTGGCGCTTGCCGCCGGTGAGCAGACGCGCACCTTTCGACAGCGCATCGGCGATGTGCTTCTCGACCTTGACGATGGCCTTGTCTTCGATCAGCGGTCCCTGGTTCACGCCCGGCTCCATGCCGTTGCCGACCTTGAGGGCGTTCACTTTTTCCGTGAAGCGGCGCGCGAATTCGTCGTAGACGCCGTCCTGCACGTAGATGCGGTTGGCGCAGACGCAGGTCTGGCCGGCGTTGCGGTACTTCGATGCCACCGCGCCTTCGACCGCGGCGTCGAGGTCGGCATCGTCGAACACGATGAAGGAGGCGTTGCCGCCCAGTTCCAGCGACAGCTTCTTGACCGTCGGCGCGCATTGCTCCATCAGCAGGCGGCCGACCGGGGTCGAGCCCGTGAAGCTGAGTTTGCGCACGGTCGGATTCGCGCACATCTCGGCGCCGATCGCTTTCGCATCGCCGATCACCACCGAGAACACGCCCTTCGGCACGCCGGCGCGTTCGGCCAGCACGGCCAGGGCCAGCGCGGAGTAGGGCGTCAGCTCGGCGGGCTTCAGCACGATCGGGCAACCGGCGGCCAGGGCCGGGGCCACCTTGCGGGTGATCATCGCGGACGGGAAGTTCCACGGCGTGATGGCGGCGCAGACGCCGATCGGTTCCTTGGTCACGATCAGGCGGCGGTCGCGCGCGGGCGACTCCAGCACGTCGCCTTCGATGCGCTTGGCCTGCTCGCCGAACCATTCGAAGAAGGACGCGGCGTAGCTGACTTCGCCTTTGGCTTCGGCCAGCGGCTTGCCCTGTTCCGCGGTCATGATGGCGGCCAGGTCGTCCGCGTTTTCCAGCATCAGGTCGTTCCACTTGCGCAGGATGAGGGCGCGTTCGCGCGCGGTCTTCTTGCGCCATGCCGGCCAGGCGGCGTTCGCGGCCTCGATCGCGCGGCGGGTTTCCTGGGCGCCCATGTGCGGCACGGTGCCCAGCGATTCGCCGGTGGCGGGATTCGTCACCGCCACGGTCTGGCCTTCGATGGCGTCGCACCATTCGCCGTCGATGTACGCCTGCTGGCGCAGCAGGGAGGGATCTTTCAGGTTCAGCATGGTTTCCTCGTGCTTGTTCGTGTCAGAAGACAAAGATACCACGCTATTCGCCAGGTCGTTTTCGTGCAGGCCTTCCTCGATCGGTTCAAGTTCGATCAGGTCTCGCCGTTCGCTACTCCACGCACAAGGCTCACGACGAAGTCGAGAAAGCGCCTCGACTTTGCAGGTAAATTGCGGCGTGAAGGGTAGTAGGCGTAAAGCGGAAAACGCTCATCTGGCCAGTCGGGAAACAGATCGATCAGTTTTCCGCTTTCGATGAATGGGGCGGCGCTCAGCAAAAGCATTTGCGCGACGCCAGATCCTGCCAGGCAAGCGTCGAACAGCGCGCCCGGATCGTTCACGGTGAGTCGGCCATGGGTGGCGACAACGAGCTTCCTGCGCTTGCGATGAAATTCCCAGGGATAGGGCTTTCCGGTATCGGGGTTGCGAAATTCCAGGCAACGATGTGCTGACGTCCCGAGTTCGTTCGGGTCGACCGGCCGTCCAAAACGCGCCACGTACGCTGGCGACGCTACGGTGACGACAGGCGTGTCCAGCAACTTGCGCGCCACCAGGCTCGAGGTTTGCGGTTTGCCAAAGCGCACGGCAAGGTCGAAACCGTCAGCCACAAGGTCGCCAAGCTGATCGCGGGCGGTCAATTCGATCGTGAGATCGGGGTGGGCATCCATAAAGCCGTCCAGGCGCGGCCCCAGGATCACACGGGAAAACACCGGGTCCAGATTCACCCGCAGGCGTCCGCGGGCCGCGGTGCTGTCGCCCACGGTGGCCGCCACGGCTTCTTCGATCCCTTCCAGATGCGGCACGACACTATCGTGGAAACGGCGGCCCTCGCCAGTCAGCGTGACCGCACGCGTGGTCCGGCTCAGAAGCCGAACCTTCAAGCGCTGTTCGAGGCGTCCGATGGCGCGGCTGACGCCCGAAGGCGACATGCCGAGCCGTTCCGCGGCGGCGGCAAAGCTGCCCGTGTCGACGATCGCTGCGAACACGCTAACGCCGCTGGCCAGACTTTCGATATTCGATTTCATGCGCGTCAGATCGGTTGGGCAGCCAAAAGAATAGCACAGGCCCACATGTCCAATTAGTGACGGTGAGTCACTTCTGTGGTGAGTTCACGGGCATTTTTTCTGAGTGCCGGGCGGTCCAGAATGCACGTACACCAGCTTGGCCAAAACCTGAATTTTTACCGATGCATCGAGAAAGGATTGAACATGTTTGCAATTACTGGAATTACCGGAAAGGTCGGCGGGGCGCTCGCAGACAAGCTGATCGCGGCGGGCCACCCTGTCCGGGCCGTGGCGCGCGACGCCCAACGCGCGCGCCTTTGGGCTGCCCGCGGCTGCGACATCGCGGTCGCGCAGATGGAAGATGCGGCCGCTCTCGCCGCCGCATTCCAGGACACGCAAGGCGTATTCATTCTTCCGCCATCCGAGTTTGACCCCGCGCCCGGCTATCCGGAAGCGCGCCGCGTCATCGACGCCGTGCGCAGCGCCCTCGCCATCAGCGCTCCAGGGAAGGTGGTATGCCTGTCGACGATCGGTGCGCAAGCGGCCGAGAATAATCTCCTGACCCAGCGCACCCTCATGGAGAACACCTTGCGCGAACTACAACTGCCGGTGACCTTCCTGCGTCCGGGATGGTTCATGGAGAACGCCGCCTGGGATGTCGCCTCGGCACGCGACGAAGGCATCCTGCACAGTTACCTCCAGCCGCTCGACAAGCCGGTGCCCATGGTCGCCACTGCCGACGTCGGACGCGTGGCGGCTGGATTGCTGCTCGAATCATGGGAAGGTGTGCGCGTAGTGGAGCTCGAAGGCCCGCGCCGGGTGACGCCGAATGACATCGCCCGGACCTTCGCGCGTATTCTCGGCCGTCCCGTACAGGTCGAAGCGGTCCCGCGCGCAAACTGGGAAGCGCTGTTCCGTTCCCAGGGCATGCAGCATCCGATGCCGCGCATCCGTATGCTCGACGGCTTCAATGAAGCTTGGATCGACTTCAGCAATGACACGCCTGTCCTCAAGGGTGAAGTCGAACTCGAGACTGTCCTGCGTGGACTGCTGAAATAAGCGCTGGCCGATCGAAGGCGCATGCAGGATGGATTACACGATATTCGGACGTTCAGGTCTGCGCGTTCTCGGCAACCACTACCCAGGATGCGTTTGCGATGGCGCGTTTGCAGGGATCGACGGCAGAAACCGGTTCGTGTTGGCATGGTTTTCGAGTTGACGATAAGATTTTGCTATCGGTTTCTGAACAGGAACCACTCCCACTGATAGATCCCTGTTGATCTAGATTAACGGCCACTCGCATTCGGATCAGATTGCAGTATGATGGTTCGTGTGCGCCTCACTTCACAAGGTAGAGAACATGCGCCCGATCGTTATCGTCCCCGCCTGCACCCGCGATTTCGGAGAACATCCTTATCACGCGGCCCAGCACAAATATGTCGATGCAGTCGCCATCGGCGCCGATTGCGCGCCCATGATCCTGCCGTCGATGGGCGAGCGACTGGATCTGGAAACCATGCTCGACCTGTGCGACGGCATCATGCTGACCGGTTCGGCATCGAATGTGCACCCGAGCTATTACTCCGAGGAAGTGCTCGATCCGACCCTGCCGCAGGACCCGGATCGCGACCAGACCACGCTGCCGCTGATCCGGCAGGCGGTCAAGCGCGGCATTCCCATCATCGCGATCTGCCGCGGCTTCCAGGAGATGAACGTCGCGCTGGGCGGCAGCCTGTTCCAGGCCGTGCAGTCGGTGCCGGGGCACTTCGACCACCGCGAGAATCCCGAACTGGGCATGGACGAGCAGTACGGCGATGCGCACAAGGTCAGGATCACGCCCGGCGGCATGCTGCATGGCATTCTCGGCGTGGACGAAATCCCGGTCAATTCCCTGCACGGGCAGGGCGTCAACGGCCTCGCGCCCGGCCTGACGGTCGAAGCGGTGGCGGAGGATGGACTGGTCGAGGCGTTTTCCGTCTCGATCTCGCCGGGCTTCACCCTGGCCGTCCAATGGCACCCGGAGTGGCGCATCGCCCACAACCCGCACTCGATGAAGATGTTCGGCGCGTTCGGCGATGCCTGCCGCGCCCGCTTCCAGTCCAAGAAACGGAAGAACCTATGACCGCCTATGAAAAGTGGGCGGCCCGTTCCGTCCCATAGCGTCCCTGTTCAGACCAACCCGCGCGCCGCGGGCTGCGCTTGCGCGTCCGCGTACCCTTAACGAACAGAGAATCATCATGGCTATCCGCGACAATTTTTCCTACAACGATATGGACGAGTGGCTCAACGGTAAACGAGTCACCGAAATCGAATGCCTGGTCCCCGACCTGACGGGTGTTGCCCGCGGCAAGATCCTGCCGCGCGTGAAATTCACCGAAGACCGCGGCATGCGCCTGCCGGAAATCGTGCTGGGCATGACCGTCACCGGCAATTCGCCCGAAAACGACGACGCCTTCGACCGCGCGATCTCGACCACCGACCGCGACATGATCCTGAAGGCCGACCCCGGCACGATCACGATGGTGCCGTGGGCCGTCGATCCCACCGCCCAGGTCATCCATGACTGTTATTTTGCCGACGGCCGCCTGGTCGACTTCGCCCCGCGCAGCGTGCTGCGGCGCGTGCTGAAGCTGTACACGCAAAAAGGCTGGAAGCCGCTGGTGGCGCCGGAGCTCGAGTTTTATCTCACCGCCAAGAACATCGACCCCGACCTGCCGCTGGCCGCGCCGATCGGCCGCAGCGGCCGTTCCGAGACCAGCCGCCAGGTCTACAGCATCGACGCCGTCAACGAATTCGACCCGCTGTTCGAGGACATCTACGACTACTGCGACATGATGGGCCTCGACGTCGATACCCTGATCCACGAGATCGGCGCCGGCCAGATGGAGATCAACTTCCAGCACGGCGAACCGCTGGGGCTGGCCGACAAGGTCTTCTACTTCAAGCGCACCCTGCGCGAAGCCGCGCTCAAGCACGACATGTACGCGACCTTCATGGCCAAGCCGATGGCGGGCGAGCCGGGGTCGGCGATGCACGTGCACCAGAGCGTGGTCGACGGCGAGACCGGCCGCAACATCTTCAGCAACGAGGACGGTTCACCGTCCGACCTGTTCCGCTGGTACGTGGGCGGCCTGCAGAAGTACATGCCGTCGGCGATGGCGATCGTCGCGCCCTATGTGAACTCCTACCGCCGCATCGTGCGCCGCACGGCCGCGCCGATCAACCTGCAGTGGGGCGTCGACAACCGCACGGTCGGCATCCGCGTGCCGGTCTCGGGCTCGCAGGATCGCCGCGTCGAGAACCGCGTGATCGGCGCCGACGCCAATCCGTACCTGGCACTGGCCGTGACCCTGGCCTGCGGCTACCTCGGCATCCAGGAACAGCTGGAGCCGACGCCGATGGTCGAAGGCAGCGCCTACAAGATGGCGGTCGAACTGCCGCAGGGATTGCCGGAAGCGCTGAGCCTCCTGCGCCGAGAAGACCGCCTGCGCGACATCCTGGGCGAGCGTTTCATCGACGTCTATTCCGCGGTCAAGGAACTCGAGCACCAGGAGTTCATGACCGTGATCAGCCCGTGGGAGCGCGAGCACCTGCTGCTGCACGTATAAAACCAGATACCAAGAGAGTCCAACGACGATGGGAGTTCCTGATCATGGCAAGCGACATCATTGCGGGCGACATGCTCGCGCCGGTCCTGGAGGTCGATACACCAGGTCCTGAAGCATCGATCTTCGATACGCGCGCGCTGCAGCAGCTCGACAGCGCGCACTACCTGCATCCCTTTACCGATCACGGTGCGCTGCGCGAACGCGGCGCGCGCGTGATGGTGCGCGGGGACGGCATCCATCTCTGGGATTCAGAGGGGCGCAAGGTCATCGACGGCATGTCGGGCCTGTGGTGCGTGAACGTGGGCTACGGGCGCGCCAGCATGACGCAGGCCGTGGCCAGGCAGATGGACACGCTGCCTTTCTATAACAGCTTCTTCAACACGACCAACGTGCCGGCCCTGACGCTGGCGGCGCAGCTGGTGGAACTGGCGCCGCCGGGTTTTGGTCACGTGTTCTTCACCGGCTCCGGCTCGGAAGCCAACGACACCATCGTGCGCATGGTGTGGCGCTACTGGCAGCTGATGGGGCAGCCGCAGCGCCAGACCATCATCAGCCGCCGCAACGCCTACCACGGCAGCACGGTGGCCGGGGCTTCGCTGGGCGGCATGGCCGGCATGCACGCGCAGGGCGCGCTGCCGATCCCCGGCATCCACCACATCGACCAGCCCAGCTTTGCCGAGCATGGACACGGCATGAGCGAGGCCGAATTCGGCCTGCGCGCGGCCGGCTGGCTCGAAGAAAAGATCCTCGAACTGGGGCCGGAAAACGTCGCCGCTTTCATCGGCGAACCGGTGCAGGGCGCGGGCGGCGTGATCATTCCGCCGCCGACCTACTGGCCCGAGATCCAGCGCATCTGCGACAAGTACGGCGTGCTGCTGGTGTCCGACGAAGTGATCTGCGGCTTCGGGCGCCTGGGCACCTGGTTCGGCTGCCAGCTGATGGGCGCGCGGCCGGACCTGATCGCCTTCGCCAAGGGCGTCACCTCGGGCTATGTGCCGCTGGGCGGCGTGCTGGTGGGCTCGCGCGTGGCGCACATGCTGGTCGAGAAGGGCGGCGACTTTAACCACGGCTTCACCTATTCCGGCCACCCGGTCGCCTGCGCGGCGGCGCTGGAGAACCTGCGCATCATGGTCGAGGAGCGCCTGGTCGAGCGCGTGGCGCTGGAAACCGGGCCGCACCTGCGCACCGCGTTCGCGGGGCTGGCTTCGCACCCGCTGGTCGGGCATGCCGAAAGCATGGGCATGGCGGCGGCGCTGAACCTGGTGCGCAGAAAAGGCGCTACCGTGCACGACTGCGAAGCCTTCCCGCGCGAGCTGGCGGTGGGGATGCTGTGCCGCGCCCACATGTTCGACAACGGCGTGATCATGCGCGCGGTGGGGGATCGGATGATCGTGGCGCCGCCGCTGGTGATGACCTGTTTGCAGATCGATGAGATGGTGGAGCGGATCAGGTACTGCCTGGATCTGACCCTGAAAGATGTGCAGGCGAGGGGCTGGATGGATTGACTTCGGTGGCTCAGCATGGGTTCCCGAAGCTACAAACTAAAAGGCCCCGAACATCGATCAGGGCCTCTCATCAATCACACGCTCAGCGCCGTCTTGTGCGGCTCATGCCGGTTCTTCAAAACCTGCGGCGCCAGCGAACCCACGAACATGCCGATGAAGCCCGCCAGCAGGCCGGCCAGCTGGCCCGGGAAGGCCTCGCCCAGCGACGAGATCTGCGGGAAGAACGCGATCCAGGTCACGATGCCAGCGGCGATCGACAGGATCGCGCCCTGGGTGGTGGCGCGCTTCCAGTACAGGCCCATTACCAGCGGCACGAAGGCGCCGACCAGGGTCACCTGGTAGGCCGAGGACACCAGCTCGTAGATCGAGGTGCCCTTCATCGCGATCGCGTAGGTCAGCACCAGGGCCGCGAACACGACGATGGTCACGCGCATGGCGAACAGCTGCTGGCGGTCCGTCATGCCCGGGCGCAGGTTCTTGAGGATGTTCTCGGTGAAGCTGGTCGACGGCGCCAGCAGGGTGGCCGAGGAAGTGCTCTTGATCGCCGAGAGCAGCGCGCCGAAGAACAGGATCTGCATAATCAGCGGCATCTTGGTCATCACGAAGGTCGGCAGCACGCGCTGGTAGTCGCTCTTGGCCAGTTCCATCGCATCGTTGCCCATCACGATCACGGCGCAGGCGACGATGAACATCGGCACGAAGGCGAACAGGATGTAGCTGGCGCCGCCGATGACGGCGCCGGCGCGCGCGGTCGGCGCATCCTTGGCCGACATCACGCGCTGGAACACGTCCTGCTGCGGAATGCTACCCAACATCATCGTCACGGCCGCGCCGACGAAGAAGGCGATGTCGGTGAACTTCGCCTGCGGCAGGAAATTCCACAGGTCCTTCTGCTGCACCATCTGCAGCACGTTCTGGGTGCCGCCCGCCAGTTCCGAGGAGAAGAAGGCGATGATGGACATGCCCACCACCAGCACGATCATCTGGATGAAGTCGGTGATCGCCACTGCCAGGAAGCCGCCGACCACCACGTAGATCAGCACGGCCAGGGTGCCGACGATCATGCCGGCGGTCTCGGACATCGCGCCGCCGGTCAGCACGGAGAACACCAGGCCCAGCGCCGTGATCTGCGCCGCCACCCAGCCGAGATAGGACAGGATGATCGCGACCGAGCAGAACACCTCGATGCCCTTGCCGTAGCGTGCGCGGTAGTAGTCGCCGATGGTCAGCAGGTTCAGCTTGTACAGGCGCGCCGCGAAGAACAGGCCGACCAGGATCAGGCAGGTGCCTGCGCCGAAGGGGTCCTCGACCAGCCCGTTCAGGCCGCCCTGCACGAAGCGGGCCGGGATGCCCATCACGGTCTCGGCGCCGAACCAGGTGGCGAAGGTGGTCGTGATCACCATGATCAGCGGCAGGCTGCGGCCGGCCACGGCAAAGTCGGACGTATTCTTGATCCTCGTGCCTGCCCACATGCCCAGGCCGAGCGTGCCCAGCAGGTAGAGCACGACAGACGTAATCAGGATGGTATTCACAGTAGTAGTGCTCCGGGCGAAAGAGGAATTTCGGGCGGGAAAAATTCGCGATTATAGCGGCAGAAATCGGCGAAGGGATCGATTTTGTTTGCTAGTATCGACTGGACAACGTCAATGCATCCAGAAGGAGACATTATGGGTTCGGAATCCTGGCATGAACGTTCCAAAACAGTGCAGATCGATGGCCGGGCGGTGGTCGACGGCAAGCGCGTCGAGGCGGTATCCGGCGCACGCTTCGACTGTATCTCACCCGTCGACGGACACAAGCTCGGCGAAGTCGCGCGCTGCACCGACTCCGACGTCGACCTGGCCGTGCACAGCGCCCGGGCCGCCTTCGAGGACGGCCGCTGGTCCGGCAAGCCGCCCGCCGAGCGCAAGCGCACCCTGATCCGTTTCGCCGACCTGATGCTGGCAAACAGGGACGAGCTGGCCCTGCTGGAGACGCTCGACATGGGCAAGCCGATCCGCTACAGCCGCAGCGTCGACGTGCAACTGGCCCAGAACTGCATCCGCTGGTACGGCGAGGCCATTGACAAGATCTACGACGAGGTCGCGCCCACCGCGCAGGACAGCCTGGCGCTGATCCAGCGCGAACCGGTCGGCGTGGTGGCGGCCATCATCCCCTGGAATTACCCGATGCTGATGGCGGCCTGGAAGATCGGCCCGGCCCTGGCCGCCGGCAACAGCCTGATCCTGAAGCCGTCGGAAAAAGCGCCGCTGACCTCGCTGCGCCTGGCCGAGCTGGCGCTGGAGGCGGGCGTGCCCGAAGGCGTGTTCAACGTCCTGCCCGGCTACGGCGACGAGGCCGGCAAGGCGCTCGGCCTGCACATGGACGTCGACTGCATCGCCTTCACCGGCTCGACGCGCGTCGGCAAGCAGATCCTGCAGATGGCCGGGCAGTCGAACCTGAAGCGCGCATGGACGGAACTGGGCGGCAAATCGGCGAACATCGTCTGCGCCGACTGCCCGGATCTGGACGCGGCGGTGGCCGGCGCGATCGGCTCGATCTACTTCAACCAGGGCGAGAGCTGCAACGCGCCCTCGCGGCTGTTCGTCGAGGAATCGATCCGCGAAGCCTTCCTCGACAAGGCGCTGGCGATGATCCCGAAGTACGCCCCGGGCGACCCGCTGGACCCGGACACGGTGATGGGCGCCATCGTCGACGGCATCCAGATGAAGACGGTGCTCGGCTATATCGAGGACGGCAAGGCGGCGGGCGCGCGCCTGCTGGCGGGCGGACAGGCCGCGCGCGCGGAGACGGGCGGCCTGTACATCGAGCCGACCCTGTTCGATGGCGTCGACGCGTCGATGCGGATCGCGCGCGAGGAGATCTTCGGGCCGGTGCTGTCCGTGCTGTCCTTTACCGACCTGGACGAGGCCATCCGGCAGGCCAACAGCACGCCCTACGGTTTGGCGGCGGCGGTGTGGACGGCCGACATGAGCAAGGCGATCCGCACGGCGCGCCGTCTGCGGGCGGGGACCGTGCACGTCAACCAGTACGACAGCGACGACATCACGGTGCCTTTCGGCGGTTATAAACAGTCGGGCAATGGGCGGGACAAGTCGCTGCATGCGTTCGACAAGTACACGGAGCTGAAGACGACCTGGATACAACTATGACCGTCGTTCCCGCGCAGGCGGGAACCCATACTGAGCTTCAGGACTCGGCAACTTCAACGATGAAGCATCGCCTTCGAATTCTGCACCTCAGCATGGATCCCCGCCTTCGCGGGGACGACGTGTGAAGGCCGCGGGAATGACGGTGACCGCTAAATCGCCATCTCCCGCAACACCTTCGAAGCCTCCCGGCTCGCCGTCAGCACCACCCCATCCCGCATCTGGATCACCAGCTGCGACTGCTCGTCCGCCCGCATCGAATCGACGAAATCCAGGTTCACCAGCGCCGAGCGGTGCACACGGATGAAGCGGGCCGGGTCGAGCTGCACCTCCAGTTCGGAGATGCCGATGCGAACCAGGAAGGTCTGGCCGCGCGCGGCGATCGCCGTGTACTTCGAATCGGCTTTCAGGTATTCGATCTCGTTCAGCGACAGCGGGAAGATGCGGCCGCGGTCGCGCACCAGGATGCGCTCCAGTTTGCCCGGCGCACGTTGCGCCGCCTGCTCCAGCGCGGCATCGACGATCGCGCGCGGCGGCGCCGGCGACTCCAGCAGGCGCGCCACCGCGGCATCGAAGCGGGCTCGGGTAAAAGGTTTAAGGAGGTAGTCGACCGCATTCAGTTCGAAGGCCGTCACCGCGTACTGGTCGTAGGCGGTGGTGAACACGATGTCGGGCGTGCAGCTGAGGCGGCGCAGCACTTCGAGGCCGGTCATCTCCGGCATCTGGATATCCATGAAGACCACGTCGGGGCGGATGCGCTCGATCTGCGCCAGGGCGCTGGCGCCGTCGCCGGCTTCGCCCGCCAGGCGCAGGGCGGGGTGGGCGTAGATGGCGTCGCGCAGCAGGTCGCGGGCCAGCGGTTCGTCCTCGGCGATGAATACGGTTTTCGTGTCCATGTGCTTTGTCAGTGGGATTCGAGGGGGATGGCCATCGTGGCCACGAAGCCGGCGCCCGGCGCGGTCTCGATCTGCAGCGCGCCGCGCGCGCCGTACTCGAGCTGCAGGCGGCGCTCGATGGTGCGCAGCCCCAGGCCGTTCGACTGCTGGACGGCGGCGGGATCGGCGCCGGGACCGTCGTCGGCCACGCTCATCGTGAGCCGCCGCGCCGCATCGTCGACGCGGGTGCGGATGCGCAGCAGGCCGGGCCGGCTGTGCGGGTTGAAGGCATGCTTGATGCTGTTCTCGACCAGGGGCTGCAGCGACAGCGCCGGCAGCGGCAGGCCGGCCGCATCCTCGTCGAGTTCCCACTCGATCTTCAGGCGCGACCCGAGGCGCAGGCTCTCCAGCTCGAGGTAGTCGCGTACGAAGCGCAGCTCGTCTTCCAGCGTGACGCGGTCGCTGCCGCTTTTTTCGGTGTCGAGCACGTAGCGCAGCATGTCGGAAAACTGGAAAAGCGCGGTCTCGGCGGCTTCGGGATTCCTGCGCGTCAGCGCGATGATCGAGTGCAGGGTGTTGAACAGGAAGTGCGGGTTCAGCTTGTTGCGAAGCGCGTTGAGTTCGGAGGCGACCAGCAGGGCGTGGGCTTGATGGATGGCGAGGGCCTGGCGCTGGCGGGCGTGGCCGATGCGCACCGTATGGAAGGCGGTGGCGATTACCCCGTACGACATGATCCCGTACAGCACCGGCCAGACGTACCACGACAGCGGCTGCACCATCCCGCCTACCAGCGCCAGCAGCACGTAGGAACCGATGGCGTACAGCGCGGCATTGAACGCATGCAGCAGGAACGCCAGCACGGGCGGCGGACGCTTGCGCTCCAGCCAGCCGCTCAGCGGCCACAGCGCAGTGAGGATGAGGGCTTGCGGGACGACCCAGATGGCTTGTCCGGCTGCATCCCAGTTGAAACGGCCTGCTCGTAAATCGTCCAGCTGCAGGGCCATGATCAGCAGGCACAGGTAGGCAAACCAGCTGCAGGCATACATGCGCCACATGCGGCCGGTCGGGATGTCGTTGTATGTTTGCAGTTCCATATTGGAAAGTATGGCCCAGAACGCGAACCACGGGGACATCGATGACGCCAACTGCGGATTCCATGCAACGAACTGCGGGATCGCGGCACTGGGGGCACCGGCGCGCGGCGGGTGCCGGGCCGGTGCTATATTGATCCACGCCGGGGCAAGCGAGGAGCAAGATGGCCGAAGCAATCAGCGGGGACATGCGCGATTTTCTACGTGACCACAACATCCACGAGGTCGAGTGCGTCATCGCGGACATGACCGGCATTGCCCGCGGCAAGATCCTGCCGAAAGACCTGTTCCTGTCCGGTGAGCACATGCGCCTGCCCAAGAGCGTGCTGCTGAACACGGTCCACGGCGAGCAGCCGAACAACACGCCCTACGTCGGCCCGATCGACCCCGACATGGTCTGCGTGCCGGACCCGGCCACGATGCGCGTCGTGCCCTGGGCCACCGAGCGGGTCGCCTGCGTGATCCACGATTGCCAGAACTTCGACGGCAGCCCGGTCTCGCTGGCGCCGCGCTCGGTGCTGCGCCGGGTGCTGGAGCAGTACCACGAACGCGGCTGGCAGCCGGTGGTGGCGCCGGAGATGGAGTTCTACCTGGTGGCGCGCAACACCAATCCGCACGAACCCCTGAGCCCGCCGATGGGCCGCAGCGGCTTCACGGAGCAGGGCCGGCAATCCTATTCGATCGACGCCGTCAACGACTTCGATCCCTTCTTCCTGGAACTGTCCGCCTTCTGCAAGCAGCACGAGCTGGGCGTCGAGACCCTGATCCACGAGGCCGGCGCCGGCCAGATGGAAATCAATTTCACGCACGGCGATGCGCTCGAACTGGCCGACCGCGTGTTCCTGTTCAAGCGCGCGGTGCGCGAGACGGCCCTGCGCCACGGCATCTTCGCGACCTTCATGGCCAAGCCCATGGAAACCGAGCCGGGCAGCGCGATGCACGTGCACCAGAGCGTGGTCGAGCGGGCCACCGGCCGCAACATCTTCTCGAACGAGGACGGCAGCGAGAGCGTGCTGTTCCGTCAATTCATCGGCGGGCTTGAAAAATACGTGCCGCCAGCCACCTTATTATTCGCACCCCATGTAAATTCTTTCCGCCGCCTGTCGCGCTTCCAGTCGGCGCCGATGAACGTGCACTGGGGCTACGACAACCGCACCTGCGGCATCCGCGTGCCGAATTCCGCGCCGGGTAACCGCCGTGTCGAGAACCGCGTGCCGGGTGTCGACGTGAACCCCTACCTGGCGATGGCGGCGACCCTGGCCTGCGGCCTGCTCGGCATGATGGAAAAACTGCAGCCGGCGCCGCCGACCGCGGAAAGCGCGGAACATGTGCATGGCGAACTGCCGCGCAACCTGGAGGATGCGATCTTCCAGCTGCGCGGGTGCAGGGCCTTGTCGGCGATGCTGGGGCCTTTGTTCGTCGAGGCGTTCTGCGAGGTGAAGGAGCTGGAGTTTGCGACCTTCTCGCGGGTGATCAGCAGCTGGGAGCGGGAGCACCTGATGCTGCTGGTCTAGCCGTCATCCCCGCGGAGGCGGGGATCCATGCTGAGCCACTGATCACACGACGTATGGATTCCCGCGTTCGCGGGAATGACGTTTGTTTTACACGCAGGGCAGTGTAATGGTGAGGCGGGTATGCCCATCCCCGGTCTCCATCGCCGCACCGCCGCCCTGCACCTCGGCCATCAGCCGGATCGAATAGGTCCCGAGTCCCGAACCGTCTTCCTTGCCGGCCGTCGCATACTTCTCGAAAAAGCGCCCGCGCATGGTCAGCGGCACTTCGCCCTCGTTGTCGATCACCACGTGCAGGCTGCCGTAGCCCGGCGCGACGTCGACCTTGATGACGCCGCCCGCCGGCGAGGCTTCGGCCGCGTTCTTGAAGGCGTTCGAGAACATCGAGTAGCACAGCAGCGGCTCGCCCAGGCAGACCGTGTCGCCGGGGGCGGCGAAGCGGATCTCGATGCGGTTCGGGGCAAAGGCGAGCTGGGTCTGCTGGGCCACGCGCTGCAGCAGGGCGCCGAGGTCGAAGGCCTGCAGCGCCGGCTGGTACTCGCCCTTTTCCATGCGGTAGATGTCGAGCGTGCGGTTGATCATCTCGAGGGCGTTGTTCGCCGCCATCTCGATCATGCGCGCATGCTCGCGCTGGCCGTCGCTCAAGGGGCTGTCCTGCAAGGCCTGGCTGGCGTGCAGGGTCACGGCGAGCGGGCTTTTCAGGTCGTGGCGCGTCATCCTTTCCACGTCTTCGCGCAGGTGCGCGTTCTCGACCAGCAGCTCGTTCTGGCGCCGTAAATCGGCGGTGGCCGCGGAAAGCAGAAGGTGGGTCGCGATGCGCGCCTTCAGGATGGTCGGGTCGGCCGGCTTGGACACGTAGTCGACCGCGCCCAGGCGCAGGCCGCCCACCACGTCGTCGACGGCGTCCTTCGCGGACAGGAAGATGACCGGGATGCCGGCCGTCTTCGGGTTCGCCTTGAGCTGGCGGCAGGTCTCGAAGCCGTCCATCACTGGCATCATGATGTCGAGCAGGATCAGGTCGACCTGGAAGCTGTCGGCGATCTCGATCGCCTTGCGGCCGCTGATCGCCACCTTGATCGCATACTCGTCCTTCAGCGCGCCGGCCAGGATCTCGATATTCGTCGGCACGTCGTCGACGATCAGCACCGTGCTCTTCCTGATGCGCTCGGCCAGCGGCTGCTGCAGGCCGATCACGTGAACGCCGCTGTCGGGCGCGGCCGCCAGCGCGGCTGGCGGCGCCGCAGGGACGGACGCCGGCTGCGCGGAGGCGGCCGTGCGCGCGAAGGGCGAGGGCGGCGCTTCCTGCGGCGCGCCGATCATCGCCATGAACTTGCTGGCGAAGCTGTGCACCGTGAAGGGCTTGATCATGTAGGCGCTGACGCCCGCCTGCAGCGCGCTGCGCACCGCGGCCGGGTTCGACTCGGCGGTCAGCATCATGTACGGGGTCCTGGCGTAGCGCGCATCCCTGCGCATCCAGCCCAGCAGTTCGATGCCGCTCATGACCGGCATGCTCCAGTCGCCGATCACCACGTCGATGGGCTGCTTGCGCATCAGGTCCTGCGCCGTCTTGCCGTTCTCGGCCTGGAAGATGTTGGTGAAGCCGAGTTCGGTCAGCACCTGGCGCACCGCGGTGCGGATCAGCAGGTAGTCGTCGACGATCAGGATGGCGGCGGACTTGTCCATAGTATTTATATGTTTTTCTATTGTCTGAGTGTAACAACGAATAAAGGGCCAACCAACTGTCGGGACCGGATTTGTTGCCAAAATGTATGCGCAATCGATCCGGTTTTCTGGTTTCGTGTACATTGCCCGCACTCATAGCGAAAGCCAGACCATGAAACCGGCCGAACATCTCCCACCCGCCACCGCCAACGCCGCCGTGAACGCCGCGCGCTGGGCCATCTCCACCATCTTCCTGCTGAACGGCGCCGGCATCGGCCTGTGGGCCGCCCACGTTCCGCTGGTGCAGGCGCGCGCCGGCATCGATACCGGCGTGCTCGGCTTCCTGCTGCTGACGATCGCCGGCGGCGCCATCGCGGCGATGCCCCTGTCGGGCTGGCTGGCGGGGAAGTGGGGTACGCGCACGGTGGCGCTGGCCAGCGCCTGGCTGTTTTCGATCACCACGGCGCTGCTGATGAACGTGGACGGCTTGAGCGCGCTGTTCCTGGCGGCCTTCGCCTTCGGCGCCAGCAACGGCGTGCTGGACGTGTCGATGAACGCGAATGCCAGCGAGGTCGAGACCGCGCGCGGCGTGCCGACCATGTCTTCCTTCCACGGCTTCTACAGCCTGGGCGGCCTGCTCGGCGCGGCGCTGGGCGGCCTCTTGATCCGCGCCGGGCTGGGCGACGGCCGCGGCGCCCTGATGGCGGGCGTGGCGATCGCGGTGCTGGTGGCCGCCTGCGCGCCCTTCGTGCTGAAGGTGGCGCCAGCGAAGCACGAGAGCCACTTTGCGCTGCCGCGCGGTCCGGCGCTCTTCCTCGGCCTGCTCGGCATGCTGTGCTTCGCGGTGGAAGGCGCGCTGGTCGACTGGAGCGCGCTGCTGCTGACCGAGCGCACCCACGCCGATCCGGCATCCGCGGCGCTGGGCTACTCGGCCTTCTCGATCGCGATGGCGGCCTGCCGCTTCGCGGGCGACCGCCTGGTGCTGCGCTTCGGCGCGCTGCGGGTGATGGTGCTGGGCGGCCTGGGCATGTTCTGCGGGCTGATGCTGGCCGTGCTGAGCACGCACTTCGTGCTGTCGGCCTGCGGCTTTGCGCTGATCGGGCTGTCGGCGGCGAACGTGGTGCCGCTGATCTTCTCGGCCGCGGCGCGCACCCCCGGCATGTCGGCCGGTGGCGGCCTGGCGACGGTGGCGACGCTCGGCTATGCCGGCCTGCTGCTGGCGCCGCCGCTGCTGGGCTCCATCGCGGCGCACACGAACATCGCGGTGGCGCTGGGGGTGCTGTCGGTGTCCGGCATCGTGATCGCGGCGAATGCGCGCGTGGTGCGCGCGCAGGACGCCGGCTGAGTTACAGGTAGGCCGCGAGCTCTTCGGGCTTGCCGGTCGGGAAGGCATCCTTCAGGTAGGCGAGGAAGGCGGATACGCGCGCGCTCAGCAGCCTGCGCGACGGATACAGCGCCCACAGCGCGATTTCCGGGCCGTCGATGTCGCCCCAATGCAGCAGCGTCCCGGCCGCCAGGTCGCGCCCGACCAGCGACACCGGCAGCCTGCCGATGCCGACGCCGGCGCGCACGGCGTCCCGCACCATCGTCAGCGAGGACAGGGTCAGTACGGGATCGACGGCCACCCGCGTGATCCCGCCCGGCCCGCGCATGTCCCAGGCGCCGGTCCGCTCGAAGGCCGCGCGGATCACCGCCGGCACCGCCGAGCCGTCCGCCGGCCGCGTCAGGCCGGGCGCGCCCACGACCACCAGGCGGTCGCGCAGGAAGATGCGGCCCACCAGCCGTTCGTCCGGATCGGGATTCACGCGGATCACCAGGTCGTAGGCTTCCTCGATCATGTCCACCGGCCGGTCCTCGGTCGTCACTTCGAGCCGCACGTCCGGGTATTTCTGCGCGAAGCCCGCGGCCAGCTTCCCCATCGCCGTTTGCGAAAACAGCAGCGGCGCGCTGATGCGCAGGCGGCCGCGCGGACGGTCGCCGCCCGAAGCGATGTCCGCCGCCGTTTCGTCGATCTCGGTCAGCAGCAGCCCCGTCCTTTCGTACAGCGCCCGGCCTTCCTCGGTCAGCTTGAGCACGCGCGCGCCGCGTTCGAGCAGGCGCAGGCCGAGGCTGCGCTCCAGTTCCATGACCCGCCGCGACAGGGTGGCCTTCGGCCGTCCGCTGGCGCGCGCGGCGCGTCCGAAACCGCCATGGCGGGCAACGAGATTGAAGTCGGCGAGGGCGAGCAGGTCCATGTGTTCCAGCAGCGAGACGAGGTGTCCAAATTTACCATCTATCGTACCGGAGGTGAGATGACTACGATGGAACTGTCGTACAAACCTCATCACTTACCCAAGGAGCAATGCCATGACCATCCTCGTTACCGGTGCAAGCGGCCAGGTCGGCCGCCAGGTTGTTGAACAGCTCGCCGGGCGCGGCGCCGCTGTCCGGGCGCTCGTCCGCAATCCCGCCAGGGCCGATTTCCCGGCCAGCGTCGAGCTCGTCCAAGGCGACCTGCTCGATCCCGATTCGCTGCGCAGTGCCTTCCAGGGCGTATCGACCCTGTTCCTGCTGAACGCCGTCGTGCCCGACGAGTTCACCCAGGCGCTCATCGCCCTGAACCTGGCGAAGGAGGCCGGTGTCGACCGCGTGGTCTACCTGTCGGTGATCCACAGCGACCTGTACGTGAACGTGCCCCATTTCGCCGGCAAGTACGGCGTCGAACGCATGATCGAGGCGATGGGCTTCAGCGCCACCATCCTGCGCCCGGCCTATTTCATGCAGAACGACCTGACGATCAGGGACGTGGTGCGCAGCTACGGCGCCTATCCGATGCCGATCGGATCCAGAGGTCTGGCCATGATCGATACCCGCGACATTGCGGAAATTGCCGCCATCGAGCTGATCCACCGTGAGAACGCAAGCCGTCCGCTGCCGCTGGAGCGCATCGACCTGGTCGGCCCCGACATCCTGACCGGCGACGCGGTGGCGGCGATCTGGTCCGAGGTGCTGGGGCGTCCGGTCGTGTATGGCGGCGACGATACCGCCGCATTCGAACAGAACCTGCGCCACGCCATGCCGGGATGGATGGCCTACGACATGCGCCTGATGGCCGAGCGCTTCCAGAGCGACGGCATGGTGTCCGAAGCCGGCGGTGCCGGGCGCCTGGTCCGGCTGCTGGGCCGCCCGCTGCACGCCTACCGCGATTTCGTCGCCGGCATCGCCGCCTGAACATTCACACGCAAGGAGCATCATCATGATCTATTCGACTGCCACCGTTCCCGTCAATCCGGAAGGCGACCGCCAGCCGGCCGCGCTGACCCGTGAACAAGCCTGGGCCGGCCTGGTCCTGAAGGCCCGCGATGCGCGCGAGTTCCTGCCGCCGGGCCTCTGCACCCGCTGCGACGTGGTCGAGGAAAGTGCGACCCATATCGTGCGCGAAGCCGTCATCGGCGGCGCCGCGCTGCGCGAGATCATCGTCTTCGAGCCCGGGCGCAAAGTGACCTTTTTCCAGGCCACCGGTCCACGCGAAGGCGCCATCGTCAACGAGTTGTTCGAAGACGGGGAGGGCAGGCTGCAACTGAAGTTCTACGGCTACCTCGGCCTGCGCGACAAGACGCCCGGCGGCGCGGAAGAGCAGGCGGAACAGGCCATGATGGACAGCGACAGGGGCTACAGGGCGGCCCTGCTGTCGACGCTGCAGCGCACCCGCGACCTGGTGGCGCAGGGCAGGCTGGCTTAGCGGTACTCGCGCAGCACCGTATAGCCGCTGCCGTCGCCGGTCTTCGATTCGACCAGCGTGTAATGGTCGACCTGCCAGTCGATGAGCGGGCCTGCCTGCGGAATATCGGCCCCGCGGGCCCGCCGCGCCATGGTCACATGAGGCCGGTAGGCACGCGCCTCCGGCTGCAGGCCGACGCCGGGCAGGGCGCTTGACAGGGCCGCGTGCAGGTCCAGCAGTTCCTGCGGCACGGTCGAAGGCGCCAGCACGGCGATGCCGTTGTGCCACAGCTCGGCCACGCCCAGCTGCAGCCGGAACGGCGACATCGGCACCGCCAGGCCGTCGAGCAGGGCAGGCAGCGACTCGCCCGGCTGGTTGCCGAGGAAGTGCAGGGTCATGTGCAGCTTGTCGGTGTGGACCGGCGAGGCGCCGCGCGGCCAGGTCCACAGGTCGCGCCATTCCTTGAGCTGCTGGCGGATGCTTGGTGCTGGCCACAGCGCCAGGAACAGGCGGGTCGTCGGGGGACGCACATCGGTCTGGTTTTCCATGTCGTCCCTTTCGTCCTCAGGTCGTGTTAGAAGCAGTGTTCCGGCGCCGGGAAGCTGCCGTCCTTCACCGCGGCCACGTAGGCGCTGACCGCCGCGTCGATGCTGGTCTGGCCGTCCATGAAGTTCTTCACGAAGCGCGCCTTACGGCCCGGGAAGACGCCCAGCAGGTCGTGCATCACCAGCACCTGGCCGGTGCAGTCCGGTCCGGCGCCGATGCCGATGGTCGGCACCTGCAGCATCTCCGTCACTTCCTTGCCCAGCGCGGCCGGCACGGCTTCCAGCAGCACGATGGCGGCGCCGGCATCCTGCAGCGCCATGGCGTCGCGCTTGAGCTGGTCGGCGCCCTCGCTGGTTTTACCCTGCACCTTGTAGCCGCCCAACTGGTGGACGAACTGCGGGGTCAGACCGATGTGGGCGCACACCGGAATGCCGCGTTCGACCAGGAAGCGCACGGTCTCGGCCAGCCAGGCGCCGCCTTCGATCTTGATCATCTGGGCGCCGGCGCGCATCAGGGTGGCGCAGCTGTCGTAAGCCTGCTCTTTGGTGCCGTAGCTGCCGAAGGGCAGGTCGGCCAGCACCAGCGCGTTCTTGGTGCCGCGCTTGACCGAAGCGGTGTGATAGGCGACGTCGGCCACCGTCACCGGCAGGGTCGAGTCATAGCCGGCGCAGACCATGCCGAGCGAGTCGCCGATCAGCAGGATCTCGACGCCGCAGCGGTCCATCAGCGAAGCGAAACTGGCGTCATAGCAGGTGAGCATGGCGATCTTCTGGCCTGCCGCGCGCATCGCACGCAGCGACGGGATGGTCACGGCCATCGACACGGGTTTGGCCGGCGCAGGCGAGGGCGCCTGCGCGCCGCTGTCCTGTCCCGGTGCCGCCATGTCCTTGCCCTGCAAATATCCGCTCATGTTATTCCTTTGCAATTCGTAAAAAAGCCGTCGGCCGCATGTTGGCTGCGTCACCGACGGCGTAGTGTAATGCCAAGTGGCGATCCTTGCCGGTGCCTAGCGCCCGACGAACAGGAAGCCCACGGCCGCCATGATGCAGCCGAAGGCTGCGAAGTGGCGCCAGTGCAGGGGCTCGCCCAGCACGGTGACCATGAAGATGCCAAATACGACCAGTGCGATCGCCTCCTGCACCACTTTCAGCTGGCCGGCGCTCCAGCCGCTCGCAAAGCCGATCCGGTTGGCCGGCACCGCCAGGCAGTACTCGATGAAGGCGATACCCCAGCTGATCATGATGACCGAGAACAGGGGCTTGTTCATGCCGCCCTTGAGGTGCCAGTACCAGGCGGTCGTCATGAAGACGTTCGAAAAAAGGAGCAGCAGGAAGGTTTGCATCTTATTGGATTCTTTCGATGGCCTGGTCCGCAACCAGGGGCAGCAGGTCGGCGACGCGGCCGCGGCCTGGAATCTGCAAGGCTGGCGCCAGTTCGGCCAGCGGCGCCAGCACGAAGGCGCGTTCGTGCATGCGCGGATGCGGCACCGTCAAGGTCGGCGCATCGGCGATGACCTCGTCGTCATACAGCAGCAGGTCGAGGTCGAGGGTGCGCGGGGCGTTGCGGTAGGGGCGCTCGCGGCCATGGGCCTGCTCGATCCCGTGCAGCGCGGCCAGCAGGGCACGGGCGCTCAGCGAAGTGTCGACTTCGGCCACTGCGTTGACGTAGTCGTCGCCCGAGGAATCGATGGGCGCGGTGCGGTACAGCGAGGACGCGCGCAGCAGGCGCACGCCCGGCGTCCAGGTCAGGCGCTCCAGCGCGTCGAGGACATTGGCCTGGGCGTCGCCCAGGTTGGCGCCGATGCCGACCCAGGCGGTCATTCGCCGTCCGGGCCCGATGCGGCCTGCTGCGCGCCGGCATCCAGCGGTGCGCCGTCCTCGCCGGTCTTGCGCGGGCCGCGGCGGCGCGGACGCTTCTTCTTGTCGCCCCCCAGCGGTTCGCGGGCGGCATTGATCAGGCGCTCGCGCTCGGCGATGTCGCCGGCATAGAAGGTGGCCCACCAGTTGCCCAGTTCCGCATCGAGCTCGCCCGATTCGCAGCGCAGCAGCAGGAAATCGAAGCCGGCGCGGAAGCGCGGGTGCTCCAGCAGTTTATAAGGCGACTTGCCGCTGCGGCGTTCGAAGCGCGGCTGCATCGCCCAGATATCGCGCATGTCGGTGGCGATGCGGCGCTGCAGGGCCAGGCTGTCGGTCTGGTTGTCGAGCACGTCGTCGGCGGCCAGGTGCAGGGCCGGGATCGGCTGCTCGCCGGCGG
>Ga0265798_10002581_pt1 | contig 26573 bp, 24 predicted proteins | sample P3T30metagenome_FD_192430 | JGI IMG/M metagenome (GOLD analysis project Ga0265798, IMG submission 192430) | Plant litter microbial communities from East Loma Ridge, Irvine, California - P3 T30 | ecosystem: Environmental > Terrestrial > Plant litter > Unclassified | place: USA: California...
AAGGGCGTTCGCAGCGTCAGGGGCATTTGCATCAGCGGCGCGAGGACTTGACGCGTAAATAAGATACCACAGCGATGAACAAACGGCGAGACAGAGCGCGCACGCTAATGAATACCCACCTGATCGCCGCATCTGTGTATGTACCTCGAGCACTGACATCGCAAAGCAGGCCAGGCAGTCGTGTTCTAGTCGCGCCGAGAGGGAACCAGCACGCTCACCGCACCCTATATATTCTGCACTCACCACGAATCACAGAACCCTCACATCGCTTCCCACACCTCCCACACCACCTCCACTCGCTCACAGCCGCTCGCTCACTCCACGACCGCCTGAGGACCCTTTCATCTGAGTGAAAGCCCCCCTCCAAATCCGAGACATCATCACCGGCATCACGATGTCGGCGAACCAGCGAACGAACGGCGCGCCCTTCAAGCGCGGACGAGGACGCGGCTTTAGGGTCCGTCCGACTAACCTCACTGCCGCCAGCAACCCCACTCCGACTATCTCACAAGTCGCCGCCAGCAACGCAACCTCGACTGTATCTCAAGGTGACCACAGTACGAACCACATCGACCAAGGACAGTACGGCGATGCCTATAGCAACGTCTCATTCAGCTTCTCCCACGACGTACCAGCGCCCACCACCAACCAGATCAACTTCATGCGCCGGGCCCAGTTCGTAAGGGAGATGAGGGAGAGGCATGAGGCCGCTGGAACCGCTTATCAGGAGGTGGTTCAGGAGGCCGCTTTGCCGGTGAAGCAGAACTTGCACCACTCGACGGCGTTCAACGCTCCATCCGCACCCTCGAAGCCATTCCAGGGGGTTCCTGCTGCCGATCAGAAGCCGGACGTATTCCTCAACAAGAGCTTCCAGGGCCTGTCGTTCAGCAAGCCGGCGACCGAAGATGAAGCGGACCTCAGCGACGCTGAGACCGACGCCAACGACTCGGAGGACGAGCGCATCTTATTGAGGAAGGTCAAGAACCCTCGCGGCAAGATCGATGACCAGATCATCGGCCGTCAAGAAATCGCCCCGAAAGCCCAGCCGCCATCACGACCTTCGAGAGTCCTTCCAGCGGGACTGTTTTGCCCTCTGCCACCGGCAGTACTGCCTCCGACTCCTGAGCCAGTCCAGTCCCGTCTATCGAACATCTTCGCCGAACTGGCACAACGCGAGGCGGCAAAGCAAGCTGCCGCTACCCACCATCTGCAAGTGCCTTCATCGAAGCGCACTATCACCGGCCAGCGGAAGTCAGCCGCCAACATCACCGTGCCATCGACAAAACCACCGAAGCGCGTAGGCTATGGCTTCTCATACTCGGACCCCGCCTTCAACACATTCACCTCTGACATGCCAGACACCGACAGCGAAGGCGAAGCAGAAGCTGACGACGAAGGCAAAGACGACGAACAGCCAAAACCCCTTCCCGGCGCCTCTGTCGACAGCTTCCAGGTGCGCTTTGACCAGGCACAGAAGGTGGAGATGCGAAACATCCCGGTGAACAACACCTTCACCTTCGCTGCCACACCGCAAGATGAACCCGCCGATCTCGTTGTTTTGCGTTCAATGGGCTCCTTCAACCTCACCAAGCCCCAGCGCATCCTCCCGTGCACATCAGCCACTCGCGAGGACACCATCCGCGTCAAGGCCGCAGCCAACGCCCTTCTCAAGTTCGACGAGTCCGCCGACATATACGGCGCTCTCGCGGCTCGCTTAGAGCGCATGGTGCAGGCAGCCATGAAGCAGAACGGTGGCAAGGCTGTCGATATGGGCGCGTCGGCACGCAAGCTGCGCGACTTTGTATTCTCGACCATAGAGGCACGGGTCGAGACGGGCGAGATGAGGGGGTTGGTTGAGCATGAGTGCGAGTGGGTGCAGTGGTTTGTGCTGGCGTGCACGTCTGGGGTGATGCACGTGAAGACCTCGGGATGTGGATGTCGGGGAGAATGGGAGCAGTGAAGAAGAGGCTGCGGAGGTACGGGATGGTGTATGGCCTAAGGTTCATCGATTGGGGAGGGTATTGGAGGCGTTATGGATCGAGCGTCCTGGTTCCTAGGAGTATTTGTAGGCGTCTGGACTCTGGAGCGCTTCACAAGGGTGGCTCAAAATGGAGCCTGGAGCACACATGGCGTTAAGGGTTGATTTTTACGGTTTCTTGAATGTTTGTAGGCGTTTTGAGCGCATTGTTCGCAAGTCCCTTCGTTCCACATGGAGATATACACATCTTTTCTACAGTTCCTACAAGCGCTTGAATCTGATGAATTGCCTGCTTCCTTGTGCTGCCTGAAAATAGACACGGGACCACCTGTGTACTGTTAAGGTAAGATGAAAGCGCCTCGTGCTTTGTGTGTCAACCGTCACGACATGTGTACATACTCGGGCTTGATTAGTTTTAGACGCCCCACCTGCATTCAGTAGCATGGAGTATCACGTGCCAATGTGAGATGAAAGCGCCTCGTGTTCATGTGTGTCTTTTCTTGTTTCTCGTCGCGATAAGTCTGCGTACTCGAGCTTGATTGGTGATAGAAGTTTCACTCGGGGTGATAGAACCCATGGCATTGGTGGAGTTGGGTTTTTGGCCTTTGCCTTGAGCAGTATGCCGCGAGTTCAAAGCCCTGACTATCCGCATCCCACTACAACAGCTTCCCTGAGCTTTTCGGCGTCGTATGAAGGCAATCTCGGCCAACGTTGGTCGGAGGACTACGACAAATGGAATAATATCAAAGGACATGTAGAGGGTTTGGCTGTGTGTTACCTTGGCGATACCAAAATGTTCAGTCTGGGGGTCTGTGCAAGTGGTCCACACATTGGCACTATTTTTGAATAAGAGAAGTCGTCTTCGGCTGGCCAAAGTATGGGGTACCAATGGCAAGAATTCCTTTTTATGATAACTAGCCGAGCTTGAGAACACTAAACAGCAGGGAAAGCAGCTGGAAGCGAAGGGGTGATCGATGAGTTGCCGAGTCCGATAGCCGAAGTGTATCTGTATGCGAGTACGCCACGACAAGGTCGCGAGGGAGATGCTCTTATAGGCCCAATCAGAGAGGAGAACTACGATTCGATCGAGTCTCACGTTAGTGGTGTAGAAATGAACATTGGTCTTAGAAGATAGTTTAGAATACGAGCACAACAACTTATACCCGAGTCTTTTCGTATTCAATAGACTATCAGAGTCACAGCGTAAGCTAGAGAAAGCTCAAGACGTCAAGTAGATGGAGTGAATACGAGCAAAGACTCCGAGGCACCATCAGGTGATGAGCATCTTCAGCAGAGAAGTTACTGAAGGTGACCACGGCATTCACAGTCCTGAAGGCCCAATCAGAGAGTGTGGAAGTGTGCAAGCGCAAAAAGAAACTATTTTTCGCTTCTTGAAGACCCCTGTCACTTTCCTTTGCATGTGCTTGCCACAGGATATAATAAGACAACTGCTCGAGGCGACCGCGCAACAAAATCGCGCGAATCGGAGCAAAGCCTCGAATTTCTTTTCTCCAGCTCCTCGTATTCTGATCCATGGGTTTCTGTACTGCACTTTGTCGGTCTACAGCCTGGTATGATTCGCGAAATCGATATCAGAGACTGGCAAGTCCGGCTTCTGTCTTGCTCCAATGCGCGAATTGCGCGAGCAAGCTGAATTGACTTTTAGGTGGAAAATTGAGGCTCTGCGAGCAGCTGGCGCACAAGCGAATGCGAGCTGATAATGCATACCGGTACACGCTAAAGCATGCAGCGCCCTGTACGTCATCCTGCTCTAGCGTATCAACGACATTCGTGAAGGTTCTGACTCTACACATTTCTGTGAATTCTTACGAAACCCGTCTGGTCTGAGAACCGTAATTGCGTGGTCCAGAGGAAAAAGCCACTCGCCAAACGTCATTTCCGCAACTTGATTGACCATTTGAGATTAGACGACTCCCTCGTGGCTGCCGGGCGAAGCGTCTCGATGACCTTCTCAATCAAAGCAGATCAGTCTGCCGTTTTTGCAATGCTCTATCTCGAATTTTCGGGAAATGCGACGCCCCATTCGCTCAGCCGCGGCTGGCGCGATGAACTAGATTATAACAACTACCCGTACCCACGTGAGGTCAAAAATGCGCACATCCAAGGTTTCCGTAGCGACCAACGGAGCCACATCTACGATTAGCCTCAATGTCTCGCAGCAAGCGAAGTTGTCTTTAGACCATCGCGTCCCTCGCATTGTGTGCCGAAAACGCGATCTGGGGCCGATGGCCACTACCACAGCTCTCACAAACCAACATGATCTGGACACAAAAATATCATTCACCTCATCACGACATTCCCACGTACCGTAACTATCGGATTTCGAAACGCTGTGATTCTTATCTAGGAGCTAAATTCACGCGTTTGCAGGTGAACAACGGCGCAGCATCGGTCACTTCAGCCTCCACAGAATCACAGATAGCCATTGTGAATCAACACAAACTCTTAACAGCCTCAGTACTAAAGATCCACTTCGACCATGCAACGCGACAAATCACCTCAAGCAGACAATCAACCACTCGCTAAGCCAAAAACTAACGATCTGCAATGCGCCTCAACATCGGATCCGCATGCACAACCGTCGGCAACGTAGAGACACATGAGCTTATACGGGTGGTCGAGCAGGACGCAGGCCATAGCTTCGAAACAAACGTACCAAACACTATCAACAGCGGCGTCTTCAATGCGGTAACAAAGCGTACAAGCGTACCTTTCTCGCGCGGGTCCCTTCATTCAATTGAGTCTCGACTGACAATCGTCATTCCTTGCAAGGATGAAGATACGAGCATTCTCATTGGGGTCTTGCTGGGTATCCCGCACGACTGCCTCATCATCATCGTCTCGAACAGCACACCCTCGAACTTCGAGGCTGAGTGCCGACTACTCGAAAATTTCTGCGACGACACACAACGACCCGGTATTGCCGTTCATCAACAAGACAAAGACCTCGCCCACGCATTCAAGACGGCCGGAATGGTAGATCTCGTCGAGAAACATTTGCCAGATGGCAAGCAGAACACTACCTGGCGTGTCCGGAACGGAAAAGGAGAGGGCATGATCATCGGCACTGCTGTCGCCAAGCTCGCTGGAAAGCAGTTTGTAGGCTTCATTGACGCAGACAACCTCGTGACCGGCGCCGTGAACGAATACTGCAAAGTGTTTGCGGCCGGACTACACTACGCTCTTCGCTGCACCAAAAGCGGGGACTCGGACGCGGGCAGCGAGCCTGACACGATGGTGCGCATCAAGTGGAACTCGAAACCGAAAGTAAAGGACAACCAACTGGTCTTTGAGAAGTCTGGGCGGAGCTCGCGCGTGGTCAATGAGTGGATGAATCGGCTCCTCGATACCATCGTGGACAACAACAAACCTAGCGACATCATTCAGACTGCCAACGCCGGAGAGCATGCGATGGGCATTAACCTAGCTATGAAGCTTCGATTTGCAACCGGATACGCTGTCGAGCCCGCTCAACTCGTCGATGCGTGGGAGCGATTTGGAGCGCCGATACTTCTCCACTCCCAAACCGGCGTAAAGCACGCACCACCCAACCGATCTACTTGCTGCAGCCACGACTCCAATGCTGGCAGCAATGAAGTCACACCGGTGTCAGCCAACTCCTCATCTTCCACCACCTCTTCCTATTTCTCGCCATCTACAATCCGCCCACCCACGCCTACATCACAGAAAATCCGCATTCTTCAAGTCGAGACATGTAGCCCGCACTTCCACGACACGAGCAAGGGCGACGATCACATCCAGAAGATGCAGGCCGACGGTCTGAGCACCATATACCACTCCTCACTCATACCGGCGAAGTTGAAGGAGGAGCTGCGGGTATACTTGAAGGACAACCTGTCAGACGTTATCGGCGTCGATGGAGTTCCGAAGAAAGCAGCTGTGTATCCACCAATGGAGATGATGGACTTTGAGGTGTTTGGGCAGGCGGTGAAGGCGAGCGCGGAGACGCTGAAGATCTTTGGTGATATGGAGGGAAAGGTGTTGGTGTAGATAAATGTTGGCGCTGGATGTGAAAGAGGTATTGATGGTGTCTGTTGTGTTTGTGCGTTTTGCTAGATTAGGTTGAGATTCTGATACCCCGGAAGGTGTACGAACATAAGAGTATGTTAAATAACAGCATCGTTACATGTGATTCGTACCTCGTGATGATGTGAAAGTCTCCCAAAGTCTGATATTCTTAGCATGAAGCTCATCGTGGCGAATGAACTTGAAGACCTAACCGTACCCCAAGCTTTGAACTTGCAGTCTGCTTCCCGGTTTTGACAAAGTGTACTCGATGCTCACAATTTTTTCCTGTAGCTACAGACAGTATTCGGCAAATTGAGGCCTAATTCTAATATTAATGCATCGATTGTACCTTCGACGCGCGTCAGTCTCGAATACACGTTCACTTACTCACATGAAGGTTTACATAGAAGGACACAGCGGGTATGACTATTCCACTATTCTAACATTATGGTATCCAAAGCGTCCCGCCGCTTACACAATGCGACGCGAGCGCCAAAACCAAACAAAAGCGCTATGCAGACTCCAGAAACAGCACAAGAAATTCAAAGCCAGCCGTACCAAAAATGTTGTTGCGAATCACCGCCCTTACACAAGCGCAGGCGTCAACAACTGCGTCCTGAACCAAGGATACTATCCGCCATTGACCTGGCCATTATCCTTTCCCGGTTTCCCGCCCATATAGCGCTCCATGTACGTGATGTAGTCGAACTTGGCGGCGTCGCGGTCTTCCTGCATGTCGGGGCCCTTGTGCTCGGGCATGGTGGAGAGAAGGTCTTCGATGACTTCATCGGGGACGAGGGAGTGGCGGAGGTCAAGTTCGGTGACGTATGGCTGGGAGTGTATCAGTCTGCGAGCGTACATATTAGCAGAAGATCAGTTGGGCTTACCTTGCCATCAGCAACTTCCTTGAACGACTCGAAGACCTGCTCAGCCGTGTTCTGGTCCTCTGTCTCGTCGACCATGAAGCGAATGAACTGCTCAAAGGTCACGTATTCGCGCCCGCCGCTTGTCTCCCGAAATCGGGTGTGCATTTCTTCCTCGTCGTATACCAGGCCTAGACTTGCTAGTGCTGCCGAGAACTCAAGCTCTTGTAACGAATTCGACACGTCGCGATCGAAATGTCTGAAGACTGATTCGAACTCTTCCAGTTGTATGGGCGTGAGGTTCGTCATGTTACGAGCAACCATCTGGTTCTCCAGGAAGGCAAGCTTCTTCGAGACGGAATTGCGTACTAAACTCAGCTCGTACTCCAACTCGTCGTATGTGTATGTGGTGAAGTCGTTCTCTTCGATGTTGGCTTCGGCGCACTGCTCGTCTATTGATGCGATGAGGTTCAGGTACTCGTCCAGCGGCGCCAGAGACTTGCTAATCTCCTTTGTGTGGTCCAATTGATCCTCTACGTCGCCTTCCAAAGCTGATATCGACGTTCCTAAAGTGTTGAGCGCAAGAGCGAAGTCGTTTGCCTTGTCAGCGAAAGACTTGCGCAGTGCGTTCTTGATGTCTCGTATCGTCTCGTTGATAATCTGCGAGCGCTCGCGTTCGGCCTTCATCAGGCCTGCCCATGCGACATCTAGTGCTTCAAGGCTCAGCTCTGCGGGTGGATCGTACGGTCGTAGCCTGTACGTTGCCAGCTTTGTTCTGATGTTGCCCAAGAGTCCTACTAGGTCTGACTTCTCAGCAATCCACGTCCGCTTGTTCTTGCGCTTCCACGCAGTGAACTCTGCCGACTGATTCCTGGCGTCTGTGTATGTCCCGTCGAATTTCGCATCTTCCCACTGTTTCCGCTGTCCCGCAATGTGTGCTAACAACTCGCGCATCCGCCGCTCAAAGTCGTTCTGCATCTGCCATGCTCCCTGCATGTTCTGCACGAACTTCTCCACTCGTCGACCAGCGTTCTCCACTTTCTCCATCTGCGAGAAGGCGTGGAACCAGTAGGCGATATATGTCATGAGAGATCGTTCGTCGGGCGCCGCGACGTCGCATACGTCCTCCACGTCGAGGAGGTCGGGGATGCCAATCTCTTTGGAAGCGATGTCAAAAGCCAACTGCATGTTTCCGCGGTGGTCGCTCTTGTCGAGACTGTCGTAGTCAATCAAGTCGGGCCGGTGGATATCAAGGAGGGCGCAGCTACTGATAGTTAGTCTCATACCTTCTCCAGTGCCGTTGTCACCCACAATGCCAGTCCGTCGTTCCAACTTGATGAGAAGTTGCGCACTTCGACCTCGTCGTAGCACGCCGTCTTCCTTTGACACCATAGAAGAAGACCCTCTTTGGCACTCAGACCCTCCTCGTTGATGTCGCTGATGGTGAAGCGCAGAATCAGGGTCCATATAAGGCCTAGAATGATCTTGCTGTTGCCATCCACCACATCTTCCGCACCAATGTTTGTCATCTGAATGCCCCTGCTCCGGATGTAGTCCAGTGACTTGTTGACATTCTCGAACTTCTGCACGCGCAGCTTCGGCCGGGAGGCATATCGGCCGAGAGACTCGTTACTAAGGATCTCAAGGAGGTGTATGAGGCTGATCTAGCAGAGTTTAGTACGACTCGCCTTGCTTGCTAAGGACCGCTTTGAAGGCCTATGGAGGGGTACGTACGCCATCCGAAAGGTCAGTAATGAGGTCGCTGATCTCGACTTGTCGTGTTTTCAGCTTGCTGTTCAGCCTATTACATGTGCGATTAGCAGCATGTCGTTGTACTTCAACCATGACGAGAAGCGCACCATTTTGTGAATGTCTTCTGCTGGACTTTAACCCATTGCTGCTCGAGCGGCGCCATTTTGAAAAGGCGTGTGCATCAGGCAGCCAAGAAGGACGGGTACACAGTGATATGAATGCACGTGTCAATATGGATGCTCGTTGCTGCTTCGCTGGGTTGATGTTGTTCGGAACAAACAATGGCGGAAGCGGACTCGGTTGCTGCGGGGCCCCTACGCTTGCTGGCGCCGATCCTTGTCACGCTCTCGTTGGCTCAAATCTTTCACCGCATTATCAAACTCCCAGCCAGTCTTCGTTCAGACATCTACAGTCATCTCGAAAAGGAGGTGCAGCACGTAGTATGATCGTAGTGAACACGCCATTAATCTTACTGCATTGCCCTTGTGAAATACCGTGAACAGTCGCGCTTTCTTATTTGCTGTTTGTTTTCGCCCACGACATGGCTGCAGAAATAGCCGAGACGTCTGCTTCATTGCCATACCACGAGCCTGGTATTATAGATGTCATTCTCGTTCTAACTTCCTTCATACTATTGCTGAACATTCTGATGCAAGCAGACGATGACGTCATCCTATCAGAGCAGTTTTGCATAGCTGATATTCGCACGTGGTCTAAGTACTTCACTCCAATCGCTGAAGGAAAGTCTGCTCCTGTAACCAACATCGCAGTACCAACCAGCCTTTCATACGCCCTCCAAGGCCTACTCAACGTCACTCCTCTGCAAGCTTTTGCTGCTGGTGCAGCACTACGTTCTACTAGTCTCGACATGGCATGCACAGTATTTGGCTCGGGCGGTCTATCTGCCTCACGTTTAAGAGTCGACCTGACGTCTCCAGCCACGATGGACGACGCTCGTTCTCATGGGCCTTGTGAACTGGAGCGACTTACGCTGGAATTTCGAACCTCTTCGCAGCATACATCGCAGGAGCTAGCGCTAGTCGGTACGATAGCGAAGTCATGCCACGCACAATTATTGGACCTTTTGTCGTGTCAAGAAGCTGCAGGAGCGCAAGGAGAAGCAACAGGAAAGGAGAAGCAACAGGAAGGAGCTGGCAGAGACGTGCTCGGAGTGTGGGAAGTGGCGTGACGTGGTGAGGTTAATGTCTCTGTGCACGTTGGGTTTTTAGGCCCATGTTTCGAGTACTGAAAAACGGAGTACAACAGCGAGTTGCGTCTCGAGGACCGCATTTGCAACTAACAATTGGTCTTGATATCGTACGACGTATTCTTACAATGTGTTTTGGGGCTGTTGGTAGACGAATAGAAATTTGGCTCTCACTCTTGGGTGACGTCCTGTAGTCAAATGCAAAGTTGCAGTAGCTGCTTCTTCAACCTCAAATAATGACATCACGGTGCACCCCTGCAACTCCAAGTCTTAATACAAAACGCGCAATATAACAACAACGGCGCGCCTTCCTCTTCGGCAACTTGTGGCGGCTGTAGAAGTTTCTCGATACAGCCTGGAAGCGTTTCAGAGGCGCATCTGCTTCAGCGGGTGGTGCTGTGAAACACTCAACTGCTTGGCGGCGATCTTGAAGAGGCGCCGAGACGAGCGAGCGGGCGACCTGCCGGGCCGCACATGGGTCTGTTGGATGCGCTTTTGTCGCATTGAAACGCCAAAGTCGAATCCAGAGATCTGTGGGGCCCGTGGGCAAAACATGTTGCTGTCGCCACCCTTGCTGTGTAGGGCGCTGATTGGTTGAGGTGTCTTCCTTTCAAGTCTTTTTCACGTGCATGCTGACTTTTGGCGCTGTCGCCGCTACTGCACCGGGAGACCCACCACCGAAGTCACCTCTGTAACTGGGCTCGCACAACACCACGTCCACGCTGTCCCGTCTTCTTCACTCGCCCTGCGTGCAAGCTTCGCGGTGCCCTCTTATGTGAAAGCACCGGTTAATCCGCTTTTTGGCACGGATTTTCCGTTTGGATTGGCGGCGGCTTCTGTTCGCTTTGGGGACTGCTCCTCCGCACCACTGCAGCCCGACCTCGCATCGTTGCTTACCCGCAAAGCTCACCACCAGCCTCGCGCCTCGATACACTATACGAAGTAGAAGTCTCTTTACGCCTGCTGGCAGAAGCTGCCATCGACCTGGGCTCTGCGCATCCGCCGACCTTACCGGCTCACCCCGCATTCACCGCATTCATCGAGTAGCACGCTGTACCGGAGACGCCCACGCTCACGCCCACGCTTGCTATTGTAGCCTGTACCCATTCTGTGAATGACTGTTGGCCATGTGAGTGTACTTCTGCCCTCTCTTGGCCGGTTTTGCGCTCTTGCAGTCAACACCTGCCCCTGCCCGGACCCTGCGGCCGCCTCGAGCACTGTCACCGACCCCCAATCACGACATCACTAATCACCCCTCACCAGCATGTATTCTCGCGACCAATTCATGAATCCGGGCCCTGCCCCTCGACCACCACCCCGCCTCAACCTCACGCCCAACACAAGCAGCAACCTGCCCGGCAACATGGCTGGACTTAGCATGCAGTCACCCGCGTTCCAGAACAGCTCCCAGATGTCACTCGTACGCACACAGTCAGAGAAGAACTTGTCCTCGACTGCCACGGTCAAAGAGGGCACGGTCAAGGTTAAGGATGAGGGCCTATTCAAGGCTTTCGCCTGGTCAGACCGGTGGCTGGTCCTGCGCGAGTTCGAGCTCAACTTCTTCAAGAGCCCGAATGCCTCAAAAGTGTCCAACTCGATACAACTGCGGGACATTCTTGGTGTTGAACGATCTGACACCCAAGCCCTTTCGTTCGAGATAACGCGCGCGCTGAATCCAGGCAAAGGCTCTTCACCACCTCGCGATGGGCCGACTAAGATCATAACATGCAAGGTCGAGACAGACGACGAAGTCTACTCATGGATAGATAGCATCTACCAGCGCTGCCCCAGCATGGGCGGCGTCAGCAACCCGACCAACTTCACACACAGAGTGCATGTAGGCTTTGATCCCACGAGCGGCGCTTTCGTTGGGTTGCCCGTGGAGTGGGAGAAGCTCCTCACGGCTTCTGCGCTTACCAAGGACGACTATGCAAAGAATCCCAAGGCCGTGCTGGAAGTCCTCGAATTCTACACCGAGAAGCTAGTCAAGCGATCCGAAGACCCTCAGATGTACCCAAGCCTCACTCCGACTCCACCAGTGAGCGCAGGTATGGAGAAGCAGCTTGGCTATGGAGGCGGCGGCGGCAATTCTGTTGCACCACCACGACCCGCTCCTCCAGGCAGCTACCAGCGCAAGGACAGCTACAGCCTCGGGCGCCAGAATACCCCACCATCTTCCGGATACTCCAACTCGCAAAGTGGTGGCTCGCAGCAAGAGCGTTATGAGAACGACCGTAGGCGACAGGACGATCAGGCACGGTCACAGCGTGAACGGGAAGTGCAAAGACAGCGACAAGAGTACGAGCGCCGTGAGCGTGAGGAATTGGCTGCATACAACGCTTCGTTGCCTCAGAAGAAGCTCCCGATAGCACAGCAAGAAGTGGGAGGTGGTAGTCCATACGACTCGCGCGATTCTAGTCCATCAGGTCAACAGCAGCGATACAATCCCAGCCGCCCTGCGCCTTCCACTCCAGGCGCCCAAAGAAGTCAGCAGCAGCAGGCACAGCCGCCTGGCTCGTTGCGCCAGATGGCAGCACAGCGACCAGCACCTTCGGCGCCAAAACAGCAGAATGGGGCCTACAACACTTCGCCGCAGTCGAAGCCTTCAACATCGCAAGCTCAGCGACCACCAGTCAACCCTAGCTCAGGCTACCAAGGCTCAAGAGATCAAGTACCGCAAGCGCGACCCGCCAATGGCCAGACACAGCAGCAGAAGCAATACCAAGGATCTGCAGCGCCGAAGCCATTGAACGTTGCGAAGCCCGCCGCGGCTGCCAGCGACGCCGTGAAGAAGGCTGAACAAGCACTTACAGCCAAGCCTCCCAAGGAAGAGGAAAAGCGCAAGGATGTGCGCATGTCCAGTATGACCGAGAGCGAGGTGATGGCCAAACTGCGCGAAGTTGTGTCCAAGGACAGGCCACTCGAGTCATATAACAAGCAGAAGAAGATCGGCCAGGGTGCTAGTGGATCTGTGTACGTCGCTCGTATTCGCGAAGGTGCCAACTCGCCGGTCGCGAAGAGAGTTGTTCAGGAGAACGGACCACGAGCCCAGGTCGCGATCAAACAAATGGATCTGCGCAATCAGCCGCGGAAGGAGCTTATCGTAAACGAAATCATCGTCATGAAGGACAGCAAGCACCCCAACATTGTCAACTTTCTAGAGGCATTCTTGCAAGAAGAGCAATTCGAGCTTTGGGTGGTTATGGAGTTCATGGAGGGTGGCGCATTGACCGATGTCATTGACAACAACCCAAGCATCACCGAAGACCAGATTGCGACTATTTGCCACGAGGTCAGTTTTACAAGTAAACGTCACAAATTTTACTGCTAACATTGCACAGACTTGTAAGGGGTTGGAGCATCTCCATGTTCAAAACATCATTCACCGAGATATCAAGAGTGACAATGTCTTGCTGGACAGCCGTGGAAACGTCAAGATCAGTATGCAATGCAGCATGGGATCGATAGGTTTAATACGCTAACACAATACAGCCGATTTTGGTTTCAGCGCCAAACTCACCGAGACACGCAGCAAGCGTGCAACCATGGTTGGCACCCCATACTGGATGGCACCCGAAGTCGTCAAGCAGAAAGAGTATGGCAACAAGGTCGACATCTGGTCTCTTGGGATTATGGCTATCGAAATGATTGAGTCAGAGCCGCCGTACCTCAACGAAGAGCCGCTGAAAGCCCTCTACCTCATTGCCACCAACGGTACTCCCCGCCTGAAGAAGCCCGACAAGCTTTCAAAGGAGCTCAAGGCCTTTCTGTCCGTCTGCCTCTGCGTTGACGTCAAGTCGCGAGCTAGCGCCTCTGAGCTGATGACTCACGACTTCTTGAAGAGCGGGTGCAGTCTGAACAGTCTCTCTCAACTGCTCAACTTCAGGAAGAACGGCAGCCACTAAAGCACCACCCGGCCCAGTGGAAGGCAGCATTGAACATCTCGAATCGCGTTCTCGTTCTCATTGCAATACTCAGGCGTTGGTCGATACCCGTTCCATGTCATTTCCATCAACGGCACTTGCACGGCAATCTTTGACGTGTGAACCGGTAAACCAAAACCATCTCGCAGGTCTCAAACTGGGTCTGGATATCTGAAAAATGTCTTCTCTGAGGTATGTTTGCGACATGCAGCGGCGGCTTGATTTTGTTATGGCGTGCATTGCTTTCATTTGCGTACGCCGTTTTTTGAGCATTGCTCTGGAGGAACTCTGGGGTGTTGGAATTGCGCTATGAAGACAAAGTCTTGACAGGAAGACGGGGGCCACAACTACGATTCACGGTCTTTGCGATTGATGAGAACAACGTCGTGGCAGAATTTTGACGATGAAAGCTAAAACCACTAGAGTTGGATATGAGAAGTCATGCGCCTATTTGAAGGAGCAACGCTGCGAATGTTCGGTGGCAGCTTTGACAACGCACAGCACGCTGCTTGACGGATGGAATTGGAAAGTGCGCTCGCGGCTGCAACGTATCGGAGTATGGAAATGGAAGCGCTTTGTGGGGACTTGATAATGAATACTGCGAGCCGGTACTAGGGCGAATGGAAAGCGAGATCCACATCATTGAATGAGCAACGTCGACAATCACCTTCTAGATGTCACCGAAACGCACAACAGTTTTGTGTGCTGCAATCAGGGCCTCGACGACACGGCAAGATCGTTGAGTCGAACGATCACGGTCAGACTGTGACATGATTGTAGATTCGCGAACGATGCTTCTTGCTACATTGCTCTTGAATGTCCTGCATCTTACTATGCTGCACATTCTCATATATACTCCTGTCGCTCACACGCAGAACTGAAAGCACACCCTTCTTGACGATACACAGCCACAGATCCCGAAGACGATTTACATCAGCTTCACTTTCGTCTACACCAGCAGGCACCTAATTCACGCATCGGCCTTTGCACTACATCATCATCATGCCCGCTCCACCGAAACCCGCCTTCCCCTTCGCAGTCTTCACGCCAACTCACGAGGACACGTCTTTCCCGGCTCGTCTGGCGGTACAAGTAAGTAACGGCATCGACTCGACGCTGGACTTTGGGGCGGTTGGTGGAAACGTGGTGCATTGGTCGAGGGCTAAGAGATTGATATTAAGTTTGAGGAGGAAGCATGCGGTATAGGATGGGAAGGTGCTGAGGTGGCGAAGGAGGGTTGATAGGGGCGGGAGGGGTGTGTGATGGTGTGAGGAAGGGTGGCAGCTTTCAGTGTTCATGATCTTCGGGGTGTGTCGTCAAAACTTTGAAACTGTTCCATCCGTGATCGCGTCACATGAGACCGTGTTGCGCTAGGACGCATGTGGGATGAAGCCCCTGGAACGCGTCAAGCGATAATTGTTCGCTAGTCATCGTCACACAGCGTTCGCGTCCGAGTCCAAAGAACTTCCGTCCCTCAAGGACAGCGCTCGAAGCAACGCCGGTTTCCAGTAACCTACGTCCAACGTAGTGCAGCTATGCCACCATCAAGTTCGGATTCCCAAACGTTGCCCGCTGTTGCGGGCCAAAAGCGTAAACGACCAACGTTCCTGTACGTCCCAACTCCATAGCACAGAAAGGTGGCTCTACAGTATCTGGCCGACTTAATTGCAATATGATGGACTCAATAATGGTGGCCATCATCGTCGATTCCAAGGGATCGGCAAAGACGTTCACCGTCCATCAGGACCTGTTGTGCTACTATTCGGAACAGTTCCGTCATATGATCCACGTAGAACGGCGTGAAATCGAAGACAAGACTATACGCATTCAACATGTCGGCGAAGATGTCTTTAGTATCGTGTGTCACTGGCTTTATGCCCAGTCTTCCCGAGTAGATGGTCCTGCCAGTCTTACATTGGAAGACGCCCTCGATGGCCACGGACGCGACAAGCACCAGACTCACTGATCGAATGTGGTTCGAGCCTTCTGGTAATGTTCCCGGTCGAGTCTGATATTTCTTTCGCATAGAAAGCCTTGCGTGCGTGTGCTGACATCGATCTCCAGAGTATCTGCGTCACGCAGATCACCAGTTTTGGCGCACATTTGTGGATGTCTTCGCGTTTGCTGACAAGTACGGCATGCGCGAATTGCGCGAAGACATCATGACTGTGGCCATCAAGTTGGATTGGGCATGGCACGCGAAATATCCCGAACGATGCTTTGCGACCTGCAAAGTTGGGAGAATGTGCAGCAAGCTTCCGTCGGACTCTAAGATGTATCAGTACTTTGCAAAGTCGTACGCACTATTCGTGTCTTTCGACGACCCGAAGAAGGCGGACGCACTCCCGGCACTCTTTCTCCTCGAAATGCTTCGCAACTGCGCTCCGTTGCAACAGCAGGACGAAGTCAAGTTGGAAGCAGAGCTTTAGAAGCCGTGGTCTTTCCACGAGCATGCTAGTGAGCTTGACAGGGTATATTGCCAGCAAAGGCAGTCTCAGGACGGATCTTTCTATAACAGTTTCCTTGGGGTGTGCATGCAGCGCGCGTCTATGCTTACGACGAGGTCCTGAGAGTACGTGCTCTGGAGAGGCGGGAAGAAGGGATCAAGGTGGAGGAGCCAATGGCGGTCTGAGCATGTGAATGAGCCAGCGTCTTTACTGGTCAGGGCGAGTCGAATCTGGAGGTGCGGGTACATGAATATGTATGCTGATGCGTCCTGAAGTTGGTCACATTCCAATTGACATAAGAGCAGATGCACACCCGGGATGTCGTACACATAGACGTATTGAACATGGTTATCATCTCCGAGGCAACTCTATAGCCATACCTCTCAATTTTTCAGTGAAAGATCGTACTGGAAAGCGGCCCGTAACATGGATCTACGTCGTTGAGAAGACCTTTCCCTCGACTTTCCTACTGGATGCGATGCGCTGCTGCCACCACTTGCCATTGTTAATAAAGAGGCGCTGCACTAGAAATTACGGGCTACTTGTGCGTTCCACAAGAGTACGAATGCGATAAGCTGCATGGAATTTAAGTAAGGGTCAAGATCATATCGGTCTTCGAAGGCTTTCTGCATGCTTGTATGGAGTGAGTATACAAATACGACAAAGTTTATTGAAGAAAGCGAGGCGAGCTGTCAAATACCCTTCCCGAGTGTGGCCTAAAAATAGGCTGGACTAGTACTAGTGCTTGGTCGGAGGAGCTTATGGGCAAGACCAATGTCCTCACATGGCAACTGCAGGATGAACACGAATCGACTGGACATTTAGATGCAAGGTGATTTGTTTTGGATCTCTCACCACACGAGACTCATCTATATCTCTCCCCCTTCCTAGGCTGCCACGTGTGTCTCCTCGAAAAGCCACAATGCAGGAACCCTTCTGGAAGATGGCCCATTACACCCCACTGCACCAGCGAAGTCGCAGCTTCACTATCCTCCTCTTCAAGCGGCTGGCAAGCAGTGCGGTTCAACTTACCCTAGCCTCATTTGTACACGTGCACGCATCGTTGTGTCTTCCATCGACACTCGTCCGTAGTCCTTCACGACGGACATTGGCGAAGTCTATTTCAAAGATCGAAATATAGCACCACGCCATTGGGCATACATCCATGCTCAATTGCTGCTACGCATTACTGATCACACGCTGGATCGAAATCTACCGAGCCTTTCTCCCAGCATACAATATCATTGCGGCATGCCAGCATTACACGATTCCGGCAACCTCCGTACTCAACCTGTTGAGCTTCTCCATGAGGTCCTGCGCTCGCTAGATCTCCACTCTCTCGCAGTTCCGGGCTGTGAGCAGGCGAGTGACGGAACTCGTTCATGCCTTTCCAAGGTACAAGGCCAATGTAAATTACGGACACGAACGAATAGGAGGCTATTGCGAGAAACAAAATCGAAGCATAAAGTTTAGCGCCAGATGTACGGCACTGCAGTTTGAATATGCAGATAGGTTGTAAGATCCATTTACGCGATCGTCCCTACAGTCTCATGCAGCGGCTGATCTTTGGGATCGCCTGCCCCTTGAGATTCCCGAGTCCGTTTGTGGGGTCTCTCCACATCTTCCTCTTCAGCCTCTTCTGCTTCATAGGCCTATCCATACAGGCTCGGAAGAAGCTGAGATAGAACGTTGCGTCCCGTAACTGCCCCAAACCACAGTCCATGCGCCCGAGATGGTCATGGTGGTCATGAAAGTCACAACTTACCCGAAGTTCGGCCGCGAGATCCTTTCGATTGCGATCACAATTAGAGAGGACAGTAAGAAAATCGACCAAGAGTGCTGGGGGCAAGTCTTCCAGTAGCGCTCGCATGGTTGCGTCCGTGAAATTGACAATTGTCGCCAGCTTCTTAATCAGATATTGGCAGATTGGCGCCTTGGAAGGGACAACACCATAGAGGTCCAAGAGCGCGTCCAGACAGTCCGTCCTAGAGGTTGTTTTTGAGTTCCATTCAACCAATTCCGCCAGAGCAATCATGTCGTCTTTTCGTAATTGAGGTGTGTCGTAGATTTCTGCGAAGGCATAGACTTGGGCCAGGTGGGTCAAGAACCGATGCTTCGTGTTGAACTTGAATTCTGCCGCTGTGAGTGAAGTAGAGAGGTATCTGCCTCGGCACTACGCACCTTCAGTATCTACCCACAACGGGAACTTGTTCGAATTGAGACGTTTGATAGGCTCAACGAGCTTTGCGGGTACTGCACGAACGAACGATTTGTCCGTAAAGCCAGCATTGAAAGATCCTCAGAGTAGAGGCCGTGACGTCGCAAAGATAGATTGACTTCTCCTCACTTTCGCGGAATTCCCCTTTGAAGGCTTTGTTAAAGTATGGTGAATGGAGACACAGCAGGTCTCTGTGCATCATGAAACTCTGGCCATCGTCACCGGTGATTGCGACGAGTGTCTGATTCGATGGGCTATATCGCGGCGTTAGATCGATATTGTCATAAGTGCAGCGAAATCTAAACGCGCGGCGACGCGTCTGGTTCGGCAAGCTTACAATCCTGAGCGCCGTTTGCGCTTTGTACCAGCAACGACCTCAGCTGTGGCAGATGACGTATTGATCGAAGATGTGATACTTCGAACGGTCGTCCAGCGTGTCTCGTTCTTCCTGCAAACGCGGCTAGGTTTGACACGCGTTGTTAGCGCGTATGTCTAGCGCGACGCGCTAGCACGTGTTTCTTCCGAAGGCCAACAGATTTCCCTTCACCAATTGACATTCACGGGCCTGGTCACCTTCTTGGCCTAATCGAAAGCACGCGCGCGATTCTTTGCCATCGTCAAACTGAGTGGGAGCCAGCGCCATTGACGCATGTCAGGACTCTAGGATTTCTGCTACTGGCTAACCTCCGCCTCATTTGCGTCCACTACATGTCGCGCATAATTCGCAATTTGTACAATGGATCTGCCTAAATGTGGCTCGTACGTACTTTCTTTTGACCATTCGAGTGTCTTCTTTGCAGCTGAATGGCGTCGTCGAGATTTACTACCAGCCTTACTCGCAAGACGTACGAGACCAGACAATGGGGTGCTTAGCCACCTCGTGAAAAGTTTGAACCGTCTTACGCGGCGAAGACCAGTCATTGCGTCCTGGTAACCCTCAGTGCTGAGATGTGCCTGGACGAGCCACTGTGCGATAGTCAGTGCGAGTGACAGCTGCATAACGTCGCGTTGAGCCAGGCATAATGATCTTCAATCGAGCAGATAATCGACGACCCAGGTTCTGGTTGAAGAAAGCAAGAATAGCGCCGTGAAAGCTGAAAGCAGCTGTATCGTGGTGGATGAAAGCCAGAACGCACTCACCTCGAGAACAATGTACGCCATTCCCACACTCATGACTACGCAAGTGACGGCCGTGCCTTGGATCCAGTAGCGCACAACCAGCGGACTATCCGCAACGTTGATCTGTGCGAAGTCTAGATAGCCGCCCAGACTGCCCCAACTTGCACTCATGCAAGCGCAGTTCCTGAATGCGCCAACAGTCTGAGCAAAGATGAGACAGCATGCCCAAAACATGTTGAAGAACTCCAAAGGGATGAAGAAGATACGCTGCAACCAATTGCGAGTGGTCAGATTCTGGAGTGTAGAGAAGTAATCTCGTATGCTCGCCTCCGTTGCGGCGAGCTTTTGTTGCTTCCATTTGCCTGGGATTAGACGGGCGCAGAGCAAGACGATCCCGATTACCATTCTCTCCAAAAGCTTGAGCAGACCCAACAGCGCGGACTTTGATGTGGCTAGACCAGGCAAAGAAGTGTGCTTCGGCAATTGGTGGCGACCAACTGCCAGTTGTTGTGCATAGTTTTCAAGGACCACGTGGAAGTGATCTTGGTCTCGCAGCGGAGACGTGAGCCACCATACGGTAATTTCTGCAAGCAACAGGACGAATGCGACCACAAAGAAGACGAGATAGCCACCGGTTCTGCATCCGAGTCCAACAGTAGGCGTATTGTACGATAAGACGAAGGCACCCGCACTGGTTCCCCCAACCAAAACCACGGCGGCTAGGACTTGCCACAATTGATCTCTCTCGCTACTCTTGTCAGTGTCTTGTACATCCTATGAGATTACTACTTACAACCAGGTGTGCCCACGATCGGTTTGGCCTAAAATCAATGCCGCTCTCGCCTCTCTTGGATCTCTCAGCCAGTTCCTGTCATGCTCTGCGATATAAGTCTTTTCAATGTCGGTCAATATCGCATAAGCGGCACCGTAATGGAACCGTGTCCTTGCCTGGCCCGAGAAACCACAGAAGTAGTCGCCCTTGATGACTTCTGCTTTGGTCGCAATTTTGTCCACCCAACGCATCATCTGGTGCGCATCTGGCAGGTCGCTAAAAGATCCGACGAAGCTCGAGCGGTTGTCGGCATCCATAAGCGAATCACATACTGCGTCAACGAGCTTATTGAGTTTACGTTGAACTTCGTCTGAAGCGACAGGATTGCTATCGAGGATAGAACAAAGTATCAGAATGGGAAGCCAAGAAACAAAGAGGCCCATGGCAAGATTGTGGGCCTGAAGATTACTGCCAACATCCACGAATGCTGTGATACAGTCAGTACTCAACACATGTTAGGGGATGTTCCCGAAACCATACCAGCTTCGATCGAGATGCCAAGGGCGAGAATGAACCACATTGTGCTGATGAAAATAGGCACGACGCCTCTTCGCCGATTACTCCGGAGCTCCTGAGCGAGTCGGTAGCGCAACTGGCCTAATGTCTTCCTTTTCCCAACGAGTCGTAGGTCCTTGCTAAACAGCATGATTCGGAGTAGGCCTTCTGCTTCACGTGTCATGGATATGACAGGCTTCATCTTGAACTGGTTGAGATTCATCAGGATGTAGAATGAGTCTCGCATACTCGCAAACTCGCTCTCCTGATCGGGCGTCTCATTGTAAGGGACTGACATATCCACTGGCCTGATATCAGCTACAAATTGAAAACTGGGCAGATTAGACGGAGATGCTCACCAAAGAGTGCGCATTTTCCACTGATCTTGATGTCCCACAAGATGCACGCTAGACTGCTGATCGGACTTCCAACCCATCTGTTGATCGCTTTGATCGTCCTCCAGAACGCGTTGCTCTCGAACGGTGCCTGTAAAAGCGCCCCCAAGATTGGCAATACCCAGGTAGTGAGCGTTGCAGATACTTTGGCCCATGCATAACTAAAGATACATGTAAGAAAATTCTATATCTCACGGGCGGTCCCTCCGTAGAACACACTTACTATTCATTTCCGGTGCCACAGAGCACCCTGCACCCTTCGTATGTGATTTGAGTTGACGGACTGATGGGGATGTTGAGAACGTTGCCTGTGTAACTGTAACGCGCGATCAATGCGGGGTCAGCCATGTAGGTCTGACCGCACTGTGTGAAGTTCGGGCGACGCATGATAATCTCAACTTCTTCATGAACAGAAGCTCAGAAGGCGAGGAAGGTGGATCAAGACTCAACGGAAACATGTTCTGGTTGCGCAAGACGGAATGTTTACACTGCGATTCGATATCGATGTTGCAGCGACACATGATCTCTGCCACAAATATGTTGGACGGCGCATCACACTTAACTGGCTGACAACAAAACCGATGGGTGTGCTCGTTGCGAGTTCTATCCTATCGGACGTGCTGTAAAATATTGGCTGCATGAGAGGTCGCACAGCTTCCTGTAGGAAGCAACAGATCACGATCGTGGCTTTTTTGTCGAAGATCGCTGACCAGATACTGGCCGACCCGATCCCGCAACTCACTCGTCTCCAAGTCGAAGACCGAATTTAAGCAGATCCAGCTCTTCAATACGATACTTATTCTCCAACAATTCGTCCACGTCCCATGTCGCGCTCAACAAGCGACCATTGGCCCACATTCTTTTTTCTTGGCTCAGCCACACGCAGAACGCACCACACAGGCCGGCATCATCGGTAAGGTCTAAGTTGATTAGTAAAAGTCTTTTACAAATAGACCGCAATACTCACAAGGGCGGAAACTCTCAGGGGTGGTCTTGTCAGCCATCTCCGTGTTGACTGCACCAGGGTGTACAGCTATCGCCAGGACGCCATCTTGTCCATACTGCTCGGAGAGATATTCGACGAGCCGTGCTTGGGCGAATTTCGAGATGCAGTATGCCGTGTTCGCGATGTGTCCGCTTGTGATTAGCGAGGCAAACGAGTTCACAGCAATGAATGTTTTTGCGCCGTCGCTTTCTTTGAGCAGCGGAACGAAGTGACGCGCAACGAGGTATGTGCCTTGGACGTTCACGTCAAAAACGTCCTTGAAGTCTTGCGCCTCTCCCTCATCGACCTTGAGCACAACAGGGCCGGAGTAACCAGAATTGAGGATAACAATGTCCAGTTTGCCAAACTCGTTTTTGATGGTACTGGATAGCTTCGCAACGCTTTCTTCAACTGTGATATCGACATTAAGACATCTCGTAGGAATTGAAGGGTTCAGCTCCTGTGCTTTTTGCTCGACTGATGCGAGTTCCTGTGATGAAGATGCGCGCGCCGCAAGGATGAGATTGGCTGCACCGGCTTGAGCATATGCGTACGCAATCCCGGCTCCTATTCCTTTCGATGCGCCGATTATAAGGACGTTGAGTGGTGTGGATAACTTGTTGTTCGACGGATTTAGGGTGGAAGTGGCCTTAGTGTGCTGGGTTTTGACAAAGCTGGAAGCCAATATGGTGTCTTTCGTTCGCCGAGACATTGTGCAGATCGAGAATCGTAGTAAGGTTCTAACAGCAGAGTCTACAAAGTACGATGCGTTAATGTATGTTTTGCATGTCAACCACTCACGATGACTCATTCATGCATGGGACGTTTAGCCCGATTCAATGCGTAGGCTTCGAATGCCCACGTTCGTTTTTGACAGCTTGTCTTCGACTGTGCTTTCCTTCTCGGAGTACAGTACTGTCTTCGGCCCACATCCGGCTGCCACTGTGAAGTAATGTTTTGAGGCGCTGGACATGCAAACTTGGTAGTTACTGAAAACAGGTCTTAGTGAATCCTTCGTGCGCTAAGAGTGGGGCTACATGGTCGGACCTGTTCAACACAGGTACATGTCTTGTTCTTCTACGTCGTCCCAGTCCACCCAATCTTTGCTCGTCTCGGCGCCCAGGATATTACTGAACACTATGCGCCCATCTGCTAGCCTCCAATATTCTTTCCCGACCACGAAAACCGCGCCCAGATATTGGAAAGTGTGTTTCTCTTTTAATGGGCGTAGAACGCAAGGTGTGGTGCAACCGAACATGATGCCAACGGAATCGCCTTCCTTAACGACAGCTGGGGCCAATCCAAAGTACCCTCGCTGGGTAACAATGACCCTCCTATTGTGTGTATAGCCCTTTACGGTATTGTGGAAGACATCGAGAACACCTTCTCTGGCTAGCCAGCTTGGAGGCTCGAGGGACTCAGGATGGGAGCTCCTTTCATGGAGCGTGCAGTAGTAAGCTGCATCGCTTCGGAGCCACTCCCAGACCTCACCCTCGCGGGTTCCGGCCGTCAGGACTGCGACAAAAACGATGAGCCGACTCGATGTTGGGTAAGGCGAGTCAGCACAAAGGTTTTCTACCGTTCTCCATACTTCACAAATCGTGTCTATTGTGGTGGTTGAGAAGTCGAAGACGTTCGATGCGTAGAGAATGGTATCCATGACAACACCTTGCACGTGAAGCATGTTTTTTGGTGAGACTGTAGGCAGAGGTGCCGTCCCAGAACGAGAAGTCAAACCGGTATAGCCGGAGTCTGCTGGTGCGAATGCATACCCCGTGCGAAAAAGAAGCAGATCCCACTGCGGTACCCATGACGGTATACCAGATTCCAAAGATCGTTCATTGTGTTCGACATCGCTCAATAAACCGATGTACCGAGTAGTGCGAATGTACTCAATAGCAAACTGTTGGTACACGTGGAGGTAAGAATCCAGATAGTTTGGCTTCATCTGGACCTGGCGTTCTCCATCCATCACCAGTTCTAGAAACGCGTAGATTCGGTCTCGAGGATCTTTCAGCTTTAATTGTCGTGTGAGGCTCAAGTATCCAAGTAGACTCTGGCTCACCCACGTCATCTCGCTTGTGAACATCTTCGCGTAAGTCTCGTTCCGGTCTTCGAATACCTCAAGGTGAGCCAGCGGGATGCGGCTATCGAAACCTTTGGCATACAAGGTCTTTACGCCTCGCTTGTATAGCCAGTGCAGCGTGCGCATCAGTGAGTCCCAGCTGAACTCGCTGTGGCCCCAGTACACGTGGCCATGCTGTGCGAACCCAGCTTCTCTAACGACCCATCCTCTGGTAAACCAAGGCTCCTCGAGGAGTACAAGAAGCGAGTCCCATCTTAGATCGTCCAGTATAGGCTCTTCTTGCCGCGGGTACGGAAACGTGTTCCACCCAATAGTGATCAGTGGCAATATGCTATCGATGATGGTACAAATGTCTCGCAACAACGAGTATACCTGAGTACCGTGGCCGTGATCGTCGTTGCCCATGTGGATGAGGACGCGACTGGCGTGTCTGTAGATCTGACCCATGATGCCCACCTGGTGACCTTTCTCGTCCAAATTTTCTTGATTGATCGATATGGAGTCTGCCCATATGCTTCTTGGTGCGTCAGATAGCCGGATACGTCGCAAAACTCGAAAGAGATTTGTGGTTATGGCAAATATATGTCCCCCACAGATGATTGTTTGGTCGCGCTCATCGCTGCCCCAAACGTACGAAACCGCCTCGAACTCGGTCTCCATCATCGGTGCTGTATGGAGGGTACATTCTAATGGGTCGTCGCCGGAGCCGGGTTGGAGTACTATGTAGCGAATATAAGGTCCTGTATTGTCTTCGTTGTTGGAGTCGGCTATTTGGCGCAGATCATCATACTGATAGGCAGCTAACCCAGTTGTAGACGCCATGATGTCGTCTCACGGGGTGTGCCCGCGTTCGAAGATGGTGGGTGAGAGAAGAGAAGAATCGTGGAGGCGGTGCTGCGGCTGAAGCCTCACGCGGGCCAACTTTGTATCTGTAGGATTCACAGCAATGAAGCATGTACGCGAACGATACATGGCTGCATGCTATCTCTCTGGCAGATACATTCTGCAGATATTTCCTCTAAGCCAAAGACATAGTTCGTGAGGTCAGCAAACGTAAAATCCAGAGGCATAAGCCCCCACGAAAGGAGAAGCCACGGACTTGCGCCTTCCCTTTCTCGGCGATAGTAAGTCCGGGCACCTGCAGGAACGACACGCAGACTCCTCCACCAACTCACCTACTCGTCAACCATGCACATCTACACTCAGTCCGAACCAACAAAGCACTCAACCTCGCGTGAACAGCTCAAAACTCTTTGGGCTGCAGTGGTCTGCGGCCGGCGCCACTTTCAAGCCGCCTGCAGTATTCCGTGATTTCTGTCCTATCATCACAACTCAGCCTTTTGCGACGCATGCTAGATTAATGGCGGTAAGCGTTGGCGAGTATACATAATGCACGCGAAGCGCTCAGATGGTTTCTTCAGCCAGGCTTTCGTTCAGCACCGTCGTCTGGTATAGGAAGTGATCCAGCATCATCGGCTTTCGAAACACCACACTGCACGCCAAGGGCGCTCCCGTCCATATTCTCGTTTCCGATAGCGGCTGTTTGTAGGCGTGGCGATCTTTTCAGCCTTGCGCGTAGATATACTTAGACTCATCTTACACAAGAGGCCCTCACGAGATTACTCCGACCAAGGACGAACACTTACACACTAACACCGTCAACATGAATCTAAGAAAGCTATTCAGGACTCGCAAATCCGCTTCAAAGTACTCAATCGAGTACGGACTTCCTCAAAGTCTGTCAATCTAGAATGATTTTCTGGACCTGTGCCTTCTGACCATACACCAGCTTCTCCCAGTCCACTCCAACAGCCAGCCTACCCTCCTGTACAAGAGTACACATCTTACCACCAACCCGTAGCATACACGCCTCCAGCACCCATCGAACTACCCTCTCCACCACACTCTTTCCATCATTCGCCATCCCACGGTACTACCGTCTCCACACCAAGCACCAGCATCTCCTCCCCTGCTCCACTATATACATCCCCTCCCTCAAACACCCACCCACAACCAAACACCTACTTCCCACCCCCACCCCCACCCAACCCCAACCACCACACCCCTCAACCCCCCAACCCACCCTGCACCCGCCCCTCCTGCCCCGGCATCACCATGCCCGCAACCCGCCGCGGCTCCACCCGCGACTTCAATTACCGCCGCCCATGGCGCAAGTGCCCCGTGTGCCGCGACTTCAACGGCTTCACCGACGCCCGGGGCTTG
>Ga0265798_10002582_pt1 | contig 26572 bp, 21 predicted proteins | sample P3T30metagenome_FD_192430 | JGI IMG/M metagenome (GOLD analysis project Ga0265798, IMG submission 192430) | Plant litter microbial communities from East Loma Ridge, Irvine, California - P3 T30 | ecosystem: Environmental > Terrestrial > Plant litter > Unclassified | place: USA: California...
CAGGCGCCGTTCTGCTACCTGGCCGGGCACAAGCTGGTGCAGTTCACGCCCGCCGAGCGCAGGAACTTCGAGCGCTACGTGAAGGGCGGCGGCTTCGTCTTCGTCGATGACTGCAACCACGACATCGACGGTCTGTTCGCCAAATCCTTCGAGGCCGAACTGACGAAGATGTTCGGCCCGAAGGCTTTGGTAAAAATCCCGAATACGCACCGCCTGTATTCGAGCTTCTTCAAGTTCGACGGCCCGCCGAACACCACGGTCGAACTGAACGGCTGGGGCGACGACCTGGTGCACGAGTACCTGCGCGCCATCGAGGTGAACGGCCGCATCGGCGTGCTGTACTCGAACAAGGACTACGGCTGCGAGTGGGACTACGACTTCCGCAACAAGCGCTGGCTGGCGGTCGACAACACCCGCTTTGCGGTCAACATCATTCAATATGCGTTAGGAGCGTAGCACCGTGGCAGAAGCCTGGACAGAGAACGAAATCGCCGACCTGGTGGCGAAGGTGGATGGGCTCAAGCAGAGCATGGGAAAGGTCATCATCGGCCAGAAGGACGTGATCGACCTGCTGGTGACCTGTCTGCTGGCCGGCGGCCACGCGCTGGTCGAGGGCGTGCCGGGACTCGGCAAGACGCTGCTGGTGAAATCGCTGGCCCAGGCCACCGACATGCAGTTCCGGCGCGTGCAGTTCACGCCCGACCTGATGCCCTCGGATATCGTCGGCACCGAGATCCTCGAAGAAGACCAGGCCACGCGCCAGCGCGTGTTCCGCTTCCAGCAGGGGCCCGTGTTCACCCAGGTGCTGCTGGCGGACGAGATCAACCGCGCGCCGCCGAAGACCCAGTCGGCGCTGCTGGAGGCGATGCAGGAACGTTCGGTCACCTTTGCCGGCCAGACGCACAAGTTACCCAAGCCATTCTTCGTGCTGGCGACCCAGAACCCGATCGAGCAGGCCGGCACCTATCCGCTGCCCGAGGCCCAGCTCGACCGCTTCCTGCTGCGCATCGATGTCGGCTACCCGACCGAGGACGAGGAAATCGCCATGGTCGGCGCCACCACCCATGCCGGCTTGAGCGATGCCGAACCGGCGATGACGCTGGAGACGCTGCTGCGTTTGCAGCAGCTGGTGCGCGACATCGAGATCGGCGACAGCATGCTGCGCTACGCGACCCGGCTGGTGCGCGCCACCCGTCCAGCGGAGTCGCCTGTCGAATCCATCCGCAAGCACATCGGCTGGGGCGCCGGGCCGCGTGCAGGCCAGGCGCTGGTGCTGGCCTCGAAAGCGCGCGCGTTGATGCATGGCCGCCTGGCGGTGACGCGCGAGGACATCGCTGCAATGCTGCTGCCGGTGCTGGCGCACCGCGTGCTGCGCAATTTCGAGGCCGAGGCGGACGGCATCGCCATCGCCGACATCCTCGCCGCTTTGCGTGCTGAAGTGCGGATCGACTAAGTGAGTGTATTGGCAAGCGCCGCGCTGGCGGCGCACACGGGAAAACTCGACCTCGCCATCCGCCACGTGCTGGCGGGGCTCGGTCACGGCATCCACGCCGGGCGCGAGCGCGGCGCCGGCGTCGAGTTTTCCGAATACCGGGCCTACGCGCCCGGGGACGAGTGGCGCCGCGTCGACTGGAAGCTGATGGCGCGCGCCGATCGATACTCGGGGCGCGCGGCCGCCCGCGACAGCCACGTCGCGGTCTGGCTGGTGCTGGACGCCACCGCCTCGATGCTGGAGCCGAGCCGCAGCGTCGAAGGGCTCGATAAACTGGGCATGGCGCGCCTGCTGCTGGGCTGTGCCGGCGCGATCGCGCAGCGCCAGGGCGACGCGTTTGGCCTGCTCATCTGCCAGGACGAGCGCGCCCATTTCACGCCGGCCGCGCGCGGCCCGCGCCAGCTGCAGCGCGTGCTGGCCCAGCTCGACCGCGTGGACGCTGCCGGTACGCTGCCGGCCGGCGAGGTGCTGCGCGCCAGCCTGCATTTCGCACGTGCGCCCAGCGTCATCTGCGTGGCCAGCGATTTTCTCGACTGGCCCTCGCCGCTGTCGGAAGCCATGCTGCGCCTGCGCGGCATGCGCCACGACGTGCGCGCGCTGTGCCTGCAGACCGAGGCCGAGATCGCGGCCGACTTCGATACAGCGACGGCCTGGCGCGACCCGGAAGGGGACAATCGGCTGTTCCGCTTCGGCCGCGAAGCGCGCGCCGGCTATGCGCGCCGGCGCGACGAACATTTCGACATGGTAGCCAGGCAGTGCCGCGCACATGACATTCCCTATGTGGCGGCGCCGATCGAACGCGCACCGGGCGAAACCCTACGAGCCTGGCTCCGCAAGCCCGGAGGCCGCCCATGAACAGTCTCTGGTGGTGGGCGCTGCCGGTACTGATCCTGCCGATCCTGTGGCACCGGCAGAAGCGCGAGCAGACCACGGCGGTCCCGCTGGCGACGGCGCGCTTCCTGCCGGCCTCCAGTCCGGTACAGCTGCGGGTCTGGCGCTGGCAGGACCTGTTCCTGCTGCTCCTGCGCTGCCTGCTGCTGGCGACCCTGGTCGCCTGGTTGGCCGACCCGGTGCTGCCCTGGCGCGGCGACAGCGTGCTGGTCGTGCCGGGCACGGAGCCCGCCTTCGTCGACAAACAGTTGCGCGATGTGGGCTTGAAGGAGGCGCGTCGCATCGACCTGCCGAACCGCGATGCCTACCGCTGGCTGCACGAGCACGAGCGCGAATTCGATCCGCAGGCGCGCCTGCTGCTGGTCGGCGACGTGGCCATGCCGGCGGTTCTGCCGCGTCTGCTGCATGCGGTAACGCTGCGGCCGTTGGCTTCGGCGCCGGCGGCATCGGAACACCATGTGGCTGTCTACGGCCGGCGTGTCGAAGAATGGCGCAGGCTGTTCGCCGCCCTCGAAGGCCCGCAGCGCTACGTGCTCGACGGTCAGGCCGGGGCGAACACCGAACTGCTGATCTGGGATACGCCGCAAGCGCCGCCGCCCGGCCTGCGCGCACCGCTGTGGTGGATCGCTGACGCCACGGCCTTCCCCGAACTGGCAAAGGCGCCGCAGGTGGACGGCCTGCATTACCTGGACACGCCGCGCGGACGCCTGTGGAGCGCGGCCTGGCTGCCGCCGCAAGATGCCGCCGCCGCGCGCATCCTGTTCGAAACCTGGCAGCGCCTGCACGCCGGGACCACGCCGTACACCGCACCAGCGCAGGCGCCGCTGGTCGACGCACGCGCGCTGGCGGGACCAAGCGGCGGCGCCCTGCGCAATGCCTTATCCATTGCGTTGCTGGTCCTGTTTGCCCTGGAAAGGATGGTGACCCATGTCCGCCGGCGCTGACATCCTGACCAGGCTGTGGCGCACCGCGCTGCTGCGCCGCGCCGGCCTGTGGGCGCTCGGCAGCTTGCCCTGGCTGCTGCTGCGTTCCGGCCCCGGCCTGCTGGCCTGGTCGGCCTTCTGCGCCTGGGATGGCCTGCGCCTGAAGCAGCGCCTCGAGCGCGAGTGGACGGGCTGGCTGGACGGCGCCGTGCCGGAAATGGAAGACAGCAGCATGCTGCTGGTGCATGCCGAGTCGCCGCTGGCGCAGTTGCAGCAGCAGCGCCTGCTGGAACGCGTCAAGGCCAGCCTGACGGCAGCGCGCGTGCGGGCGATCGTGCGCGAGCGCGTGCGCATGGGGTTGCCCTGGCTGGCGGGGAATCTGGCGCTGGCGGCGCTGGCCTGGGGCGCAAGCTACCTGCCGCATGACGCGCAACCGGCCGCCGCCCGTGTGCCGGCCGCGAAGGCGGTCAAGACCACGGCTGCCGTCGCGGAACTGAGCGTCAAGCTCACGCCGCCGCGCTACACGGGCGTGGAGCCATCCACCTCTGCCCCGCGCGACCTGCAGGCGCCGGAGCAGACCGTGGTCGAGTGGTGCCTGAAGCATCCGGCCGGCGCCGTGGAGGCCATCGAGCTGAGCGACGGCCAGCAGCTGCAGGCAGGTGCTGCATGCGCGCGCTGGACCGCCACCGAATCGATCTTCTGGCGCTGGCGCGGCGCACGCTATACGCTGAAGGTGCTGCCGGACGCGGCGCCGGAAATCGTGGTGAGCCAGCCGAACGAGATCATCAAGGAACTGGCGCGCGACGCCACGCAGGCGGCGATGGCGATCTCCGTGCGCGACGACTACCAGGTCAAGCAGGCGACCCTGCACCTGACGCTGGCGCGCGGCAGCGGCGAAAACATCCGCTTCAGCGACCGTGAACTGCCGATTCCGGCTGCACGCGATCCGCGCCGCCGCGACTGGACCAGGAACTGGACCGTGACGGAGCTCGGCATGGAGCCGGGCGACGAACTGTATTTCTTCGTGCGCGCCGTCGACAACGCGGCCAGGCCGCACAGCGTGCAGTCGCCGACCTACACGCTGCGCCTACCGGCGCCGCCGTCCGATGAGGAGCAGGACGTCTCGGCGCTGCCGGTGATGGTCAAGCCCGAAAGCCTGCGCAGCCAGCGCCAGATCATCATCGATACCGAGCAGCTGATCGCCGACATGCGCGCCAAAAAAATGGATACGGCCACCGTGCGCGAGCGCAGCGAAGGCATCGCCGCCGACCAGGGCGCGCTGCGGCGCCGCTACGGCCAGTTCCTGGGCGAGGAATCTACCTTGTTCGGCAAGGAAGATCACGACGACGACCATGCCGGTGGCCCCGGCAACGGCAAACCGCAGGACGTGCTGCACGAATTCGGCCACGCCCACGACCAGGCCGAGAATGCCACGCTGTTCGACGACGCGACCAAGAAGGTACTGCGCCGCGCACTGACCGCGATGTGGGATGCCGAGAAGGCCCTGCGCGCCATCACTCCGAAGACGGCACTGCCGCCCGAGCACAAGGCGCTGGAGGCGATCAAGGAGCTGCAGCAGTCCGAGCGCATCTACCTGCACAAGACGGCCTTCGCGCCGCCGCCGATCAAGGAGGACAAGCGCATGACGGGCGACATGGCCGGCGCTGCCGCCGGCCGCCGCGAGCAGTCGGCCGCGCCCGATGGCGTGCCGGCGCCGCTGCGCGAACTGGTGCAGGCGCTGGCCGGCGACGGTCCGCTGCCCAGCCTGTGGACCCGCACTGCCCACGACTGGGTGCGCGAGCGCATTACCGCCGACGAGCAGCGCCTGGCCGCCCAGCGCGCGATCCAGGACGTGGCCGACGGCTGCCTGGCCTGCCGCCCGGTACTGCGCGCCTGGCTGCGCGGCGGCGTGCAGGAGGCACCGGTGCTGCTGCAGGCGACGCCCAAGGTCGAGACCCGCGTCGAGCGCACCATGCGCGGAGGTCTGCAATGAACTGGATGCCGATTGTCGCCCTCGTGGTCGGACTGGCCAGCGCGCTGGCCTACGGTCTGCGGCGGCGCTGGATCGATGCCCTGCTGGCGGCGGTGGCGGGCATCGCCCTGGCCGGCGGCGTCGGCAGCTTCGCGCTGCCCGGCGAGGCGGGCGCCACCTTGACCCTGGACGCGAAAGCAGCGCCGGCTTCGCTGGACGGCGTTCGCACGATCAAGCTGGATGGCGACGGCCTGCGCACTGCGCAATGGGACGATCTGCCGGCGCGGCCGCTGGCCTGGACCGTCCCCACCACGCCGGCGATCCGCGTCGACTTCCCGCGCACGCTGGCGCTGGGCCGCATGTTCTCCTTGAGGCTGCAGCGCTCCTGGAAAGAGGCAGGGCGCCTGCAGCTGCTGGCCGAGAACGGCGAAGTGCTGGCCGAGGCAAAGGGCGACGGCGTGCTGAGCGTGCAGTGGCTGCCGCCGCTGGCCGAACGCCTGGTGTTGAAGGCACGCCTGCTGGATGCGCAGGGCAAGCTGGTCGACCAGGGACCGGTGCCGTTCACCGTTACCGAGCCTTCGCCACTGCAGGTGCGCGGGCGCTTCGGCACGCCGTCCTTCGACCTGCGCACGCTGGACGACCTGCTCGCCGCCAGCAATGCCGTGATCGACTGGCAGGTGGAACTCGGCAAGAACCTGCGCCGCAGCGAAAGCGCGCGCGCCGAGATGAAGGCGCCCAACCTGGAAATCGTCGATGCTGCCTGGTTCGAGCGTGCCGGCGATGCCGCCAGGACCACGCTGCTGGCCCGCGTGGCCGCAGGCGCGCCGTTGCTGGTGCTGGGCGCGAACGCCGGCGATCCCGGCATCTGGTCGCGCAGCGTGGGTTTGAAGCTGGCGCCGCAGCCGGCCGACAAGACCATCGGCACTCGTTTGAGCATGGCATCCGGCAGCCTGAATCCGCCTGCGGCGCGCGCCGGCGAGTGGCAAGGCGAGGACGGCCTGTGGACGCGCGACTGGCACAAGGGCCGCATCGCCTGGCTGGGCGTGGGCGGCTGGCATCGCCATGCGATCGAGTCGCCACGCGCGCTGGCGCTGTGGTGGCAGGATGTGCTCGACCGCCTGCAGGTGCGCCGCGAGGCCGGCCTGGCCTGGCTCGATCCGCAGGAACTGCCGCTGCCCCAGCAGCGCCTCGAAGTGTGCGCACGCGGTGAGGCCCTGCAAAAGTCGGAGGCGCTGGCCTTCCCGGCGCTTGGCTTGAGCCTGCCCTGGCAGCGCCGTCCGGAATACGTCGATGCCGCCTGCGCGGCCGTGTGGCCGAAGCAGCCGGGCTGGCTGCAGGTGCGGGCGCAGGGCCAGGGGACAACGGCCATCGACGGTGCGGTGTATGTGTATGCCGATGGCGACTGGACCCTGTGGCAGCGCGCCCAGCGCCGCGACGCCACCGCGCGCTATGCCGCGCGCACCCCGGCGCCGGTCAGCGGCGGCGCGGCGCGGCTGCTGCCCACCTGGCCCTTCGGCCTGGTCTTCGTGCTGGCGATGCTGGGCCTGTGGTGGCGCGAGCGGCGCTGATCAGAAGCTGTAGTCGGCCTTCGCGTAGAACGAACGCCCGTTGATCCCGAACGGGCAGGTCTCCCAGCAGTAAGTAAAACCCATCTGCGGGAAGGGCGCGGCCTTTACCGGGTCCCAGCGGCTCGGGTAGGTGTCGAACACGTTGTTGACGCCGAGGCTCACGCCGAAGGCCTTGCTGAAGGCGTAGCGGCCGGTCAGGTCGAGCAGCCATTTCGCATCCCAGGTCTGCACGAAGGGTGCGGTAAAGCCCTGGCCGGCCACTTCGCCATAGTAATTGGCGCGCGCGTTCAGATTCCAGGCGCCGCTGGTGAAGTCGGCTGCCACCACATGGTGTTTTCTCGGCTGGCCGCGTTCGATCAGCGTGACCTGGGCGTCGTCGAACAGCTGGGCGCCGCTCAGCACCTTCGACGAGGACTTGCGCGCATCGACTTCGGTACGGTTGAAGCCGAGCTGGCCGGACAGCACCAGGGTGCCGGCCGTACTCTTCAGCGTGCGCTCGGCGATCAGGTCCAGCCCGTGCGTGGTGGTGCCGATCGCATTCGTGAAGAACTGCGCCTGGTCCACGCGCAGCGGGTCGAGCACGGCCTTGATCGGGCAGGCGGCAGGCGTGGGGCAGGGGCCGCTCTCGGGGGCGATGGTGCTGGAGAAAACGATGCGGTCGGCGATGCGGGTGCGCCAGGCGTCGGCGGTGAACGCGAAGCCCGGCACGGGGCGCAGCACCAGGCCCAGGCTGGCGCTGCGCGAAGTCTCCTCCTTCAGCGGCGCGATGCCCAGCGCGCGCGTAGTCGGACTGCCTTCGCGCGCCGTCAGGGTTTCGGTGAGCACGCCGGCGCCGTTCAGGTTGGTCGAGACCGAGCTGTAGAACTTCTGCTGCACGCTCGGCGCGCGAAAGCCCGTCGAGGCGCTGGCGCGCAGGCCGAGTTCGCGGCTCGGGTCGTAGCGCAGCGCAGCGCCAGCTTGCCGGTGGTGGTGCCGCCGAAATCCGAATAGCGTTCGTGGCGCACCGCCGCTGCCAGCGTCAGCGGCATAGCGAACTTGTGCTCGACGTCGAAGTAGGTCGCGCTGTTGTGGCGTGACTCGTCGACTTCCGTTGACGGGGTGTAGCCGGGGAAGCCCTGGATGCCGGCCGCCGCGATGTGCCCGGTCTGGTCGAGGATGCGGATCGCCGGGTTGTTGGTGCGGCCGTATTGATAGGAGACCGGATCGCCGGCCACGATCCGGTAGCCGTCGCGCCGGTATTCCAGGCCTGTCGCCAGCTGGAGCGCGATGCCGCCCAGGGTCAGCGGTCCGCGCAGGTCGAGGTTCGCGGTGGTCTGGGTGAAGCGCAGCCGTCCGGTATCGGCGCCGGTCGGGGATTCATTGAAGTTGGCGCAGCTGCACTTCGGCTCGTACCAGTAGCTGACGTTGATCGAGTTCCGCTCGAAGAAGCCGAGTTCGCTGCGGCCATGGTTGACGCTGGCGTCGAGGTTCCAGCTGGCGCCCAGGCCGTGCCGGAACCCGACAGCCAGCGAAGCGTCGCGCACCGTGGTCAGGATGTTCGGCAGGAAGCCATCCGGGTAGACCGCGGGGACGTTGCGCCCATCTTCCTTCGGCCGGAAGAAGCCGGCGGCATCGCCGGTACGGCGCGAAATTCCGCCGAAAGCATACAGCTCGCCATCGCCGCTGCCGACCGGCAGCATGGCGTTCGTCCACAGGTAGGCATCCTTGGCCAGCGAATCGCCGATGCGCTGGGTCACGCGCGGTGGGTTCACGCGCAGCGTGTCCGGGCCGGCGCGGTTGGTCTCGCCGCGGCGTCGGCTCTCGACGGCGAGGTTCAGGTAGCCGCCCGAAGAGCCCAGCGCGAAGCCGTGGCTTTCGCTCAGGCCGATCGTGTCGCCGTCGCCTTTCGAGGTCGTGCCGCCGGCCACGCTCAGCTGGCTGCCAGGCCCCTGCTTGAGCACGATGTTGATCACGCCGGCGATCGCGTCCGACCCGTACTGGGCGGCGGCGCCATCGCGCAGCACCTCGATGCGCTGGATCGCCGACAGCGGAATCGCATTGATGTCGGTGCCGGCCGAGCCGCGGCCGATGGTCTGCTGGACGTTGACCAGCGCCTGCTGGTGGCGCCGCTTGCCGTTGACCAGCACCAGCAGCTGGTCCGGTCCGAGTCCGCGCAAGGTGGCCGGGCGGATGATGTCGGTGCCGTCGCTGATGAAGGTGGTGCTGAAGTTGAACGAGGGGTCGAGCTCCTGCAGGATCTTGCCCAGCTCCGGCGAGCCGGCCGACTGCAGGTCCTTCTGGTCGATCAGGCCGACCGGGACCACGGTGTCGAGCGCACTGCGGGCGGTGGTGCGCGAGCCGATCACGACCACGGTGGCCGCGCTGTCGGCGGGAACGAATTCCTGGGCCAGGGCAGGTCCGCAGGCGGCAAGGACGGCGGAAGCGATCAGGGTGCGTCGGAATGGGCTGGTCATGGTTTCCCTCATGGTTGGGCCTGTCGGCAGCCAAGCCATCTTGCGCGTCCCTATACGAGCGGAAATTGACCACTAACAACTCAAGCCCTGTCATGGCGCAGCTATGTGTTCATAAAGCAACACATTAGATTGTTTCAAATGAGGAAACACGGGTAGGATATGTTGTGTTTCTTATAAACAATAAATCTGGGGGCAGCATGCAGTTGGTATATAAAAACGAAAAACGCCTGTTCGGACTGATGCTGGTGCTGTCCGTGCTGGTCTGGGCCGCACTGCTGTTCGGCACGAGCGGACTGGTGCTGGTATATGCGCTGTTCGGCTTCCTGCTGTATTGCTTCGCGCAGTCGGCCCTGATCTCCTACATCAAGGGCACCGGCGTACGCATCACGGAAGAGCAGTTTCCCGACCTGAAGCAACAGATCGCGGCCTGCTGCCGCAAGCTGGACGTGGAGCAGGAGCCGCAGGCTTACCTGCTGCAGATGGGCGGTGCGCTGAACGCCTTCGCCACCCGCTTCTTCGGCCGCGACTTCCTGGTGCTGTATTCGGACGTCGTCGACGGCCTGGCGCACAACCCCGACGCGCTGAATTTCTACATCGGCCATGAGCTCGGCCATATCCGGCGCAAGCACCTGCGCTGGTCGACCGTGCTGATGCCGGCGTCCATCCTGCCGCTGGTCGGCGCGGCCTATTCGCGCGCCCGCGAATACACCTGCGACCGTCATGGCCTGGCCGCCTGCGAGAGCCCTGTGAACGCCGAACACGGCCTGGCCGTGCTGGCCGCCGGCGGCAAGCGCGCGCGCACGATGAACCTCGACGCCTATGTCGGACAGTCCAGCCAGACCGAGGGTTTCTGGATGTCCTTCCACGAACTGGTGGGCGATTACCCGTGGCTGGTGAAGCGGATGGCGGCGGTACGCGAACTGGCCGCGGGACGGGAACCGAGCCAGCCTTCGCGCAGCGTGCTGGCCGGCCTGCTCGCCCTGTTCGTGCCGCGCCTGGGCGTGGCCGGCGGCGGCGGCGGTGCGATCGTGGCGGTGGCGATGGTCGGCATCCTGGCAGCGATCGCGATCCCGGCCTACCAGGGCTACACGCAAAAAGCGAAGACCATGGTCGCCTACCAGGTCGGCCGGGACGCCACGGCCAAGGTCAGCGCGTACTACGCAGCGAAACAGGCGGTGCCGTCCACGCTCGAGGAAGCCGGCGTGCGCCTGGCGAACGACAACGCCGTGAACGAGGTCCAGTTCGAGCCGGAGACCGCCCAGCTGCGCGTGGTGACCTCGATCGTCAGCACGCAGGGCGCGGGCACCCTGGTGTTCACGCCGTCGCTGGATGGGAACAAGCGCGTCGTGTGGCGCTGCAGCGGCGAGAACCTGATGCAGACCGCATTGCCGGCGGACTGCCGCTGAGCCTCAGGCCTGCTGGTCGCGCATCCACTCCTTGAGGCCATTCACCCAGTTCCTGGCCGGCAGGTTGTAGCGCCGCTTGATGTCGGCGGCGCGTTCATAGAGCAGCGCGAAGTCGATCTGCGGCGCCTCCTTGAAGGCGATGACCACGATGTTGGCGTCGTGGACCTCGGGCAGCCAGACCACGGCGTCGAAGGCCTGCTCCATCGCCTGTAGGTTCTTGTCGTAATTGATGAAGTCGCCGAACACGTTGGCGGTCATCACACCGTCCGGGCCCAGGCAGTCGGCGCAGGCCTGGTAGAACTCGGGCGTGTCGAGTACCGGGCCGCGCGCTTCCTCGTCGTACAGGTCGACCTGCAGCACGTCGACGCTGCCGTGGTTGGCGGGGTCCCTCACGAAGTCGAGCGCATCCATCTCGCGCACGTCGAGGCGCGCATCGTTCGGCGGCAGGCCGAAGTATTCGTGGCAGATCGCGATCACGTTCGGGTTCAGCTCCGCGGCGGCGACGCGCGCCTCCGGGAATTTCTGGTAGCAGAACTTGGTGAGCGCCGCGCTGCCCAGGCCCAGCTGCACGATGCGGCGCGGCTGCTGCACGAACAGCATCCACATCATCATCATCTGCACGTATTCGAGCTCGATCGCATCCGGCCGGTTCAGGCGCATCGCCCCCTGTACCCAGGAGGTGCCGAGGTGCAGCGAGCGGACGCCTTCGAATTCGGTGATGGTGGCGGGCGGGTGGCCGGGCTGGGAGAAGCGGGGGGCGGTCGGTGGATGCATGCGGCGATTTTACCGCAGGGGCCGATCAGCGAACTTCCGGCGGTGCCGTCGGCGCCACCGGGTCGAGCGACCAGACGTATTGCACGGGCTGCCATGATGCGACCGGCTTGCCGTCGACCACGGCGGCCTTGAACCGGCATTGGCTGAGGGCGTCCCTGGCCGCGTCGTCGAGGACGGCGTGGCCGCTCGACTTGGCCAGCCTTGCGTGCTTGACCAGGCCGTCGGCGCCGATCAGGAATGCGATGGTGGTCGTACCGGTCCACTCGTTGCGCAGCGCTTCAGCAGGATAGACCGGTCGCGCGCAGGTATTTTGCGGCCCGGGTGGCGAGGCCTGGGCCGCATGGCCCGGTGCGGGCGCACCGGTTTGCGCACGTGCATTCACGGAGAAGATGGCGAGTACGGCAGCAAACAGCATGGCATGGCGAGGCATTGTTGTCCTTATATTGTTGGAGTGGCAGGCCCCACCGGCAGGATCATGGTCACCGCCAGGCCGCCGCCTTCGCGGTTGGCCAGCAGGATGCGGCCGCCGTGAGCTTCGGCGATCTCGCGCGCCAGCGCCAGGCCCAGGCCGGTGCCGCTGCGCTTGGTGGAGTAGAAGGGTACCAGGGCGTTGGTCAGCACGGCGTCGTTCATGCCGCTGCCGCGATCGAGGACGTCGATGCGCACCACCTCCTGCACACGGCGGATCTGCAGCTCGACATGGTCGGGCCAGGAGCCCGATTCGTGGGCATTCTTGAGCAGGTTGAGCAGGGCCTGTTCCATCTGCGCGGTATCGACCTGGGCCGGTTCCGCCGGCAGCTCGCCGACCACGCGAAAAGCCACCTGGGCCCTAAGGCGCGCGACCAGCGCGTCCCAGGGCACGGCGGCGATGCGCGGCGTCGGCAGCTTGGCGAAGCGCGCGTAGCCGAGGATGAAGCTCTCCAGGTGGCGCGTGCGTTCGCCGATGGTCTCGAGAATCTGCGGCAGGCGCTCGGTCTGGCCGCGCCGCACCAGCTCCGCGCCCGAATGCGCGAGCGAGGCCAGCGGGGCCAGGGAATTGTTCAGTTCATGGCTGATGACGCGGATGACCTTCTTCCAGGTCTGCACTTCCTGGCGCCGCAGCTCGGTGGTCAAATGGCGCAGCAGCAGCAGTTCGTGGCGGCGCCCGTTCAGGCTGAAGTTGCTGCGCGCCAGGTGATACACCTCTTCGTCCTCGCCTTCGCCGGCGGTGAACAGGCCGTCGCCGCCGCGGCCCAGCGCTTCGATCAGGGCCGGCGCCGCCTGTTGCAGTACCTCGTCCAGCGCATGGCCTTCCAGCTTGCGGCCCTCGGACAGCAGCTGGCGCGCGGCCAGGTTGGCATAGGCGATGACGCGTGCGCCCTGTTCTCCACGATTGGCCAGGTCCGCCACCAGCAGCATCGCCACCGGCGTGTTCTGCACCATGGTGTCGAGCAGCAGCTCGCGCTGCACGAGGCCGAGGCGCTGTTCGCGCAGGACCTGGCCAAGGGCATTATGGGCGTCGATCAGGTCGGACAGCTCGTCGTTCTGACCCCAGTGCAGGCTGAAGGAGAAGTCGCCGTCGCGGTAGCTCGCCACCGTGCCCTCCAGCGCGCGGAACAGCGACAGGATCGGCTGGATCTGCGAGCGGATGGTGATCAGGGCGATCGGCACCACGCACAGCAGGCAGATCGCGAGCACGGCCAGCGGCCGGCCGGGCAGCAGATGGTCGAGGGCCAGCGCGATCAGGATCCCGACCGCCAGCAGCGTGCCGACCAGGGCCGACCAGCGCGTGGCGAGCGAGAGCCTGAAGCGCTTCCTGGAACTCATGCAGCGCGTTCGATACCCAGGCGCTCCATGCGGCGGTACAGCGCCTGGCGCGAGAGCCCGAGCTCGGCCGCGGCCTGGGCAATGACGCCATGCGCGCGCGCCAGCGCCTGCACGATGGCCTCGCGGTCCGGCTCCGCTTCCGCGCCGCCGCCGCCCGCAGGCGCGGGCGGCGCAGGTAACCCCAGCTCGGCCGGCTTGATGACGTCGCCGCTCGCCAGCAGGCTGGCGCGCGCCATCACGTTCTTCAGCTCGCGCACGTTGCCGGGCCAGGTATGGACCAGCAGCGCCGCTTCCGCGCTCGGGTGCAGGGTTTTACCGGGCGGCAGGAAGCCCTGCGCCAGCGGCAGGATGTCGCCGGGGCGTGCGCTAAGGGGCGGCAGCTTCAGCTCGATCACGTTCAGGCGGTAGAACAGGTCTTCGCGGAAGGTCCCGGCGCGGATCATGGCGCCCAGGTCCGCGTTGGTAGCGCTGATCACGCGCACCCTGACCTGGCGCTCGCGGTTCGAGCCGAGCCGCTCGAAGCGCCCGGTCTCGAGCACGCGCAGCAGTTTCATCTGTCCTGCCAGCGGCAGGTTGCCGATCTCGTCGAGGAACAGGGTGCCGCCGTCGGCCGCCTCGAACTTGCCCTCGCGCGCCTTGGAGGCGCCCGTATAAGCGCCGGCGTCGGCGCCGAACAGCTCGGCCTCGATCAGCTCGGAGGGCAGGGCGCCGCAGTTCAGCACCACGAAGGGGCCGTTGGCTACCTGCGAATTGGCCTGGATGATCTCGGCGATGCGTTCCTTGCCGGTGCCGTTCGGCCCCGTGATCAAGACCGGCACGTCGGCGCGCGCCACCTGGCAGGCCAGGGTCAGCACGCGCTCGGTGGCCGGGTCGGCCCAGGTCAGGCCGCGCAGGTCGTAGTTCTGTTCCAGCTCGCGGCGCGCGCGGCGCTCGCGCTGCAGGCGCTGGTTCAACGCGCGGTTGGCCTGGCCCAGCTCGACCAGGTTGGTGACCGTCGCCAGCAGGCGGTCGTCGTTCCAGGGCTTGGACAGGTAGTCCGCCGCGCCGGCCTTGACCAGGTCGACCGCGGCGTCCAGGTGGGTCCAGGCCGTCAGCAGGATCACCGGCAGGTCGGGATGGCGCTTGCGGATCTCGCGGAACAGCGCCACCCCTTCCTCGCCCGAGGTGGTGTCGGCCGTGAAGTTCATGTCCTGGATCACCAGGTCGACCGGCTGGCGCGCCAGCACGGCCAGGCCTTCCTCGGGCGAGGCCGCGTGCAGCGCCGCGATGTCGTGCAGCGAGAACAGCACGTCCAGGGCGACGCCGACGGCGGCGTTGTCGTCAATGATCAGTACAGTTGGCATGTGCGTAAGCATACCATCGGCGTCAGACGCTGCGGGTGGCCGTGGCCGGCGAAATGCTCGCCGCGCGCCAGGCCGGTCCGTAAGATGCCGCGATACCCAGCAGCCAGAACACCACCGCGCCGGCGATCAGGTAGCCGCCCGGCAGGCGCGTCATCTCCAGTTTGCTGACCAGCAGCTGGTTCAGGGCCAGGCCCAGGGCCACGCCGCCGAACACGCCGGCGCTGGTGATCATGAAGTTCTCGACGATGAAGTAGCGCAGGACGTCGATCTTGCGCGCGCCCAGCGCGCGGCGCACCCCGATCTGCTTGCGGCGCTGGGTCACCCACAGGCTGGCCATGCCGACGATGCCGCAGCAGGTCACCACCAGCAGCAGCAGGCTCACGGTCACCAGCATCCAGCTGACGGTGACGGTGCCGCGGTACTTGTTGCTGCGGTCCTCGTCGGTCGTGGTCAGGTCCAGGATCAGCGGCAGGGCGGAGGATTTGCGCAGCGCCGTTTCCGCTTCCTTCATCACGCGGTCGCGCTGGGCGGGTTCGGCGCGCACCGCATACAGGGTGCCGCGGCCGCCGCCGTAGGCGCGCTGCGGAATGAGCACCGAGTGCATGGCGCGCTCATTGAATTCGCCGTGCGCGCTGATCAGGTTCTCGACCACGCCGATGATGCGGGTGGGCTGGGCCTCCGGGCCGGTGCCGAAGTACATGGTCTTGCCGACCGCGCTGGCGCCCGGCCACAGCTTCTCCGCCAGCGGCTGGGTGATGATCACGCCCGGCGGGTACACGTTTTCGGTGGCTTCGTTGACGTCGACCAGTTCCGGCGCCAGGAAGTCGCGGCCGTCGACCAGCTTGAGGCCGAAGGTCTTGATCAGCGAGTCGCCCGACACGTAGACCGAGCCGACCGCGCTTTCCTTGCTCTGGCGCGGGTCCAGCGCCAGCGAGGTGTTGCTGCCGCTGGTCGACAGCGGCATCTGGCTGACCTGGGCCACCGCGGCCACGCCGGACACCGAGCGCAGTACCTCGGTCTGGCGCTTGATGTCGGCCAGCTGCTGTTCCGGCGTTTCGTTGCCGAGGGTGCGGACGTTGATGCGGAAGACCGCGTGCTCGTCGGCCATGCCCGAGGGGCGGCCCATGATGTCGCGGCGCTCGTTCACGATGTGCAGGGCGTTGGCCAGGATGGCCAGGCTGAGGGCGACCTGCAGCGCCACCAGGATCGGGCCGGTCTTGTTGCGCATCAGCGCGGAAAAGATGGGGCGGATTTCCATGAGAATTCTCCTTGCGACGATGCGCTTATTGCGATTTGAGCTGGATCGCCGGCGTGACCTGGCAGGCGCGCCAGGTCGGCAGCAGGCCGGCCAGGACGGCGGCGCAGACCGAGATCACGAAGGTCAGGCCCAGCATCTGCCAGTCCATCTGGGCCAGGTTGGCCATCGCCTTGCCGGACATGCCGATCAGCTTCAGCGCGCCGACCGCGAGCAGCAGGCCGAGCACGCCGCCGACCAGGCCGACCACCACGGTCTCGATCAGGAACTGGCGGAAGATCTCGGCGCGCGAAGCGCCCAGCGCGCGCCGCACGCCGATTTCGGAAGCGCGCACCGAGAACTTGGCCAGCAGCAGGCCGATGGTGTTCACCAGGCACAGCGCCAGGAAACCGAAGGCCAGCCAGGTCTGCAGCTTGGCGTCCTTGCCGACCACGCCCGTGTATTCCATCCAGCCGGGCACGTCGAACAGCCGGTTCGGTGCATTGCGCTTCAGGCGCCCCAGCTTGCGTTGCTGGCTGGCGTAGATGTCGAGCCAGGACTGGATCTCGCTGCGGTCGCCGGCGGACGCGGCTTCGATCCAGGCCGTGATCCAGGTGCAGTCCGAGGCCAGGCGCGCGGCAAAGCCCGGGCCGATATTCCCCGAGCAGCTCATGCCGCCGTTGTGCTGGGTCTCGTGGCGCACGGCGGTCGCCAGCGGGATGAAGAATTCTTCGCCGGTGGAATAGGGCGAACCGCCCTGCAGCAGGTAGACGCGCGGCAGCATCTTCCACTTTTCGGTGACGCCGACCACGGTGTACGGAAAGCCCATCAGGTTCAGGCGCCTGCCGACCGGGTTGACGTCGCCGAACAGCTTCTCGGCCATCTGACGGCTCAGCACCACCACGTCGGCGCCGCGCGCCTCGTCGGCCTCGGTCCAGGGCTGGCCGTAGGCGAAGGGCACTTCGAACATGGCGAAGAAGTCGCGCGTGGGCGCCAGGCCGCCCATGTTGAAGGGCGGGATCTCGCGGCGCGGCGGCTCGACCGCACCGGCAACGCCGTACAGCGCGGTGCGGCGCACGCCCAGGCCGCTCTTCAGGATGTTCATCGCATCCTGGTAAGTGATCTGGATGTCGTCCTGCTTCTCGCCCGGCGTGTAGTTATCCAGCGGATCGGGGTCGATCAGCGGCACGAACAGGCGCGCACTCTTTTGCGGGATCGGGTCGCTCGACATCATGTGCAGGATGGTCAGCGTGGAGACGCTGGCCGCGACGCCGACCGCCAGCGTGATCACCATCAGCGCGGTAAGAAGCGGGTTGCGGCGCAGGCTGCGCAGGCCGAGCTTGAAATAATAAGCGGACATGGCGCGCTCCTCAGGCGGTGGCCGCGGTGGAGGTGTCCACCAGCGTCGGCCCCTTGCGCACCAGGTCCGACACCTGGCCGTCGATGATGTGCACGTTGCGGGTGGTACGCACCGCCAGTTCCGGGTCGTGGGTCACCATCAGGATCGTGGTGCCGGCGGCGTTGATCTCTTCCAGCAGCTCCATCACGCCGCGCGCCATGGCGGTGTCGAGGTTGCCGGTCGGTTCGTCGGCCAGCAGCAGCTTGGGGGTGCCGGCCAGCGCGCGCGCGATCGCCACGCGCTGCTGCTGGCCGCCGGACAGCTCGGCCGGGTAGTGCTTCATGCGCGAGGCCAGGCCGACTTTCGCCAGCGCGTCCTCGATGCGCTTCTTGCGCTCGGTCGCATTGAAGCCGCGGTAGCGCAGTGGGACATCGACGTTGTCGTACAGGTTCAGGTCGGGAATCAGGTTGAAGCCCTGGAAGATGAAGCCGAGCTTCTCGTTGCGCAGGCGCGAGCGCTGGTTGTCGTCCAGGCCCTTGACGTTGACGCCGTCGAGGATGTATTCGCCCGAGCTGAATTCCTCCAGCAGGCCGGCGATGTTGAGGAAGCTGGTCTTGCCCGAGCCGGAAGGGCCGGTCACGGTGACGAATTCGCCTTCCTTGACTTCGATCTCGAAGCCGCGCAGGGCGTGCGTCTCGATCATGTGGGTGCGGTACACCTTGGAGAGGTTGGTCATGCGCAGCATGGTCTTTTCCTTTGTCGATTATTGATTGATCGAGACGCGGTTCGCGTTGTTGAATGCATCGGTGCCTGCCACCACCACTTTGTCGCCCTGCTTCAGTCCGGAGGTGATTTCGACCGCCGAGATGCTGGTCGCGCCCATCGTGATCGGGGTGCGCACGGCGATGCCGTCGCGGACCACGTAGGCATAGCGTCCGCCTTCGCTTTCGACGAAGGGGCCGCGCGCCACCATCAGCACGTTCGGCTTTTCCTCGATCAGCAGGCGCGCGGTCACGCGCTGGCTCTGGCGCAGGCCTTTCGGCTGCTCGCCATCGAAGCGCACGCGCGCCAGCACCATGTTCTTCACCACTTCCGGCGACAGCGCCGACAGCTTGCCGGTGGCGGTGCCCGACGGCAGTTGGACTTCGGCGCTCATGCCGAGGCCGAGATCGGCCACATAGGTTTCCGGTACCTCGACCTCGATCTCGAGCTTGGACAGGTCGACCAGCGTCATCAGCGGGGCGTTGGCGGCCACCACCATCCGGTTCTGCACGTTCAGGGTGCCGATGAAGCCGTCGACCGGGGCGCGCACGGTCAGCTCGTCGACGCGGCGCTGCGCTTCTTCCATCGACAGCTTCGCGCGTTCCAGCTCGTTCATCTTGGTCTTCAGCGCCAGCTGCACGTCGTCGCCTTCGAGCGCCGCTGCCTGGCCGGCATGACGGGCGCGGATCTCGGCCGACTGCAGCGCATCCTTGGCTTTCTGGTAGTCGATCTTGGCGATGACGCCGACCTGGGCCACGCTTTCGTAGCGCTCCAGCGTGCGCTGGGCGGACAGGCGCTCGATCTCGGCGGTGTCGGCTTCCTTTTGCGCCAGCAGCTTCTGCTTGCGCGCCAGGATCTGCTGGCGCGCGACTTCGGCCTTCAGGCCTTCGTAGGAGGAGGTCTCGCGCTTCAGGACGTCGGCCAGGTCGGGCGACTCCAGCACCGCCAGCACCTGCCCCTTCTTGACGGTGTCGCCGGCGGCGACCTTCAGGTTGACGGTGGACGAAGCCTTGGCGTACAGGGTCGGGCTGACCGCGGCCACCACGCGGCCGTTGACCGAGGTGTCGCGCACCAGGGTGCCGCGGGTGACTTCGGCCACGCGCAGGCGCGCGGCGCTGACCGAGGCTTCGCTGCTGCGCCAGGTGGAAAGCAGGCCGAAACAAACGGCGGCGACGCCGATCGCGCCGGCGATCCAGAGCGCCCGGCGCCTGATGGCAAAGCCGGCTGGCGGGGCGATGACGGCATCTTGTTGTGAGGTATCGCGAATCATGGTCGTGGACATTCAGGTTGGGACAATGCTGTAATTGCACGATCCATGCCAGTCATCCAAGTGCTTGATTTATATGGGAAGGCCTGTCCCGGACGAGCTGTCCGCCGTGTCCGGGCGAACTGTGCTACGGACACTCCGGACAGGGCTTGAAGTTTTGCCAACAGACACTATTTGATGTGGATGAGCCTGATTAACTTCCGATCGCTGGCCGCCTGGCTGATGCCGGCCGAGCACGAGCCCCCCGTGTATCCCTTCGCCCCGACCGACGTCGCCCAGCTGCACCGCCTCACCGCACCCGGCGACGGCACGGCGCTCGACGACCCGACCTGGCGCGACCTGCTGGTCGAGCGCTATGCGGACAGCCTGTCCGGGGACGTCAGCATCTTCGGACGCCAGGTGCTGCATCGGCGCCTGCGCGCCGGCGCGCCTGGCGATGAATGCGCGATGCGGCGCGAGCGTATCGAACAGTTATTAAAGGAGCCCGAGCGTCTGGACGGCCTGCACCGCAGCCTGCGGGCATTGCGCCGCGCCGACGCCGAGGTGGCCGGGGTGCTGTTCGATCCGGCCTGGCAGGCGCCGCCGCGCCCGGCCTGGCTGCGCTATGCGGCGCTGCTGCCGATCGGCCTGGCGGCCTCGCTGGTGGCGGTGCTGTGGACGTCCTGGGCCTGGCTCGGCTTCGCCGTCGCGATGTACTGGCTGATGACGCTGCAGATGCGTTATACCGAGCGCATCGGGCCCTGGCGCGGCGTCACGCATTCGCTGCGGATGCTGCTGCGCGCGGTGTCGCTGCTGGACGGCAGCGGGCAGCCGCTGGCCGGGGAGTTCACGGGCCTGGGCGCACGTGCGGGAGGGCTCAGCCGCAGCCTGTCGCGCGGCCTGGTCCCGGAAGCCGTGCCCGATGCGGCTGCCTATGGCGACTGGTTCATGCTGGCCAACGTCAGGCACTACTTCAAGACCCTGCACACCGTGGCTGCGCAGCGCGACTTTTTGCGCGAGTGCTACTGGCTGTGCGCCGACCTGGAAGCCGACCTCGCGCTGGCGCGCCATCTGCGTGGCGTATCTTGGTGGTGCTGGGCTACGCGCGGCGGCGAACGCGCGCTGGAACTGGAAGAGGGCGTGCACCCGCTGCTCGACGGCGCCAGCGGACTGTCGCTGGCGCTGGCGGACAAGGGCGCTTTCATCTCGGGCCAGAACGGCGTCGGGAAGAGCACCTTTTTACGCATGCTGGGCCTGAACCTGGTGACGGCGCGCGCCTTCGGCTTCTGCTATGCGCGCCGGGCCGTGCTGCCGGCGCTGCCGGTCGTGGCCAGCATGCAGAACGAGGACTCGCTGCTGGATGGGCACAGCCTGTATGTGGCCGAGCTGGCGCGTGCGCGCGAGCTGCTGGCCGCCGCCGGCGCCGGGCCGGCGGTCTGCCTGGTCGACGAGATCTTCCGCGGCACCAACCACGAGGAATCGGTGGCGGCGGCCAGCGCGGTGCTGGACGAACTGGCGGCGCGTTCGCTGGTGGTGGTCTCTTCGCACAACCTGGTGCTGGGGCCACTGCTGGCGCACCGGCTGGCGCCCTGGCGCATCGTGCGCGTGGAGGATGGCGGCTTGCGGCTGGAGCCGGGCGTGCTGGGGCAGACCAATGGCGTGGCCCTGCTGGCGCAGCGCGGCTTCGGTGCGGAAATCCAGCGGAAGGCGGAGCGGGTGGCGGCCTGGCTGGCGCGCCAGCGGCACGGGGAGGTGGATCCCGTGCTGGTAGAGAGTGAACTTGGCGGGAACAGCGCATAGGCGCTGTTCCCGCCTGCGCGGGGGCGACAGTAATCACTTTTGCGGCTTCTGCTTTTGGATGTAAGTGCCCAGCAGCGTGCCCTTGGCCAGCACATGGCCCTTCATCGCATCGAGCAACTGGTCGCGCTCGGCGCCCCAGGGCACATCCAGCATCGTATCCAGCGCGTACACCTGGAAGTGGTAGTGGTGCGCCGGATCGCCCACCGGCGGACGCGGGCCGGTCCAGCCCATCGTGCCGCGCGTGGTGCGGCCCTGCAGCACGCCTTCCGGTTCGGTCAGGCGCGGCTGCTCCTGCAGGCCCTCGGGCAGGCTGGTGGTGGCGGCCGGGATGTTCCAGGCTAGCCAGTGGACAAAGGGCGTGACCGGTTTCGCGTCGGGGTCTTCCATGATCACGACATAGGACTTCGCGTTCGGCACAGCAGTCCACGACAGCGCCGGCGAGACGCCGTCGGCATACTCCGAGTATCTGGCCGGGATCGCGCCGCCCTTGGCGAAGCTGGACGAGCTGACCGTCAGCTTGCCCTGGGTCTGGGTCTGCGGCCGGGTGATCGCGATGGGCACGCCGCTGCCCTTGTTCGCCTGCTGCTGCATCGGACCGGCCGGCGCCTTCAGTTCGGACGCGGCGGCGCCGCGCGAACCGCCCGTATAGGCGATGCGGTAGATGACGCCGTTGCCGTCGTCGGCCATCAGCAGCGAGCCGTCCTTCGCCATCGCCAGCCCGACCGGCCGCGCGATATGGGTGCGCCCGCCATCGGTCAGGAAGCCGCCGACGAAGGGCTCGATGGCGCGCGCCTGGCCGTTCTGGAAGCGCACGCGCACGATCTCGTAGCCGGAGGCGGTCTTGCGGTTCCACGAGCCGCGCATGGTGACGAAGGCATCGCCCTGGTATTCGGCCGGGAAGGCGGTGCCGCGGTAGAACACCATCTGCATCGGCGCGGCGTGGGCGGCGTAGCCCAGCACCATCGGCGTGCTGTGCGCCTTCCAGTCCTGCTTGCTGATCTGGCCGACCGGAGTGCTCTGCGGGTAGATGCTGCCGCCGGCGTAGACGTGCGGCCAGCCGTACATCCTGCCCTGCTCGATCCTGTTCAGCTCTTCCGGCTGGTCCTCGTCGCCGAGGAAGTCGATGCCGTGGTCGAAGCCCCACAACTCGCCGGTCTGCGGCTGCCAGTCGAAGCCGATGGTGTTGCGCAGGCCGCTGGCGACGATGGTCCGGCTCTTCATGTCGGGCGAGAAGCGCAGGATGGTGGCGTTCTCCTGGTTGTTCTCGTTGCAGACGTTGCAGGTGCTGCCCACGCTCATGTACAGCATGCCGTCCGGACCGAAGGCGATGGTGCGGTTGGCGTGCTGGCCGGCGTCGGGCAGGTCGCCGGCCAGCATGTTCAGCTCGCCCAGGCGGCCGTCGGGCTTGATGTCGGCGACGAACAGCTCCTTGACCGTCACCAGGTACAGCTTGTTGTCCCTGATCGCCAGGCCGTGGGCGCCGGCGCGGCTGGCGACGATCTCCGGCGGACCGTCGGCGCGGCCGTCGCCGTTGGCGTCGCGCAGCAGCAGCACGTCGCCCTGGTCGCGCCGGCTCAGGTAGACGTTGCCGCTGGGCGCCACCGCGATGATGCGAGCGTTCTTGAGACCGGTGGCGAAGGGCGTCACCGAAAAGCCGGCCGGCGCCTTGAGGCCGGCCATGCGCTGCGCCGTGGCCTCGACCTTGTCCGGCTTGAAGATGTGGATCTGGGCGCCGGTGTCGGTACCGTCGCCTTGCTGGGCCCATGCGCCGCTGGCGGCCAGGCACAGGAATGCCATGCTGATGCTGCGTTTCATCGCGTGCTCGCTTTCGGAAAGGGTCGGACTGCTCAGGTAGCCGATCCATTGTTCCTGAACAGATCAGTGCGATCTGTTGGCGAACTCACTAATTTGACGAATTTATTTGTGACTCGGAATCACAAATGAGCTGAGCAAAATCAAACCGGGGTCAGACACCGATTTTTGGCAATTGCCCATCTGATATAGCGCCCAGAGGGCGATTGCTCTTGCCGGCTTGCCTGAGCTGGTCCAGGGCTTCACTCGACAAGGTATCGCTGAACAGGTGCCGGTATGCGGTTTGGCGCGTCGCCGCATCCTTGCCCAGGCGGGTGTAGAGGCTATGCGGCGTCAACAGACTGTCCTGTTGGCCGAAGGCATTGGCCAGATGGCTCGACCAGGGATAGTCGGCCGGGGCATCCACCATGCAGGCGCGTACCGGGTTCAGCTCGATATACCGATGGCAAATCATCAGATAGCGTTCGTCCTGCACGAGACTGGCACGGAACCGGCCCTCCCAGAGCGTTCCTGTACGGGCATGACGCCGGTTGAAGTACAGGACGTAGCGTACCCCGAGTTTTTGCATCATCGTGCTGACACCGTACTTATCGTCGGGGGAGAGCAGCAAGTGCACGTGATTGCTCATCAGAACATAGGCGTGCACCGCGCAACCGCAATCGAACGCGCACTCGCGCAGCATGTCGAGGTAGACCAGGTAGTCGTTGCGGGCAGCGAAGCAGGGAACGCGGTTATTGCCCCGCTGGATGATATGCAGAGGTACCGAAGGAAGGATGACGCGGTGCGGACGTGGCATGGCGATGCGAGCGAGGATGAAAACATCAACCGTACCCAGCGGCTGCTGCCATCTACCAACCGGTATCAATCATGCTGAAGAAATTGCCAAAAACCGGGGTCAGACACCGATTTTAGGAAATTGCCAAAATTCGGTGTCTGACCCCGGTTTGAGGCAGCGCATCAGCTACGCGGAAGCGGCTTGCCTTTGTCGATGACTTCGTGGCACTCGCCCTTGATGGTGGCGTTGTCGTAGTCGGTCCAGCCGTAGCTGTCGACGTAGCGCTTGTGCTGCTTGAAGCCGGGGTTCACGAAGCTCCATTCGAGGCGTTCGCCCGGATAGCGCACGTCGGCCAGGTCGAGCAGGGTGTGGAACATGTTTTCGGTGGCCAGCCGGGCTTTCCGGTGGCGCAGCAGCTGCCCGACCTTGTCCGGATGGCGCTGCTGGTAGGCGTCCGAATACCAGGCGAAGGCCGGGATGTGGAATTCGTATTGCGTGTTGTGGCCGTGGAAGGCGAGGCGGCAGCTGTTGTCGTACAGGGTCTGGCCGTGGTCGGCCACGTACAGCATCGAGGCCGGCTGCCGGGTCTCTTTCAGGGCGCCGATGACCTGCGCCAGGAACCAGTCGGTGTACAGGATCGAGCCGTCGTAGCTGTTGTTCATCTGCTCCTTGATGCGGATGTCGGTGTAGACCGGTTTGTCGATGCCGAACAGCGAGGGCTGCCATTTGTCGAACTGCTTCGGATAGCGGTGGCTGTAGTTCCAGTGGCTGCCCAGCGTGTGCAGCACCACCAGCTTTTTTGGCGCCGGATCATTTAAAGCATGCTTCAGCGGCCCGAACAGCACTTCGTCGTAGTTCGAGTTGTCGGTAAAACCGCCCAGGTTCAGGAAGTCGATCACGTCGGCTTCCTTGGCAAACACGGATACCGGCGTGTCGAACTTGCCGAAGGAGATCTGGTTCGACAGCCAGAAGGTCTTGAAGCCGGCCTCCTTGAAGGCGGTCAGGAAGGATTTTTCCGAGAAGCCGTCCTTCAGGCTGTCGGTGGCAGGCTTGCGCGAGACGATCACCGGCACCGACAGGCGGGTTGCCGACACCGAGGTGATCACGTCCGGCAGCGGCACCACGTTCGCTTCCTGGCTCAGTAGCGGATTGGTCTGGCGCGCATAGCCGTTCAGGCTCCAGCGGTCGTAGCGCGAGGATTCGCCGATCACCATCACGACCACCTGCGGCTCCCCGGCCGCCTGCAAGGCATGCGCGCCGAAGCGGAAGTGCGCGCTGCGCCGGTTCAGGTCGGCCAGGTAGACCCGCTCTTTATAGAAGTCGACGCCGCGCGCCATCAGGCCGAAAGGCCAGGAGTGCGCGAAAGCGTCCAGGTCGAGCGGCAGCCGCGCCCAGTGCGCGAGCGGCGGCAGCGGGTGCGCCTGCGGCACGCTGCCGGGGCGCGGCGGGGCGGTAAGCTCGGCGACGCTGCTCCTGACGGGCGCCGCGGCCGCCGCCACAGTGCGCAGCGGTGGCGGCGCGATGCCGAAGAAATGGCCATAGACGAAGACAGCGACGCCAAAACCCAGCACCCCGATCACGACCCGGCGCGACACGTCGTCCCAGTCGAGCTCGCGGGTGCGGCAGGCGGCGACCCAGCTGGTGATGAACCAGGCCAGCACGCCGACAAAGACCGCGACCAGCAGCCAGGCCTTGCTGCCCAGGAATTCCATCGCCTCGGCCGGACTGGTCTCGACGAGGATGCCGAGGTGGTGGGTCGAGATGCCCTGGCCGTAGAACGCATATAAATAGAGTTCCATCGGCAGCGCCAGGAAGGCCGGCAGCAGCAGCCAGTGGAAGTACGCGGGGCGCTTGAAGAAGGCCCAGGCGCCGATCCAGCAGACCAGTTCGATGCCGGCCATCTGGCCCGGGTGCGCGACCGGCTGGCCGAACAGCCAGGGCACGAAGGGCATGCACGACAGCACGCAGTAACTCAGCAGCACATACAGGTTGCGTGGACGCAGCAGGAATCGCATCGAAGCCGGGACAGGAGGAAAAACCAGTCATTATCCCGTCTTTGCCCTCTGGAAACCAGAGTACAATGCCTGTGTCGCATGTGCGACATTCTCCTGGTGTTTTCGCCATCTTCACTCACTGCCGGGCCGCCTGGCTTCCCAAGCCGGTTGACCTTGATCTTGTTCGGGTCTATACTCGCGAGTTCTCGAATTAATCTGCACATCGTATACGCATTGAAGCCGCTCCCCCTGGTGAGTGGCTTTCGTCGCCTGTACAGCGAGCAATCCGGGACTAGGTTTCAGTCCCCGGGCAGCATGAAGGTCCGGGTCATCAACGTAGTAGCAAATTTTGTTGGATTAAGAACGATGCCAACCATCAATCAACTGATTCGCAAGCCGCGTGAAGCCGCGGTTGTGAAGAGCAAGTCCCCGGCACTGGAAAACTGCCCGCAGAAGCGCGGCGTTTGCACCCGTGTCTACACCACGACCCCGAAGAAGCCGAACTCGGCACTGCGTAAGGTCGCCAAGGTGCGTCTGACCAACGGTTTCGAAGTCATTTCGTACATCGGCGGTGAAGGCCACAACCTGCAAGAGCACAGCGTCGTCCTGATCCGCGGCGGCCGTGTGAAAGACTTGCCGGGTGTGCGTTACCACATGGTTCGCGGCGCACTGGATACCCAGGGCGTGAAAGACCGTAAGCAGGCTCGCTCGAAGTACGGTGCGAAGCGTGCCAAGGCCGGCGCCAAGAAGTAATTCTGCGGTCTCGTCATATCGAGGTCACATTTAAAAGTTAAGTTGAGCCGGCCGGAAGGCCGAGTAAGTGAAGGGTCATGAGGGCCTTTCGCGAGTGCGGAAACAGCACTCAACTGAAGACAGGAAGGAATTGAAATGCCACGTCGTCGTGAAGTACCCAAGCGCGAGATTCTGCCGGATCCGAAATTCGGCAATACCGATGTCGCCAAGTTCGTCAACGTTCTGATGC
>Ga0265798_10002584_pt1 | contig 26555 bp, 17 predicted proteins | sample P3T30metagenome_FD_192430 | JGI IMG/M metagenome (GOLD analysis project Ga0265798, IMG submission 192430) | Plant litter microbial communities from East Loma Ridge, Irvine, California - P3 T30 | ecosystem: Environmental > Terrestrial > Plant litter > Unclassified | place: USA: California...
GCCGCGTTCAGCGCCAGGATATTGGTCTGGAAGGCGATGCCGTCGATGACACCGACGATATCGGCGATATGGCGCGACGCCGCGTCGATCTCGTTCATCGTGCCGACCACGCTGTCGATGGTGGCGCCGCCGCGCGCCGCCACTTCGGAAGCGGAACCGGCCAGGCCCTTCGCCTCGCGGGCATTGTGCGCGTTCTGCCGCACCGTCGACGTCAATTCCTCGACGGAAGCGGCGGTCTGCTGCAGCGAACCGGCCGTGCGTTCCGTGCGGCTCGACAGGTCATGGTTGCCCGCGCTCACTTCCGAGGACGCCGTCGAAATCGTGTCGCTGCCGGCGCGCACCTGGCGCACGATGCCTGCCAGGTTGTCCTGCATGTGCCGCAGCGAACGCATCAGGTCGCCGGTTTCATCGGCGGCGGTCACGGCAACGTCGCGCGTCAGGTCGCCGCTCGCGACGGAGTCGGCAAACGCCACGGCGACCTGCATGGGACGCACGATGCTGCGGCTGACCGCGATCGCCAGCGCCACGCTGACGCACAGCGCGATGACGGATAACGTGGAGATGGCCGTGACGGACGTCGAGACGACGGCCTCGGCCTGCTGCGTGGCGGCATCCATGCGGGCTTCGATGGCCGCGAGCACGACATCGATATCGGCCACGATGCGGCGCCGCAGCGGGCTGCATTCGTCGACAAGGAACTTGCCATAGGCTGCCATCTCGTGCGCCTGGCGGAACCGCGCCGGACGGGCCAGCTCCGTCGCCATCGCCAGCATGCCGCTGCGCACCTGCTCGAACCCGGCCGTGTCCTTCAGATAGGGCTCGCCCCGGGTGAGCGCATCCAGGTAGATCTTCTTCTGCGTCTCCAGCAACGCCAGCTCGCGCTGTGCGGCGGCGTCGTCGGTATAAATGTACGCGTTGCGCGCCGCGATGCCGGTCTGGTCGAGCGCTTCGCGGGCCACGTAAAGCGGTCCCAGCATGTTCTTGCGGATATGGTTTTCCTCGGCGATGGTCCGCGAAATCGCGTCGATGCGCACGTAAGCCAGGGCTGCCAGTGCCAGCAGCAGCGCCACCAGCACGCCAAAACTCAGCGCCAGGCGCCGGCCGATTTTCAGTTTCATCAATATCATTTGCGCATCCGTCAGGTTCGGGGCGCCTCGTCTAGAGGATTGCCTCAAATAAATATAACGTGTCAGGCGCGTTGCGCGAATTGTTAAATCGCCGGTGTTGCGCATAACCATCACTTCTGCGGCAAATACGGAGGCGCGGTTGCCGGGAAGGCACGCAATAAAGGCAAGTTGCCATGAAACAGGCAGCGGACGGACGAATGACGAACGGATGACCCGCAGGTGGTCAGGCCACTTCTTTACTAAATGTCATCAATCTGTCATATTACCGGTATCTCCATAGGAAATTCATCGCGCTGACGGCGCTGCCGGCACGGCGGCGGCGGCGGCGCGGGAGTCGCGAAGTATGAGAAAACCCAGGATGACACTCGATGTAAGCGTCGCGGATGCCCCCGTCGACGAAGGCTGCCGGCGCATCATGCAAAAGCTCGTTGAGCAGGGCTGCATTGCGGCCGGCCGGCACTATTGCCTGGAACCGTTCCAGGTTGCCGAAACCGAACTGCGCTACCTGCTGCGGCACGGCGAAGTCTACAGCCGCGGCACGTCGCTGGTGCTGCCCGTACTCGAATCCTTTGAAGTGCAGCGCGAAGGGGCCGAGGTGGGCAAGCTGTCGTTTGTGCTGGGCGTGAATTTGCACTGAGGCTGCACTGAGCCTGCAGCGGGCTGCTCCCGGCGCCGTCAGAACAGGCTGGAGAACAGCCAGTACAGCGATCCGGACAGCAGCACGGCAACCGGCAGCGTCAGCAGCCAGGCCAGCGCCAGGTTGCGCACGGTGCCCAGCTGCAGGCCGGAGCGGTTGGCGGCCATCGTGCCGGCCACGCCCGACGACAACACCTGCGTCGTCGAGACGGGCAAGCCATACAGGTCGGCCGCGCCGATCGTCAGCATGGCCACCACTTCCGCCGACGCGCCCTGCGCATACGTCAGGTGCGACTTGCCGATCTTCTCGCCGACGGTGACGACGATGCGCTTCCAGCCCACCATCGTCCCCAGGCCCAGCGCGATCGCCACGGCCACTTTCACCCACAACGGAATGAACTTGGTCGCATCGTCCAGCTGCGCACGGAATGCCTTCAGGTTGTCGCGCGTGTCCGCATCGAACCGCACGCCCGGCTCCTTCGCCAGATGCCGCATGGTTTCGGACGCGAGGTACATGTCGTTGCGCACGTTGGCCACCGCCTCGGCCGGCACCCGTGCCAGCGAGCCGTGTTCGCGCACCGCCTGGCCGATGGCGCCCGTCAGCGCGGCAAGCGCCGGCACGGTGTCCGGCGTCAGCGCGCGCGTGCGCACATAGGTTTCCAGCGTCCGGCGCGGCACCGGCACGGCTGCCGCGCTGCCATAGCGGGCCAGCGACTGCTGCGTCACCTGGCTGACCGCCACGAACTGCGTCACCTGCTCGACCGGCATGGCGCGATTCAGCGCATACGCCATCGGCACCGTCCCCACGAGGATCAGCATGATGAGGCCCATCCCCTTCTGGCCGTCGTTCGAGCCATGCGCGAACGACACCCCGGTGCACGTGAGGATCAGCACGACGCGGATGTACCACGGCGGCGGCGCGCTGCCCCGTGGCGCCTCGTACAGCTCGCGGTTGCGCACCAGCGCGCGCAATGCCAGCAGCAGCAAGGCGGCGCAGGCGAAACCGACCAGTGGCGACAGCAGCAGCGAGTACCCGACCTTGGCCGCCTGGCTCCAGTCGACACCGCTGGTGCCGTCGCGCCCGTGCATCAGCGCATTGGCGACGCCGACGCCGAGGATCGAGCCGATCATCGTGTGCGACGACGATGCGGGCAGGCCAAGCCACCACGTGCCCAGGTTCCAGACGATCGCCGCGATCAGCAGCGCGAACACCATCGCGAAGCCCGATGCGGTGCCGACCTGCAGGATCAGCTCCACGGGCAGCAGCGAGATGATGCCGAAGGCCACGGCGCCGCTCGAGAGCAGCACGCCAAGGAAGTTAAAGCAGCCGGACCAGACCACGGCGACGTTGGCCGGCATCGAATTGGTGTAGATGACCGTCGCAACGGCGTTGGCGGTGTCGTGGAAGCCGTTGACGAACTCGAAACCCAGCGCGATCAGCAGCGCCACGCCGAGCAGCAGGTACGGCAGCCAGCTGGTGGTCACGGGGCCGGCGCTGGTCACGTCGGCGCGCAGGCTCCACACGCTGTACAGGATCCCCGCCAGCAGCAGCAAGACAAACAGGCCGACAGTGCGCGGCGACATGCCGCCGGCGAAGGCGCGCGCGGGCGTCGAGATCGTTGCGGTCGTGTTCATGGCGGGACTCGCGGAAGTGGCGGTATGCCCGACTTTAGTGGGCGTTTGTGACGCCACCGTGACATGCAAACGGACAGTCGCGTGGCGGCAAAATCTCTGGCACACTAAATCAAGACCCCGCGCGCAGCAGCCGGCGCGGCCCTTCCGATCGAGCGATTTTGCAGGATGGACCCAAGCATGATGAACCTGAACGACCCGAGTATTTCGCAACGCGTGCACCAGGACATCGTCGACAGTTTCGACGAGGAGCTGGAACTGGAACTGGACGACCGCGATCTCGATCCCGACACCCTGCTGCCGCAACACGGCCGTTCCGGCGAGGAGCGCGCGGCGCGCCAGCGCTACTTCCGTGAGCTGTTCCGCATGCAGGGCGAGCTGGTGAAGCTGCAGGACTGGGTCGTGCACACCGGCCACAAGGTCGTCATCCTGTTCGAAGGCCGCGACGCGGCCGGCAAGGGTGGTGTCATCAAGCGCATCGAACAGCGCCTGAACCCGCGCGTGTGCCGCGTCGTCGCCCTGCCCGCCCCGAGCAGCCGCGAACGCACGCAATGGTACTTCCAGCGCTACGTCTGCCATCTGCCGGCGGCGGGCGAGATCGTGCTGTTCGACCGCAGCTGGTACAACCGCGCCGGCGTCGAAAAGGTGATGGGCTTCTGTACCGATGCCGAGTACGAGGAATTCTTCCAGACCGTGCCGGAATTCGAACGGATGCTGGCGCGCTCGGGCATCCAGCTGATCAAGTACTGGTTTTCGATCACGGACGAAGAGCAGAACGCCCGCTTCCTGAGCCGCCTGCACGATCCGCTGAAGCAGTGGAAACTGAGTCCGATGGACCTGGAATCGCGCCGCCGCTGGGAGGAGTACACGAAGGCGAAGGAGGTCATGCTGGAACGCACGCACATCGAGGAGGCGAAATGGTGGGTGGTGCAAGGCACCGACAAGAAGAAGGCACGCCTGAACTGCATCCACCACCTGCTGCAGCAGATCCCGTACACGGAAGTGGAGCGCCCCGCCATCGAGCTGCCGCAGCGCGAATATCACGAGGACTACACGCGCCAGCCGGTGCCGCCGGAGATCGTCGTGCCCGAGCTGTACTGATGCGCTGACGGCGCCGGTGGCGCGGGTAGAATGGCGTCTTTTCCCACACGCCGCCACGCATGAAACACCGCCTCTTCCTGTTCGACCTCGACGACACGCTGCTCGACTTCAAGGCTTCGGAACGCCTGTCGTTCGAGCGCACGCTGCACGCACTGGGCATGCCGGAGACGCCGGACGGCCTGTTCGCCGACTACCAGGCCATCAACATGGCGCTGTGGCGCGACTTCGAAGGCGGTACCGTGGCGAAGGAATTCCTCAAGGTCGAACGCTTCCGCCGCGCCTTTGCCGCGCACGGCCTCGACCTGGATGTGCAAGCCGCCAGCGACGTCTATCTCGAGTCGCTGGCGGACACCGTCGTGCTGGTGGACGGTGCGGCGCAGTTGTGCGAAACGCTGGCGGGAATCGGCGAGGTCGGCATCATCACCAACGGCGTCGAGGCTATCCAGCACCGCCGCATCGCCAGTTCGCCGTTGCATGCGCACGTGTCGTTCATCGCCACGTCCGAAGCGTGTGGCCACGCCAAGCCGGACACCCGGTTCTTCGACTACACCGTCCGGATGGCACGTGCGTTCGCGCCGGGCGAGACGGTGATCGTCGGCGACCGTCTGGATGCCGACATCCTCGGCGCGAACCGCTTCGGCATCGAGAGCTGCTGGTTCAATCCGCACGGGCTGCCGAATGCCACGCAGGCAGTGCCGACGTGGGAGGTAGCGCGGCTGCGGGACGTCATGCCCGCCCTGCGCCGGTCGGCCCAGAGCTGACGCCAGCGTTCAAAGCGTCCATCCCCCTTTGCCCGTGCTGTGCGCCACTTCGTGCGCGGCCAGCTGACCTTGTATTTCGCCCACCTCTGCCCTGTGCGTTCACCGTACCATGAACGAACTTCGCCTGAAGGCCGACATGCACGACGAGAACAGCCCGGGAAAGCCGCCGGGCACTGCGCTATCTGACCGTCTTCTTCGTTGGGGGCGTCGTCGCGGTGATGGACGAGTTGGAGAGGAAGGCCGCGCAGGACGCACGGGCGCTGGAAATGGTGGAGCGGCAGCTGCGCCCGCAGCCGGATCGTTCGCCCCTGCCCTGGCCGCAACGGCACAGCGGAACCAACCGCGCGGAATAGCGCGAGAAAAAACCGCTTGTAATTAGATAAACGAGCGCTCATACTTATATTCAAGCCGGACGGAAAACCGCAGCAATGCTGCATTCGGCGCAATACGGCCATGCGCGACCGCCCCGCAGCGCGCCTGGATCGACCAACCGACGGGAATGCACTGAAAGGAAACATCATGGAACGCTCGACAATGACGGAACCTGCACGAAACTGGATCAACGGCGCCTGGAGCGACGGCGGCACGCTGCGCGAAGCCGTCAGCCCATCCAACGGCCGCAAGCTGGGCAACTACCTGGATATCGGCCCGGATGAGGCAAGGCAGGCGATCGCGGCCGCCCGCACGGCATTCGATACGACCACGTGCTCCACCGACCGCTCGCTGCGCTCACGCGTCCTGCACGAACTGGCCGACGCCGTGGCGCAACGGTCGGACGCCCTGGCGCTGATGCTGGCGCGCGAAGGCGGCAAGCTGCTGGCGCAGACGCAATGGGAGCTGCAGGCAAGCGTGGACTGGCTGCGTCATGCCGCCGCCACTGCCCTGCTGCAGACGGGCGGCCGCGCCATGCAAGCCGCACCCGGCCTGCATTTCGTCTCTGACGCGGAGCCGATCGGAGTCGTTGGCGTGATCTCGCCATGGAATTCGCCGGTCATCCTGTCGATCCGGGCCGTCGGCCCGGCGCTGGCTGCCGGTTGCGCGGTGGTGCTGAAGCTGCCGCACCAGACGGCCCTGGCCAACGCACTGCTGGCCGAGGCGATTGCGGCCACCCCGTCGCTGCCGCCCGGCGTCCTGAACACGATCACCGAAAGCGGCAGCGACGGCGCCGCGATGCTGGTCGAGTCGGGCGACGTCAACATGATCAGCTACACGGGCAGCACCCGGGTCGGCCGCATGATTGCCGCCAACGGCGCAAGCACGCTGAAGCGCCTGAACCTGGAGCTGTGCGGCAAAGCGCCGCTGGTGGTCTTCGACGACGCGGACCTGGCCGCCGTCGTGCCGCAGATCGTCATGTCCCTCGTCGTGATGAACGGCCAGTTCTGCTGCACCGGCGCACGTGTGCTGGTCCAGCGCGGCATGGCCGACGCCCTGCGCCAGGCCCTGGTCGACGCTTACGCCAACGTGCGGCTGGGCGAGAGCGACGACCCTGATGCGCAACTGGGCCCGCTGATCGACAAGGCCAGCGTGCAGCGCGTCGACGCGATCGTGGCCGAGGCGACCGGCTACGGCACGGTCCTGGTTCGGGGCGGCCCGGTAACGGAAGGTCCGCTGGCGGCCGGCGCATTCTACCGGCCAAGCCTGGTGGAAGTCGCGTCGCCCGATGCGTGGATCGTCCAGAACGAGGTGTTCGGCCCGGTCCAGACGTTCGAAGTGTTCGACGACGAGGCCGACGCCATCGCGCTCGCCAACGCGACGCCATATGGCCTTGCCGCGTCCGTCTTCTCCGGCGATACGGCGCGCTGCCGGCGCGTGGGCAAGGCGATCCAGGCGGGACATATCTGGATGAACTGCTGGGGCGTCATGTCCGAGCATTTCGAACAGAGCGGCTTCAAGCAGAGCGGCATCGGCGTCCTGTGCGGCCCGCGCGCGATCGAGCAGTTCCAGGAAATCAAGGTGTACGCGTCGGTCGAGGCGCCGCCCGTCGCCGCCTGAGTTCCACGGCTGCGCATGTCACCGGGGCCGCGCAGCCGGATTGCCGCCGCGGTTTTGCCCGGAGTGGACGTTCCTTTATATAATTTGCGCATGAAAAACACAACGACCAGGACCGCGCGCGGCCGCCCCGTGAACGAACAGGCGCGCGGCGAACGCACCGCGCAGATCCTCGATGGCGCCCGTGCCTGTTTCCTGCAGCGGGGCTTTCACGCCGCGTCCATTGCCGAAATCAGCGCGGCCGCAGGGGTCAGCACGGCCAATATCTACCAGTACTTTCCCAGCAAGGAAGCGCTGATCGTGGCGCTGATCGAAGTGGACCTGGAACGCCATCACCAGATGATTACACGCTTCTGGAACACCGATTTCAGCCCGGTGGCGATCCGCGACGTGCTGGCCGACATCTTCCTGACGCCGCAAGGGCACGCGGTGGCGGTGCTGCGCGCGGAGATCGCCAGCGAAGGGGCACGCAACCCCCACGTCGCCGATCTCCTGCGCAATGCGGAAACGGGGCTGCTGGCCAACGTCGACCGCGGCATCCGCGCGGCCCAGCAGTCTGACCGCATTCCCGCCGACCTCGACCCCGAGGCCGTGGCCGCGCGGCTGTCGCTGGTCTTCGAGGGACTGATGCGGCTGTACGTCTTCTCGCCAACCGACGGCGACAAGCTCATCGCGCGCTACTACGGTCAGCTCGCGGACGCGCTCCGCCTGGCGTGAATCGGCCGAAGTAAACGCCCAGGCCGACGCCCGGCCTGGCATACAACGAATTGACCAACGGAGGAAACCGATGCAGGAAATCAGCTGGGATGAATTCACGAAGGTGGAACTGCGGGTCGGTGTGATCACCGCCGCCGAGCCGTTCCCCGAAGCGCGCAAGCCCGCCTATAAATTACAGGTGGATTTCGGCGCGCAGATCGGCAGCAGGAAATCCAGCGCGCAGATCACCCACCTTTACACGCCTGCGGAGCTGGTCGGCAAACAGGTGGTCGCCGTCGTGAATTTTCCCAGGAAGCAGATCGGCCCCATCATGTCCGAATGCCTGGTAACGGGGTTCCATAACGAGCAGGGCGAGGTGGCACTGTGCGTGCCCGACAGGCCCGTGCCGCCAGGTACGAAGCTGCTTTGAACGATCCGAGGATGGAAAGACCGATGACAACCGCAATCAGATTCGAATTTCGCCCGCGCTGGAAAGAAGAACTGGCGTGCGAATGCGCGCTGGGGTGCGCCGTGGTGGACATGACGATGGGCGTGGACACCGTCAACGCCCCCAGCCGGGAGGCATGGGAGCGACGTGCTCCGGCATGGGCCGCGCCGCTGTGGCAGTCTTTTCACGACCAGCTGGAAGCGTGGTGCGCGGCGCACGACATTCCCCTGTTTCCAGGGTCGGACCTGATTTATTTCGAGCCGGCCAGGGAACCCGCCGGCCGATAGCACCGACCGGCAGTACTGCCCTGGTCAGTCACGCACGACAGTGCGTGCCCGCCTCACAGCCGGAACGACCCCACCAGCGAGTGCAGCGTGTGCGCCTGCTGCTGCATCGACTCGGCGCTGGCGGCCACTTGTTCGACCAGCGCGGCGTTCTGCTGCGTGCCGCCGTCGAGCTGCGTGACCGTCTGGTTGACCTGCTCGATGCCCAGGCTCTGCTCCTGGCTGGCCGTCAGGATTTCGTTGATGATCGTGGCCACGTTGGCCGTCGTCGCGATGATCTCGCTCATCGTGGCACCTGCCTGCTCCACCAGCTCGGCGCCCGCGTTGACCTGCGTGTTCGAATCCTCGATCAGCGCCTTGATTTCCTTGGCCGCACCGGCCGCGCGCTGCGCCAGGTTGCGCACTTCGCCTGCAACCACCGCGAAGCCGCGTCCCTGCTCGCCGGCGCGGGCCGCTTCCACTGCGGCGTTCAGCGCCAGGATATTCGTCTGGAACGCGATACCGTCGATGACGCTGGTGATGTCGACGATCTTCTTCGACGCGTCGCTGATCGAGTGCATCTTCTGCACGACATCGCCGATCACGTTGCCGCCGCGGGTGGCGACGTCGGATGCCTGGCTTGCCAGCCGGTTGGCGCGGTCGGCGTTGTCGGCCGTCTGCTTCACGGTGCCGGTGATTTCCTCCATCGATGCCGCCGTCTCCTCCAGCGACGCCGCCTGCGCTTCGGTGCGGGCCGACAGGTCGCGGTTGCCGCTGGAGATTTCCTCGGAGGCCGCGCTGATCGACGCCGACCCCGTTGCGACCTGGCGCACGATGTCCTGCAGGCGGGCGATGAAGCTGTTGAAGCTGCGCGCCACGGCGGCGAATTCCTGGCCGCCCGTTTCCGGCAGGCGCCGGGTCAGGTCCGCTTCGCCCGCATCCAGTTCGTCGATGCTGGCCTTCAGCGTCGCCAGGCGGCGCATGAACATGCCGATCGCGCTGACCACGGCAACCAGCAGCAGCACGCCCATCGGCACCTGGATGGCGGCCAGCTTCATCATGATGCGGTCGCTGTTCGTCGCCAGCATGCTCGATGGAATACCGGTGGCGATGAACCACGGGCTGCCCGGAATCGCCTTCAGGAACAGCGTCTGCGGGCCGTCCGGCGTGCGGTACGAACCTTCGATCGGTGCGCCGTCGCGCATCTGCGCCAGCAGCGTCCTGATTTCAGCGGCCATCGGCGACGATGCCGCCAGGTCGCTCACGTTCTTCAGGACGATATTGCCGTCGATGCGGGTGCTGTTGCTGACGATCTTGCCGTCGCCTTCGACGATCAGGATCTGGCCGCCGATCTTCTTTTCCATGTCGGCCACGAGTTCGTTGAAGAAGCCCAGCGTAACGTCGATGGTGGACACGCCATACAGCTCGCTGCCTTTATAGATCGGCATCGCGCAGTTGGTGCGCGGCTGCGGGCTGGCGTCGTCCTGGTAGGCCTTGGCCCAGTTGCAGTGGCCCTTGGCGGCCGTCTTGCCGTTCTCGTACCACGGCTGCTCCCAGTACTTCAGCGACTCCGGCGAATTCCAGTGGGTGTTGACGACCAGCTGCTTCGTCGCGGCATCGCGCGCAAAGAACGTGCTAAACTTTTCGCGGCCCTGCTCGCGCTTGTTCGGCAGCGGCCAGATGCCGCCGCCGAACACGTTCGGGTCGCCGTACTGGTCGACGAGGCCGGGCTGCAGCTGGTCGATCTGGTCGCTGTCGAGCAGCGCCACGGTCTGCGTCACGCTGCGCTGCTGCGCCTCGACCTTGCGCAGCTGTTCGCTGACGCGGGTGCCGATCTCGGCGGCCTGGTCGGCGATCAGCCGGCCCTCCAGCCGCGCCAGGTCGGGCGCGACGAACAGCCGCATGACGACGAAGGTGGCGATCAGCAGCAGCGCGAAGAAGCCGCAAGCCAGAAGGGAGTAACGCAACCGCGTGGATGTTTTGCTAAGCATGATGGGAGCGACAATGGTGATGGGCACGAAGGCTGTTTTCGGCGCGGATAGTTAAATCTTGAGGCTCGGCAATAAATTATTTGTCCGCCCGCGCCAGCCATGACCTTCATGCAACCTTCATCAACCCCTCAGGTTATGCCAACGTTGGCCACGTATTCTGCGTTCCGTCCGGGCGATCGCCGCCCGGTTTCTGAACCATGGAACGTGAGCATGATCGAGAACTTTCAGCGACGCGGCGCGCCGGCGGGTGCCCCGCTCGATGGCAGCGCCGGGAACCCGGTCCGGGGTCGGGGCCCGAATCCAGCCGCCCCCTGCGCCGGACCGGCCACCGTCACCGTGAGGACCGGGGCGAACGGTTTTTCCGGCGCGGCACGCTGGCGCGAGCTGGGCAAGCTGCTGCTGCGCGCCTGGTGGCATGGCGACGTCACGCGCGACTGGCTGGCGGCGATCAACGCGCAGCCGCTGCTGCAGGCGCTGGCCGCCGCGCGCCCGCGGTTGATCGTCAAGATCCACCGGCCCTACCTGACCAACACGCTGACGCCGGCCGAGCGCGTGGCGCTGCTGCAGGCGCATTACGATTTCGTCCTCCGCCGCGGCCTGGGGGCGCTGATGTTGCGCGCCGCACGCCTTGGCGCAACGCTGGCGCAGGTATCCGGCAAGTCCGGCGCCCTCTACCGGGTCGAACTGCGTGCCGTCGAACCGATGGAGCGCGAAGGCGAACTGGTATTGCAGCTGTACCGCGAAGACCAGCTGGTCTACTCGACGGCGTTCTCGTTCTTGCGCGAGCTGCGCGGCGACTTCGTCGGCGTGGGCTGCCTGCAGGGGCCGCGAATGGCGACGGGACTGGACCTCATTCGCACGGTAACGCGCGACCTGCACGGCCTGCGGCCGAAACGCCTGCTTGTCACCTTGGTCAACGTGATCGGCTATGCCACCGGCTGCTCGGCGGTGCGCCTCGTCGGCAACGAGAACCGCACCGTGCGCCGCTCGCAGAAACAGGGCAAGGTGCATGCGGACTACGACGCCTTCTGGCTGGAATGCGGCGCGCTGCGCCGTCCCGACGGCGACTTCGAGATGCCCTGCACGGCGGTGACGGCGCCCGACCTGTCGCTGGTCCCTTCGCACAAGCGTTCCGCCGCGCGCAAGCGCCACGAGATCGTGCAGGCGCTGGCACGCGCCATCTCGAACGAATTCGTCGGGGCACTGTGCGCCGACCGCATGCAACCTTCCACTGCGACCATCGTCATACCGCTGTGGCGCGCGGATGAACGCGGCGCGACCCCGGAGCGGAAAGCCGGCTGACCGGGCTCAGGGCGCCTCGCGCTCCTGCAACTGCAGCCGGATGCGGTCGTATTCGAGCGACTGCGCCAGTTCCTCGCGGGCCTTTTGCGCGGACGAGATGCGCTGCGCTTCGTCGCGGAAGTGCGGGAACAGTGACTCCAGCGTGCCGAGGTTATGCTCGCGGAACGCGCCGCGCGCCTGTTCCGCCGTGACCGGGTCGATGCCCAGCTGCTGCAGCGCGCGCTGGCCGATCAGCAGCGCCGCCTCGAACGTCTCGCGCTCGACCACGTCCGCGCCCCGCTCGCGCAGCTCGAACAGGTGCGTCACGTTGCGCGCCCGGCTGACGATCTTCAGTTGCGGGAAATGGGTGCGCGCCATTTCCGTCAGCCGCAGGCTCGTGTCGACATCGTCGATGGCGTTGATCAGCAGGATCGCCTGGTCGGCTTGCGCGGCATGCAACAGGTCCAGGCGGGTGGCGTCGCCGTAGAACACGCGCATGCCGTAACGGCGCAGCATGTCGATCAGGTCCGGATCGTTGTCGAGCACCGTCATGCGGATGCCCGACGCGGCCAGCATGCGGCCGGCGATCTGCCCCACCCGGCCGAAGCCGGCGATGATGACGCGCGCGCCCTCCGGTTCGATCGTGTCGGCCGGGCGCGCGGGCGCCGCATGACGCCAGCTGCTGTAGCGCTCCGCCGCGACGACGGCCAGCGGCGTCAGCGCCATCGAGACGGTCACGACCAGCACCAGCGTCTCGTTCCACGCCGCTGGCAGCACACGCGCCTCCCGCGCCACGGCGAACACGACGAAAGCAAACTCGCTGCCCTGTGCCAGCAGCGCGGCAAACGGCCAGCGCTGGATGGCCGGCATCTTCAGCCAGCGCGAGGCCAGCGCCAGCATCGCCATCTTCAGCAGCACGTAGGCCACCGTCAGCGCGGCAATGCGGAGCGGCGCCTCCGTCAGCAAGTCCAGGTTCACGGACATGCCGACGGACGTGAAGAACAACCCCAGCAGCAGACCCTTGAACGGCTCCAGGTCCGTTTCCAGCGCCTTGCGGTATTCCGATCCGGCCAGCAGCACGCCGGCCAGGAACGCGCCCAGGCCCATCGACAGGTGGGCCAGCGTCATCAGCTGCGCGATGGCCAGCACCAGCAACAGGGCGAACGCCGTGAAAATCTCGCGCATCTTCGTGCGCGCAATCAACCGCAGCGCGGGCCGCATCGCATATTTGCCGAGGACGAGCACGCAGGCGACCGCCCCCAGTGCCAGCGGCCAGTCGAACGTGGCCGTGGCCGTGCCCGCGCCGCCCAGCAGCGGGATCGCCACCAGCAGCGGAATGGCGGCCATGTCCTGGAACAGCAGGATCGCGAAGGCGGCCTTGCCCGCAGGCGTGTTGCCGAAGTGGCGCTCGCCCATCGTCTGCACCGCGATCGCCGTGGACGACAGCGCCAGCGCGATGCCCGCCACCGCCGCGCCCAGCGGCGGGAGCCCCAGCAGCCAGCCGCCCGCGCCCAGCACGGCGCTGCAAGCGGCCATCTGCGACGCGCCGCCGCCCAGCACCAGCGCGCGCATGGACACCAGCTTGGCCGGTTGCAGCTCCAGGCCGATCAGGAACAGCATCAGCACGACGCCGATCTCGGCGATGTGGCCGATGACGTCCACGCCATGGATCAGCGCAAAGCCTGAGGGTCCGACGATGGCGCCGCCGATCAGGTAGCCGAGCACGGAGCCGAGGCCGGCCCGCTGTGCCAGCGGCACCAGCACGACGGCGGTGAGAAGGAAGACGATGGGGGTGATCAAGAGGTCGTGCATGCGGGCGGGCGTAGGTTGAACGGAAACAGGGCCGAAGCCGCTCGAGTATAGTGCGGATCGCCCGCACGGGCATCCTCCGGGAGGGTCAGCTGCCGCTTGCCGCCGCCTTGACGGGCGTAACGAACGCCAGCGCCTCCTCGAACGATTTGAGCACCAGGTCCACCCGCTGCGCCACCGGGCGCGGGTCGGCCTGTTCGCGCGGCGCGATTGTCACCAGCGGCGCTTCGGGCAGCGCCTCGCGCACGTCCGCGACCGCGTCGCACCAGGCCTCAGGCGTGCTCTCGACGGGATAGACGACAAACACCGTCGACACCAGGTGCTCCGCATCGGGCGCCTCGTCGTCGCTCTCCCCCAGCACGAAGCTGCGCGCGTCGATGCCCGCCTCGCGCAGGCTGATGACGAGCAGCTCGCACAGGAATTCCTCGCGTACGGTCGGCAGGCTGGCACACAGCACGATCGAGCGTTCCGGCACTTCCAGCGACCCCTGCCAGCGGCCCAGCCGATCCTCGCGTGCGTGGCGCAGGTGCGCACCGATGCTCTCGTTGAGCATGGACACCTGGCGCCGGTGCGAGCGGGCGGGCGCCGTGCGCTGGCCCAGCGTTTCCGTGACCAGTGCGATCGTCGCGCGCAGGCGCTGCTGCTGGCCCGCTTCCGCAGTGTCGCTGCGCAGGTCGGCCACCGCCAGCTCGACGCCGGGCAGCAGCACCTGGTCGCAATAGCGCGCCAGCGTGAACTTGCGCAGGAAGACGCGCGCATCCTGGATGATCGCGGCGGCCTCCCCGCCCAGCAGGCGATGGTAGAAGCGCTGCGCCTCGCTGGCATCCGGCGCCTCGGCCAGCAGGATGCTGACGGGTTCCAGCGCGCGGATATAGCGCCCGGCCACGACAATGCACAGCGTCAGTGGTGTCGACAGCAGCAGGCCCACCGGCCCCCACAGCGCGCTCCAGAACAGGGCCGAGACGATGACGGCCAGCGGCGACATGCCGGAGCTGTGGCCATACACACGCGGCTCGACGACGTTGGCCAGCACCAGCTCCAGCACGCCGAACAGCAGCACCGCGTAGATCGCGAGCGCCCAGCCGGGGCCGGAGGCGGCGGCAAACACCGCGATGCCGCTGGCGGCGATCAGCGCACCGATATACGGCACGAAGCGCAGCAGCGCGCACAGCACGCCCAGCAACGCCGCATGCGGCAGCCCCAGCACCCACAGCAACGTCGCCAGCACGGCGCCGAATACCAGGTTGACGAGGAACTGCGAAAAGAAGAAGCGCGACACGCCCGTGGCCGCGTCTTCCAGCCCCTTGATCGTGCGGCTGACGGCGCGTTGGCCGGTGAGGCGCAGGATGCGCTCGCGCAGGTTTTCACTGTCGAGGAGGATGAACACCAGCAGCACGAACACGAGGCCCGCCTCGCCCAGCGGGCCGGAGACGGCGGCAACAAGCTTCGTCAGCGTGTCCGTGGCCGACGTGTGCTCGCGGATTTCAACGGGAATCGGCCGCGGGTCTTCCACACTGGGCGCCGGCCCGGACCCCGCGCCCGGCGCGGCAAACGGTTCGCCGTCCAGCAGGTCGACGGGGAAGCGGGCCAGCGGCTGGCGCTCGGCGAGACTCTGCACGTCCTTCAGCTTGGCCACGATCTCGCCGCGGTACTGCGGCAGGTCGTCGGACAGCGTCAGCAGCTGCGCCCCCAGCAGCGTGCAGCCGGCCACCAGCGCGGTGCACACGAGCGCCAGCGTGCCCAGCGTCGCATGCACGCGCGACAGGCCGGCCAGCGCCATCGCCCGGATCAACGGCGCCACCGCAAGACTGAGCATCAGCGCCAGGACAATCGGCTGCAGCACGGGGCGGCCGAAATGAAGCAGTGCGATGACGCAGGTGGCGGTAACGGCGTAGTTCACGGGCGGCTCGGGTAAAGAGCGGATTTAACCACAAAACGCGCCGCCCGGGCGTGAAGCCGACAGTGGCGTGCCCCGGCCGGTGGCCCCTGAACATCCCCGCGCGGCGGCAGCCGCATATGCTGCCGACCGCGCGGGACAGCCTCAGTACGTCATCCGCACACCGACGCGGTAGGTCCGGCCCAGCGCATCGTAGACGGCGGGGTTGAGGGCCAGGCTCAGGTTCGTCTGCGGCACCAGGACCGGATCGCGGTCGGCCAGGTTGTCGACCTTGAAGTACGCCGTAACCCCTTTCGTCACGTTCCAGCTGCCGCCTACGTCGATGTAGACGGCGCCCGGCATGTGATTGTCGAAAATCGTCGGATGCGCCGCCGTCGGCAGCGGGCACGCACTGCGGCATTCGATGTATTCGTTGTTGAAGACGCCCGCGCTGATCCAGCGCTCCGTCAGGCTCAGGCTGAACCTGTCGCTGTCCCACGACTGCTGCAGCAGCGCCTTCCATTTCGGCGTCGCCATCGTCATGTTGCCCGCCCCCTCCGTGGGCGTCGTGCCCGGCACTCCCGGGTCGGACACCGAATGGATCGTGCGGGTTGCCAGGCCGCGCAACGTCACGCTGCCCGGCCAGCCGTAATCGCCCAGGTTGAGGCGGTAGGCCGTCTCGATGTCGACGCCGCGGGTATGCAGCGAAGCGAAGTTGAAGCTCTGCGCCAGCACGTAGTTCGTGCCGGCGGGACCGTCGATCGAGACGGCGGCGCAGACTTCCCGGTTGCCGCCGAGGCACAGGTCGACCTCCTGCTGCGGGTTCAGCGTATTGATGACGTTCTTGACCTTGATATCGTAGTAGTCGATCGACAGGTTGAAGCCGCGGGCCCACGTCGGCTGGCTCAGCACCACGCCGAACGAGTTGTTGCGGGCATTCTCCGGCTTCAGCGCCGGGTTGCCGACATTGCGCTGCTGGACCTGGACCGACGAGCCCTGGGCATTGTTGACGGCCTGGTTCGTCACCGTCATGGCCGCATACAGTTCCGACAGGTTGGGCGCGCGCACGTCCTTCGAGCTGACGGCGCGCAGGCGCAGGCCGTCGACGGGCGTCTTCCACGTGGCGCCCAGTTTCCACGCGCGGGCGTGGCCGGCGGTGCTGTACTTTTCCTCGCGGTCCGCCACGTTCAGGTTCGCTTCGCCCCACGTGGCCGACTTCAGGAACGGGACGTTCAGTTCCACGTACGCCTCCTTGACGTTGAATGCGCCGCGGCCGTTGTGGTAGTTCCCGGCAAACCAGTTGTCGCCGCTGGCCGACAGCGTCGGGTCCTGCGGGTGGCTGGCGCTGTACGGCGACACGTCGCTCACGCCCGCTCCATACGGGTCGCCGGACACGGCGTAGACCTCGCGCCGGTACTCGGCGCCGAAGGCCAGCGCGATGGGCCCGGCCCAGCCCTGCGCCACCTCGCCGTTGATGTTGATGCTGGCGACGTTCTGCTTCGACTCCGTGTGCTGCAGCGGCCCTTCCGCCGGCGCGATATAGCGCCAGCCGGCCGGGTCGATCGGTACGTCGCCGAAGATATTCACCGGCCGGCAGCCCGCGGCGCGCGCCGCTTCGTTGCGGCAGACGATATTGCCGGCCGCGTCGCGCACCGCGTCGATGGCGAAGTTGTAGCTCGGGTTGAGCGTGATATCGCGCACGCGGATGACCGTCGTGTTCTCGCCATGCTCTGCATACGCGTCGTACGACCAGTCCTTGCCGAACAACTTGAAGCGGCCGTCCGCGCCGAGGACCGCGCGGCGCTGCGTACGGGTCGGATGCACGTTGATGTTGGCGGGGAATTCGCCGTTGGCGGTACCGACCGGCATCGTACCGTTCGCGTAGCCGGCCGCGCAACCCGCCGCGACCGACGCGGGCAGGAAGGCGTTGTCGCACCGGATGGCCAGGTTGCCCTGCTTGGCGGCGCCGGGATTGGGTGAAAACGCCGACTTGACCTGGGCCCAGTTGCCGGTGACGTAGATTTCATTGTCCGCGTCCAGGTTCCAGGAGATGCGGCTGTACGCCACCTGGCGCTTGAAATTCATCGCCAGGTTGGTGCCCGCGCCCACGCTGCCGGAACGGTCGCCGCCGATGCAGAAATTGCCGACGCAGTCGGTGCCGTAGGCGAACGGATAAGGCGTGCCGCCCGGACCGAACGCCGTGCCCCGCAGCGGACCGGCCGTGACCAGGCCGTATTTCGCGTACTGGATGTGCTGCGCATGAATGATGCTGCGGTAGCGCGGCGCGCCGGCCGCCTGCATCGCCGGCGTGGACTCCTGCAGCGCGGGATTGTTGTACCAGGTGCGCCCGTTGGGCCCCAATTCGCCGAATCCGGGCGAATCGATGCCGTTCTGTTTCGTGAATTCGCCGGACACCGTCACGTGCAGGCGATCGTTCAGGAATCCCCCGCCCCAGGCGCCCTGCAGCGTGCCGTTCTTGTCATCGTGGTACTTCGTCATGCCGCCTTCGACGTTGACCTTGACGCCCTTGAACTTCTTGTCGGTGATGAAGTTGACGACGCCGCCGATGGCGTCCGAACCGTACGAGGCCGACGCGCCGCCCGTCACCACGTCGACCCTTTTGACCAGCAGCTGCGGGAACTGGCTGACGTCCGTCACGCCGGTCACGTTGGCGCCGACGACGCGCTGGCCGTCGAGTAAGGTCAGGGTCCGCAAGGTACCGAGGCCGCGCAACGACAGCGACGACAATCCCTGGATGCCGCTGGAGGTGCTGAAGGTGTTCGTGGTGCGGCCCGTGCTGCCCTGCAGGGCCGGCAGTTCCACCAGCGAATCGAACAGGTTCGGCTTGGCCGCCTTTTCCAGGTCGGCGCTGGTCAGGCTGGTCGTCGGCGTCGGCTGGGTGAAGCCGCGCGCGGCGATGCGCGAGCCGGACACCACGACGGTATTGGTGGCCGGGGTCTGCGCCGTGGCTTCCTGCGCTGGCGTCGCGGGCGCTGCCTGCTGCGCATGGCCGGGCGTCGCCAGCGCAACACAGGTGCCTGCGCCGGCAAGGTGAATCAGGGTTCGTTGCAGTGAAGTGTGCATGGTGTCTCCTTGTTGTCGTGGGCGGCACCGTCTGTGCGGTTGGCCGGAAGGCGGATGGTGCAAGGCGGGGAAGGCAAGGTGGCGGGCGGCTGTCCTGACGGACCTGCGCGAAGACGAACACATTGAACACGGCCCGGGGGCGAAACCGGGCGTATGCAGGGTCCAGACCTCGATGGCGACGGTGGGGGAATCTGCGCAACCCGGAAGGCTGCGCGGCGTGCTGCGCTCATCGTGTCTCCGGCGCACCGCTCGAGCGGTGTCGACTGTTTGTTGCCTGTGCCGATGGCCGTGGCGGCGCATGCGCCTTGGGCGCGCGGATCAGTCAGCAAATATGGCGGCGCTCTGTGGCGCCTCGGCGGCTCGCCGGCTTCGCCCTGAAACAGGCGGGCCGGCGGCGGATGTCCGATGAGAAAGGACAATCTACGACAGTAGCCGCCTGAGCGCCAATCATATTTTGACGCTGTGCGATACCGAAATCGGTATGTGACGACGCAATGCTCATCCGTGGGCGCCCGCCCCGGCCGACAGGTTTGACCGGCGCACGCCGCACCGGCGGGAATCTGCGTGTACAAAAAAATGGTTGACAGCGAAGACGGCCGGGATCATCCTACTAAAACGTTGCAGTAAAACGATTTAGTGATGGTAAGGCTTGATGAAAAGCGGTGATGCGTGCCGGTCGCTCATTCATAGTACCTTTCGCGAAGTTAACCCAATTCATACAAAAAGCTTTTAACAAGAGTTTTCCGCGAACCCCTACTGCAACGATACAGTAGAACGATTTATCGCAACATCAGCAGTCCGTGGCACAACTAAAAACAGAATTTGTGGAGACAACCATGGCAGTCAACCCGCAGCGCAGCGAACTTTCGTTGCCGCTCAAACCCATCGCCGCCGCGGTGGCCGCTTTCCTGATCGCCCTGCCCGCAAGTGCGCAGCAGGCGCCGGCAGCCACCGAGGCACCACAGCTCGAAAAGGTCGTCGTATCGGCCAACCGTCGTATTGAAAAGCTCGAGGACGTGCCGATGTCGATCTCGGTGCTGACGGAGGAGGCGCTGACCCGCAACAACGTGCGCGAGTTCGACGATATCGTCAACCTGTCGCCGGCGCTGACGATTTCCACCGGCACCCAGGTGGGCACCAACAGCATCAATATGCGCGGCATCGGCACGACGTCGAACAATATCGGCATCGAGGGCGACGTGGCGATCATCGTCGACGACATGCCGTATGCCCAGGCGCAGCAGGCCTTTCGCGACCAGTCCGACGTGGCGCGCGTCGAGGTGCTGAAAGGCCCGCAAAGCACGATGTTCGGCAAGAGCGCCATTGCCGGCGCAGTCGTCATCACCACGAAGCCGATCGGCGCCGGTCCGATGAAAGGCAAGCTGTCGCTGTTTCGCAGCAGCGACGACGAATACCGCGTCGCCACGTCCGTCAGCGGCAGGATCTCCGACACCGTCGGCGTGCGCCTGTTCGCCAGCAAGACCGACTTCCCCGGCCTGCTGCACAACCTGACGAACGACAGCATGCAGAACGGCTCGGGTGGCAAGACGTTCTTCGCCAAGGTGCAGTGGCAGGTCACGCCGGATCTCGACGTGCAGATCGCGCCCCGCTACGACCATGCGCTCAGGACCGGCAACACGGCCGCCATCACGTCGATCGGCCCGGGCGTGGGCTACCTGTACAGCAAGAACTACCGCGCCCTGTCGAACACGGAGGTCCTGCGCGGCATCAAGGTCAGTCCGTTCAACACGACGATCCGCAACGACTCGCCCACGGGCCTGGACGCCACCGACCGCGGTATCGGCGTGCGCATCAACTACCAGTTCCCCGACGCGTCGCCACTGGCCGGCCATGCGCTCACGTCGATCACTTCCGTCGACAAGAACCGCTCGAACGATTTTCGCGACAACGACAACATCGACCTGATCTCGACCTACTACCAGCTCGATCACTCCGGCAAGCCGTCGCGGATCGCCGAACCGCCGATGATCAACGGGACGATGGACACGAAGCTGTCGACCCAGGAGCTGCGCCTGACGTCCCCCGACAGCGGCGCGCTGCGCTATGTCGTCGGCCTGTGGCTGGCGCGCACCAGCATCGACCGCTGGTATATGCGCGGCAATCCGTTCGTCAAGGAGACCAACTGGACCAACTACCATACGACGTCCGCCAGCCTGAATCGGGCCATCTACGCCAACGGCAGCTGGGACTTCATGCCGCGCCATACGCTGACGGCGGGCCTGCGCTTCACGCGCGAATCGAACGACTACATGTTCAATACCATCGACAGCCTGTCCTCGACGGCACCGGACAACGTCCACACGGGCGAGCAGCTCTACACGGCGCCGCGGCACCACGAGAATTTCGTCACCGGCAAGCTGGGTTACGGCTACAAGCTGACGCCGGAGACGATGGTGTACGCCACCGCCTCCACCGGCAGCAAGGGCGTGGCGTATGACATGACGAGCGGCGCGAACAACGTCAACGTCTTCAAGCGCCTGCCGCTGGCGCCGGAGGAAGCCACCAGCTTCGAGGCGGGCTACAAGGCCAACCTGTGGAACAACCGCGCCACCCTGAACCTGGCCGTGTTCAAGACCGGCTTCCGCGACTACCAGACCTCGGCCACCGAGCGCTTCTCGGACGGCAGCCAGGCCAGCGTGTTGTACAGCATTCCGAAGCTGCAGACGCAGGGCTTCGAGGCCGATGCGACGGCGCTGCTCACCCGCGCGCTGCTGCTGACGGCGAACCTGGCCTACACCCGCGCCACCGTCGACGACTGGAAACAGGGCCCCTGCTACAGCGGCGCGAAGGACTGCACGGTGCCGAACGAGCTGGTACCGGGCGCGTTCCTGCGCGACGCCAGCGGCGGCATGATGCCGAACGCGCCGAAATGGAAGATGAACCTGGGCGGCGAATACACGCTGCCGTTCAAGGCGGTCCCGTACAAGCTGGCCATCAACGGCAACGTGCGCGCGCAGGCCAAGGTGCAGGGCGCGATCAGCCAGGACCCGAGCCTGATGCGTCCCGGCCACGGCATCGTCGACCTGGGAGCGTCGATCGCCGACAATGGCGGAAAATACAAGTTTTCCGTCGGCGTCAAGAACCTGTTCGACCATCATTACGCGGTCGGCAATGTCGGCTCGTTCCTGAACTTCAAGCAGCTCTCGGGACCCGATATCCGCTCGTACGGCTGGCAACCGGCGCGCGACGCATTCCGCTACTACACCGCCCGGCTGGACGTGAACTTCTGACCGGCCGCATTTTACTGGGACACCATGACAGAACCAAAAATTCAGGATGTTGCGCGACTGGCCGGGGTATCACCGTCCAGCATCTCGAATTTCCTCAACAACCGCATGGGCCAGATGCGGCCCGACACGCAGGCCAAGATCCAGCAGGCCATCGAGCAGCTGGGCTACCGGCCCAACAACGCCGCGCGCCAGCTGAAGACGGGCGTGGCGTCGATGGTCGGGCTGCTGGTGCCGTCGCTGGCCAACCAGTTCTTCGGCGCGCTGGCCTGCGCCGTGGAAGCGGCGGCGGCGCGGCACGGCTGCCACGTCATGACGTTCAGTACCTTCCGCGACCCGGACCGGGAACGTGCCGTCATGGCCGACCTGCTGGCGTATGGCGTCAAGGGCATCGTCACGGGTTCCGCGCTGAGCGACACCGAGCACCTGGCGGCAGTCACGTCGCGCTGCCCCGTCGTGGCGTTCGACATCAAGCGCAACGACGAGTCGCATGCCCGCATCGCGACGATCTCGATGGACAACGCGGCGGCCACGACGCTGGCGGTACAGCACCTCGTCACGCTGGGCCACCGCGCCATCGCGCTCGTCACGCCGCCGCCCTACACCTTGAACCGGCAGGAGCGCATCCGCGGCTTCCAGCAGGCCGTGGCGGCGGCGGGCATCGCCGGCGAACTGGTGATCGCGGACGCCACCGACGGCCCCAGCGACCCGCACGGCGACACCCGCCTGTTCGAGCTGGGACGCAGTGCCGCCGCGCGCATCGTCACGGCGGCGTCGCACCCGACCGCCGCCATCGCCATCAACGACATGATGGCCATCGGCATCGGCGTGGGGCTGAAGCAGCTGGGCCGGCGCATCCCCGCCGACATCTCGCTGATCGGCATCGACGACATTTTCTTCTGCGCCGCGCACGACCCGCCGCTGACGACGTTGCGCCAGCCGATCCAGGCGATGGCCGACGCGGCGGTGCAGCGCATCCTGGCGCCGGACGACAGGCCGGACGGCGCGCTGTTCGCGCCCGAACTGATCGTGCGCTCGTCCACCGCAACACCCCCTCAATAAGACTGTGATGACAATAATGGAGACAAGCATGGAACTGCAAGGCAAACGCGCACTGGTAACGGGCGGCGCATCGGGTATCGGCAAGGCCACATCGCTGGCGCTGGCGCAGGCCGGCGCGGACGTCGCGCTGACTTACTGGAGCAGCGCCGGCGAGGCGGATGAAGTGGTGGCGCAGATCCGCGCCCTGGGCCGCCAGGCGCACGCGATCCGTGCCGACCTCACCGATGCCGCCGTGGCCGAACAGGTCTACGCCGAAGCGGAAGGCGCGATCGGCGAGATCGACACACTGTTCGCCAATATCGGTGGCCTGATCCAGCGCTGCCGCGTCGTGGACATGCCGCTGGCATTGTGGAACGATGCAATGAACCTGAACCTCACCAGTACGTTCCTGATCTGCCAGGCGGCGTTGAAACGGATGGAGCCGCGCGGCGCCGGCACCATCGTGACGATGTCGTCGCTGGCGGCGTTCGACGGCGGCGGGCCCGGCTCGGCGCACTATGCGTCATCCAAGGCGGCAGTGGCCACCTTCACGCGCGCGCTGGCCAAGGAAGTGGGGCCGCTGGGCATCCGCGTCAACGGCGTCGCGCCCGGCCTGATCGCCACGCGCTTCCACGACGTGTTCAATACGCCCGCCAACCGCCAGGCCATCGCCGAGCGCACGCCGGCGCGGCGCGAAGGCCAGCCGGAGGACGTCGCCAACGTCGTCGTGTTCCTGGCGTCGGAAAAAGCGGCGTTCCTGGGCGGCGAGATCATCCAGGTCAACGGCGGCCTGGCCCTTTACTGACAGGAGCCGCCATGCATCCACCGTTCACACGGCGCCGTTTCCTCGGCGCCGCCGCCCTTGCTTTGCCTGCGCTGGCTGGTAATCGCGCGCTGGCGCAGGATTCGCGCGAGGCGCTTGGCCCGAAAGAAGGCAAGCCCACGCCTGGTCCGCATCCGCTGCAGGCGCTGATGGCGCAGCATCCCGCCGCCCTGAAGCCGGAGCTGCGCGGCGTGCATCCGCGCGTGTTCACCACGGCCGCCGGCCTGGCCGACCTGCGCCGCCGCGCCACGACGACCCATCGCGACGCCTGGCAAAAGGCGCTGGCTGGCCTGGTCGCGCTGAAGGAGGCGCCCGCCGCGTCGCCCGCCCAGGCGCGCCGGGCGCAGAACACCACGGCCATCGGCATTGCCGGCGCCGCCCTCGCCTATCGCATCGAAGGCGATGAGCGCTACCTGGCCGCTGCGAAGCGGTATATGGACGCCGCCGTCAGCTATCCAGTCTGGGGGTACACCTACAGCAAACCCGATGTCGACCTGGCCGCCGGCCACCTGCTGTACGGCCTGGGCATGGGCTACGACCTGCTGTTCGACGTGCTGACCGCCGAAGAACGCACGCGCTACCGCGACAAGCTGGTGCGCCAGGCGCGCCTGCTGGCGGCGCACTTCGCGCCCAAGCCCGGCAAGACGTTCTCGTACAGCCAGAATCACTGCTTCATCCCGATTGCCGGCCTGGCGATTGCCGCCTATGCGGTGTGGGACGAGGCGCCGGAAGCGGCCACCTGGGCGGCGCAGGCCCGCGCCATCTTCACCCGCGTGCTGGACGTGGCCGCGCCGGACGGCTATTTCTACGAGGGCGTCGAGTACTGGATCTTCTCGATGCCGTGGATCGTGCACGCGCTGGACGCCTTCGCGCACGCGGCCGGCGACGACCTGTACGACCACCCCGCGCTGCGCAACGCCCACCTGTACATCGCGCACTCGCTGACGCCGAACGGCCAGGACATCTTCGACTTCGGCGATGCGTTCGAAGGCCCGCACACGCGCGCCCGCCACGGCGCCGACGCGGCGCGCACGCACCCCGGCGGCAAGCTGCATTCGAACTACAACCTGCTGTACCGGCTGGCGGCGCGCTTCCAGAATCCGCAGGCGCAGGGCGTGGCCGACTGGATGGCGTCGCTGGGCCACGTCTGCGCGGAGGACTTCTGGACCCTGCAGTGGCGCGATGCCGACCTGCAGGCCAGCCCGATCGCGGCACTGCCGCCGCACCATCACTTCGACGACCTGGGCACCGTGTTCTGGCGCAGCGACTGGAGCGACAAGGCCACCGCCTTCGCCTTCCGCGCCGGCCCGCCGGAAGGCCACCATGCCGCCACGCTGCTGGACAAGATGCCGGACTGGCACCTGTCGATGGGCCATTCGCATCCCGATGCGGGCAGCTTCATCCTGTATGCGGACGGCACCTACCTGAGCGGTCCGATGGGCTATGCCGGCATCCCGCGCAGCAATCTGTCCAACACCTTGCTGATCGACGGCCAGGGCCAGGCCAACGAGGGCGGCGGCCACGACGCGTTTGCCGGCTATTCCTATGCGCGGCTCGACAGCATCCGCCTGACGCGCGTGGACTTGGGCACGGACCGGGCCGAAATCGTCGCGGACCTGACGGGCGCATACCGCGCCGAACTGGGCGTCGAGAAGCTGGAACGCACGTTTGCGCTGGCGGCCGGCGCATGGACGGTCACGGACCGGCTGCGCGCAGCGCGACCCGTCGTGCTGACCGCGCAGGTGCATGGCGACACGACCATCATGGCTGCCGGCGAACGGCGCTACCTGGTGGCGAACAAGCCGGCCGCGCTGGAGGTGACGTTGCGCACGGCGGCGGCAAAAGCGGTGATCGAGCCAGGTGTCGTCACGGCGGCCGGGCCACCGGGCAATGTCGACAAGGGCCCGCGCGAACAACGTGGCGTGGTGCTGCGCGCAGCGCTGCCGGCCAGCCGCGCGGCAACCCTGGTCACGCAGCTGAGGCCCGTCCGTGGCTGAGCGCACGGTCGACGTCATCACGGCCGGCGAAGCCATGGCGCTGTTCATGGCGGCCGATGCCACGCCGCTGGCCGACGTGCGTGCCTTCCAGCGCGCCACGGCCGGCGCGGAGCTGAACGTGGCGGTCGGGCTGGCGCGGCTGGGTTTCCGGGTGGCCTACCTGTCCGCCGTCGGAGACGACAGCCTGGGCCGGCATCTGCTCGACTTCATCGCCAGCCAGGGGATCGATCCGCGTCACGTGCGCATCGATGCCGGCCATCCGACGGGCTTCATGCTGAAGGCACTCGCCGCCGGCGGCGCCGACCCTCAGGTCGAGTATTACCGGCGCGGGTCGGCCGCCAGCCGGTTGTCGCTGGCGGACCTGCCGCCTGACGACTGGCCGGGCGCACGGCTGCTGCACCTGACGGGCATCCTGCCGGCATTGTCGGACAGTTGCCGCGAACTGGCGCGGACGATGGCATGGCGGGCACGCGCGGCCGGACGGCTGGTGACGTTCGACCCGAACCTGCGTCCGCGCCTGTGGGCTTCGCAGGCGGCCATGGTGGCGACGGTAAACGAACTGGCGGCCATGGCGGACGTGGTGCTGCCGGGGCTCCCCGAAGGCAGGCTTCTCACAGGCCGCGCGACGCCCGAGGACATCGCCGCGTTTTACCTGGCACGCGGCGCCAGCCTGGTCATCGTCAAGCTGGGTGCCGCCGGCGCCTACTACGCCACCGTCACCGAAAGCGGCATCGCCGCGGGCGTGCCGGTGG
>Ga0265798_10002586_pt1 | contig 26543 bp, 24 predicted proteins | sample P3T30metagenome_FD_192430 | JGI IMG/M metagenome (GOLD analysis project Ga0265798, IMG submission 192430) | Plant litter microbial communities from East Loma Ridge, Irvine, California - P3 T30 | ecosystem: Environmental > Terrestrial > Plant litter > Unclassified | place: USA: California...
TTCGGCTTTCGAATCGGGAGCTACGCTTGAAGAAGTGGGAACCGTTTTGAACGTCGGTGACGGTATCGCCCGCGTTTACGGATTGTCAAACGTACAATATGGTGAATTGGTAGAGTTCGCAAACGGCGTCGAAGGCATCGTTCTGAACCTCGAAGAAGATAATGTAGGTGTCGTATTGCTCGGCCCTTACACCGGGATCAAAGAAGGTTCCGACGTTAAAAGAACACAGCGCATCGCTTCATTAAAAGTGGGTGAGCAAATGGTTGGCCGCGTCGTCAACACGCTGGGGGAGCCTATCGACGGAAAAGGTCCTATCGGAGGCGATTTGTATGAAATGCCGCTTGAGCGTAAAGCTCCGGGCGTTATCTTCCGTCAGCCGGTTACCGAGCCGCTTCAAACGGGTATCAAAGCTGTCGATGCGATGATCCCGGTCGGACGTGGACAGCGCGAACTTGTCATCGGCGACCGCCAGACAGGGAAATCGACTGTTTGTATCGATACGATCCTGAACCAGAAGGAATTTTACGAGGCCGGACAGCCGGTTTTCTGTATCTACGTGGCCGTCGGACAGAAAGCATCAACAGTTGCCGGAATCGCCAAAACTTTGGAAGAAAAAGGTGCAATGGCTTACACGGTCATCGTTGCAGCCAATGCTTCCGATCCTGCCCCGATGCAGGTTTACGCTCCGTTTGCAGGTGCCGCTATCGGCGAGTACTTCCGCGACACGGGCCGTCCGGCGCTGATCGTTTATGACGATTTGTCGAAACAAGCGGTGGCTTACCGTGAAGTATCGTTGTTGCTTCGCCGTCCACCGGGACGTGAGGCCTATCCTGGTGACGTTTTCTACCTTCACAGCCGTTTGCTTGAAAGAGCGGCGAAAGTGATTGCCGATGACGATATCGCGAGGAACATGAACGACCTTCCGGAATCGTTGCGTCCGATAGTAAAAGGCGGCGGATCTTTGACTGCACTTCCGATCATCGAAACACAAGCGGGTGACGTTTCGGCGTACATTCCGACAAACGTTATTTCCATCACCGACGGACAGATCTTCCTTGAATCGGACTTGTTCAACTCAGGTGTTCGTCCTGCGATCAACGTTGGTATTTCGGTATCCCGTGTTGGTGGTAACGCCCAGATCAAATCGATGAAGAAAGTTGCCGGAACATTGAAGCTTGACCAGGCGCAGTTCCGCGAATTGGAGGCGTTTGCGAAATTCGGATCCGACCTTGATGCCGTTACATTGAACGTAATCGAAAAAGGACGCCGCAACGTGGAAATCCTGAAGCAAGGCTTGAACTCTCCGTACACGGTTGAAGATCAGGTTGCGATCATCTACGCAGGTTCTAAAAACTTGTTGAGAAACGTTCCTGTAAACAAAGTGAAGGAGTTCGAAAAAGACTTCCTCGAATACATGAACGCCAAACACCGCGACACGCTTGACGCTTTGAAAGCCGGAAAGTTTACCGACGAGATCACAGGCGTGATTGAAAGCGCGGCTAAGGAAACTGCAGCGAAATATAACTAATGAGTCAATTAGATAATTAGATAATTGAGTCAATTAATTATCTAATTATCTAATTATCTAATTTCCTAATTATCTAATTAGAAATGGCAAACCTAAAGGAAATACGTAACCGGATCACTTCCGTTTCCTCCACGATGCAAATCACATCGGCGATGAAAATGGTGTCCGCGGCTAAATTGAAAAAGGCCCAGGATGCGATTACCGCCATGAGGCCGTATGCCGAAAAGCTTACGCAATTGCTTCAGAATTTGTCTTCTACGCTCGAGGGCGATATGGGAGGCGAATTTACGGCCAAGCGCGAAGTGAGAAACGTGCTTATCGTCGCCATCACATCGAACCGTGGCCTTGCGGGTGCGTTCAACTCGAATGTACTCAAAGAGGTCAGACGCCTGACCGAAGGCCCGTATGCCGGAAAAAAGGTGGATTTTGTTACGATCGGTAAAAAAGGGAACGATATCCTGAAAAAAACCGGAAACGTTATTACGTACAACAACGGCGTTTTTGACGATCTGACGTTCGACAACGTTTCGGCGATCAACGACGAAATCGTTCAGATGTTCCTCGACGGAAAGTACGATAAGATCGTTTTGGTCTACAACCAATTTAAGAACGCCGCGACCCAATTGATCAGGGAAGAGCAGTTTTTGCCGTTGGTTCCGCCGGCCACGACAAACAACACGCAATCTGTGGATTACATTTTCGAGCCTTCAAAAGAGGAGATCGTATTGACACTTATCCCAAAAATGCTCAAGACCCAGCTTTACAAAGCGGTCCGCGATTCGTTCGCATCTGAGCACGGGGCTCGTATGACGGCCATGCACAAAGCAACCGACAACGCAACGGCGCTTCGCAACCAGCTGAAGCTCACGTACAACAAAGCGCGACAGGCGGCAATTACGAATGAAATCCTGGAGATCGTCGGTGGAGCCGAAGCGTTAAAAGGATAATTTTCATACAATTGATAGAAAGCCGGATTTTATGTCCGGCTTTTTTATGGGGTAAAATTGGCTAAGCAAATGTCGCCGTGGCAATCATCACAGAAAAGGCGAAGCGTTTTTTGTAGAAAAACTGTTGATTATTATGGTGATAACGTGGGCCCCAAAAGACGGTGAACGCCAAGAAATGGTTATTTTTGCTAAAGAACTTATTTCAGCTTCAAATGTCTATGGCTTTGCCGGCGGCGAGAAGTTAAATAAGCCATTCAGTGATCCAGCAAAGCGTGTACAAAAGCCTTTTTAAACAGACTGCAATTTACGGACTGGCAACGGTATTGCCGCGCATGCTGAGCTTTTTGCTCGTGCGCCTTTACACCAGCAAGCTTCCTACGAACGAATATGGGGACGTCACGGTCGTCATGGCCTGGATGGTTTTTCTCAACGTGGGGCTTTCTTACGGATTCGAAACTGGTTTTTTCCGATTTTTCAATTCTGAAAAGAACAAGGAAAATGTCGTGTCAACTTCGATGATTTCGATTTTTTGGTCATCGATGATCTTCCTCGGGATCGCCCTGTTATTCCGGAACAGTATCGCCAACCAGGTCAACGTCGACACATCTTATGTTACGTATGCCATCTGGATCCTGGTGCTCGACGCGTTGGTCGTGATTCCGTTTTCAAAACTCAGGGCGTTGCAGCGGCCTATGGTGTATGCCTCGATCAAGATCGGTAACGTCATGGTCAATATGGGACTGAACCTGATATGCCTTTTATGGCTGCCTGGTTTTGCAGGCCGCCATCCGGATAGTTTCATCAGCAGTTTATACGTCGAAAATTTTGAGGTCGGCTACATCTTCATGTCCAACCTGATCGCCAGCTTGCTCACCTTCATCGCGCTTTCCCCGGACTATTTCAAGATCAATTGGCATATTGACCGTGCGCTCTGGAAACGCATGATGCATTACGGCCTGCCCATCTTTTTCGCCGGGATCGCGTTTGCCATAAACGAGCATTTCGACAAAATCCTTCTTGAAAAATTATTGCCTGCCAATGTAGCCAAAGCCCAGGTTGGCGTGTATTCCGCGTGTTACAAGCTCGCACTGTTCATGACCTTGTATGCCACAGCTTTCAGGCTTGGCATCGAACCGTTCTTTTTCAGCCATGCCGGCAATGACAATGCGCGGGAAACGTACGCCGTAATTACCAAATACTTCGTGATTTTCGGATGTTTCATCTTGCTGTCCGTCGTCATTTTCGCCGATGTCCTGAAGCTGTTGCTGCTCAACAATCCGGCGTATTGGGAAGCGATGAAAGTCGTGCCGCTCATCATCGTCGCCAACTTTTTCCTGGGCATTTACACGAATTTATCGGTTTGGTACAAACTCATCGACAAAACCCACATCGGGGCCTATATTTCCATGGTCGGAGCAGCCGTGACGCTAGGGTTGAACATCATCCTTATTCCGCTTATGCAAAAGAAAAGCGGCGACGGATACATGGGATCGGCCATTGCTACGATCGCCGCCTACGGGATTATGATGGCAATTTCATACGTAATGGGTCAAAAACAGTACGAAATTCCGTACGATATGAAGCGCATTTCAGGATATCTGGGCATTTCCATAGCGTTTTCGTTCATCGCATTTTACGTGTTCCGCGAAAATTATTACGTTAATATACCGCTGCTGCTCATTTTCTTCGGCTTCATTTATTACAGCGAAAGAGAAACGCTCGAACGGATATTAAAGCGCAGGTCGCGAACGAAAAAAATGGAAGTTTGAAGCTTAATCCCGCTGTTCGCTGCCCGCTTTTTTGAAAAACGCGATTTTGAAGCGTTCTGCGACGAGCTTCCGTTGGTCGCTGTCGCAAAACGTCAAAATCAACGTTTGTCTGCAAAAGGCTGTCCGCTTCCATCGGGGCTAGGTTACGTTACAAATCAAGAATCGAATTAAAATGAAAATAAGCATCATCAACAATTCCGGCCACGCCTTGCCCAACTACGAGACAATCGCCTCCGCAGGAATGGACTTGCGTGCCAACCTTACAGAAACTATACTACTCAATCCGCTGGAGCGCGCGATTATCAAGACAGGATTGTTTATCGAACTCCCCATCGGATACGAGGCGCAAGTGCGTCCACGATCAGGATTGGCCGCCAAAAAAGGAATTACAGTATTGAATTCGCCTGGCACCATCGACGCCGATTACCGAGGGGAAATAGGTGTGATTTTAGTAAATTTATCAAACGAGCCATTCTCTGTCGAAAACGGGGAACGGATCGCCCAGCTTGTGATTGCAAAACACGAACGCGCCGAATGGGTGGAAGTCGACGAACTTTCCGAAACCGTCCGGGGTACAGGCGGGTTTGGCAGTACGGGTGCCGTGTAATCCTATCGTTATGATTAAACAAATATTCAAACAAGTCTAACATAAAATTCAGATTGAAAGTCTTTCGGCTTTTGACATTCGACATTCGACAAATATGAAAATAATCGTCCCAATGGCCGGTCGCGGCTCAAGATTACGTCCACACACGCTTACCATTCCAAAACCGCTTATCCCGATTGCAGGAAAACCGATCGTGCATCGCCTGGTTGAAGATATCGCCGGTGTCATCAACCAAAAGATCGACGAGATCGCGTTTATCATCCACAAAGATTTCGGGATTCAGGTCGAGAAAGATTTGGTGGCCATTGCCGAAAAGCTTGGAGCTAAGGGAACGATCTGCTATCAGGAACAACCGCTTGGAACTGCCCACGCGATCATGTCGGCGAAGGAATCGATGAGCGGACCTATCGTCGTGGCTTATGCCGATACACTATTCCGTGCCGATTTTACGTTAGATACAACTGCCGACAGCGTAATCTGGGTCAAACAAGTCGAGGATCCGAGCGCGTTCGGCGTGGTAAAGCTGGACGGAGACAAGATCACCGATTTCGTCGAAAAGCCAAAGGATTTCGTGTCGGACCTGGCCATTATCGGAATATATTATTTTAAATCCGGAGAGAGGTTACGTTCGGAACTGCAATATCTGCTTGACAACGACATCACCAAAGGAGGCGAATACCAATTGACCGATGCCCTTGAAAACATGAAACAAAAAGGATTGCGTTTCGTGCCTGGCAAAGTCGACGAGTGGATGGATTGCGGCAACAAGAACGTGACCGTCGAAACCAATTCACGCTTGCTGGGATTTTTGCACGCCGACGGAGAAAACCTCGTGAGCAGCGAAGCACGGATTGAAAATTCGACGATCATCCCGCCGTGTTTTATCGACAAAGGCGCGGTGGTCCTGAATTCGGTTATCGGGCCCAATGTTTCCCTGGGAAGCGCGAGCCACGTGACGGACAGCAAGATCAGGAACAGCCTCGTCCAGACGCATTCACATATCAAAAACGCCAATCTCGACAATGCCATGATCGGGAACCACGCGAGTTTTGACGGCAATTTTACAAGTATCAGCATAGGAGACTACTCCGTTTTAGAATAGGAAAATGAAGCGATTCGGATATATATTTTTATTGGGAATTTTGTTCCAGAATCCGGTTTCGGCTCAAATACAGGAGCCGGAAGACGTGGCTATGGAATCGAGCGAATTCCGCAACAACTTTTACGAATCGCTGAAGCAAAAGGGTATCGAAAATTACGACAAAGCCGTATCGGCATTGCTTAAATGCCAAAAACTCGAACCGAACAACGCCGTCGTTTATTTCGAATTGGGCAAAAACTACCTGGCGCAAAAAGATTATAAAAAGGCATACGAGAACTTCGAGCAGGTGACCAGGCTCGATCCCCAGAACAAATGGGCGTGGGTCGGCATGTACGACGTTTGCTACGAGACCAAAGATTTCAATCAGGCGATCGTGATCGTTCAGAAACTTGTCGAATTCAAGAGCGAATACAAGGAAGACCTGACGTCTTTGTACATGAACACGCAGCAATTCGATAAAGCGCTCGTGTTGATCAACGAACTCAACGAATCTGTCGGATCAAATGACTTGCGCGACAATTATAAAGCGGCGATCATGAAGGATCCGAAGTTTCAGGGATCGGAAATTTCGAATTTACTGGACAAGATCAAACTGAATCCGAAGGAAGAAGCCAACTACGTCACGCTGATGTTCCTGTATTGGGATTCGAACCAGGACGCGCGGGCGCTTGAGATCGCACAAAAACTGGAAAAGGAAATACCGGGTTCCGATTGGGCTCAAATCAGTCTTTTCAAGTACCATCTGACCAAATCCGACGGACAGAAAGCAGCCAAAGCGATGAACCAGATTCTTGCCAGCAAAAAAGTCGACAATAAGATCAGGCACCGCGTCATGAACGAATTCTTGCTTTTCGCGAAGGACAAGCCGGAGTTCGAGGCCGATCTTCAAAAAGCAATTTCCCATTTCGAAAACGACAAAGAGGTTAAAGTGGCTAAGGAAATCGGGAAATTTTACCACAGCAAGAAGAATTGGGATCAGGCCATCCGCTATTATGAGCAGCATCTGAAGTCTGAGCCTGGCGATATGGAAGCGATCATGCTCGTGCTCGACGCCTATTCCCAAAAACCCGATTTTGTAATTTTGGGCGAACGGGCGGAAGGTTTGGTTGAGTCGTATCCGCTTCAGCCGCAATTTTATTTCTTTGCCGGATTGGCCTATAATCAGCAACAAAAATTCAAAAAAGCAAAAGACATGCTCGAGATTGGCTTGGATTATGTAGTGGACGACAAATCGCTCGAGACCAACTTCTACATTCAATTGGGAGAAGCCTTCAACGGATTGGGCGACAAGAAAAAGAAGGAGGAATATTTCCTCAAAGCCGAAAAATTATTGGATAAGAAAAAATGAGAGTTTACGCCCTGATATTTACCGCTATGCTTTTTGTCGGATGCAAGACTGCCCAGCCGACGACTGCCGTTACCGAAAACAAAGCGCCTGTCGCTGCTGAAGATGCCGATGTCGCAAAAGTGATTTCCGGGCATTATGCCGATACGAAAAACTTCCGGACACTTGCGATCAAAGCATCCGCGAAGTATAAGGACGACAATCAAAGCCAGAACATCAATGCCGATATCCGCATCGAAAAAGACAAGCAGATTTTTGTAAGCGTGCGGTTTTTGGGTATCACGATGGCAAAAGCGCTGATTACGCCCGGCGAAGTCAAATATTACGAAAAGATAAACGGGACTTATTTTGAGGGCGATTACAATGCATTGAGTCAATGGTTGGGCACGCCGCTTGATTTCCAGAAAGTCCAGAATTTGCTTATCGGACGCGCCCTTGACGATTTGAGCAAAGGAAAATATACGACTTCCGTCGAAGGAAATCTGGTCCGGCTCACCGACAATTCCAAAGGCAATACACGAAAGAACTTCTTTTTTGAACCGGACAATTATCTGATCAAAAAAGAAGAAATTTCCCAGCCGTCCCTGAACAGGAGTCTTTTGGTCAATTATCCAGGTTTCAATAAATTCGACCAGGCCTACCTTCCGGCTAAAATTTTGCTTGAAGCCTTGCAGCCAAAAGGAAAGACAACCATCAACATCGAATACAATTCAGCGACTTATAACGAAAATCTTCAGTTTCCATACAGTGTCCCGGAAGGTTTTGAACGCGTGACAATTGATTAATCGCCACACCAAAACACTATGACTAAAAAATTAGCGACTTTTTTCCTGTTGTTGTTTGCCATTATGGCATCGGCCCAAAGCGAGCAACAAAAACTTGAAAAACGCAAGGCGCAGATCCAGAGGGAAATCCTGGCGAATCAGGAAAAGCTCAACAGCATGCGCAACCAGGAAAAGTCGATTACTACCCAGATTGAGATTCAGAAGGATAAAATCAGGCTCAAGGAAAAACTGATCCACACCACCGAAAAGCAGACGCGTTTGCTCAGCGACGATCTCTATCTGACGCAACTCAAGATCAACAAACTCAAAAAAGAGCTGGAAGTCATCAAGGAAGATTATGCCGCGATGATCCTGAAATCGTACAAAAGCCGTTCGATTCAAAGCCGTGCGATGTTTTTGCTTTCGTCAGAAAATTTTCTCCAGGCCTACAAACGTGCGCAATACATGAAGCAATACGCGAGTTACCGGAAGGCGCAAGGCGAAGAAATTCATGTGAAAACCAACAAGCTCGTCGAGTACAACAATCATATTGAGCTTCAAAAGGCCGAGAAACAGAAACTCCTCAAAGAGAACGAAAACGAACGTTCAGAACTCATGAAGGAAAAAGTGGAGCAGGAAATCTTAGTGAATTCCATCCAGAAAGACCGCAAGAAGATCGCGGCCCAGATCAAGAAGCAGCAACAGGAAAGCCGCGGACTCGATCGCCAAATCGACAGATTGATCCAAAAAGCGATTGATGAAGCCAACCGGAAAGCGGCATTGGCGGCGGCTAAAGCAAGCCCGGCAAAAGCATCTGCCGTCAAGGCAAAAGTCGCGGAATCTCCAAGCAAAATCGTTTTGACACCGGAAGCAAAAGTCGTCGCCGACAACTTCCGTGCGAACAAAGGCGGCCTGAACTGGCCCGTAGAGCGCGGTTTCATCTCATTGAAATATGGCGACCAGCCTCACCCGATGCACAGGTCGCTTATCGTCCACAATTCCGGGGTCGAGATTACGACCGAAAACGGAGACAATGCGCGTGCGGTCTTTGGAGGCGAAGTGATCAGTGTCATCGTGATTTCGCCCGTGAACAAAGCGGTCATCATCCAGCACGGGGATTACTTCACGATATACCAGAACCTGAGTTCGGTCAATGTTTCCAAAGGAGAAAAAGTCCGGATCAAGCAAAATCTGGGCAAGATCAGGACCAATGGCGATACAGGAAAAACAACGCTGAAATTCCTGATCAAACAAAATAATGTCTACATTAATCCGGAGACTTGGCTTTCGGGACGATGATAAACCAAAAACCTCAAGTTTACGCTTGAGGTTTTTTATTAGTCTTGAAAAAGAGCCTTTAATTCGGTGGCATCCTGAGGCTTCATTTTTCCGGCGAGCACGAGACTCAATTGTTTTCTTCGCAAAGCGGCTTCGAACCTTTCCTTTTCCAGATCGGTTTCAGGGATGATCGGAGCAACTTCTACAGGCCGGCCGGTATCGTCGACGGCAACGAACGTGTAAATCGCTTCGTTCGCTTTTGTCCTGACACCAGATTCGCGGTCTTCGATCCAAACGTCGATAAAAATCTCCATCGAACTTTTAAAGCTTCTTGAAACCTTCGATTCGATCGTCACCACGCTTCCCAAAGGAATCGAGCGGTTAAAAGCAACATGGTTTACCGATGCCGTAACACAAACCCTGCGCGAATGTCGTCGGGCCGTAATGCTGGCAGCCCTGTCCATGCGAGCGAGCAACTCGCCGCCGAAAAGGTTGTTCAGCGGATTGGTTTCACTCGGCAAAACCAGGTCTGTCAAAATGGTGATCGATTCTGAAGGATGTTTTGGTAGCATAAAGCGGGAATTTTTGTGCAAAGGTAAAGCAAGCGCACAAAAAATCCCGATAAGACCGGGACAAATGTTAAAGTTCTTTTATGAGCAACCAGGCTTGGCTGTCCTTGGTTTTCCGGATTTCGTTCATCATGTCCATCGCCTGTTCCTTCGTGCCGAAACTTCCGTAAAGCACAGGGAAAAGGCCATGCCGGTTTTGAGGAATACGCCTCGATTTGAATCCCAGCTTTTTAAGTTGGGAAGTTGCTTTATCAGCATTTTCCGGGCTTCTGAAGACTCCGGCGACGATATGGTAGCGCAATTTGTCTTCTTTGACAGACAGCGTAACGGCCGGAAGTGGCGTGTCTATAAAAAACGTCGCTTCCTGAATTTTGTCCTGAACCTGTTGCTGAACCTGCGTCTCAACCATCAGCGTTTCCCGCTTGACCTGGTCGTTATAAATATGATATCCGGCGAATCCGCTTAAACCGACGGCAACGACAAATATTGCGGCATACTTTAAATAAGGACGTCTTTGACGCGCTTCCGGGGTAAAAGTGATGGGCGCTTTTTCTTCGAGTATCTCGACTTCTTTTTTATACTCTTCCCGTTTGACGGCGGGCGAAACAAATGAGCTTAACCCAAATGCTTCTGTAAGATAATTGGTATTGTCGGACGGATAAAAAACAATGTTATTCTCGGAATTCAGCGACAGCTCACCAATATTTTTCAACGTGAAACGCCCGTTGACATCGAGGATATTTTTCCAGATGTTCACCTCGTTCTGGATCGCATCGACGGCATTGTCATACGAAGTCTTTTCGGATAACGCAATGTGATTGGCAAGGAGCCCATCATTGTTCTTGAGGTGCGAATTGAACGACACCAACTTTTTAGGCGGATAGAATGCGCTCGAAGACTCGTGCAGCTGAGCAGACTGGAATTCGGTCAGAAACGCGCCGAAACCCGGAACCGTAACGCACTGGTAACGATACAAAAGTTGGGAGATGTAGTGTTCAATCTTCATAGGAACAAAATTATGCAAAGCGTGGCGGGAGCAAAATTTTATCCACAATTTTTATTAACAATCCGCGGGAAATTTTATACTTTTCAGGATCAATCATTTAGTATGCGCCACGAAGAATTAGTATCTGTATTAGCCTTGCAAAGAGTAGAAGGCGTGGGCGACGCGATCGCCAAAAAGCTGATGACCCATTTTGGATCCGCCACGGAAATCTTTTCAGCAAACCCCAGACAATTAGCCGAAATCGGTAGCATCCGACCGGGCATTATCCGGAATTTCAAAGATAAGTCGGTTTTTGCTAAAGCCGAAGCCGAAGCCCGGAAAATTCGCGATTCAGGCATAAAGGTCACGACATTTCCCGATCCCGATTATCCCGAGCGGCTCAGGCATTGCCACGACGGCCCGCTTTTGCTGTTCTCATCGGGAAATATCGACCTTGCCGGACGCAAGACGCTGAGCATCGTCGGGACGCGTAAAGCAACTGCATACGGGGCTGATTTTTGCCGCAAACTCATCAGCGATCTTGCTGTCCTCGATCCTGTAATTATCAGCGGTTTCGCCTATGGAATCGATATTATTGCCCATCAGGCCGCCCTGGAAAATGGTCTGCAAACGATTGCCGTTTTGGGTAGCGGACTTCATGATCTCTATCCGAAATCCCACAAAAAGTATGTCAATGCGATCAATGACAACGGAGGTTTCATGACTGAATTCTGGAGCGACGTATTTCCCGCTCCCGAGAACTTCGTCAGGCGCAACCGCATCGTGGCCGGAATCAGTGAAGCAACGGTCATTGTGGAATCTGCGGAACGAGGCGGATCGCTTATCACCGCCAACCTCGCCAACGATTACAATCGCGATGTCTTTGCGCTTCCGGGACGCATTTCCGATCCGTTCAGCCAAGGGTGCAACCAACTGATAAAAACCCAGCGGGCGCATTTACTGACCGGAGCCGCCGACTTGCTTTACATTTTGAACTGGGACGCAAAACCGTCCGAAAAACCGGTGCAAAAGCAACTGTTCGTGTCGCTTTCCGATCAGGAACAAAAGGTTTACGATTATCTGATATTCCGGAAAAAGGAACAACTCGACATCATCGCTTTAGAAAATGAAATGCCGGTTTCCAAACTTGCCTCGACACTGTTCGCAATGGAACTGAAGGGCGTCGTGCGTCCGTTGCCCGGAAAATTGTTCGAAGCGATCTGACTATTTCAGTCCAAGGTTTCCGTCGAAATTCTCGAAATCAGGATCTGACTTTGGCTTGACTTTCAGCAAATCCCAAAGTTGTGAACAAATGGCGCGCAGCTCGACATAATTCGAATTATCGATGGCATGCTCACCTCTTTCAAGCAGTTTTTCGGCTTTGCGCTTGTCGCTGAATTCGTCGGTTTCCTTGAATCGGTAATAGTAATAATGATCCACGAAACGCTCGTCCTGTTTGCGGTAGATCGCATCGCCGAGGCTTTCGAGCTCCTTGGCTTTTTTGCGGATCAGGTAGCGGTTTCCCGATTGCAGAAAGTCTTTTTCGGCAGCTTCGATCTTATTGAATGTTTCGGTTTGTGAAGGCGACGCTTTTTCGGCATACGTCAGATAATAGTGCTTCATGTTCTGATATTCCTCCGTTTCTTCAAGTACGAAACGATGGCGCACCAGATCGTCGAATTCCTGGATAAGCAAGCGTTTGGCCTCGTCTAGCTGATATTTTTTGTCGGTGGAATTGTCTTCTGCCGCCGCTTCCGATTCATTGTGAAGGGCGATCAGCAGATTTTCCGTGCGCTTCAGGCGGGCCAGGTATTCGAAATTTTCTTCGTATTCCTGTTCGGAAATTTCCTCTTGAATCTGATCGATAACATCCTTGATTTCGCTGCGAAGCTTGTCGACCGAAACCTTTCGCTCATGCGGATTGAAAACCTCATTGATTTCCAGGTCGAGTGCCCCGATATAAACCGTAACGCTCAGATCGCGCGATTCGCTGATCTTGAAGTTGAGCTCGATATCAATGCCCTTCAGTAAATCCTGATCGAGGTCGCGACCGTTAATCTCAAGGTATCCGATGCTCAGGTTGCTTCCGATCATGCCGCCGGCGTTGCCTTCGACGATATTGATCACAAGCTTGTCGTCGGAATGTTTAAGGATGTTTTTCGAGCATTGCTTGTAGACGGTTTTCTTGATCGGAAGAATATCGTTCTTCCGGAAAATGCTCTCCAGATACGTGCTGCCGCTTTCTTCATCCAGTTCCAGGCAAATATCGTTCGGAAGCGGTTGCCCCTGTACGTTGTAAAGTCCGTTTGTTATGGCAATTCCCGTTTTCCTGAAAACCGATTGCTGGTTGCCGTCAAAAAGCACGACAGTGAACAGATTCGTCGCTTTTGCAAGCAACGGGACGAAAACCGAAAATTTGGAATCCATAGGCTGCATTCCTGAATCGTATCCGCCGTCTGCGCGCGTGATCCGGTAGTAGCCCTGGAATTTTGCCGATGTTACGCAAGCCAGCAATTCCTCGCTGTCCTGGGAATTCGGCTCGTAAATGATCTCGGCTGACAACGTCGAATGCGGCATTTCTTTTTCCTCTTCAGATATGATCGCCGATGGTTTGCTCCCCGCGTAATACGCCGCTCCGATGACGACAGCCGTTGTAGGATCGATCCCGGAGTCGACGATTACGCCGCTTCGTTCGTGCAATTCCCGTCTGATAAACGGAATATAGGTCGTACCGCCGACGAGGATGATGCGTTCGATATCTGAAAATCTCAGGCCGTTTCCTTTGACCAGTTTCTCGACCAAACTATACGATTCCTCGAATTTCGGTTGGATGACGGCCTCGAATTCCTGTTGCGTGATTTCGATGTCGATCATAATCTCAGGCTCGTCCGAATCGATTTCAATGATTGCCGATGATTTGAGAGACAATTCCTTTTTGGCCTCTTCCGCCTTGAAAAGCAACTCGAAATATAGTTTTTTCATCGAAGTATCGTCGCCTTTGACCATACTTTGCCACAAACCGGGAAGTCCTGTTTTGGCTTCGATCTTCGGGCAAAGCACTTTTTCGACGACGAGGTTGTCCAGGTCCAGTCCGCCAAGGAAATTGTTTCCTTTATGATCGACGACTTTCAATTCCCTGTGGCTGATGCTCACGAGGGCCGCGTCAAACGTGCCGCCTCCGAAATCGTATACGAGCCATTTTTTGTCTTCCGTAATATCGATATTGAGCGAATTGGAGTAGGCAAGGCAGGCGGCAATCGGCTCCTGAAGCAGCACGACTTCCTTGAATCCGGCCTCGTAACCCGCTTTTTTCGTCGCATTGCTCTGGATCGTATCGAACGATGCCGGAATCGTAATGGCGATGGATGACGGAGATTCATCGGGAACAAAACCTAGCAATTCCTTCAATACCATAGCCGAAAGTTCGACGGGCGAGAGGGTCTGGCCGTTGTCCGGAACATTGAACGTCTGATCCGATCCCATTTTGCGTTTGAACGAGGAAAAAACGTTTCCGGGATTTGTCAGGATCTGCTCGCGGGCTTTGTCGCCAACCCGGATCGTGCCTTTGCGAAAAGCAACTACAGACGGAATCGTGTCCCTGAAACCGACCGGATTTTTAAACAATGTGATCTTCCCGTCTTCGTATTTCGATATGGCCGAATTGGTCGTCCCGAGATCAATTCCGTAATTTATATTCGTCATTATTCTACTATTACAACACCTCTTTGCTCGAGGCTGAAATTGCCGTTTTCCATTTTATAGATGACCGGTTTGAGCACTTTTGTGATTTTGGATGCCGATGAATGTGTGACATTGGCTTCAAGAGCGGTATCGTTCGCATCGTATCTGGCACCTATCGGATTCACAATCCGGTAGCCCATTTCCTCCAGTTCATGGTACACGCGCGTGAAATTGCGATCAAAAATGTCGAGGCCCTGATCGGCGGCCTTTTTCTCTATTTCAAAAAATTGGTTGATAATGTTCTTCATGGGTTGAAATTGGCGATCCGAAAGGTACAATTATTTTGTTTTGGCCGATAGTGGCAAAAGTCTATTTTTGCGGTCAATCCGATTGGCAAATGAACTTGTTAGCTTTTTTTGAAACCCTTGAGATCGACCGTTCTTCGCTGAAGAATCTTGATGAGAACGGACTGATCCGGATTGAAAAGCAAGTGCATCTGCAGCGCAAACTGGATCCGGATATCGACATGAATCTGGCCAACGCCATGGTTTCCGCGTTGAGGAACGACGGACGTGCTTTTCGCTTTGTATTGGAAAACCGTCGGTTGTTCAACTTTTTTACGTCGAAAATCCATCCGGTAAACAAATTCGATCCTCAATCTGCGGAAGCGGAAACTGAGGAAATCCAGGCTTTTATCGACAAATACCTGCGCGACGATCTCATGCTGGCCATCGACAAATTGCTGATCGCCAATCAATACGAAGACCTGGACGATATCCTCGAGGAAAAGGATTATTTTCCGGAAGATGCCCAATTTGCCATTAACCGGAAGCTTCAGGCCAAAGTCGATTTTGCGATCGGGAAATATTACGAAAAGAAATATCAGAATATCCACTTCCTCAAATTCCGGACGTTTTACAACTGCCTGAGCCATTTTTCGTCCGTCGATACCGACAAGAAAATCCGGTCGCTGCTCAGCGTCACCGCCGACGATTACAATGCGGGCAAGAACAAGGATTTTTCGAGTTCGGTCATGATCGCCATGTCGCATTACAAAACCGAAGATGAAGATCTCGAAAAAGTGCTGATCTCGAATTATGCCATCATGACCGCTCCGGACAAGACAGGCAAGAGCTGGAACATGAATTGGCGCGTCTTGTTTTTTGTGGTTTTTTTCCTGATCAAGATCATGGTCATCGGGTCCAAGTGCTCTAACGACGACAATACCTCGACTTATAACAACATTTCCAACGAGCAACTCTATGATTTTGTCAAGACCCGGGCGGAAATGCTTGAAGTAAATAATGAGAATTTCCGCGATTACCTGACGGCTTTCGACTCTTCTTCAATGAGCGAACTGAAGATTGTCGATACACTGAAATCCGGGCAGAATCCGTTCAGATTAGGGACGAATCTTGTTGCAAAGACTACCTCTGACAAGATGCTGAAGTTCAGCAACGACACGCCTTTCGATGTGATCCTGGTGCCGTATGCCGTTTCGGTTATGGGCAAATCATATTACATTAAGAAAGGGGAATCTGTATCGATTTTGGCTTCAACACCTGATAACAAACTGGAATTCAGGATTTATTCCGGTTCTGATCCGGCCTATTTCAAAACGGCATCGGATGTGAATTGGCTGAAAAATGAGGAAAGTCCTGAAATCCGGTTTCGCACTCTGGCTGTGAATTCGGCGGTCGTATTCGAACGCGCGTTCAGCATAGCGGAAGACGTCGTGCTCGATTTTGAAATCGAAAGGTTCATGCTTATCGGAAACGGCGTCACGTGTGAAAACTGCATTCCGAGCCAGGACGAATCAGGAAAACGCATCAACCGCCTGAATTAATACGAATAGCCGAGTTTTTCACGAACCCTGTTCAGGACACCGTTTGCTATTACCGATGCGCGGTCCGAACCGATCTTCAGCAACCTGTCGACTTCCTGAGGATTGTTAATGTAGTAATTATAGCGCTCGCGCACGTCCTTAAATTGATCGGCGATCAGTTCGAAAAGCATCTGCTTGGCATGCCCGTATCCGAAATCACGGCTTTCGTTTTTATACTTTTCCCGAAGAATGTGGATTTGCTCTGATGTCGCCATCAGCTGATAAATCGCGAAAATCTTGCACGTATCGGGATTTTTGGGATCTTCCAGTGGCGTACTGTCTGTTTCAATCGACATGATTTGTTTGCGCAAGGCCTTGTCGTCAAGAAAAATATTGATGACATTGTTGGCTGATTTGCTCATTTTGCCTCCGTTCGTACCCGGGACATATTTGGTATCCTCCTGCGTATACGGCTCAGGCAACACGAATGTTTCACCCATCTGGCTGTTGAAGCGGGAAGCTACGTCACGCGTGATTTCAATGTGCTGCAACTGATCCTTTCCGACGGGAACGAAATTCGCGTCATAAAGCAAAATGTCGGCGGCCATCAGCATCGGATACGTAAACAAACCGGCATTCACGTCAGACAAACGGTCGGATTTATCCTTGAACGAATGTGCGAGCGTCAAACGCTGGAAAGGGAAAAAGCAGCTCAGGTACCACGATAATTCCGCGGTCTGGGCCACATCGCTTTGTCGGTAAAAAATCACTTTTTCAATGTCCAGTCCGCAGGCGAGCCAGGCTGATGCCGTGCTGTACGTATTGTTGCGAAGCGTCTCCCCGTCTTTGATCTGAGTAGCGGAATGCAGATCGGCGATAAACAAAAACGATTCGTTTTCAGGTTTGTTCGACAATTCGATAGCAGGCAGGATCGCGCCCAGAAGGTTGCCCAGGTGAGGCGTTCCCGTACTTTGCACGCCGGTAAGGATTTTGGCCATTTCAGTGAATTTTGGGCAAAGTTAAGGCTTTTGCAGAATGTAACCTCGAATGTTTATTTTTGGGAATATGAAAATCCTCAAGTATCCTTTCTGGCTCGTCTGGCGTATCTGGTTTTATGTGCTGATGGCCATTCCTATAATCGCATTTTTTCCTTTTTTGCTGATTTCCGTCAGCAAGGAAAAATGGTACCCGTACTTTTTCATAATGGCCCGGATCTGGGCGAAATTTATTCTGTTTGGGATGGGATTCGGGTACAAAGTCGAACGCGAGCAGGAACCGCAACCGCGCAGGAGTTACATGTTCGTCGCCAATCACACCTCGATGACCGACATTATGCTGATGCTGGCGGTGATCCGGAATCCGTTCGTCTTTGTCGGAAAAAAAGAATTGGTCAAGATTCCGCTTTTCGGATTCTTCTATAAAAAAACGTGTATTCTCGTGGACAGGAGCAGCCCCAAAAGCCGTAAAGAAGTTTTCGAGCGCGCCCAAAGCCGTCTGAACCAAGGCCTGAGCATTTGTATTTTTCCGGAAGGAGGCGTATCCGACGACGAATCCGTATTGCTCGACGCTTTCAAAGACGGGGCCTTCCGACTCGCCATCGAACATCAGGTACCGATATTCCCATTGGTTTTCCCTGACAACAAAAAGCGATTCTCGTTCACTTTTTTCAGTGGAAAGCCAGGTTTGATGCGGGCGAAATTGCTTCATGAAATCCCTACTACGGGAAAATCGGACGAGGACAAAAACGATATCAGGGCGCTTCGGGACGAAACCCGTACCTTGATCTATCACGAGTTATTGCGCTACAATAAAAAAGAGCAACCTGGCCTGGATGCTCTTTAGAAATTGCCTTCCTCAGGAGGCAACGAAACTTAACTGTAACCAACTAACTAACTATCTTTAAAAACGGTAGTTCAATCCGGTGTATAATCCGAAGAAATACGGTTTGAAATTCCCCGATTCTGAATATGTATTGATCTGATATTTAAACATTGGCTCGAAATTCACCTGCAACGCCTTCCAGATTTCGTATCGGAAACCGATCCCGACGTTGGTACTGAAACTCGTCTCGTTGAGGTTGTTCGCTTTCCCGATGTGCATTTCGCTGTCTGATGCGATGACCGAAATTTTATTCTCGTTCAAAAAGAGCGTACTGAAGCCTCCGATCACATCGATCCCAAAGCGCTTATTTAACAATCGGTAGCTCAATTCCACCGGTACTTCGAGATAGCCTGTCTTTTGGCTCAGGCTGCTGTCGAATTTTTTGAGCACCATGCCGTTGTTCGCCAATTCGGCCGGAGCGCCTGGATCGAGGTTATCGACTCTGAGGAACGCGCCTTGAACCGTCGGCCTTACGTGCTGCAATTGCTGCCTTCCGACGGATGTTTGCATCGCCACGACATTATTCGTATTGTACTCGAAAGAAAGAGAATTCACTCCCGCTCTCACCGACAATCTCTTGTTCATGGCATAACTCACGCCCAATCCGTAACTCAACTGAGTCTTGAAATCCTTTTCGTTTTTTGCGAAACGGGAATCAATCGGGGAACCGTTCGACGATGAACTTAAATAAATAGGGGCAACCCTCGGCGAGACTTGCCACCTATTCATTTTCGGTTCGTTTTCGGTAACTGACTTGTTTTCTTTTTCATTCTTTAGCAATTCTTCCAGTGCATTGGGTTCCGCTGCCATAGCAAGAGCAGTGGAGTCCATTTTGATATCATCGGTATTTACCGCGATAGCTTGGGTCGAAGTGGTGATGGGTTCAGTTACTTTCCTTTCGTTGTGTTGTTGGGTTTGGCCCGATTGGTTATTCTCGTTTACAGCAATTTTATTTTCGGTTTTAAAGTTGTTCAGGTTGTTCTGAGCGTTCCGGACTTCGGATGCTTTATTTGAATTCCGCACGATTTGTGAATCGCGTTCCTCGGATATTTGGCTATGCCCGGCTTTTTTACCGCCTCGTTTGTTTTTGGCATTATCCGATGCATTGGCGTAGCGCTGATCATCGGCATTGTTCAAAGGCGCGATTTCATTTTCAGAAACACCTTTACCTTTTATTTTCCCTGCTTTGGAGTTCGATTTCGTCTTTTTATGTGACGGATAAGCCGCAACGCCTGCGTCCTTTTGCCGGATTCCCGATGCATTGCTTCCTTTCGGATTGATGCTTTTGCGATCAAGGTCCAGCTGCCCGGATTTGTCGGCTTCTTCTCCGGAATGCGCTCTATCGGCGGCGGCGGGTTCTGTGCCGGCTGCATCCGAAGAGACGATGGCATCTGATCCCGGACTTGCGTCTGACGTTCCAGCAGGAACATTATTTCCCGGCTTTTTCCCATTCGGTCCATCCGAAGAATCCACAACAGGCGAACCGTTTTTCAAACCGCCATCGTTTCCGGACTGCATCGTAAGCAAAAATCCGATAAGCAGGATGGCTGCAACTCCGGAAAGTCTGAACCAGATCGGGATGACCCGTCGTTTCTTTTTCTCCTCGAGCCTGGCCTCAATTTTGCTCCAGGACAGATCGGAAGGTTCAGCTTCAAAATCCTTGAACTTTTCCTGAAAAAGGCGGTCGATGTTCTTTCTCTCGCTCATTTCGCAGAGGGTAATTTTTGTGTATTGTTATATCTTTCTATTTTCTCTTTAAGGATCATCCTGGAACGGGCCAGATTTGATTTTGATGTTCCTACGGTTATTCCCAGCATTTCCGCGATTTCTTTGTGCGGATATCCGTCGATCACATAAAGGTTGAATACCAGCCTGTAGCGGTCCGGCAATTCCTGTATGATCTTCATCAGGAACTCGAGCGGGATGTTTTCGTCGTCGATTTCAACGTCGGTATCCTCGTCTGCGATGTCTTTATTGACCATGTCCAGATACGTCACGTTGCGATATTGCTGCAACACGTTGTTGACCATAATCCTCTTCATCCAGCCCTCGAAAGAACCTTTGAAATTGAATTGCCCGATTTTATTAAATATGACCACAAAGCCGTCCTGGAAGTTGTCTTCCGCTTCAGCGTAATTCCTGGAATATTTGAGGCAGATGGCAAACAGCTTCGATTTGTACAATTTGTACAATTGTTCCTGGGCCTTCCTGTCATTATTCCTGCAATCATCTATGAGCTGTTCTAGACTCAAAATACAGGCAGCTTTAGCGTTATTCTACAACAGAGTCAAATTCAATATACGTGGGCGCTCCGTTCGCGTCCGGTCCGGCCCAAAACCTGAAATGGTAGGTTCCGGCGACAGTGGGTATAAAATTCAGCGGCGCATCGTAAAGCGTGGCCGAATCATCCATACAATTCGATTCGTTGAACTTTAGCGCACGTACCGAAATCGTCTGGTTATACCCGTCGGAATCTATGTAAAATCCGTTAAAGACATGGCAATCCGAGGGTCTTCTGTACTTCACCTGTATGGCCGCCGTTTGTCCCATCACCATCGTTTCGGCTACCATAACGTCTTCGACCGGAAGCAGGAACTCCTGAGATTTTTCGGTGTCGTCGACACTACAGGAAGCGATTGTAACAGCCAATAGGAAAAAGAACAACAGCTTTCTCATCTTTAATTTTTCTAAACTTTTCATCAGATGCGAAACTTTAAAAAAGGTTGCGTCAAAAAACAAAAAAAGCCCGTTATGGGCCTTTTCATTTTAATTGTTCTTGTCTTTGATGAGCGTCTTGATTTTGTTTTCAAGCTCGTCCGCGAGTTCCGGATTGTCTTTGATCATGACCTTCACGGCATCCCGGCCCTGCCCGAGTTTGGTGTCGCCGTAACTGAACCAGGATCCCGATTTCTTGACGATCTCGAACTCGACGGCCAGATCCAGGATTTCTCCCGTTTTGGAAACGCCTTCCCCGTACATGATGTCGAATTCCGCCGATTTGAACGGAGGCGCGACCTTATTCTTGACAACCTTTACTTTCGTTCGGTTTCCGATGACGCTGTCTCCGTCCTTAATCTGGGACGAGCGGCGTATGTCGAGGCGGATCGAAGCGTAAAACTTCAAGGCGTTACCACCCGTAGTAGTCTCCGGATTCCCGAACATGACCCCGATTTTTTCACGAAGCTGGTTGATAAAGAAAACGGTGCAATTGGTTTTGCTGATCGTCGCGGTAAGTTTTCTCAAAGCCTGGGACATCAGGCGCGCATGCAATCCCATCTTGGAATCACCCATTTCCCCTTCGATCTCGCTCTTTGGCGTAAGTGCGGCTACGGAGTCGATTACGACAATATCAATCGCACCCGAGCGGATCAGGTTTTCGGCGATTTCCAAAGCCTGTTCTCCGTTATCCGGCTGTGATATGATCAGTTCGTCTATATTGACATTAAGTTTTTCGGCATAATTGCGGTCAAACGCATGTTCCGCATCGATGAAGGCTGCAATTCCTCCCATTTTCTGGGCTTCGGCGATGGCGTGCAGCGTAAGCGTGGTCTTACCCGAAGATTCCGGTCCGTAAATTTCTACGATACGGCCTTTCGGATAACCGTTCACCCCGAGGGCAAGGTCGATGCCGAGAGATCCCGACGGAATCACTTCGACTTCTTCCACGGCTTTGTCGCCCATTTTCATGACCGTTCCTTTACCGTAGGTTTTATCTAATTTATCTAGTGTTAACTGAAGGGCTTTTAACTTGGCATCTTTCTCTGAACTCATTTTTTCGGCTTCTCTTATCGTTAGTAAAATTTCGTAAATGTACTCTTTTTTCCTCTTTGTGAAAGTGGCTCCAAACGTTACTTTTCCACATTGAAGTAGCAAAAACAACCCGACGGTTTAAATGGCTTATATTCAATTTTATGGGGTAGATTATCGGGTTGTTTTTTGTGTTTCCGCGGAAGTTTAAAAGTAGGCGAAGCGATCCTATCTGAATTACAGTTTTTCCGCATCAAATGTTAAAATGCATAGAAGCGAAAGTTTTGCTAAAAGCTTGGGGAATCATCAGGCAAAACGATATTTTATCCTTACTTTTGCCGGGATTTACTAAGGGCATGGAGAAAATTATTTCGTATCCGATATCGGTCGTTTATTATTTCTTTTTCGGGCTTTGCCTGCTAGTTTTTCATCCGATCCAATGGGTGTGCCTGAAATTTTTCGGATATACCGGCCACAAGAAAAGCGTCGACGTTCTTAATCTTTGCCTGATTTTATGCACGAGGCTTATCGGGACGCGTTATACGTTTACCGGACGCGAAAAGATCCCGGTCGGGGTTCCGCTGATCATCGTATCCAATCACCAAAGTTTATACGACGTGATCACGATCATTTGGTATCTGAGGAAATTCCATCCGAAATTCGTCTCCAAGCAAGAACTCGGCAAAGGCATCCCAAGTGTGTCGTTTAACCTTCGCCATGGCGGATCGGTGCTTATCGACAGGAAAGATCCGCGCCAGGCACTGCCGGCCATTAAGCAGATGGGAGAATATATCGAGCAATTTAACCGATCTGCTGTTATTTATCCGGAAGGAACGCGCAGCAAGAACGGCAAACCCAAAGAGTTCGCCCAAACAGGACTCAGAATCATGACTAAAGCGGCTCCGTCTGCCTACGTTTTGCCGCTGACTATAAACAATTCATGGAAAATGGCCCGATACGGCTACTTTCCGCTAGGGTTGGGCAACCACCTCAAATTTACGGTTCACGAGCCGATCGCCGTTTCCGGACATTCCTTCGAGGAAATCATGGAATACACTGAAAAAGCCGTCACGGGAGCCATCAACTATTAAACACCAATGCAATGTCATTAAAGAATGTACGCCTGGAAGTAATGCAGTTCCTCGAAAAAGAAATCGACGGATTTGTTGACCAGTATTTGATCCCCGTGGAAAAGATTTGGCAGCCGTCAGACTTTTTGCCCGAGCCGGGAAGCGATAAATTCTTTGAAGAAATTAAAGAGCTGCGTGGGCTCGCTCAGGAACTTCCATACGATTTCTGGGTGGTCCTCATCGGCGATATGATTACCGAAGAAGCGCTTCCTACATACGAATCCTGGCTTATGGACGTAGAAGGCGTCGATCAGATCGAGCCTAACGGATGGTCGAAATGGGTGCGCCACTGGACATCTGAAGAAAACCGCCACGGTGATTTGCTCAACAAATACCTGTACTTATCCGGACGCGTCAACATGCGCGAGATCGAGATGACGACGCAGCACCTTATCGCAGACGGATTCGACATCGGCACAGACCGCGATCCGTATAAAAACTTTGTCTACACGAGCTTCCAGGAGCTTGCCACATATGTTTCCCACAACCGCGTTTCCCAGATCGCGAAACAGCACGGAGCGAAGGATCTTTCCAAAATGTGCAAGATGATCGCCGGAGACGAAATGCGCCATCACCACGCATATTCGGAATTCGTGAACCGCATTTTCCAGATCGACCCGAGCGAAATGATGCTGGCTTTCCAATATATGATGCGACTCAAAATCGTCATGCCGGCCCAGTTCCTTCGCGAATCGGGCGAGAAAATTAGTGCCGCGTTCGAGCATTTTTCAGATTCGGCTCAACGAATAGGCGTTTACACGTCTGCCGACTACGTTGATATTTTGCAGAAGCTGATCGATCGCTGGAACATCGCCTCGATAACGAATTTGTCTGACGAAGCAGAGCAAGCCCGTGACTTCCTCATGAAATTGCCGGCCAGGATGACCAGGATTTCCGAAAGATTGGTCATTCCGTCAGAATCGCACATCTTCAAATGGGTGGAACCGGCCCGCATCGGCATCTGATGGAAAAGCTCATTGCCGATACGATCGATTTCGTCAAGCAGCAATTGCATGGAGCGGAAGGCGGCCACGACTGGTTCCACATCGAACGCGTCTGGAAATCGTCGCTCAACATCGCTCAAAGCGAAAATTGCGATCTGACGGTCGTTCAGCTTGGCGCATTATTGCACGATATCGCCGACAGTAAATTCCATGACGGAGACGAAACTATCGGGCCTAAAACCGCACGCAGCTTCCTTGAACAGCATAATGTGGACGAGGAAACGATCGCCCATGTGATCAACATCATCGAAAATATTTCCTTTAAAGGCGGGAATTTCGAAAGGACGTTTTACTCTAAGGAACTCCATGTGATTCAGGACGCTGACCGCTTGGACGCCATCGGAGCCATCGGGATTGCGCGCGCATTCAACTATGGCGGATTCAGGAACCGGGCCCTGTATGATCCGGCAATTCAGCCGAACCTGAAAATGTCCAAAGAGGAATACAAAAATTCAACGGCTCCGACAATCAACCATTTTTACGAGAAATTACTGGTTCTCAAAGACAAAATGAACACCGAAACCGGAAAGCGTCTTGCCGAAGAACGCCATGCGTATATGGAAGGTTTTCTGACGCAGTTTTTTTCGGAATGTGAAGGTTTACGTTAGGATTTTACTTACTGTTAAATAGTTGCTTTATAGCAATTTATCAGATTTATCGGACTATTTTTGCCGCCTTAAACTGATAAATGAAAAAACTTCTATTTGCCCTTATTCTGTTACCTGCGCTTTGCGTTTCCCAAAAAATATCCCTTAAAAAAGGAAAGATCTTTTCCGGCGACAAAGAAGTCGCCCAAATGAAGGACGACGTTCGCGACAATTACGATTTCCTGACCCTTGATGGGACAAAAGTCTTTTCAGTGAAATACAATTCGCTGATGAACAATAAGGAAGTGGCGGCTCAATGGCTTACGATCACTTCTCCGGATAATTCAAAGAAGAGCGAAATCGAGTATGAAGTGCTGATTACGGCGTTCAGTTCATCTAAAATTATACTCAATCTGCTTTCCCAGAAATACGGATTGATCGATTCAAATGGGATAAATTCAAAAAAACTAGACGAATTTTTTGATACTCACAAGGAAGATCTTGGCGCGAAGTACACCGGATCGATCGCCGCTGCCAAACAGGAATCTCAGCAGAACAAAGCGGAATTCGATGCCAAAGTGGGCAACTACCGCCCTCATGTCAAGTCTGACGGAACCGTTGTTTTTGGCGGACAAATGGGTAAGGATATTGTCGGTAAAGTAAATGGCATCCAGAATTTCAAGCCGCTTGGCCCGAACCCGGCCATTGCCGTATACGACCTTGACGGCGTTTTAGTAGCCAGTGCCGAACTCAGCGGGAAAATGGAGAATGACGTAAACGTAACGTTGTTCAATGGAGACAAGTTCACCTATCGCGCCACGCGCCGTTATGCATATGGGGACAATAGTTTGTTTCACAAAAATCTTGTCGAGGAACTGGTTTCCCGCGATATTTTGCTCGGGCACCAGGCAAAATCGTACAATCGCGCGATCCATCAGGAAAAGGTAAATCTTGCCAAGCAGAGAAGCGTCAACGTTTACAATCTGAAAGGATATGCCGTCGATGAGAAAGGCGTAAAATACACCGGAACCCTGACATGTGCTTTTGAAAAGCTCGACATTAACCAGACCGGGGACAATCAGGTCGTGGACCAGATCGACAATTATGGAAAGAAGGTTACTGTCAAATATCTGAACGAAAAGGGAAAAGAACGCAGTACGACGCTTGCTGCAGGCGACAAGACTTATTTTTGTGTCGAAGGTAAAGAGCAGTCGAACGGATGTTATTACGGAATGAAAGTGAAGGGCGATTCTGCCAAAAAACTGTCCAATGCAATGTCGTTTGGCTTCAGCAACGCCTATTTCTACAAATTGATTTTTGAGGAAGACGGCAACCAGGTTTTGGCCGATCCGATAGAAACCGACCGTCTCGTCATCAAAATAAAGTCAAAGCCGGAAGGCCAGATGATCGACAGGCGCAACAATGAAAAACTATCGGCTGCGCTTGCAGAATATCTTGCCGACAGTCCGTCGCTAGCGAATGAAATCAAAGCCGGCGCGTTCGACCTGAAATTGCAGGAAAGCCTGATCACAATCGTTAAGGAATACAACCAGGCGAAGAAATAACAGGCCTGCTGCAACAGAGCGAACTGCATTACATCATTTAACCCGTCTTCATGGCGGGTTTTTTTATTGACCGTCGCGGGCCCGGATCGGGATATTTTTGATTTTACTTTCCTCAATCACCCATTCCGCCATCGCGTGAAGCACTTTTTGAAGGCGAACGCCCGACTCGCTTAGCTTATAGTGAACGACGGGAGGCACGACGGCTTCCGCAGTCCTTACGACAAGATTT
>Ga0265798_10002587_pt1 | contig 26534 bp, 21 predicted proteins | sample P3T30metagenome_FD_192430 | JGI IMG/M metagenome (GOLD analysis project Ga0265798, IMG submission 192430) | Plant litter microbial communities from East Loma Ridge, Irvine, California - P3 T30 | ecosystem: Environmental > Terrestrial > Plant litter > Unclassified | place: USA: California...
CGCGACGACATGCGTAGCTTCGGCGCGGACCGCTTCCGGCCCCTGCCCCATCGCGTACGATACGGCGGCACGCGCGAACATCGGCAGATCATTCGCCTGATCGCCGAGCACGACGATCTGCTCGAGCGGCACGTGCATCGCCTGTGACAGAGCGGTGAGTCCAGCGCCCTTGTTCCCGCTCACCGGCGTGACGTCGAGGTAATAGGTTTGCGACTGCGCGATCGTGGCGCGATCGTCGAAGCCGTGCATCCGCTTGCGCAGGTCGATCAGCAGATCGGGATCGTCACTGACGAACGTAACCTTGTCGACGCGATCGAACAGATCCGTGAAATCCTGCGTCACGACCGGGTTCTGGTTGGATGCACGCTTCTCGCTGTCGATATGACCGCCGACGTCGGTGCTGGCGTACCAGAGATCGTCCGCGAACACCCAGGTATCGACCGCAGCGCCCTCGGCCGCCGCGAACACGCCTTCCAGCACGGCACGCGCGATCCGGTCCGCATGCGAGACGGTCCCGTCCCGCGTGAAGACCGTGCCCCCGTTGAACGCGCCCATCGGTGAATCGATTTCGAGCGCTTCCGCGATCGGCATCATACCCGAGCGCGGCCGTGCGCTGATGATGCTGAACCCGATCCCGGCATCGCGCAGGCGGGCGACCGCTTCGCGCACGCCGTCGGTGACCTGCTTGCTGCTGTCGACCAGCGTGCCGTCGACGTCCGATACGACCAGCCGGATGTCCGAGCCATCGCTCATTGCGGCATCTCGACATGCCCACCGAATCCGAAGCGCATCGCGGACAACAACTTGTCCCCGAACGTATGATCGACGCGGCTGCGATAGCGCGCAAACAGCGCTGCCGAGAGGACGTTGACCGGAACGGCTTCTTCCATCGCCGCCTGGACCGTCCAGTGGCCCTCGCCCGAATCCGCGACCTGGCCCGAGAAGTCGTCGAGCATCTGGTCCTTCGCCAGCGCCGACGCCGACAGATCGAGCAGCCACGACGAGATCACCGATCCGCGCCGCCACACTTCGGCGATATCGGTGAGGTTGAGATCGAAACGCTCCTCCTCGGGGAGCTTGTCGGACGACTTGCCCTTGAGCACGTCGAAGCCCTCGGCATAGGCCTGCATCAGCCCATATTCGATACCGTTGTGCACCATCTTGACGAAGTGGCCCGCACCCGCCGGCCCCGCGTGGATATAGCCCTGTTCGGCGCGCGGGTCGGCAGCCGCGATGTCGCGGCCGGGCGTACGCGGGATCGTCCCCATGCCCGGTGCGAGCGCCGCCAGGATCGGGTCGATATGGTCGACCGCCGCCTTGTCGCCGCCGATCATCATGCAATAGCCGCGCTCGAGCCCCCACACGCCTCCCGACGTGCCGACGTCGATGTAGAGGATGCCCTTTTCGGCGAGCAACTTCGCGCGACGGATGTCGTCCTTGTAGAAGCTGTTGCCGCCGTCGATGATGATATCGCCCGACTGTGCGAAGCCGCTGATCGTCTCGATCGTTTGCTCGGTAGGGCCGCCTGCGGGCAGCATGACCCAGTAGATCGCCGGGCTGTCGAGCTTGGCTTTCATGTCCTCGAGCGAGGTCGCGCCTTCCGCGCCGTCACCGACCAACTTCTGGACGGCGGCTTCGTCGCGATCGAACACGACCGACTGATGCCCGGCCCGCATGATCCGCCGCGCGATGTTGCCGCCCATTCGGCCAAGGCCGATGATACCGATTTTCATGACGCGCGCGCTCCTGGGGGGTCAGATAAAAAGACGTCCGCCCCGGCATGATACCAGGACGGACGATGAAACGCCCAAAGGCGTTTTAGGCTGCAACCGGATGTTTGGCCGCGATCGACCCGAGCAGATCGTCGAACGCCTTGGTGAAAGACGCGACTGCTTCGTCGACCAGCGTATCCGTCACGCCGTCCAGATCGAGCCCGAGCCGCTCGGTTTCGGACAGGACATGGCGCGCACCCTCGACATCCTGCGTCAGCGTCGCCGCCGCCGTACCGCGCTCGCGGAAGGCGTCGAGCGTCTTGGGCGGGATGGTGTTGACCGTATCCTTGCCGATCAGCGAGTCGAGATACAGCGTGTCGGGATAGTCGGGGTTCTTGGTTCCGGTCGATGCCCACAGCAGCCGCTGCGGCTGTGCGCCCTTGTCTGCCAGCGCCTTCCAGCGCGCCGAGGTGATGAACTCCTCATACCAGGCGTAAGCGATCTTCGCGTTGGCGATCGCGACCTTGCCCTTGAGCGCCTTGGCTTCGTCGCCACCGACGCCCGAATCGATCTTGTCGTCGATCTTGGAATCGATCCGGCTGACGAAGAAGCTCGCGACGCTGGCGATCTTGTCGATCGGCTCGCCGCGTGCGGCGCGCTTCTCAAGGCCCTCGACATAGGCTTCGGCGACCGACTGATACGCGCTTTGCGAGAACAGCAGCGTGACGTTGACGTTGATCCCCGCATCGATCGTCGCGGCGATCGCAGGCACCCCGGCGGGCGTCCCGGGGATCTTGATCATGACATTGGGGCGATTGACTGCGGCCCACAGCTTTTGCGCCTCGGCGATCGTCGCGTCGGTGTCGTTCGCGATATAGGGCGAGACCTCGAGGCTGACGTACCCGTCCTTGGCATCGAGCCGGTCGTAGACCGGACGCAGCGTGTCCGCCGCCGACTGGATGTCGAGGATCGCCAGATGCTCGTAGCGGTCGATCGTCGGTGCGTCGGGGTTCGCCTTGTCATATGCGGCGAGTTCCGCGTCATACGCGTCGCCGTGGCCCATCGCCTTTTCGAAGATCGTCGGGTTGGAAGTTACGCCGGTCAGCGCATCCTCATCGACCAGCTTCTGAAGGCTGCCGTCGGCGAGGAACTTCTTCTCGACGAAATCGAGCCAGACACCCTGGCCCAATGCGGCCATATCGTTGAGCTTGCCCATCACTTGGTCTCCCGCAGTTCGTTGGCGATCTTCACGATGTTGTCGACCGTGAAGCCGTATTTGTCCTGAAGCTTGGTGATCGGCGCGGAGGCACCGAAGGTCGACATCGTCACCGTCTTGCCGTCGAGACCGACATAGCGATCCCAGCCGATCTCGCCCGCCATCTCGATCGCGATGCGCGCCTTGACCGCCTTGGGCAGGACCGATTCCTTGTATTCGGCGTCCTGCAGCTCGTAGCGATACCAGCTCGGCATCGACACGACGCGCGAGGCGACGCCGCTTTCCTTGAGCTTCTCGTGCGCCGCGACCGCGAGCGACACTTCCGAGCCGGTCGCGATCAGGATCACTTCCGGTTCGTCCGCGCCGTCGAGGATATAGGCGCCCTTCTTGAGCCCATCCGCGCTCGCATATTTGGTCCGGTCGAGCGTCGGCAGCGCCTGGCGCGACAGAACCATCGCGGTCGGGTGGCTGGCATCCTCGACGATCGCCCGCCATGCGGCGGCGACTTCGTTCGCGTCGCCCGGACGGATCGTATCGAGCCCGGGGATCGCCCGCAACGTGGCGAGATGCTCGATCGGCTGATGCGTCGGGCCGTCTTCGCCGACCCCGATCGAATCATGCGTGAACACCCAGACCGAGCCGACTTCCATGATCGCCGACAGGCGGATCGGGGCGCGCATGTAATCGCAGAAAACGAGGAAGGTGGAGCCATAGCCGCGCAGGTGCGACAGCGTCATGCCGTTGACGATTGCCCCCATGCCATGCTCGCGCACGCCGAAGTGGAAGTTGGTCCCGCCGTAATTGTCCGCCTCGAACGAGGGCGCACCCTTGATGTCGGTCTTGGTCGACGGCGCGAGATCGGCGGACCCGCCGAGCAACCACGGCAACTTGGGGGCGATCGCGTTGAGCACTTTGCCCGACGAATCGCGCGAGGCGACGCCCTTGGCATCCGCCTCGAACACCGGGATGTCAGCGTCCCAGCCGTCCGGCAGGCTGTCCGACAGCATCGAATCGAGCTGGTTGGCAAGCTCCGGGTGCGCCTTGCGATATTCGACGACCTTGGCTTCCCATTCCGCACGGAGCGGTGCCGCCCGGTCGAGCATCGACGCCTTGAACCGTTCGGCCACACCTTCGGGGACGAGGAACTGCTCGTCCTCGGGCCAGCCATAGGCCTGCTTGGTCAGGCGGATGTTGTCCGCGCCAAGCGGCTCGCCGTGTGCCTTCTCGCTGCCCGCCTTGGGGCTGCCATAGCCGATGACCGAATGGACGACGATGAAGGTCGGCTTGTCGGTGGTCGCCTTGAACGTCTCGAACGCCGCGCTGAGCGCGCCGACGTCATTGGCGTCGTCGACGTGGATGACGTTCCAGCCATAGGCCACGAAGCGTGCGCCTACGTCTTCGTCGAACGCGAGCGCAGTGTTGCCCTCGATCGAGATGTGGTTGCTGTCATAGATCCAGCACAGGTTGGAGAGCTTGAGATGCCCCGCGACCGAAGCCGCTTCGGCGGTGACGCCCTCCATCATGTCGCCATCGCCGCAAAGCGAATAGACGTCATGGTCGAACAGCGTGAAGCCCGGCTGGTTGAACCGTGCCGCAAGCCAACGCTCGGCGATCGCCATGCCGACCGAATTGCCACAACCCTGGCCGAGCGGGCCGGTCGTCGTCTCGACACCCGTGGTGTGACGATATTCCGGGTGACCCGGCGTCTTCGAATCGAGCTGGCGGAACTGCTTGAGATCTTCGAGACTGAGCGCGGGCTTGCCGGTCTTGTTGCCCTCCGCATCGATCTCCTCGATCCCTGCGAGGTGGATCAGCGAGTAGACCAGCATCGACGCATGGCCGACCGACAGCACGAAGCGGTCACGGTTGGGCCAGTCGGGCGTGGTAGGGTCGTAGCGCAGGAACTTGGTCCACAGCGTCTGACCGACCGGCGCAAGCGCCATCGGTGTGCCGGGGTGCCCGGAATTGGCGGCCTGCACCGCGTCCATCGAGAGCGTACGAATCGTATCGATCGCAAGCCGGTCCGCGCTGCCGTCCTCGTGGACGCCGGCGTCGGCGGTCTTGGTCTGGGTATCGGCCATGAAAATATTCGCCTTTTGTTTGCGCCCTGAACGCTTGCGGACAGGTCGGGTTGCGGAATGAGTGCGCTTTAATCCGATGCGACGCGACGTTCCAGCCGCGTAACGACGCCGCGGTCCGCGATATACGCTGCGGACACTTCGGTTAGGAACAGGCCGTGGCCAAGGGCTCCCGGGATGGCGGCGATGTTCTGGGACAAGCGCATATGATCGATCGTAGCGGGAAAGACGCAGTCGATGATAGCGTTACCTTGATCTGTAACGAAATCCTTTCGGACGGTCACTTGCGCGCCGAGATTGGCCAGACGGGTGGACACGAAAGCGATCCCGAACGGAAGCACTTCGACAGGGATAGGCGCGTTTCCGATCGCCTCCACCCGCTTCGAGCCGTCGGCGATGACGATCATCCGTGCGCTTGCCGCCGCAACGATCTTTTCGCGGAGCATCGCGCCCCCTGCCCCCTTGATGGCGGCAAGCGTCGGGTCGATCTCGTCCGCGCCGTCGATCGTCAGGTCGATCTTTGCGGGAAGTTCGATCAGGCTGATGCCGGCGGCGCGCGCCATCGCCTCGCTCGCCTTGCTGGTCGCCACCGCGCGAATGTCGAGGCGGCGCTCGCCCAGCGCGGTGATCGCGAAGGCCGCGGTCGACCCGGTGCCCAGTCCGACGATCATCCCCGCACGGACTTCCTCAATCGCCGCCATCGCCGCGATCCGCTTGTCGGACTCGTTCATGTCGCCGCCTTTAGCATCGCTCTTCCTACCGCAAAGGCCGTATGACCAAAGCGCGGACATTTCCACTGGCCCCTGACGCGAACGCAGGGCAAAGCACCAACCCATGTTCGAGAAAATCCTGGCGACACTCGCCACTTTCACCATCTGGGTCATTTCCAGCGGCGGTTATGTCGGCATCGCCTTGCTGATGGCGATCGAATCGGCTTGCATCCCGCTCCCGTCCGAGATCATCATGCCGTTCGCAGGCTATCTCGTGTCGGTCGGGCGGTTCAACCTGTACTGGGCAGCGACCGCGGGCGCGATCGGGTGCAACCTCGGGTCGATCGTCGCCTATGAAGTCGGCAAGCGCGGCGGACGTCCGCTGGCCGAGCGCTGGGGCCGCTATGTGCTGATCGGGCCGGGCGAACTCGACACGGCGGACCGCTTCTTCAAGCGGTTCGGCAGCATCGCGGTGCTGATCGGGCTCCTGCTGCCGGTGATCCGCTCGTTCATCGCCTTCCCCGCCGGCGTCGCGCGAATGCCGCTGGTGCCGTTCCATCTGTACACTTTCCTCGGCTCCTGGCCGTGGTGCTTCGGGCTTGCCTGGGTCGGCATGAAGCTTGGCGACAAGTGGAACAGCGACCCGCGCGTCAAGGCGGCGTTCCACAGCGCGGACCTCGTGATCGGGCTGGTGGTGATCGCGGCGATCGCCTTTTACATCTGGCACCGCGTCCGTGGCTTGAAGCGGCACTAAGGCATACCGACATCCTTTGGGCGGGCGAGCGCGTAGCTTCGGTGACAATGCCGACCGAGTGCGGATGCCCCAGCCGGAAAGGTTCTTTGCGATGTTGAAGCCTGCCCTCTTTGCCGCCGCGTTTGTCGGCGGTGCTGCGTTTCTTCTCGGCGGCGGTGCGGCGCGGGCCGAACGCGCAGTCCCCATCCCTGCGGCGACCGCCGACGTCACCGGCGCGACCGGCCCGCAGACCGCGGTGTTCGCGGGCGGCTGCTTCTGGGGCATGGAAGCGGTGTTCGAGCATGTGAAGGGCGTGCGATCGGTGACCGCGGGCTATGCCGGGGGTACGCGCGACACGGCGACCTACGATCAGGTGTCGACCGAAACCACGCGTCATGCCGAGGCAATTCGCGTCATTTATGATCCCGCCAAGGTCAGTTATGCGACGCTGCTGCGCGTTTACTTCTCGGTTGCGCACGATCCGACGCAGCTCAACCGCCAGACGCCGGACAGCGGCCCGAGCTATCGTTCCGCGATCTTCCCGCAGAATGCCGTACAGCGCGGAGTCGCCGCGGCGTATATCGCGCAGCTTGGCAAGGCGCGGGTGTTCCCCAAGCCGATCGTGACGAAGATCGAGGCGGGCGCGTTCTTCCCGGCCGAGGCGTATCATCAGAATTTCTTCGATCGGAACCCCAACCACCCGTATATCGTGACGTTCGACAAGCCGAAGGTGGCGGCATTTCGTGCAGGGTTCCCGCAACTGGCGAGCTGAGCGGAGGATTGCCCCCACCCCTCTGCTTCTTCCCCGGCGAAGGCCGGGGCCCAGTCGAAATGGCCGAAGTAACGAAGCGCCGACTTCGGCTTTCTGCCGTCTCGCTACTGGGCCCCGGCCTTCGCCGGGGAAGCGCTATTGGGTCGAAAGACGAGCTTCATGTCCCCAAGCGGAACCAGCTGAGGAACTGCCCCCACCCTTCTGCTTCTTCCCCGGCGGAGGCCGGGGCCCAGTCGAGATAGCCGAAGTAACGAAGCGCTCACCCCGGCTTTCTGTCGTCTCACTACTGGGCCCCGGCCTTCGCCGGAGAAGCGCTATTGGGTCGAAAGACGAGCTTCACGTCCCCAAGCGGAACCAGCTGAGGAACTGCCCCCACCCTTCTGCTTCTTCCCCGGCGGAGGCCGGGGCCCAGTCGAGATGGCCGAAGTAGCGAAGCGCCGACCCCGGCTTTCTGCCGTCACGCTACTGGGCCCCGGCCTTCGCCGGGGAAGCGGTATTGAGGTGGAAAAAAAGTTCTACGCCGCCAAGCGGAACCGCAGCATTCGGTCCTGCACCGGGATCAGCGCTTCCGCACCCTTCCCCACCGCGCGGACGATCTCGGGGTGTTGCGCGTCCAGCCCCCCGGTCAAAGCGCCGAACGCCGGCAGGATCAGCTTGCTCGGCGTGGCGATGAAGCACCGCCGCGAGACGTTCTGACCGCGCACGCGCAGCCGCAGCTTGGGATGGAAATGCCCCGACAGTTCGGGCCGCAGGTCCGCCGGATTGGCTTCGTGCCGCAGGACGAGACCGTCGACCACCGCTTCGTCCACCAACGCGCCGCCGCAGCGATCCGCCATGCCGCTGTCGTGGTTGCCGGTGATCCACGTCCAGCGCGTCGCCGCGGTCAGGGCGCGGAGCCGGACCTGTGCCTCCACGGGCAAGCGGTTGCAGCCTTCGTCGTCGTGGAAACTGTCGCCAAGGCACCAGATCTCGCTCGCCCCGGTCGCCGTAACGACCTCCTCGAGCGCTTCGAGCGTGACGAGCGAATCATAGGGCGGGAGCATCTGCCCGCGCTGGGCGAACCAGCTGGCCTTCTCGAAATGCAGATCCGCGACGAGCAGCGCCGACCGGCGCGGCCAGAACAGCGCGCCGCTACGGAGTGCGTGCAAATCGTGACCAGCGAACGAAAAGGGAACCATAGCCGCGTCTATGTCTGAAACACCGGCTTCATGCAACGTTCACGAAACCGCTTGCGCTTAGGTATCACAGGCGTAAAGCGCGCCGTCTTCCCCGGCAGGTCGCCCATCTTATCATGTCTGAAGCCACCGCCACGTCCACTACCGCAAATCCCCACGGTGCGCCCGCGCACCCGGCGCTGCTTGCGTTGACGGTCGGCGCAATCGGGGTGGTGTTCGGCGACATCGGCACCAGCCCGCTATACGCTTTTCGCGAGGCGCTCGAGCTGACCGGCAAGGACGGGCTTGATCCGAGCGAAATTTTCGGTGTCCTCAGCCTCGCGATCTGGTCGCTGATCTTCGTCGTTACCGTCAAATATGTCGTGTTCCTGATGCGGATGGACAATCAGGGCGAAGGCGGCGTGCTCGCGCTGACCGCGCTGGCGCGGCGGGCGCTCGGCAGGCGCTCGCTGATTGCGCTGGTGCTGGGCTCGGCGGGGGCATCGCTGTTCTACGGCGATGCGATCATCACGCCGGCACTGTCGGTGCTGTCCGCGGTCGAGGGGTTGAAGACGATCCCCGGGCTGGAGACCGCGATCAGCGAGCAGGTGATCCTGTCGATGACGATCGTCATCCTCGTCGCGCTGTTTTCGATCCAGAGCCGCGGCACCGCGAGCGTCTCGCGGCTGTTCGGTCCGGTCTGCCTCGTGTGGTTCCTCGTGCTCGGGGGCCTCGGCCTGTGGCATATCGCGGACGAGCCTTCGATCTTGCGCGTCGTGTCGCCGCATTATGGCGCGCTGTTCCTGATCAACCACGGCGTGACCGGGCTGTTCGTGCTCGGCGCCGTGTTCCTGACCGTGACGGGGGCGGAAGCGCTGACCGCGGACATGGGGCATTTCGGGCGTTTGCCGATCCGCATCGGCTGGTTCGTGCTCGTCTTCCCGTGCCTGATCTGCAATTACCTCGGCCAGGGGGCGTTCGCACTCAGCACGCTCGAGGCGGCCAGGGCGGCGGGGCAGCCGTTCGAGAACCAGGACTGGTTCTTCCTGATGGCGCCCGCGTCGGTTCGCCCCGGGCTGATCGTGCTCGCAATGTTTGCGACCGTGATCGCGAGCCAGGCGGTGATCACCGGGGCCTATTCCTTGACGCAGCAAGCGATCCAGCTCGGGCTGCTGCCGCGGCTCCGCATCCGCCAGACCTCGGCGACGCAGGCGGGGCAGATCTACCTGCCCTCGATCAACTGGTTGCTGCTGTTCGGCGTGCTCGTGCTGGTCGTCCAGTTCCGCACCTCCTCGTCGATGGCGGCGGCGTATGGGATCGCGGTGACGGGCACCATGGTCGTCACCACGCTGCTCGCCTATATCGTCGTACGGCATCGCTGGAACTGGGGGCGTCCGCTCGCCTTCGCGGTGATCCTGCCGTTCCTGACGCTCGACCTGATCTTCTTCGGTGCGAACATCCTGCGCGTGATCGAGGGCGGCTGGGTGCCGCTGGTCGTCGCGAGCGGGATCGGGCTGGTCATCTATACCTGGAACCGTGGCCGCGGGATCGTGCGGGCGTTCGAGGCGCGGCAGAGCGTCCCGCTCGCCGACCTCGCCGCCGCACTCGCGAAGCGCCCGCCCGAGCGGGTCGAGGGCATGGCGGTGTTCCTGACCGCCAACCCCGACAGCGCGCCGGGGGCGTTGCTCCACAATCTCAAGCACAACAAGGTGCTCCACGAAAAGAACCTGATCGTCAGCATCCGCACCGCCGACCGCCCCTCGGTCGCGCCCGAGGAACGCGCCGAGATCCGCCAGGTCGACGCCAATTTCACGATCGTCGTGCTGCAATACGGCTTCATGGAATCGCCCGACGTGCCGCGTGACCTCGGGCTGGAGGCGCAGTCACACAAGAAGGCGCTCAACCCCGCCAAGACCAGCTATTTCATCGGCCGCAATACGATCAAGCCTGCGGCTGATCAGGGTATGCCGCTGTGGCAGGACCGGATCTTCATGTTCCTGCAGCGCAATGCCAGCGACCCCACCGACTTCCTGCGCATTCCGCCGGGCAAGGTGCTGGAATTGGGCGAACAGGTTACCGTTTGAACGCGCCGGACCGCGCGGAAGGTTAGGGGAAAGTTAGGCGAAACGCGTTTGCGTTTCCGCGCGGTGGCTCATGGAACGTCGCGCCGAAATCCCATCGTGCGGATCGTTTGTGCGCGTGTCGGGCACGGGCCAGAAGCGGGGCGATGCGCCCTGCTTCGAGAAATGTGCCGACGGTTTCCAAAGAGCGGGACCGGTCTATGGCAAACCTTGCGTCTGTAGGACAGGCTGGCGACCGGAGCGGCAGGGTTGGCCGTTGCGATGTCTGGAGACGCCCCAATTGTGGACGCTAGCGAAGCCGTTTACGATAGTAGTATGGCTGACACCGTCACCACCGAATTTGCCCTGCCACGCTTGCCGCTCTTCGCAGTCGCGTTGCTAGCGGGATGCAGCTCGGCCCCACCGGTGGGTACCGAGACGATCATTTACGAAAAGAGTGTAGCGTTCTGCTTTGGCTGCAAGATGTACGCCTTCAAGTTGCATGCGGACGGAAAGGGCGAGTTCTCGGGTAACAGTAATACCGCGATCCCAGACGGGGCGTTCCGAGCAACGCCCGCTCAGGTCCGCGCCTTTGCCGAACAGCTTGCGCCGTATCGTCCCAACGGGACACGATCGCTGCAACGGCTCGGCAGCCAGTGTGATACTTTGAGCCATGATGGCGTTACTTACGTAATTCGATGGAAGGGCGAGGGTGGCAAACCGGCACGACTTACCGTGTACTCGGGATGCGACAAAGAGAAGAATAAGGCCATGCTCGCCGCTGTGAGTACCGCACCCGATGTTCTGCCCCTTGAACCTCTGCTGGGGCCAGCAGATTACATTCCGCCGCCTGAGCTCTGGCCGGAACCTTGTGTCCATCCAGAGACTTGCAAGCCACCAATCCCGATCAAGTAACGGCAGCGGAACCTATAATCGCATTTGTTTACTCGGACCCATGCGATGATAGGGGTAAATTTGTGGACCGTCGTCGGATTGATCGAACATTTCTATTGTAATGGCGAAAACTTGATTAGAGCCATTTACGTTGTACCCCCCCTGCATTGGTCTCGCTGGAGTTATTGGCCTTTTACTTTGGAAACAATTTACTCCTGATCGTGCGCTACGGATTATTTGCTGGTTTATCATCGGCTTGGCTGAGCTGGGCATACCAGTCACCTTAATTGATGCTCTGCGCTGGAACGACGGCTTCCCGCCAAACCACGACAGTCATACCCCTCTGCCCCCCAAGCAGCCTCCACGTCCCCGCCACACGACACCTCACCTTTGACCGCAACGTCGCGCCGCCATAAGCGCAGCACCACCGCCGCTCCGCAAGGATCGGCCCCGCTCGCAAGGAGGCGTGCATGTCCGAAGAGTATGACCACGGCCGCCGCGATGGCCTGCGCCTCGCGCTTGCCATCCTGTCGGCGGAGGAAGCCAAATGGGCGGCGCTGCTCGGCGAGAGCAAGGCGTGGCGGACCAACCAGATCCGCGAAGTGCGGCACAAGACGTTGCAGGTCGCGCAGAAGCGCGTTCAGACCGTGCTCAACCGGCTTTCGCCCAAGCAGGACACGGGGATGAGCGACGAGCTGGCCGCTGCGCTCGATATCGCGGGGCTTTGACCGCCGCGCCTCGGCAGGCGGCGGTCTGCAAGCTCGAACCGCCTACCCCGCATAGGCCTTGACCAGGTCGAACAAGTAATCCCGCCCGTCGTAGAGCGACTTGACGTTCATCCGCTCGTTGAGCCCGTGCGCGCCGTTGATGTCCGCACCGATGAACATCCCCGGCACGCCGTAGACCGGGATCCCGACCGCCTCGAGGAATACGCCATCGGTCGCCCCCGTCGACATCATCGGCAGGATCGGGGTGCCGGGGAAATGCTTCGCCGCGACCGCCTTGGCGGGCCCGAGGATCTTCGGGTCGAGCGTCGGCGGGACCGCGGTCGGGCGGATCGGCTGGTTGGCGGTGACCGTCACCTTGGGCCCGGCGAGCTCCTTCAGTTTCGCCAGCGTCGCGTCGACCGTCTCGCCGGGGAAGATACGGCAATTGACGTTGGCGGTCGCACGCTGCGGGAGTGCGTTCTCGGCATGGCCCGCGTTGACCAGCGTCGCGACGCAGGTGGTGCGCAGGACCGAATGGAACGTCTTGTTGCTGCTCACCACCGCGTTCGCCGCGGTATCGGCGGGATTGGCGAGCAACCGCTTGATCGCATCCCCCATCAGCCCCGGCTGCGCCGCCGCATTGCCCGCGAAGAAGGCGCGGGTCGTATCGGTGAAGCGGATCGGAAATTCATAGCCCTGCACCGCCTTCAGCGCGTCCGACAGCTGGTAGATCGCGTTCTCGGGCGTCGGTTGCGAGCTGTGCCCGCCGGGGTTGGTGGCGAGCAGCGTGAAGTTCTGCGCGGCCTTCTCCCCCACCTGGAGGAACAGCGTCTTGCGCTCGCCCTGATCGGTCAGCAGCCCGCCGCCGCCTTCGTTGAGCGCGAACTCCGCCGCGATCAGCTCGGGCTTGTTCTGTGCGAGCCACTGTGCGCCGTTGAACGCGAAGGTCGTCTCCTCGCCGCAGGTCAGCGCGAGCTTGATCGTGCGCTTGGGGCGATAGTTGCCCGTCTTGAAGCGGATCATCGCATCCGCCCAGATCGCCGCCTGCCCCTTGTCGTCGGTGCTGCCGCGCGCGTAATAATAGCCGTCTTCCTCGACGAGCTTGAACGGATCGCGCGTCCAGTCCTCGCGCTTGGCCTCGACCACGTCGAGATGCGCTAACAGCAACATCGGTTTCAGCCGCGCGTTGCTGCCCTTGAGCATCGCGACCAGCCCGCCTTCCTTGGGGTGATCGGGTACCGCGAAATAGGTGATGTCATCATCGGCATAGCCTGCCGCCTTCAACCGCGCGCCGATCTGCGCCGCGGCCTGGGTGCAGCTTCCGGCGGAGAGCGTGGTGTTGGTCTCGACCAGCTCCTTGTAGATCTCGAAGAACGCCTTCTGGTCGGGACGGTCCTGCGCCGACGCGGCGGGTGCGAGTGCAGCCGCGGCCACGGGGCCGAGAAGGATCGTAGATAGCGTTGCGCGCATGGTGGTGCCCCCACAGGATCGTTTGGGAGGAAGCTAGCGCAGCCCGATACGAACGCAACCGTTACGATCGGTATTACAGCGCCGCCGCCGCCGCGTGCGGTCGTGCCAGATGCAGTTCGCGATTGGCGAAGTCGATCCGCACCTGGCCGAACAAGTGCAACGCATCCATCCCGAGCAGCAACGCGGGCCGATCCGCCAACCCCAGCCGCGCAAACGGTGCAGCGTCCGAAAAGGCGATCGGCAAATTGGCAAGCTTGATCTCGCCGACCTTGACCCCGGTCACGACGCTATACTGCGCCTCCAGCTCGGCGCCGGTGACGCTGAGCAGCCGCACCGCGGTCATCGGCCCGCTGCTCTTGGCGACGAGCCGTTGGAGCGCGAGGTTGCCCATGCTGACGACCGACCCGGTATCGATCACCACGCGAATCCGCCGGCCGCCATAATGCGCGTCGGTGACGACCAACTGGCCCAACAAGTTCTTCGCACGGATCACGATGTCGTCGCGCCCGAAATACTCCCGCCGGGTGCGCCGGGTCGCGGGGAAGACGGTCATCACGTTGCGCGCGAAGTCGATCTCGACCGCCTTGCCCTGCAACGTGTCGATGCCGACCAGCCCGGACGCGCCGAGGTGCCGTTCGAACAGCACCGGGGCCTCGATCCGCGTTCCGGTCAATCGTGCCCCTGCCCTGGGCGCGCCCACGACGATATGGGGCACGAGGACGGTCGAGACGGGCACCGTCCCCGACATGGCGGTCACGCGGACGCGGCGTCCTGCCGCCAGCCCCAGCGTGGCCGCAAGCTCCTGCGACAGCACGGTGCGTTCCGATCCGGTATCGACGATGAAGCGGAACGGGCCGCCGTCCCCGATCGTGACCGGCACCGTCATCCGCGTCTGGTCGATCCCGAAACCAAGTTCTTCCGCGAGCGTCGTCTGGGTGTCCTGCTGCGCGGATTGCTGCGCAGCAATCGGGGGCTGGGGCGGTACGGGCTGTACCACGGTCTGCCCGGGGTCGAGCAAGGCGACCAGGGGGACGGCCAGGAACAACGCCTGCAACATTTCGGAAAACTACGCTCGTTCCGGCCCCTTCACAAGCGCGATCAATCGATCCGCATCGCCTCGGCCGCCAGCACTTCGGCTTCCTCCAGCAGCGCGTCGTCGGACATGCCCTGCGCGACTTTCTCGCGCCCGATCAGCGTCAGCACCGGCACCGCGAGCGGCGAGATTCGTGGCAGATCGACGTGCAGCATCGTCTCCGCCGCGCGGTCGAGCAAATTGGCCAGCCGCCCGACGTCGGTCATGCGCGCGCGCGCATCCGCCCATGCTGCCTGGAGCAGGATGTGCGCGGGTTCGTACTTGCGCAGTACGTCGTAGATCAGGTCGGTCGAGAAGGTCACCTGCCGCCCGGTCTTGCGTTTGCCCGGGATCTGTCGCTCGACCAGCCCGCCGATCACCGCGACTTCGCGGAACGCGCGTTTGAGCAGCGCGGATTGCTGCACCCATTCGACGAACTCGTCCTCGAGGATGTCGGCGGAGAACAGCGATTTGGGATCGGTGATGGGGTCGAGCCCGAAGCAGGCGAGCGCATAGTCGTTCGACACGAAGCCGATCGGCCGCAGCCCCTGCGTCTCCATCCGCCGCGTGATCAACATGCCGAGCGACTGGTGTGCGTTCCACCCCTCGAAGCTGTAGGCGACCATGTAATGCCGCCCCTCGCGCGGGAAGGTCTCGACCAGCAGCTCGCCCGGGCGTGGCATGGTCGAGCGCGCTTGTTGCGCCTCGAGCCATTCGCGGACGTCATCGGGGAAGCGGGCCCATTCCGACGAATCCGCGAGGAACCCGCGCACCCGGTCCGCGAGGTTGGTCGACAAGGGCATCCGCGATCCGCCGTAGCTCGGGATCCGAGCAGGCCGGGCGGTCGCGCGGACGACGAGGTCCTCGGTGTCGATCCGCTCGACCTCGAGGCTCATGCCTGCGAAGAAGAAAGTGTCGCCGGGGCTCATTGTCGCGGCAAACGCTTCCTCGACCCGGCCAAGCGTCCGTCCGTTCTTGAAACGGACGCTCAGCATCGTCGCCTCGACGATGATCCCGGCATTGAGCCGGTGCTGGCCAATGAACTTGGGATGGGTGATCCGCCACATCCCGTCGGTGTCCTGCGTCAGCCGCTTGAACTTGTCATAGGCCTGGAGCGCATAGCCGCCGTCGCTGACGAAGCGCAGCACCTGGTCGAACGTCTCCGCGGTCAGCGCGGAATAGGGCAAGGCCGAGCGGATCTCGTCGAGCAGCATCGCCTGATCGAACGGGGCTGCGCAGGCGCACGCCATGACATGCTGCGCGAGCACGTCGAGTGCGCCCATACGGAAGATGTCCTCGTCGAGTTCGCCCGCCTCGACCGCGTCCAGAGCGGCGCGTGCCTCGAGATATTCGAAGCGGTTGCCGGGGACGACGATCGCTTCCGACGCTTCGTCGAGCCGGTGGTTGGAGCGGCCGATCCGCTGGAGCAGTCGGGACGAGCCCTTGGGCGCGCCCATCTGGATCACGCAGTCGACATCGCCCCAGTCGACCCCGAGGTCGAGGCTGGCGGTCGCGACCAGTCCGCGCAGCTTGCCGTCCGCCATCGCACCCTCGACCTTGCGCCGTGCCTCGAGGCTGAGCGAGCCGTGGTGGACCCCGAGCGGCAGGTTCATCCCGTTCGCCTTCCACAGATCCTGGAAGATCAGCTCGGCCAGCGCGCGGGTGTTGCAGAAGACGATCGTGGTTTTGTGCGTCTCGATCTCGGCGATCACCTGTTCGGCGGCGTAGCGCCCTGAATGGCCCGACCACGGGATGCGCCCCTCGGGGAGCAGGATCGCGATATTGGGCGCGGCACCGGGATCGCCCTTCACCAGCGTCACAGTATCGATATCGCCGTCGGGCGCGAGCCAGGCGCGATAGCCGTCGGGGTCCGCGACCGTCGCCGACAGCGCGACCCGACGTAGGCCGGGCGAGATCGTCTGAAGCCGCGCCATGCCGAGCGACAACAGATCGCCGCGCTTGCCCGTCGCGAAGGCGTGGACCTCGTCCACTACGATCGTGCGCAACCCCGCGAACATCGTCGCGGCGTCGGGGTAGCTGAGCAACAGGCTTAGCGACTCGGGCGTGGTCAGCAGGATCTGCGGCGGGCGAATGCGCTGGCGCGCCTTGCGGTCGCTGGGGGTGTCGCCGGTGCGGGTCTCGATCCGGATGTCGAGCCCCATTTCCTCGACGGGGGCCAGCAGGTTGCGCTGGATATCGACCGCGAGCGCCTTGAGCGGCGAGACGTAGAGCGTGTGGAGCCCTTCGCTCGGGTTCTCGATCTGCTCGGCGAGCGTGGGCAGGAACCCCGCGAGCGTCTTGCCCGCGCCGGTGGTGGCGACGAGCAGTGCGTGCGCGCCCGAACGCGCAACAGCGAGCATGTCCATCTGATGCCGTCGCGGTGCCCATCCCTTGGCGGCGAACCAGTCGGTCAGGGCGGGCGGGAGGGACGGCAAGGGTGGGGACATATCCGCCATATGGGGTGTGCTACGCCGCCGAGCCAGAACATCGCCTTGCTTTTGCACGCCCAAGCCCTGCGACACTCCCTTCAGTAAAAGTCAGAAATACTTTGCCTGACGGTGGCAGCATCTATCAGCTATCATCGTCATCGAAGTCGAGTATATCGTTTTCTGAAGTTGCTATGACAACACACGGGGTGAAACGGATGTCGTTAACGCGCGTATCTATCGTGATTGCAAGCTGCGGGCGGCCGGTGGAACTCTCGCGCTGGGCCGGCCATATCGATCGCCAGACCCATCAACCCCATGAAGTAGTTTTGTCGGTATCCGGTGACGAGGATATACGCGGCCTGGTTCATCACGCGCGAATGTCGATTGCCTACGGTCCGCGGGGTTCCTGTATTCAGCGCAATCATGGCATGGAGATTCTCTCGGACGACACCGATGTTATCGCATTTTTCGATGACGACTATGTCCCAAGCAAATATTGCATCGAAGGAATAGCCCGGCTGTTCGATCAGCATCCCGCCGTGATCGGGGCGACGGGGCATTTGTTGGCGGATGGGATCAACGGCCCCGGCATACCCTATCCAGAAGCCGAAGCCGCGATCACCGTGCACGACGCAAATCCACCTCCCCACGAAATTTGGCTGCGACCGCGTCATGGCCTCTATGGGTGCAACATGGCGTTTCGTCGCAGCGCGATCGCCAGTCTGACCTTTGATGAATCGCTACCACGCTATGGCTGGCAGGAGGACGTCGATTTCGCCCGCCGGGCGATGGCGCATGGCGAAATTTGCGGTACGAATGCCTTCGTCGGCGTTCATCAAGGCGTGAAAGTTGGACGCTCTTCCGGACGTCATCTCGGCTATTCTCAAATCGCCAACCCGATTTACCTGACCCGCAAGGGGACCATGACCGTCCCCTTCGCCGCGCGGCTGATGATGCGCAACCTCGCGGCAAACGCCGCGCGGTCTTTAGCGCCTGAACCGTGGATCGATCGGAAAGGTCGCTTGACGGGCAACATGATCGCCCTCGCCGACGTGCTCCGATTCAGGAGTCACCCGTCCCGAATCCTCGAGATCTGATCGGAAGCCGATGGCCAAGCCCCGCTATCTATTCCTCAGCGGACAGGACGTCCGCAACCTCCGCAAGACCAGCGTGCTGTTCATCGCCGAGCAGCTGCGCCGCCATGGATCGGTCCGTTTCCTGTCGGTCGGCTACAGCGAGATGTCGCGGCTGCGGCAGGACCAGCGGATGCGGCTCGACGACCGTGCCAACCAGGTTGAGGACATCGACGGGATCGAGGCGTTTCTCCAGAAGACCCCGGTCCATCCGTTCCGGTTGCCGCTCGTCGACAGCTGGCCGATGTCGCGCTGGTGGATGGAGCGTCATGCCCGATCGCTCCCCCCCGCAATGCGGCAGTGGATCGTCGAGGCCGACGTGATCTTCCTGGAAACGGGTCTCTCGCTGATCTATTTCTCGGAAATCAAACGGCTCAATCGCGACGCGACCGTCATCTATCTTGCGTCCGACATGCTTTCGACGATCGGCTGTTCGGTTCATCTCGAGACGATCCTGGCGGAAATCGCGTCGTCGCTCGATCTGGTCGTGATCCGGTCGTCACACCTGCGCAGCGCCTTTCCCGAGGACGCGACGATCCTGTTGCTGCCGGCCGCGACCGAGCCCCAACGCAACGATATCGCTACGGTCAGTCCGTACACTCATGCGGTCAATGCCGTTTCGGTCGGATCGATGATCTTCGACGCAGACGTGTTTCGGACGCTCTGCCCCCGAGTGCCGGAGGTTCACTTCCATGTGATTGGATCCGGCGTGCCCGAGAGCCGCCTCGCCGCCGACAATCTGACCCTGTACAGCGAAATGGCGTTCGCCGAGACACGACGGTATATCGACCATGCCGATGTCGGAATCGCACCGTATCGATTCGACGCGTCTGCGGCGTACCTTGCCGACACCTCGCTCAAACTTGTACAGTTCAGCGCAGTCGGCCTTCCGGCAGTCTGTCCGACCTTCGCGCAGGGGACCTATCCATACCGCTTCGGTTACACGGTCGGAGACGGAGCCAGCATCGAAGCGGCGTTCCGCGCGGCGCTCGCCTGCGGCCGCCTTCCGCCAATCCCGGCACCGACATGGCGAACCGTTACCGATCAAATCGTGTCGGCGATCAATGACCTGCGGACCACCCCGCATCATCGACTAGCCTCTCAGGCCTTCGACACGGTGTGACGGTCCTTCCCCGGCAGAAACGACAATGCCGGTGTCTCCATCGTGCGGAAACACCGGCACCGTTTTGCCAGAAGCAGGGTCAGCGAACCGCCGCTGCCTGATTGGCGACGACGTCGCCGCGATGCTCGGGAGTCATCGCCTGCGCGTTGACGTCGGCGGCGCGGATCGCGTCGGCGCGTTCGTCTGCGGCTTTGCGCTCGGCCTTGGCGGCATCCTGGAGGTTCTCGGCCTGCGCTTCCATCGCATCGGCGCGGTTATCGCCAGCCTTCTCGACCTGCCTGGCGAGCTTTCCGTCGCCATTGCCGCCGCAGGCCGCCAGCGGGAGCGCCAGCGCAGCCAGCGCCACGAACATCGTCTTCTTCATCGATGGATCCCTGTTACCCGTGCCCTGAATCGGCACGGACGGGAAAACCGGCAAGGTGGGAGATCGTTCCACCTCCGCATTGGGGCAGGTCAGCGCACGTAACCTGCCCCAATGCCGTCGGATCAGACGTGGATCGCCTTGCCGCGAACCGCCATCGCGGCTTCCTTCATCGCCTCGGCATGCGTCGGATGCGCGTGGCAGGTGTAGGCGATGTCCTCGCTCGTCGCGCCGAATTCCATCGCGGTGCAGGCTTCCGCGATCATCGTGCCGGCGACGCTGGCGATCGCCCATACGCCCAGCACGCGGTCGGTCTTGGCATCCGCGATGACCTTCACGAAGCCGTCGGGCTCGTGGTTGGTCTTGGCGCGGCTGTTGGCGGCCATCGGGAACTTGCCGACCTTGACCTCAGCCACCTTCTCGCGCGCGGCTTCCTCGGTCAGGCCGACGCCCGCGATCTCGGGCCAGGTGTAGACGACCGACGGGATGACGTCGTGATTGACGATGCCGGTCAGCCCACCGATGTTCTCGGCAACCGCGATACCCTCATCCTCAGCCTTGTGCGCAAGCATCGGGCCGGGAATGACGTCGCCGATCGCCCAGATGCCGGGGACCGACGTCTGGAAGCGGTGATCGGTCTCGATCTGCCCGCGGCCGTTCGTCGACAGACCAGCGGCCTCGAGGTTGAGGCCATCGGTATTGGGCTTGCGCCCGATCGACACGAGCACGGTATCCGCCTCGATCGTCTCGGCTTCGCCGCCGGCAGCGGGTTCGACCGTAATCGTAGCTTTGTCGCCGTCGACGTTGACGCCGGTGACCTTGGTCGACAGCTTGAACTCGATCCCCTGCTTCTTGAAGATCTTGTTCGATTCCTTGCGGATCTCGCCATCGAAGCCGGGCAGGATCTGGTCGAGATATTCGACGCAGGTGACACGTGCGCCAAGCCGCTTCCATACCGAGCCGAGCTCGAGCCCGATCACGCCGCCGCCGATGACGACCATATGCTCGGGCACCTTCGCCAGTTCGAGCGCGCCGGTCGAATCGACGACGACCTTCTGGTCGACCGTCACGCCCGGCAGCGTGGTGACCGACGAACCGGTCGCGATCACGATGTTCTTCGCACGATACGTCTGGCCTGCGACCTCGACGCTGTCCTTGCCGGTGAAGCTTGCCTGGCCCTTCAGCCATTCGACCTTGTTCTTCTTAAACAGGAAAGCGACGCCCGCGGTCAGCTGCTTGACCGCATCGCGGCGCTGCGCGTGCATCGTCTCGAGGTCGAGCGAGACGTTGTCCATCTTGATGCCGAGCTTGGCCATCATGCCGCCCTTCGCGTCGGCATAGAATTCGGACGCGTGAAGCATCGCCTTGGACGGGATGCAGCCGACGTTGAGGCACGTGCCGCCCAGCGTCTCGCGGCTTTCGACGCACGCGGTGCGCAAGCCCAGCTGCGCCGCGCGGATCGCCGCGACGTAGCCGCCGGGTCCGGCACCGATGATCAGAACGTCGAAATTATAGTCAGCCATGGTGTGCTCCAGGGGGAAACGGCTTCGTCCGTGCCCCGTTCTTCGTCAGAGTAATCATCTGGCCCGCCGGTACGCCCGCTTCAAGCAAGGCAATCAGGCGGGCAGCGGTTTGCTCGGCGGCACGATGCGGCAGCCGCGTGTAGAGAATGGTCTTCGGGGCCAGCAGGCCGTGGTTGAAGATCAAGTCGCCAAAGTCGCTGTCGTTGGTGATCAGGATGAGCTGATCGATATCCGGCCGTGCGAGGATTTCCGGGTCCGATGCGCCAGGGGTCGTGTCGCTGATCCATTCCAGCTCGAACCCGGCATCGCGCAACCGCTCCACGACGATGCGGTGGGCATTCTCGTCGAGCAGGAGCCGCACCGTTCAAGCAGCCTCTCGACTCGCTGCCGAGGCCTGCTTGACCAACAGGGCGTGACTGAACGCGATCGCCGCCAGCACATCGGCTTCCTTCAGTGAAGGATAGCCATCGAGCACCTCGCCGACCGGCGCACCTTCGGCGAGATACTCGAGGATCAGCTCGACCGATATCCGAGTACCCCTGACGACGGGCTTGCCGCCGAGAATGTCGGGGTTCGAATGGATATGGTCGCGCCAGTTCATCGCATCCTCACAAGTCGATCAAGATCCGCGTCGGGTCCTCGATAGCATTCTTGAGCGCGACGAGGAACGTCACGGCTTCGCGACCATCGATCAACCGGTGATCGTAGCTGAGCGCGAGGTACATCATCGGGCGGATCACGATCTGCCCGTCGACCACCACCGGACGCTCGTCGATGCGATGCAGCCCGAGCACCGCCGACTGCGGCGGGTTGATGATCGGGGTCGACATCAGTGAGCCGAACACGCCGCCGTTCGAGATGGTGAACGTGCCGCCCTTCATCTCGTCCATCTTGAGCGCACCCGCCTTGGCGCGCTTGCCGAAGTCGCCGATCGTCTTCTCGATCGTGGCAACCGACATCTGGTCGGCGTCGCGGATCACGGGGACGACGAGGCCGCCCGGCGACGAGACCGCGACCGAGATGTCGGCATAATCGTGATAGACGATGTCGTCGCCGTCGATCGAAGCGTTGACCGAGGGGATGTCGCGCAGCGCCATCGTCGCGGCCTTCACGAAGAAGCCCATGAAGCCCAACCGGACGCCGTGCTTCTTCTCGAACAGATCCTTGTACTTGGCGCGCGCCTCGATCACCGCGGTCATGTCGACGTCGTTGAACGTCGTCAGCATCGCAGCGGTGTTCTGCGCTTCCTTGAGACGCTTGGCGATCGTCTGGCGCAGGCGCGTCATGCGGACGCGCTCTTCCTTGCGGCCACCCGTCGCGGCAGCCGGTGCCGGAGCGGCGGCAGGCGCTGGCGCAGCGGCAGGTGCCGGGGTCGAGGCAGCGGCTGCGGCGACGTCGTCCTTGGTCAGGCGACCGTCCTTGCCGGTACCCTTGACGGTCGACGGGTCGACGCCATGCTCGAGCACCGCGCGGCGCACCGATGGGCTGAGCGCAGCGGGGCCGTCGCTCGACGGTGCGGGCGCCTGCTGGCCTGCGGATGCGGCGGGTGCTGCTGCCGGTTCGGGCGCCGCCTCGGGGCTCGCGGTCACCGCGGGCTGTGCTGCGGGTGCGGACGCGGCTGCGCCGTCGCCTGCGTCGATCGTCGCGAGCATCGCGCCGACCAGGACGGTGTCACCGACCTTGACCGCATGTTCGCCCATGATCCCGGCGACCGGCGACGGCACCTCGACCGAGACCTTGTCGGTCTCGAGGCTGGCGATCGGCTCGTCCGCCGCGACCTTGTCGCCGGGCTGCTTGAGCCATTCGCCGAGCGTCGCCTCGGTGATCGATTCGCCGAGTACCGGTACTGTGACTTCGGTTGCCATATGCGCCTCTTTTATCTTCCCCGGCGAAGGCCGGGGCCCAGGTGCGCAACGCTTGCCGATGAAGCGCCGCGCAAAGTTACAAATGCCCCACTACTGAGCCCCGGCCTGCGCCGGGGAAGCAGTGGGGGTGAAATCAAACCTTCCGCGTGCGGCGGATTTCCTCGCGGACGCTGTGGCCGAGCGCATCGGCGACGAGTGCCGCCTGCTCGGTCTGGTGCCGCTTCATGAGGCCCGTCGCGGGCGAAGCCGAAGCCGCACGGCCCGCATAGCGCGCCAGCGTCACCGGACCGCCAACGTCGGCGAGAACCTCTTCGATGAACGGTTCAACGAAGCTCCACGCGCCGTTGTTCTTCGGCTCTTCCTGCGCCCACACCACCGTTTCGAGGTTGGGCATGCGCTGCATCCGCTCGACCAGCGGTTCGCCCGGGAAGGGATAGAGCTGCTCGACCCGCACGATCGCGGTGTTGGTGTCGCCCGCCGCGTCGCGTGCTTCGATCAGGTCGTAAGCGACCTTGCCCGAGCACAGGACGAGGCGCTTGACGTCGATGTCAGCGGGTGCGGACGGATCGCTCAGCAACCGCTTGAAGTGGCTGTCGCCGAGGAAGTCGTCGACCTGCGACACCGCCATCTTGTGCCGCAGCAGCGACTTGGGGGTGAAGACGATCAGCGGCTTGCGGAACGACCGGTGCATCTGACGGCGCAGCAGGTGGAAATAGTTGGCCGGCGTCGTGCAGTTCGCGACCTGCATATTGTCCTGTGCGCACAGCTGGAGGAAACGCTCGATGCGCGCGGAGCTATGCTCCGGCCCCTGCCCTTCGTAGCCGTGCGGCAGCAGCATGACGAGGCCGTTTGCGCGAAGCCACTTGGCTTCCCCGCTCGCGATGAACTGATCGATCATGATCTGCGCACCGTTCATGAAGTCGCCGAACTGCGCTTCCCACATGACCAGCGTCTTGGGGTCCGCGAGCGCGTAACCGTACTCGAAGCCGAGCACGCCATATTCGCTGAGCGGCGAGTCGAGCACTTCGAACCGGCCGTGCGGGATCGTCTCGAGCGGGCGATACTTGTGCTCGTCGGTCTGGTCGACCCAGACGGCGTGGCGCTGCGAGAAGGTCCCGCGCCCCGAATCCTGGCCCGACAAACGAACGCCATAGCCTTCCGACAACAGCGACCCGAAGGCGAGTGCCTCGCCGGTCGCCCAGTCGAAGTTACGGCCCGACTTGAACATCTCGCGCTTGGCGTCGAGCACGCGGTTGAGCGTCTTGTGGACCGTCAGCCCCTCGGGGATCGTCGTCAGCGTGCGGCCGAGCGAGTCGAACAGCTTCTGTTCCATGCCCGTATTGACGTTGCGGCGCGCGGTCTCGGCATCGGCGGGGGCGTGGAGCCCCGACCAGCGCCCGGCGAACCAGTCCGCCTTGTTGGGCTTGTAGCTCGCGCCTGCCTCGAACTCGCCTTCGAGCAGCGTGGTATACTGCTTGATGTTCTCGTCGATCCACGCGCTGTCGACGACCTTCTGCTCGATCAGCTTCTTGCCGTAAATCTCGCTGACCGGCGGGTGATCCTTGATCGCCTTGTACATCAGCGGCTGGGTGAAGCCTGGCTCGTCGCCTTCGTTGTGGCCGAAGCGGCGGTAGCACCACATGTCGATCACGATGTCGCGGTGGAACTTCTGGCGGAATTCCATCGCCATCTTGGTCGCGAAGGTGACCGCTTCGGGGTCGTCGCCGTTGACGTGAAAGATCGGCGCCTGGACGCCCTTGGCGACGTCCGACGGATAGGGCGACGAGCGTGCGAATTGCGGGCTGGTGGTGAAGCCAACCTGGTTGTTGATGATGAAGTGGACGCAACCGCCGGTGTTATACCCGCGGATGCCGGAGAAGCCGAGCGTCTCCCACACGATCCCCTGCCCCGCGAATGCCGCGTCGCCATGGATCAGCACCGGGAGCGATGCCTTGTGCTCGGTCAGGTCACCCGCGATCGTCTGGATCGCGCGGGTCTTGCCCAGCACGACCGGGTCCTCGGCCTCGAGATGCGACGGGTTGGCGACCAGCGACATGTGGACGCTGATCCCGTCGAACTCGCGGTCGGTCGAGGTGCCGAGGTGGTACTTCACATCGCCCGAACCCGCGACGTCATCGGGATTGTCCGACCCGCCGCCAAATTCGTGGAAGATGATGCGGAACGGCTTGGCCATCACGTTGGTGAGGACGTTCAAACGCCCGCGATGCGCCATGCCGAAGACGATCTCCTTCACGCCGAGCGAGCCACCATATTTGATGACCGATTCGAGCGCGGGGATCATGCTCTCGCCACCGTCGAGGCCGAACCGCTTCGTGCCAACATACTTCTTGCCGCAGAAGCGCTCCCACTGCTCGGCCTCAATCACCTTGTTGAGGATCGCCTTCTTGCCAAGGTCGGTGAACTCGATCGCCTTGTCCTTGCCTTCCATGCGCTCCTGCAGGAAGCGGCGCTCCTCGACGTCGGCGATGTGCATGTACTCGAGGCCGACGTTGCCGCAGTAATTCGCGCGCAGCGTGTCCACGACTTCGCGGATCGTCGCCCATTCGAGCCCGAGCGTCCCGCCGAGATAGACCTTGCGGTCGATATCCGAGTCCGAGAAGCCGTGATATTCGGTCTTGAGGTCATCCGGCATCGCGCGCTGCGACAGGCCGAGCGGATCGAGGTTGGCGGCAAGGTGGCCGCGCACGCGGTAGGTGCGGATCAGCAGCATCGCGCGGATCGAGTCGCCCGCCGCGCGGATGATGTCGTCCTGGCTGACGGCGTGGGCCGCAGCGGGCGCAGGCTTCGCGCCGCCCTTGGCGGGCTTGGGCGCGGGCTCCATCTGCGTGGGGTCAAGCCCGGCGGTCAAATCGTCGGTGGTCGACAGCGGCCAGTTCGCCTGCTGCCAGCTCGGACCCGACGACGTGCCTTCGAGACCCTCGAAGAAGCCGCGCCAGGCCGGCTCGACGCTGTCCGGGGACGTGCGAAACCGCGCGTAAAGCGTCTCGATGAACGCGGGGCTGACGCCGCCTGCGATATCGCCGAAGTCCTGGTTCTCGTAGCCCATATCGAGTCCTCGTCACCCCGGAACATTGGGGTCTCTTGTAGTTGGGGACACCGCCGCGCCCGACCGGACACGGCGGCCCCGGCATGACGCCGGGGCGACGTGCCTTTAACCCTTGAGCACTTCCAGCAAGGTCGTGCCCAACTCGCTCGGCGATGCGGAGACACGAATGCCTGCGCGCTCCATCGCCGCAATCTTGTCTTCCGCGCCGCCCTGGCCGCCCGAGACGATCGCACCGGCATGGCCCATGCGACGACCAGGAGGTGCCGTACGGCCCGCGATGAAGCCGGCCATCGGCTTCTTGCGGCCACGCTTGGCCTCGTCGATCAGGAACTGCGCAGCCTCTTCCTCGGCCGAACCGCCGATCTCGCCGATCATGATGATCGACTTGGTCGCGTCGTCCGCAAGGAACAGCTCGAGCACGTCGATGAAGTTAGTGCCGTTGACCGGATCGCCAC
>Ga0265798_10002588_pt1 | contig 26532 bp, 24 predicted proteins | sample P3T30metagenome_FD_192430 | JGI IMG/M metagenome (GOLD analysis project Ga0265798, IMG submission 192430) | Plant litter microbial communities from East Loma Ridge, Irvine, California - P3 T30 | ecosystem: Environmental > Terrestrial > Plant litter > Unclassified | place: USA: California...
CGGTCTGGGCGTCGCTGGCGACGTGGGCGCGCTCGCGGATCGCGGCGTCGCGCGCCAGCGCGTAGTAACCGAGCAGGATCGGCAGCGCGCATGCCAGCACCAGTGTGTACAGCTTGGCGCGGATCGAGGGCAGGCGCAGGCGGGCAAGCGACAAAAGGGGGCTCCAGTGGGCAGGTGGGTGCGGCGGCGCGCACGGCGTGGACCAGCACCCATCATGGTAGCGCCAGATACCCTTGCCGCATAGCATTGGTTTGAATTTGTCCGGGCGATCCGTCATTAGCCCGCAACATGGCGGATTGACCATGACGTACCCGTCGCACGCGCCGGCGCGGCATATCGGCAACACCCGCGACGGCGCAAAGTGATGCCGAATGTTAATTCTGATGCTTTATGGCATAAAATCGACCCTGCAAGAAATAACCTAGAGGGAAGCATGGCAAGGCCAGAAAAAGTCCGCCTCGGCGAAGTGCTGATGCAGCAAAAGCTGCTCAGCGAGGAGCAACTCCAGCAAGCGCTGGCGGACCAGAAGCGCACCGGGCGCAAACTCGGGCGCGTGTTCGTCGAGAGCGGGTTCGTCACCGAAGACCAGATCTCGGGGGCGCTGGCGCGCCAGCTCGACATCCCCTACATCAACCTCAAGTTCTACAACATCAACGCCGACCTGGTGCGCTTGCTGCCCGAGACGGCGGCGCGCCGCTTCCGGGCGCTGGTGCTGGAAGACCGGCGCGAGACGCTGCTGGTGGGGGTGTCGGATCCGACCGACCTGTTTGCCTACGACGAGATCGCCCGCCTGCTGAAAAAAGCGGTCGAGCTGGCCGTGGTCAACGAGACCGAAGTGCTGGGCGCGATCGACCGCATTTACCGGCGCACCGGCGAGATCACCGGCCTGGCGCGCGAGGTCGAAGCCGACCTGGGCGACGCCTCGATCGACTTCGGCGCGCTGGCCGCCAACCCGGGGCTGGAAGAAGCGCCGATCGTCAAGCTGCTGCAATCGGTGTTCGACGACGCGGCCCAGGTGCGCGCCTCGGACATCCACATCGAGCCGCAGGATGGCCGCCTGCAGATTCGCTTCCGGATCGACGGCGTGCTGCACCTGCAGACCGAGGCCGACCTGAAGGTGGCCACGCCGCTGGCGCTGCGCCTGAAACTGATGGCCGACCTGGATATTTCGGAAAAACGCCTGCCGCAGGATGGCCGCTTCGCCGTCAAGGTGCGCAACCAGCGCATCGACGTGCGTATCTCGACCATGCCGACCCAGTACGGCGAATCGGTGGTCATGCGTTTGCTGAACCAGGCCGGCGCCAACCTGCGCCTGGACGCGATCGGCATGCCGATGCGGCTGGTCGAGCGCTTCCGCGCCATCGTCGCTCGCCCAAACGGCCTGGTGCTGGTGACCGGGCCGACCGGTAGCGGCAAGACCACCACCCTGTACAGCGCACTGTCCGAACTGAACTCGGTCGAAAAGAAGCTGATCACGGTCGAAGACCCGGTCGAGTACCGGCTGTCGGGCATCAACCAGGTCCAGGTCAACGACAAGATCGAGCTGTCGTTCGCGCGCGTGCTGCGTTCGGCCCTGCGCCAGGACCCGGACATCGTGCTGGTGGGCGAGATGCGCGACCAGGAAACCGCCCAGATCGGCCTGCGCGCCGCAATGACCGGTCACCTGGTGCTGTCGACCTTGCACACCAACGATGCCGCCTCCACCCCGCTGCGCCTGATGGACATGGGCGTGCCGCGCTACATGGTGGGCGGTTCGCTCCAGGCGGTGCTGGCGCAGCGCCTGGTGCGCGTGATCTGCGAAAGCTGCACGGTCGACTATGCGCTGGCCGCGAACGAAGTCGACTGGCTGCGTTCGGAACTCAAGGAGCACGCGGCGTCCACCCGCTTCTTCCACGGCAAGGGCTGCTCGCACTGCAACGGCACCGGTTACCGCGGCCGCACCGGCGTCTACGAACTGCTGGAAATGACGCGTGCCGTGACCGACGCCGTCAACCATCCCGACCCGGCCCACTTCCTGAAGGTCGCGCACAGCGAGATGGGCGGCGAGACGCTGCGCCGCCATGCGGTGAGCCTGGCGGTGCAGGGGCGCACCACGGTGGCCGAGGCGATGCGGGTCAGTAACCAGCTCGATGATTGACGATGATTCGATAAGCGATGCCATTCTTTGCCTATAAAGGCCGCGATGGACGCGGCCAGCTGATGCAGGGCGTGCTGGAGGGCGCCGACAGTGCGGCCGTGGCCGACCAGCTGTTCGGCGCCGGCGTCACGCCGGTCGAGATCACGCCGACGCGCAAGACGGCGGCCAGCGCCAGTCCCGGCGCCGAGACGCGCAGCTGGCGCGAGCGCCTGTTCGACAAGAAGGTGACGTCGATGGACGTGCAGCTGTTCAGCCGCCAGATCTACACGCTGCTCAAGTCCGGGGTGCCGATCATGCGCGGCCTGGCCGGCCTGCAGGAGTCGGCCATCAACAAGTCGTTCGGGCGCGTGATCAAGGATTTGCGCGAGTCGCTCGACGCCGGGCGCGAACTGTCGATCGCGATGGCCAGGCACCCGCTGGTGTTCACGCCGTTCTATTTGTCGATGGTGAAGGTGGGCGAGATGACCGGGCGCCTGGAAGAAGTGTTCCTGCGCCTGTTCGATCATCTCGAATTCGACCGCGACATGCGCGAGCGGGTCAAGACGGCGCTGCGCTATCCGACCTTCGTCGTGATCGCGATGGTGCTGGCGATGGTGGTCGTCAATGTGTTCGTGATTCCGAAGTTCGCCGCCGTGTTCAAGTCGTTCAATGCCGAGCTGCCCCTGATGACGCGGGTGCTGCTGGCAGTGTCGCACGCCACCGTGACGTGGTGGCCGCTGGTGCTGGGCGCCACCGTCGCGGCGGGGTTGGGATTTCGCGCCTGGATCGGCAGCGTCAAGGGGCGGCTGGCATGGGACCGCTACAAGCTGCGGCTGCCGGTCGCCGGCAAGATCATCCACAAGGCCACCATGGCGCGCTTCGCCCGCAGTTTCGCGCTGTCGATGCGCAGCGGCGTGCCGATCGTGCAGGTGCTGACCGTGGTGTCGCAGACCGCCGACAACGCCTACCTGAGTTCACGCATCGAGCAGATGCGCGACGGCGTCGAGCGCGGCGACAGCATCCTGCGCACCTCGACGGCGGCGCAGGTGTTCACGCCGATCGTGCTGCAGATGATCGCGGTCGGCGAAGAGTCGGGCTCGCTGGACGATCTGATGGACGAGATCGCGCAGATGTACGAACGCGAAGTCGACTATGAACTCAAGACCCTGTCGAGCCAGATCGAGCCGATCCTGATTTCGTTTCTGGGTGTGATGGTGCTGATCCTGGCGCTGGGGATTTTCCTGCCGATCTGGGATCTGGGAAATGCAGCACTGCATCCGAAGTAGGGTGCCGGGGCCGCGGGTGTTGCGTAAATCGCGCATTCGCGGTCCAAATCTTGGCCTTAAGTCATCAGAACCCGACTTTGCGCGAAACATTTGCCGTGTGGATATTGAATTTGGGCATTCCCAAGGTAGAATTGCCCCGCAGCACTGAATCGCAACGCGGCCATCCGCCACCCTCATCGACCCGGAGAATAACAAATGAGCATTCGTTTCAATAAAAACGCGCAGAGCGGTTTCACGCTGATCGAGCTGATCGTCGTGATCGTTATCCTGGGCATCCTGGCGGCGACCGCGCTGCCGAAGTTCTCGGGCCTGAGCGGCGACGCCCGCGTGGCCTCGCTGCAGGCGGCGCGCGGCGCGCTGAGCTCGACGTCGGCCATGCTGCACGGCCGCTCGCTGATCACGCCAAACAAAACCGCCTTCATCGTCGAGGGCAACATCAGCGTGCCGATGACCAATGGCTATCCGACCGCGGGCACGGCACTGGTTAACGCTGCTGGCCTGGATGGCGACTACACCCCGACCGTTACCGGCAACACGCTGCGCATCAAGCCGAAGAACATTCCGGACACGATGACCAACTGCTACATCGAGTACACCTCGGCAGCCTCGGCCGGCGCCGCGCCAGTCTTCGGCGGCCCGGAAACCATGACCTGCGAGTAAGCAGTTCGCGCCGATCCCAGCGCTCGTCTGCGCCAAAAGCCTGGCTAAAACGGGCGCTGCTGATGCAGCGCCTTTTTTATTTGCCGCATCTTTGCGACAGCGCAGCGTCATCTTTTCAGGATCAGCCACTTTTCGTGATTTATTGCGCTAGTCTTGTCTATAATCAAGACTTCGTCGCCTCCGACCATTCCGCGACCAACCGTAGCCGCCCGCATGCGTCTGTTTAAAAGAACAAAAAAGAAGGATGGATGGCTTGCCATTGCGCTGGTGCGCGAAGGCGCCGTCTGCGCCAGCGTGGAGCGGATCGATGACGCCATGCCGCGCGTACGTCTGGCCCAGCTGGTCGTGGGCCAGAGCGGGTCGGAATTGGCCGAGCGCGCCGCGCGCGAAGGCCAGGCCGGCGCGCGCCGTTGCACCTGTCTGCTGGCCGGCGGCGAATACCAGCTCATGAATGTCGAAGCCCCGAACGTGCCGCGCGAAGAAATGAAGACCGCCGTGCGCTGGCGCCTGAAAGACATCCTCGACTTCCCGGTGGCGGAAGCAACGATCGATGTGCTCGACATTCCACTGGACGCCAATGCGCGCGCCCAGCAGTCGCTGTTCGTGGTCGCCGCCAGGAACAGCGTGATCGCGCCGCGCCAGAAGCTGTTCCTGGACGCCAGGGTCGAGCTGGAAGCGATCGACATTCCCGAGATGGCCCAGCGGAACATTTCGGCCATGCTCGAGCCCGAAGGCCGTGGCGTGGCCATGCTGTCGTTCGGCGACGAGGGCGGCCTGCTGACGGTCTCGTACAAGGGGGAACTGTACCTGTCGCGCCGCTTCGACGTCACCCTGGCCCAGCTGCTGGAACCGGACCATGAGCGCAAGCACGCCAGCTTCGACAAGATCACCCTCGAACTGCAACGCTCGCTCGACAACTTCGAACGCCAGTATTCCTTCATCAGCGTGTCGAAACTGATCCTGGGGCCGTCGTCGGTCACCGGTCTCGAAGAATACTTGTCGAGCAACTTGTACACGCCGGTCGAGACGCTCGACCTGGCCACGGTGTTCGACCTGAGCGCCGCGCCCGAACTGGCTGACAAGGCGCAGCAGGGACGTTTCTTCCTGGCGCTGGGCGCCGCGCTGCGTGACGAGGCCGCGGCATGATCCAGAAGCCCGCCCGCCAGCAGATCAACCTGTTCAACCCGGCGTTCCAGCCGCAAAAGCAGATCCTGTCCGCCGCCACGATGGCGATCGGCCTGGGCGCGCTGGTGCTGGGCGTGGCTGCGCTGGCCGGCGTCGGCGCGTTCCGTACTGCCGAGCTGCGCCAGGAAGCCGCCGTGGGCGCGGCGCGTCTCGAGCAGCGCCAGGCACGCTTGAACACAGCCAACAGCGAATTCGCGCCGCGCCAGAAAGACGCGACGCTCGACGCCCAGATCGTCGACGCCGAGCGCAAGCTGGCCGCGCTGCGCGACATCTCGGGCGCGGTGCAGCGCGGCGAGTTGGGCGACACCAATGGCTTGTCCGGTTACTTTCGCGCGCTGGCGCGCCAGAGCGTGCAGGGCCTGTGGCTGACCGGCGTCACGGTCGCCGCCGGCGGCAGCCAGATCGGGATCAAGGGCCGCACCGTGGATGCGGCGCTGGTGCCCGGCTACCTGAATCGCCTGACCGTCGAACCGCTGATGCAAGGTAAAACCTTTGCCAGCCTGCAGATCGACCAGGCCGCGCCGCTCACCGTGGCCGGCGCCGACGGCAAAGCCGAGACTGCCGCTGCGCCGTATGTCGAATTCAGCCTGCAGTCGCTGCCACAAGCACCGGGTCAGCCTTCGATGCAGGCAGTGCGTCCATGAAGGCGCAGCTGCAGCAATTGAAGGCCCGCATCGACGCCTTGAGCGTGCGCGAACGCGCCATGGTGTGCGCCGCGGCGGCCGCCGTGATCGTCTTCGGCGGCCATGCCCTGGTGCTGGCGCCGATGTTCGCCGAGCAGGCAGCGCTGCGCGCCCGGATCACCGAGCAGCGCGCCGCCGCCGGCGCCGCCGACGACGACATCACGGCGCGGGTGCAGGCATTCCAGGTCGACCCCGATGCGCCGGCGCGCAACCGCCTGAACGGCATCAACCAGCAACTAGGCCAGCTCGGCGAGCAACTGCTGGCGATCGAGCACGGCCTGGTGCCGCCGGAACGCATCGCGCCGCTGCTCGAATCGATCCTGCGCGCGAACGGCAAACTGACACTGGTGTCGATGCGCACGCTGGCGGTCGAGCCGCTATCCGGGCCGCCGGGCGCCGCGGCCACACCGGCGCCGGTCGCCACCGATGCCACGACCACCGCGCCGGCCGCCGACGCAGCGGCGCCCTTGCTGTACCGCCACGGCGTCGAAGTGACCGTGCGCGGCAATTATCTCGACATGGTCGACTACATGAGCGCACTCGAAGCGCTGCCGACCCGCATGTTCTGGGGCCGGGCGCAACTCGACGTGGAGGCGTATCCCGCGGCGCGCCTGACGCTCACCCTGCACACCCTGAGCCTGGACCGACAATGGATGAAGCTGTGAAAAAACTGATCCTCACCTTGAGCATGGGCGTGAGCCTGATCCACCTGCCGGCCGCCGCCCAGGCGCTGCAGGACCCGACCCGTCCGCCGGCCGGCATCGACCGCACCGCGCGAGATGCCGCCGCCGCCAGCGGCCCGCTCCTGCAATCGATCCTGATCGCGCCGCACGCGGGCGGACGCCATGTGGCCGTGATCGACGGTGACACGGTGCGCCTGGGCGACACCTGGAAGGGCGCGCGGGTTGCGAGCATGACGCAGAGCGAAGTGGTGCTGACCCGCGGCGCCGAACGCCAGGTGCTGCGCCTGGACGGGCCGCTGGCCACCGTGGCCGGCATGCGCCCGGCCGATCGCGCCGTCGTACGTTGAAGCGGATCAGAATGAACAAGCCAATGACCAAGAGCGGCGCCGTACTGGGACTGGGAGCGGCCATCCTCCTCGCCGGCTGCCAGAGCGCGCCGCAGAACGCGACGTACGAAGAGCTGATCAAGGAGCTGGCCAAGGCCAACACCCAGCCGGCGGCCACGCAAACGGTCGACGCGGCGGTGGCCAATGCGCTGCTGCCGCCGCCGAGCGCGCTGGCCAAAGAGTTGCCCAAGGCGCGTCCGGCGCTCGAGGAACGCTTCAACGTCGCCTTCAACAACGTGCCGGCGCAGCAGTTCTTCCGCTCGATCGTGGCCGGCACCCGCTACAACATGCTGGTGCATCCGGACGTCGGCGGCACGATCTCGGCCAACCTGAAGGACGTGACAATCGCCGAGACGCTCGAAGCGATCCGCGAGATGTACGGCTACGACTACCGGATCGACGGCGCGCGCATCACGATCCGGCCGCTGACCATGCAGACCCGCATGTTCCAGGTGAACTACCTGACCGCGGCGCGCAAGGGCGTGTCGAACCTGCGCGTGAACTCGACCTCGATCTCGGGCGCCGGCAACAATAACAACAATAGCGGCAACGGCGGCGGCAACGGCGGCGGCAACGGCAACAACAACCAGAACCAGAACAACAACAACGGCAACCCGAACGATCCGAACGGCGCCAACGGCAACAACGCGCAACTGAGCAGCACCGACGTGCGCACCACGTCGGACAACGATTTCTGGCGCGAATTGAAAGAAGCCATCGACGCCATCGTCGGCTCGAAAGAGGGCGGGCGCAGCGTCGTGGTCAGCCCGCAATCGGGCGTGCTGGTGATCCGCGCCATGCCGGAAGAACTGCGCTCGGTGGACGCCTACCTGAAAGCGACCCAGCTGTCGGTCGATCGCCAGGTGATCCTGGAAGCGAAGATCCTGGAAGTCGAACTCAACGACAGCTTCCAGAGCGGCATCAACTGGGCCTCGTTCGCCTCGTTCCGCGGCTCGCATCCGAACCGCGTCTCGAGCGGCATGATCTCGCCCGGCACCAACCTGGCGCCCTTGCCCTACAACGGCGGCCAGCCGGCGCTCATCGCCAACGGCCAGGGCCTGTCGGCCAGCACCGGCTTCTCGCTGTCGAACGCCGCCACCGCGGCCGGTTCGCTGTTCGGCTTTGCGTTCCAGACGAATAACTTTGCCGCCTTGATCACCTTCCTCGAGTCGCAGGGCACCGTGCACGTGCTGTCCAGCCCACGGGTGGCGGCGATGAACAACCAGAAAGCGGTGCTCAAGATCGGCACCGACGAATTCTTTGTCACCGGCGTGACCAACACCATCAACAGCACCGACAGCGGCACCATCGTCACGCCAAGCGTGACGGTGCAGCCGTTCTTCTCGGGCGTGCTGCTGGACGTGACGCCGCAGATCGACGACAAGGGCAACATCCTGCTGCACGTGCACCCGTCGGTGAGCCAGGTCACGACCGTCAACAAGGACGTGGATCTGGGCACCGGCGGCACGCTGCGCCTGCCGCTGGCGGCGTCGAGCACCTCGGAACTGGACAGCATCGTGCGCGGCCAGAACGGGCGCGTGGTGGCGATCGGCGGCTTGATGCGCCAGGCCTCGACCGGCGACACCGACCAGCTGCCGGGCGCCGACAAGGTGCCGGTGCTGGGCGCGCTGTTTCGCAACCGCACGCGCGTGAACCAGAAGCGCGAACTGGTGGTCTTGATCAAGCCGACCATCGTCGAAGGCGCCAGCGACTGGAGCCAGGACTTGCTGGACGCGACGCGGCGCGTGGAAAGCCTCGACCCGCGCACGCGCGGCAGCAACTGATGTACACCGCGCACTTCGGCCTGCACGAGCTGCCGTTCGGGATCACGCCCGACACCAGCTTCTTCTTCGGCAGCCCGCGCTCGCAGGAAGCCCTCAACACGCTGCTGGTGGCGGCGCGCGGCGGCGAAGGCTTCATCAAGATTACCGGCGAAGTCGGCACCGGCAAGACGCTGTTGTGCCGCAAGTTCATGGCCACGCTGGGCGAGGGTTTCGTGACCGCCTACATCCCGAACCCGTACCTGGAGCCGCGCACGCTGATGCTGGCGCTGGCCGACGAACTCGAGATCGGGCTTGCGCGCGACGTCGACCAGCACCAGTTACTCAAGGCGATCAACCTGCGCCTGCTCGAACTGGCGGGCCAGGATCTGCGCGTGATGCTGTGCCTGGACGAAGCGCAGGCGATTCCGGTCGAGAGCCTGGAAGCGCTGCGCTTGCTGACCAATCTGGAAACCGAAAAACGCAAGCTGCTGCAGATCGTGCTGTTCGGCCAGCCCGAATTGAATCGCAAGCTCGAACTCGAATCGATCCGCCAGCTCGCGCAGCGCATCACGTTTCACTATCACCTCGGGCCCCTGGGCCGCGACGACCTCGATTACTACATCGCGCACCGCCTGCGCGTGGCCGGCTTCACCGGCGCGCGCCTGTTCACGCAGGCCGCGATCCGCGGCCTGTACAAGGCCAGCGGCGGGGTGCCGCGCCTGGTCAACATCATGGCGCACAAGGCGCTGATGCTCAGTTACGGGCAGGGCCGCCAGCAGGTGGGCGGCCAGCACGTGGCGATCGCCGCGCGCGACACGGTGGGCGTGACGCGCACCATCTGGACCTGGCTCGCCGGCGGCGCGCTGGTGTTCGGCATTGCAGCCGGCGCGGCCTGGATGGTGGCGCCATGAGCCTGATTAACAAGATGCTGCAAGACCTCGATGCGCGCGCCGGCAAGCCGGGCGCGGCGCCGTTGCCGGGCGACGTGCGGCCGGTGCCGGCGCCGCCGCATCGAGTGCCGTGGAAGATGGCGCTGCGCACTGGCGGTGCGGCGCTGGTCGTGTCGTTGCTGGTGGCGGGCTACGTCGGTTATCGGATGCTGGAGCGGCGTGCGCCGGCGCCGGCGCAGCAGGCCCTATCCGTGGTCGCTGCGCCTGCGCCGGCCACGCCGCCAACGGCGCCCGTGGTTGACGTGGTGGAGGTCGCGCAGGCGGCGCCCGAGATCGAGCCCGAGCCTGCGCCCAAGCCCGAGCCTGCGCCCGAACCGGAGCCGGAGAAGACACTGCCAGCCACGCCGCCTCGCAAGGAAGCGCCACGTGCCGAGCGTCCCAAGGCGGCAATCGCGGAAAAACCGGTGCGCAAAACCGAGCCAGTCGCGCAAGCCGCACCCGCAAGGACCGTGGCGCCAAAGGTCGTACCGGGCCGCACCGAGACCCCGACGCAGCAGGCCGACAATGCCTACCGGCGCGCGCTCGGCGCACTCGAAGACGGCCGCGTGACCGAAGCCATCGCCACGCTGCAGGCCGGCCTGCGCGCCAACCCGAAACACGAAGCGGCGCGCCAGACCCTGGTCAGCCTGCTGATCGAGGCCAAGCGTCCGGAGGAAGCGATGCGCCAGTTGCAGACGGCGCTCACACTCGACCCGCGCCAGCCGTCGATGGCGATGCTGCTGGCGCGCCTGCAACTCGAACGCGGCGGCCCGGCACTGGCCACGCTCAATCGCAGCTTGCCGTATGCGGCCGGGAATGGCGAGTATCACGCCTTCATGGCCGGCGTGCTGCAACGCGAAGGGCGCCAGCGCGAAGCGGCCGAGCACTACGGGCGCGCGCTCAAGACCGCGCCGCAGAATGGTGTGTGGTGGATGGGGCTGGGGATTTCGCTGCAGGCCGAGAAGCGCGATGCGGAAGCGGTGGAAGCGTTCGAGCGCGCGCGCTCGAGCGGGGTCTTGTCGAGCGAGCTGCAAGCGTTCGTCGAGCGGCGCCTGAAGCAGCTCGGCCGCTAACGCATCACAGCACGGCGAGACGCTCGAGCGCCAGTTCCAGCGTCTCGTCACGCTTGGCAAAGCAAAAGCGCACGATCCCCGATTCGCGCGGCTGGCTGTAAAACGCCGACACCGGAATCGCCGCCACCTTCACTTCGCGCGTCAGCCACTTGGCAAATTCGGCTTCCGGCAGATCCGAGATCGCGCCATAGCGCACGCACTGGAAGTACGTACCATCCGCCGGCAGCGGCTCGAAGCGGCTGCCCGCCAATCCTGCGCGGAACAGGTCGCGTTTCTTTTGATAGAACGCCGGCAGGTCGCGCCACGGCGCCGGGTCGGCCATGTAGGCGGCGACACCGTGCTGCATCGGCGCGTTGACGCTGAAGACGTTGTACTGGTGGACCTTGCGAAATTCGAGCATCAAGGCCGCCGGCGCGGCCACGTAGCCAATCTTCCAGCCGGTCACGTGGTAGGTCTTGCCGAAGCTCGATACGACGAACGCGCGCGCCGCGAGCAGCGGGTGCGAGGACACCGACGCATGCGGCTGGCCGTCGAACACCATGTGCTCATCCACTATACGGAACGAGACACTAGACAGGAATACTAAATCTTTTGGAATCAACAGGTTACTGTCCTGTAGAGCGGTGAAAGACTCGATATAAAACGATTTGATCGTCTTCCGTCGAGTGGTTCTTGCCTTGCTAACACTTCTTGGAAGATTCTGCGGCTGCTTCCGAATTCTTAAATGAAAACGCCCGAGACCTTGACACTTGGTCATTTTTTGATCAATCGTATTTGCATCGCCGAAAAACAGTTTCACAAGCTGGAAACTCAATGCTATCCAAAGATATAAGGATGAGTAAGGTCCAACCTTGCTCGCCACTAGGGGTTCGTCATCTGGGTTCGCCTCTCCTTCAGCTAGACCTTACTGCAGCTTTACGTTAGACTCTGCCGGTCGATTTTGTTACCCATTCGCAATGATTCCCGCCGAAAAACAAGCTTTTATGCAACAGGTTCGCTCCCTCAAAAAGCTTGTCGAAGCATCTGAGAACGGCCCGTCCTCAGCTGTAAAATCCCTACTTCACATATGGCAAAAAAAACAATTTCCATTGTTATGCCAGCAACTACCACGTTCGGAATTGGCGTTCGTTGAGTACGAAAGAATTGGCGAGCTTGCCTCGTGGATTTCGGAGCGCCCATTTCTCGAAGCTGTTTTTTGGCTATCCTCTGCATACGCGATATGGGTTGGCAATGAAATCCGGAGCGAGAAATCCTTGTATTTTACGCCCCCGCTTTTGGCTGAGCGGCTCATAGACGATCTGGTCGCCCAGGGAGCTTCACTGGTTGATCACGTTTGGATTGATCCCGCCTGTGGAGGCGGAGCGTTTCTAGCTCCAGTAGCTGTACGGATGATCGATGCTCTAGAGAAAACAAAGGTGGAAGCGCACGATATAGTAAGCAAAATATCGAACAACATATCGGGGAATGATATCGATTCGACATTGGCTTATTTATCAACCCAATATTTGTTGATGGCTCTTTACAAGAATATCGAGACATCAAAGTATATGCCAACGATAAAGATTTCGAACGGCGATGGACTGCGTATAGATATTTGCGGCGGTCGCCAGGCTGACGTGATTATCTGCAATCCGCCTTATCGCAAAATGAAGTCGGTCGAAGTCGACCAATACATCGGCACATATTCTGATGTCATAGAAGGGCAACCTAATATTTACAGCTTATTTATTCACCAATGTTTAAAGATCGGAAAACCTGGCTCACTGGTCGGTTTACTGACGCCAACTAGCTATCTATCCGGACGCTATTTTTCGAAATTGCGTCGGATCATATTGAAAGAAGCTTCGGTTTGCCAACTTGATCTGGTCGATGACCGTGAAGGCGTCTTCATTGATGTTTCTCAAGGCGCCGTTCTGAGCTTATTCAAGCGAAATACACATGAGCTTCAAAACGCGAGCCCGACCGAGGTATATGCCCTCTCTATCGCTGGTAATTTTACGAAAATCGGAAGCTGCAGCTTAAATCTGTGTAAAGATGCTTGGCCTATACCTCGCCAACAAGGTGATCAAGAAATTATTCATAGGTCGGCAGGGTCGCCTTATCGGCTCGCGGACTATGGCTTCTCTCCCCGAATTGGAACCTATGTAGACTACCGTGACACACGGAAGACGTACACTAGACAGCCAAACAACAAAAAAATGAAAGCTGTTTTTCCGATCATTTGGTCGAGCGACATTACACCCGACGGCAATTTTTTCCATGGGCGGACTAGTAAAAAGGACCGTCACCATATATTCATAGAGATGGGGACCAATGATCACAGAGCAGTAATTCGTCGCCCTGTGATCGCCATGCAACGAGTAACCTCGCCCGACCAACCGCGAAGACTAGTTTGCGCTGAGGTCGACGATGATTTCGTGGCGCGCCACCAAGGAGTGGTTGGGGAAAACCACGTTATATTTCTAGAACAGATTTCCACGCGGCCGCCGCTTTCGAAGAGGCAATTTGCAGCGTTACTTGCTTCCGAACCAATCGATCGACTTTTCAGAAGTATATCAGGTTCAGTTAATGTATCTATATCTGAACTCAATCAATTGGCACTGCCAGATCCCAAGCTACTGACCGAACTGATCAATAAAGGCAGTTCTCTTGACGATGCAGTAATGGAAGCCTTTAAAAGAACTATTGAGTAATCCGGTATTATATTATCAATCGTCGCCTGGAAAGCTAGTTCACAAAATATATGACTCAAGTTCCATTTAACGTGTCGGCGCGGGCCGCTATATTGATCGGCAGGGAAAATATTGCCAATTCAAAAGGGGCCATCATTGAATTGGTGAAGAATAGCTACGATGCCGATAGTCAATTCTGCATAATTTATATCGACAACAAGCTTACTGTTTTGCAAGAAAAGCTGACCGTCCAACAGAAGTCGAGGTTGATTTCAGGAGGCATCAAAGCAGCCTATATCGACCGCCTTTACAAGGAAACCTCCGATAAATACGTTTTGCGTCCAGAAGCAAATGCGCGGTATTTGAACGCGTTTAAGAAGAGAATTAAGAAATTGGGGATTTTGTATATCATCGACGCTGGTGATGGCATGCCTCGGGAAATCATTCTGAATCATTGGATGACCATCGGGACTGATAATAAATTATTTGATTATCATACGAAATCCAGGCGCGTCAAATCCGGGGCAAAAGGTATTGGTCGATTTGCATTAGATAAACTTGGGGCGCAGTGCACTATGACTACGATTCCAGATCCGAATAAGTATGCGGATGGCGGCAAAACGTCATTGCCGGGGAATATTTGGACCGTGGATTGGCGAGATTTCGAGGGCGGTCGCAAAACGATTGATGCGGTTACGGCAAATCTTGACTCGGTCGAAAATTTCAACCTTATCGAGGCAACCCTTGCTTCATGTGACGAATTTAATCTGGCAGAAATTTGGGGCCAGCTACAAAAAATTGAATATGGAACAAAAGAAGTTTTGCCAGATGACGAAAAATTTGGCGGTTTTTCTCATGGTACTGTACTAAAAATAACAAATCTGAACGACGAGTGGAATACGGAGCTGGTTACGCAAGTTTTTGAAGATCTTGAGATTCTGGTACCTCCGAAAGACATTGAAAACTTCCGGATCTTTCTGATTTCATCTCTAGAGCCAGATAGATACGGTGAAATCCTCGGCCCGGACTGCGAGGATTTCGATTATAAAGTTGAGGCGAAAGCCAATACCGATCAAGAGGTTGAAATTACGATTTTTCGTGAAGAATACGACTTCGCTAAAATTCCCGCAGAGTTCTACAATCTAGAAGCCACGAAGAAGAACCTATCCGCCTTTCCACAGAAAGTGTGGAAAAAAACTTATAGCTTTTCTGAACTCCTAGCAGGATTTAAGGACACTGATGGCAATCTCGAAAAGATCGGCGCCTTTGACTTTAATTTCTATTTTTTAAAGCGCACATCCACGCGGAAAGACACTGAGCGGTTCTTTTACAAAGAAATCGGTGATAAGAAAAGAAAAGATTGGCTCAAGCAGTTCGCCGGCATTAAAATATATCGCGACAACTTCAGAGTTAGGCCGTATGGCGAAATAAAGGAAGCCGCTTTCGACTGGCTTGGATTAGGTCTTCGACAGTCATCAAACCCTGCAGGCGTTGCTAAAGACTCAAGCGGCTACAAAGTCAGGCCCGAAAATATTGCTGGCGCCATTAGGATCTCGCGTTTAACTAATCTAGAGTTTGAGGACAAGTCAAGTAGAGACGGCCTTCAGGAAACGAAGACTTTCCGAATTTTTAAAAATTTAATAATAAGTATTATTGCGAAATTCGAAGAAGACCGTTCGTCTATTGCCAAGGAATTTTCGGCGTTCTGGAAGAGCCAACCCGATGGCAGTAGCGCGCCCAACGAAGAGACGGAAAATTTAGCTAAGCAGATTATCGAGCGAGAGCGCGAAAAACGTAAAAATCATCAATCGAGGCCACTTGCGTCGACCGAAGTTGCGACCACGAGCACCAATCCCAATGCCGGGGCTAAGAAGACGAACGATAACAACGGCACCAATGATGAGCAAGGCGACGAAGTCGCAATTTTAGCAAGATATGCTGAAGGTGTTGCTGAAGAAAATGAAAAGCTTTTAGAAGAACAGAAACTACTTCGTGGAATGGCGAGCAGTGGTATTGTTGCCGCGTCGTTTGGGCATGACTTGAGCAAAACCAAAGATAGTCTCGCCACTCGTTTCGACGAACTCACCACTTTGTTGGCTCCGAAAGTTAGCGCACTTGATTTCGCAGATTTTGACGAGTTCGACAATCCCTTCGAATTTATTAAATATATGAAAAGGGATGATCGAAATATCTCAATGTGGCTCGGCTTTTCATTGGGTTTTGCCAGAAAAGATAAGCGTAAGAGAAAGCAGATATACCTGGATCAGTTTTTTAAAAACATCGAGGTGAATTGGCGTGAAACTTTAGCGGAGCGTGGCATCGAGCTGAGCGTAGATTGCCCTGACGACCTAAAAATGAGAATTTTCGAAATCGATTTCGACAGTATTTTTTTAAATTTGTTGGTGAATTCGATAGAGGCATTCCGATTGTCGAAAATTCAGGGTAAGAGAAAAATATTTATTACCTGCAAAGAGACTGGCGAGAGAATCAATGTCGATTATGCCGATACTGGCCCGGGCCTTCCAGCGCATTTAGCTGATCCGAATGTCATTTTCAAGCCAATGTACACGACCAAGCGAGATTCGGTAGGTCAAGAGGTGGGAACTGGACTGGGAATGTGGATTGTTAAGGTTATCTCGGATGAGTACCAGGCTAACGTCACGCTTGCAACAGCATTGGAGCATCCTGGCTTCAAGATTTCCTTTAGCTTCCCGCAAAAATATAAGAGTAAAGGCTAGATATGACTTACAGCATCCTTTTCATTGATGAAGAAAAAGTCGCTCACCGGAGTTTCAAAAAAGATTTTTTAGATCGGAACAAAGAAAGGTTTTCCGGCTCGTCGATTTTTCCAGAGCCAACCTTAGAACTGATGATGGCAGAAATATTTAAGCGAAATCCTGATGTTGTGCTTACAGATTTCTCTTTAAACGACTATAAGCGCGACTTGCCATCGGATTATACCGTTGAGTACAATGGCGGCGATATTGCTCGCGAATTGCTCGCTAGACGAAAAGGGTTCCCGGTTTTTATAGCAACTTCGCTTGGCGATGACGCTGCAAAAGATGGGTATGATGTGAAATTGATTTACCAGAAATACGGTAGCTTTAGGGAAAATAAGGTCGAAAACGAAAGTCCTCCAGACGCTCAGCACCTGACTTTTGCTGACAAAGTTTTCTACGATGTGCTTTCATATAAGCAATTCTTAGATAGCGCGTCTGCGGAGTTCGATACGCTCGTTGAGAAAAGAAGTTCAGGAACGTTAGGCATCTCGGAGGAGCAGCGGCTTATCGAACTCGACGGGTTTCTTGAATCTTCTATTGATACAAAATCTAAGATCCCCGATGACCTCAGGCAAACGTCAAACCTAAAGCGGCTAGATGATTTGATTGCCAAAGCTGAAGAGATCCTCAAGAGGACAAATGTTTAGAAATGAGTAAATTACCATTCCGCGACTTAACTCCTAAACGGACCTGCACAAAATCATACGCGTCATATGGTAGTTACAAAAGTTATCTAGCTGACGATTTCAATAATAGATGCGGGTACACTGACAGTCATCATAGGTGGTTTGGCGGAATTTCGACGTTCCATATCGATCATTTTAAGCCACATAGTGACTATCCGGAACTGAAAACGACGTATTCAAATCTGGTATATGCGTGCTCATATGTGAATATATTGAAGTCTAACGATGATCCAATAAATTATTTGGATCCGTGTGCAACCGACTATAATCAACATTTTTATAGAGATACGCATGGGACAATTTGTCCAGACCCACAGAGTCCTCAAGCGGTCCATATGCATAAAAAGCTCAAACTTGGGCTTATCCGCTACAGGCTTATCTGGTCACTTGAGAAGTCGGACGCAATACTAAAGAAATTGGACCAAGTAAAAAATACGATTCCAGCAGATACTAAAGAGGAAGTGGATTTTTTAAGGCTCTATGTTGGCTTGGCGCAAGAGTTTCGAGAGTATTTAGAGTACTTGACGAAATAGCAAAATTCGGTAACCGGATTGATTATTTGCTAGACTGGCAGAGTATTTAGTTCACTGTACGGCGCGCACTTGCTGCCGTAAGGGGCGTTCTTTGGATTTATCGGCAGTTGCGCATATGCCCGATGTGGCGAGTCTTGCGCTCGCGTTCCGCGATCGCTTCCAGTCCTGGCTGGATTGGCTTGCCAATTTGCTGAGAATTGGCTTGGGTCGCATCGTCGTCAGCGGCGGTGCCCCCCATATGAGCGGCTCGTTCAAATAGGGTCGAAGTTCGGTCACCACGGTCGTTTCCTAAGTATGAGCACTGCTGCAAAATCAGTCCGGCAAGTTTCCAATATAGAGTGCCAAAACCTCGAATTCGGCTTGGCTGATTTCATCACGTTCAAGGGCTGCGGAAGTTTGACCAATTGCGATACCACGCAGGTATACGTCGCGATTACCTTTCGTGCGCAACTCGTTCACGGTTCCTGCCAGAGCCCATCTTGGACCGAAGGGAAGCCGATTGAGAATGGGGTGGATGTTGGCTGGCAGTGCTGCGACAAGCTTTGCTGCCTCCGCCTCTGCTCGCTGACGGCGAAACTCAATTGATGTGTTCATAAGATTTCCTTTTAGTAGGCCGACAATGCGCCGGTCCTTTCAATGCCACTGCCCGCTCGTGGCGGGCAGTGGATACTGAAGGGCCTTTCGTCGCTCAGTTTAGCCGCTTCCAGACGCAGAGCGAGCAGCGAAGCATTCCCCTATCATCGTGGTGTTCGGTTCCTTTTTTGCAACGGCCGCAGTAACGTTTGAATGCCACGCACTTATCTCAAAATTCTGGCAATTCGACTTCACTGAATACGAGCATGTTCGCGAGCATTCGCGCAAACGCAGCTTGATAGATGTTTCGCTCGGGCCAGGAGTTCACCACTGAGCGATCAGTTCCAGGAACTTCCTGTTCGATAATGAAATTTACATGCACTATGAGGTCTGTTCCTGGAATTGGCATGGCAAGTTGTGAAGGGAGATGCGAAGGAGAAGCAGATGGTCGCAGATAGAAGCCCGCTTGGATAGCGAAATAAGATGGGCGGTCCAGCTGGCTTGCTGGCTTGTCACCGGGGATCGAGGCGGACGCCATACCGTTGAAGCCGTTTGACGCAAAGTGGTTGAAAATCAGTTTCATATATTTTTCCTTGGCTCGCAGAGATGAGTGTATGGTACACCCGCAGTTGCTTTGCATCTCTGTAGGCACAAGACTGATTTCGTCGGATTTTGCCGAGCAGGCCGCGCCGGTGGATTTTTTGTGCATTTGCTTCGTTGGCGTGGACCATGTTCGTATCGTGGGTTCGTCTAAATCTCTCCCTCATGTTGCCTACTTTGTACCACATCAAGCGCTCTTTTTCCTTTCTTCACTGTCCGACATCACATCTCCCACGGATTTTCGCACGAGCTTATCTATCCTTCGAAGGCATTTCGGTGCGTTCGCCAAGGATCTGGGGCGGCAAATAAGTCGGCTACGAAATTTTCGAAGCTTCGTCAATGGCACGGGCCTTCCAGAAACGCGTTTTTTTCGTAGGTACAGTTCAGGTCAATAGCTAATTTGTACAGTGACCACAGCCAAGTTCTCGCTTTTAAAAGCTAGTCTGACCAATCGTCAGCTTACTTTGTCCACTGCAGTTGCGGGGGCATCGTAGTCGAACGACTCTACCTCTGCTGCAATCGCTGCCCAAAATTGTTCGCGCTCCGCCGAGCTGGAAGGAAGGTAGGCGTATGCGATGAGCGAGAGAGGATGCACACCGATTACTGCCGCAATTTCATCGATTTTTGTAATTGTAGGTGCTTTGATCCCGCGTTCTAAGCTGCTGAGATAAGTTCTACTTGACACGATCGAGAAGGCTTCTTGAGTCATGTGACGACTCTTCCGTGCCTTCTGCAACCCTGCTCCGAAACGTTTGAGCAACACCACAAGCACCTCCGTACAAAAGGTACGATGTACTCATGGCGAACGCTTTAGGGCTACAATCTATAGTGTTCATTGTCAGCTCTTGGGGAAACAGATGATCACAACTTACGCGGCGGATGAGGCAGCGATGTTCTCGATAGGCCCAGGATTTGCGACCTGGCGTGCGGCAACTCTTACTTTGGGGATGTTGTATGTCTTCGTCAATTACGGCCAGAGGGAGGGGCGTAGCTGGATTTACCAGACTTCCATCCTTTGGGATAGCCGCGATGTGCTAGATTTTTGCCTTCGTTTCAAAAAAAATCGAGCCGCAAAAATTGTTGACATTTCTCTACTGGAGCCTTTCCGAAGTGGTAGGGTTTACACGTGGCGCTGGACGAAGGTCCTGGAAATCCGCTCATACGAAGAGGATTCTGTAGAGCATCCGGTCTACATCACCGATACTGGTGAAACAGTAGGGCTAACTCCAGAAGAGGCAAAGCGAAAAATGAAGCAGATATACAAGGCCCCACGCATCGAAGCGAAGGCGCTGTGAGCCGCGAACCGAATCGTGGTGCACGTGTACTGATTTTGTAAGTTGCTGAAACCGCTCTGTCTGAACCGCGGCTCTTAGCCAAGGCTGTGTAAAAACGCACTGTCGCTGTGTCCCTCTGGTGGGTTATTACTTCTTCCTTTTCGGGAAAGGCGTTACCTTGCTGCCTGCTTCTGCGCGCAACCGCTCCCGTAAGGCGTCATAGTTGGCAGTCAACTCGGCCAGAGACTGCTGTGCGTTTTGCAACTGGACTTTGGCATCTTGCAGGTCCAGTTCAGTGGCAATATGGGTATCTTGTAAGGCGAGGAATAGATTGCGCCAATCCTCCGAGCGCTCGAAGAGCGTACGCTGCACTCGTTTGCGCCCCACGACTTCTGTTTTCTTGAGCGAAGCTACCCAAGCTTTGACTATCTTGCCTAGTTCCTTCTGTTTCGGGGAGAACAAGGTGGTTAACGAAATTTTGGCGCGCCGAGCCACCTCGTTCATGCTGACTGCCCCTCCGTTCGCAGGATAGATGCCCTGATTGTCCGCTATTTCCTTCTCAATCGTCCGCATCGCCTCGCGGACACTGGCTTCCACCCCTGCGGTCCGTGCCTCGCCGCGCCGTCGCGCTGCTTCCTTTTGTACGGCGCTCATGTGACGGCCTCCAGAATTGACCGTACCTCGGGTCTGTCACGCCACTGTGCGCCGATGTCGTCGTACCGTTTCAGTTCCTGTTCCAATTGCTTCTTGTCACGCTGCAATGGCAGCCAGTTGTTGTCGGCGACATTCAGTTGCGCGTGTTGCACCAGGATCGGTATGACCCGCTCTGTATCGCGCCTGCCGGTTTTGTCCTCGATGCGGTTGCGGCACTCTGTCTGGCAGTTGCTGGCGACGATGGCCCCCTTCTTTTTACTGCACAGGCCTACCTCGCCTGACACCTTGGTGCAAACGACATGTGCACTGATGAGGCGGGCACTCTCCCCGTTGTTGGTGAGCAGAACAGACAGTTCGCGGGCTGTGTCGACACCCCAGTCCCCGCCAGTGCGATGTAATTCTTCCTCATAGGCTTGCACAGCGTCCGAGAGTACTGGCGCTCCGCCACCGCCATGGCCGCCATAGGGCAGGTTATTCACATCGAGCAGGGCCGCACGCATGTCATTAATCAGCACCTCGCCACGGATGATCCGGAGTTCACGTGTGACGTCATCGACCTCTTTCGCAAAGGCCGGATTGGCTTGCATGTAGCCCAACGTAGTAGTGACATCATCATGCCCGAGCAGCAACATCAGCACCTTTTGACTGCCGTCGATGGCCAGGCCTGCGAGCCGTGCAAGGGTGCCACGAAAACGATGCGGGTGCAGGTTTTTGCCGCCTGGCTTAGGAGTCAAGCCAATGCGCTCAGCGAGGATCCGAAGATTGTCGCCAAAGTACAAGAGTTTTTCTGTCGCGTCCGATATAGCACTTGTGCCAAGCGATGCCCACAGGTGGGTGCTATCTCCAATTAGATCGGCCATTTCCTCGGGATTCTTAATAAGTCGCGCGAGGCGCTCGCTCGCCTCAATGAGCTTTACTTGCTGTGCAATGACGTCCACAAGAAGCTCGGGCATTGGCCATTCCCGTTCTTGGCCAGTGAGAGCGCGGCAAGCTTTGTAAGTTTTTCCATTGGCGTAGGGATGACCATCTCGTGCGAACTCGATGCAGCCACGCTCGAGCGTGGCCACCTCACCAATGCGCGCCGCCATGATCAGTAACACTATCCAGAGATGCGCGCTCTGGAGAGTAACGGCCAAGGTTCGGATGCTGTGCCAATGCCTTGGTGGCCACTCAAAGCAGTCGTGTTGCGAGGGATCATTGCGATTATTCTTTCCCGTGTTAGTACCATGCCGTAGCTTGAAAGGTGGCTTTTCAAGCACCTGGCCGTTCCGGTCGCGCCAGACGTTGGCTTTGTGATAACGAGCGATGCGTAAAGCAATAGTATAAGCGCGGGTTTTACCCGGGGTCAGCATCGCAGGCAACGTATCGAGCATATGGATCAAGTTGGGACCAAGGTCCTTGATCAGCCAAAGTACCCTAGGTCCCATCGCTGCTAAGTAGTCATCAGGGATTGCGGGAAATGGCACTGCTTTTTTTTCAGGCCTCGGCGGACGCGGTGCGCCGCGCACCGCCGTTGTTTTGCTCTTGAAGTCTCGAACCGCCGGTGCATCCGGCCATAGATGCAGTCCGTGCAACTGCGTTAGCCGCATCAGTTCGGGTCGTAAATATCTGTCGTTCCGATATTCCTGGAGCTCTTCCGCCGTTAAGGCTCCCGCAAAACCTGTGCCGGTTTCACCCGCACACTCCAGTCGTCGCATCAGCCCTCGGGCGACCAGCTTGGGAAGGAGTTTATATAGACATCCCGCGATAGAGCTCGCGTCCAACGATTTCAATCTTGCTCGGGATCCCAGACCAGCCGGTCCCATGCGCATCAGCAATGTCAGGCGAGTCAGCCACAGCACGCCTTCGTCCAGCAGCGCATCCAGTGCAGGCGAGATAGGGGTTTCAGCAGGTAAGAATGAAAAAATCCGGCGCCGTAGATCGATGCAACGGAAGCCCGGCCTCATATGTGGAACCATTGCCTCGGGGGTCTCCCAGAAGCCATAAGTTCCGCCGTGCCCAAGAATATACTGGCAGCGCTGTGCGCTTTCCGGATCGAGGTGCTGCAGACTTTCCAGTGGAAAGAGCGCTTTGGCCTCGGCACTGGCGTGGCTTTGGTTGAGCGATGATGTCAATGAAGGATTTCCTGGTGCGTTCATGCTAACCCCATTAGCTCAGGTAAGGAGTCTATTGGCACGCCCGGCACGTAGTGTTCGCCCGCGGCAATCGCATGCGCCCATTTCTGGCGCGCGATCAAGCTTTGATTTAAGTCGAATTTGCGCAGCGCCATAATATTATTCTTGAGTTCAATGTCATACCTGTCCTCGGTCCATGTTCCGATGGGCAGGAAGCCCTGCAACGCCCGCAGCTCTTCAACGCGCATGGCAATGCCGTCCATCGATTCAGGTAAGAGCACCGCGTTCTCCACGCACAACATGCAACGCTGAACATCACAGGCTTCGTTGGCGACGGCGTTGATGTGAGACGGGGGGTGCAGAGCATCCTTGCATGCCACCTTCATGCGACTCATTGGTAGGGCGCGCGCCTGAGCAAGAAGCACTTCTTGTTCGGGACTCAATTTACCGTGCCGATACAAATGAGCGAGAATGGTCAGGTCGACCCGGCCCGCGTCCAGCTCACCAATCAGAAGGTTGAGGAAACGGCGCGCGGCGTCGCTCGATTCCTGATTGAGAATGTTGGAATTGACATAACCGATGGAGGTACGCAGCCTTGAATGCCCGAGCTCCTTTCTTAACTGGAGAATGTTGCCGTTGCTTGCACGGTAAACATAGTCCGCAAACCACAAACGGAATTCTTTCGGCGTTACACGAGGAAGAGGGGCAAGAGGCGGAAACGGTTCTTCTTTATTCTTTGCAAGTTGTGCGTGAGTAGTGGCCCGTTCCTTGTTAAGCACGTGGGCAACTGCGTCGAGATAAGAAGCCGGCTCTCCATTGACCGAGTGCCGCTGATTGTTCAAACTTGAAACCCAATCAATATTGCCGTTTCTGTTAACATACAGCCATACGCTACGGCTGCCCTGCTCGAGAAGTGTTACTTCTGCAAACTGTGCAGCTTGATCTGAATACAGTGCATCTTCACGTACCATCTTCTCATACAGGAGCTTTTTTTGAAAAAGTTGCTGTTTGAGCACCTCGCGTAGAGGTGCAACTCGCTCTAGATATGTCTTGATCAGGCGGCCTGGTCCATCTTGGGTTTTCCATTGACCGATAACCACCTGCTCCTTACCTCCTGCCCGTTCCTTTTCCCCGACCAGTTCGTATGTTTGCGGGCTGAGCACGAAGCGCCGATGGGAGTCGTTAGGGTCATCTTTGAAATGATCGAAGAGGAACTTTTTAGTGACATCAAGGGATGAGAGTGTAGATGGATTCCAGCCGGTGTTCAGAAGGCAGAAATGCCACACGGCGTCTGCATCCCACCTACTTGGAAAGATGGATTCCCATGCGGCTTGCATGAAGATTCCTCTGGTATTGAGCGTCGATTGATTAATGCCGTCGCACAATTCCTCAGACGTCGGTAGCAAATTTCCAGTTTTCTTCTGGATGTTGCGAATGTGATGAACGTGCCGATAGAGAAGGCATTCTTCTGGGTCTTCAGGCTCCACGGTCAAGTCACTTAGCCTTTCAGACCTCGCCCATCTTGCCACCACGTTCCGACAGGAACGTTTAAGTGCAATGCGAATTGCTTTGCGCTGCTCTGCTGGCGGGATGTGTTTTTGGAGGGCAGGTTGTTCAGGCGCCTCCCAATACGTTTCGCGTGCCCCGAGCGCCCTGAGCGTGTGGTCTACGAGGGCGCGGAAGATGGTGAACGTCGTACGCGTCATGCCACTCCGGTGCGCAAACTCGCTGTGAACCAGGGTTAGAAGTCGTACATCGTCGACGCGTGCGATCACCTGATCGGCTTCGGCCGCAGTCCCTTCAACCTTATCGAGGATACGCCACCATTCTCGAAGCGCACCCAGGTAGTTGTTGACAGTTCCGCTCGCAGCATACAAAAGAGTCTCTTCAATGATCGGCGCAAGTTGACCGGTTAGTTCTGGGCGACCAGCGAATGGAATAAGGGGCCGACCTCCGCCCTGTGGCCTTGCATTTTTTTGGCCCGCGGCGAAGGGATGCAGGTTGACCTCACGGGGTTCTTTGTGATGTTGTGTCCAGAACACCAGTGGATCGCCTGATTTAGGAGAGTCGAGTTCGACCAGTGTGGTGGGCGTGACGCTGGCGTGCTCCTTCAGGTGGTCCTTGTTGTGTCCAACAATGCTCATCTGGCAGCCTCTTCCTCAATATCCTCTTCACTTAGCTGCTGCATATAGGTTTCATGAAAATTCAGGTTCACCCCCAGCCGGTCCGATACCCACTGGAGGTAAAGCATGGTCGTCTCAAGGCCGACATGCCTGAGTTGGGGCCGGATTGTCAGCTGGATGAATCCCACAATGTCCAAAGTCAAAACTTTCAATACGGAGAAGTCAGTTTGGTTTTTAGTGGCGTGATCAAGTAATGCTTGGTGCTGGGTCAGGTGTTTCCACAGCACGCTGCAGGCCCAAAAATCCCGGGCCAAGTGGGGTGACCAGCCGCGTGGACATCGAGCACTACTGCGGGTCCAGAAATCGTAGATGTTCTGCCCACTGTAGCGCTCGCCAGAGTCTGGGTTGAGGAACAAATGAACCGCATCCTTGCGCAACGATGTTGCCTCACGAATGTTCTTTGCCTTGCGCAATGCAACTGTAAGTGCCTTTGGCCGAATCTTTTGACGGTATTCGTGGAGCTTTAGCGCTAGTGGCATCGGCACTAGAATGTTGTCCTGCGGTCCTATTTTGTCGCCGTGGTCTTCCCCGTAATCGTGTCCCTTGGTATCGTAACGCAGCAAAACTACAACAGCCTGATTTTTAATGGGCGCGTTCCGGTTAACGACATTCCATTCGACCGGATCAAGTGGCAAAGTGTCGATGCGCCATGCCGCTGCCTCTGCCCGTCGCAAGGCAGTTTCAAGGATAAGTTCCGCAATTAGGCCCTCAGTCGGGCACGTCTCGCGCACTCGCATCAACCATGCACCGATCTCGATTTCATCCGGAAACCCAAGCCGACGTTTGCTTTCTCTTACTTTCCCCCGTCGGGCTTCCACAGTTTTGGTCACCCTAGCGCCACTGCTGTGAGGGCTATCGAAGACAAGGGTTCGTCGCACTTTCGGAATATGAAAAGGTTCGCGCAACCCTTTATCAACCGCCCACTGTAAAAACATGCATGCAATAGAAACCCGTGCGTTCACTGTTTTGGCCTTGAGTCCAACGTTGTCGCGGGACCAACTGCCTGCGCTCATCTCCCCTTGATAGCTCTGAATTAAGTCAATTTTGTAATCAGCTTTGAGTGGATCTTTTCCCCGGGCGTGGCAATACTCAAGGTAGTTCTTCAGCCAATGCGCGTAGTTGTGCATAGTGCGCTTAGTCGGCGGCAAGGCTGAACCATGCTCAGCTCCGTGCGTTCCGACGCTCCACTCACCCAAACCGATGTCAATGAGGAAGTTGTTGGCGATCCAGTGGTAGCCAGCTCTGTGATCCATGATGAATGGGAGCGCGGCGACCCGCCCAAAACCGCTTTTTGTTAGAAACTCCTTAGTGCCATAGACGACTCGATAGGGATATCCAGTCTTGGAGTCCAGCATCATATGAAATCGCTTTTCGGCTGAGTACTTCAATCATGCAGCTAGTCTATCGTGTAATCTGTGACTTCCATATAAGTTTTGCAAAGACTAAATGGGGTTCGCATGCAGTGTTAGTTAGTATTCCCTATAACATAGACTTCGTCGGACAGCACCAGGATGCCGCTGCCGTCGACGATCGCCGCCAGCGCGTCGAGGTCGGCGCGGCGCAGGATGCTGCCGGTCGGGTTGTGCGGGGTGTTGATCACGACCATGCGCGTTCTCGGCGTGACGGCGGCGGCGACGTCGTTCCACGGCACGCTGTAGCCGTCCTTGCCGACCCGCATTGCGACCGGCACCACCACGCC
>Ga0265798_10002589_pt1 | contig 26525 bp, 15 predicted proteins | sample P3T30metagenome_FD_192430 | JGI IMG/M metagenome (GOLD analysis project Ga0265798, IMG submission 192430) | Plant litter microbial communities from East Loma Ridge, Irvine, California - P3 T30 | ecosystem: Environmental > Terrestrial > Plant litter > Unclassified | place: USA: California...
GAGACGCCGTAATCGCGGTTCGACGCGTTGTCGGGACGCTCAAGGATGCCAGCTGCATTGTTTGTAGCGAACGCGTACCACAGCTTGTCGTCCCGGTAGAGTGCTGGGTCTGGGAAGTTGTCGTCAAAAGCGAGCCGTATTGGTGGAGAATACCCTGGTGTGTTGCGATACCGTCGGTTCGTTGCGCGGGATACGGTTACGCCTACAGCGGCACCGATGACTCCTAGTAATACGACGATCAGGACGGCCGCAGTGACTAGGAAGCCTGTGGATCGGAACGAAAACGCCCGTTTCACTTGGGGGTTGTGCTTCCCAGATTGGCTATCAATGCTCCTGGTAAAGTATCGTTGGAAGAACGAGAGGCGTCCGTCATTTGTCACAGCAGTCCCATACTGGACATTGGCACTGGAGTCTGTCATGATTTCTGAAGGAATGAGAGGTGTTTGCGTTTGCCGATGATCCAATGTGAATTCTACTGCTGAAAGATGCTGGTCTGTTCGTGATCGGCGGGTGATTGCGAGAAGAAGCGTAAGGTCGGCTCTTGCCAATGTGGTGGTGTGTCGTAAGCGATGGCTGAGAGGTCACAGAATTGGCCAGCGACTGACTGACTTTCGTGAATTTGGTTGTTGCAAAGCCGCCAGATTCCAAGGGGAGACACAAAGACAGAAGAGCTGGGTCAGATCAGAGACATGATGGGAGAAGGAAAGAAGGGAAATATGTTAAATAGAAGGCCAGTGGAGACGGAAAGTGAGGTCAATAGGCAGCAGAATAAACGTTCGCAGGGTGGAGTATCAGAGAGGAAGCGAAGTCGACAGGCAGCAGCATTGAATAATGCACGCTAGGGGTGATGGCAGAGAAGGAAGAGGTTCGGAAGGATCCTGTAGGAAGCGGATGTGCTGTTAGGTCGTCACGGGAAGATATTGTGAAGTGTGAAAGGTTCTCCGGCGAAGGAGTGAGGTTTGTCTTGTCTGCAAAGTTTGATGTCGCCCGCGTGGCACACAAGCACGTTACGCGGCATGGGCGAGCAAGCAAAAGATGGCGGCGTGGGTAGAATGATAGGAGGAGTATACGAGGTCACGGACTCTGGACCATTGGAAGGATTCTCGAGATTGCCATTGGATCTGTTTAGCGCCGAACCAGCGAACCTTGTACACGCCCTGAAATAGATCAAGGAATAAGACGCCGCAACTTTAACCCGATAGTCCAATTGGTATCAGCTGACATGCTGTGAGATTCAAAGAGAGTAGATGACACGAGAAAAACATCTTACTATGCTGTATACAATATGAAGACAAATGGCGCCATAATCACGCATAATTTGTCGCGACCATGCAGCAAGCACCTCATCGAGTAACGCCATGCACCAATGTGCGAGTATACAAATCGTGATATTCTCGGCAGCCGACAGAAGTGGTGACCCATCGCTTCAATCGTCAACCGACACAACCAGCACCACCGCACAAGATCCAGAACCATAGAGGCTTCCCACTTTGCGAAACATGGACTCCATCATCCTCTACGCCTCCGGCCTAGTGATATACGAAGTCCTGAGGACACTCGAACAGAACCGGGTAGTAATAAGACAAGCAAAAACCGAATTGCTACCTAAAATACAGCTCCGCCAATGATGAAGACCCTCTCCTCTTCTCTCCGGATCCAATGCACGACTCGGTTCGCCGCCTGCGTGACTGCCTGTCTCGCGGCTCCCGGCCCAGCAACACAGTATAGTTCGAACACGGGCGTGACCCAAGCCAGAGCCGTGGCATCGTTTGAAACTGCGTGCAGCACTTTCAAGTGGCTGTTGCGCGCGTGGACGGCTTCATGCAGCTGCGCGTACAGTGTCATGAGTTTCCTGCGGGCCACGGCGCCGCCAAAGTGCGGCTCGAACGAAGGCATTGTGAATTGCACGTTGCCCCTCGACTTGTACAGGAAGTGCTTCAACGGAGTTCCGTTGGGGAATAGAGAAGAGCATGAGGCGCGCCCGGCTTGGATTGCGGCGGCGAGGGCGGCGAGCATTTTGCTTTTGGCCAGCGATGCGATGAGTGCGTCGCGCATGGCGCGGAGCGAGTCGAAGGCGTCTTTGTTTGGGGAGATTAGGACAATGGCCAGGTCGTCGGAGGATACGGGCTGTTTCGTCGACGAGGAGGAGGATCGGCGGTCTGAGGTGGGTGATGCCGCTACTAAAGCTGCTTCTGATGGCGAAAGGAAGCTGACGTACATGTACAGGAATCCCGTGTTGTTGAAGCCAGGAAGACATAGAGGGATCCAGTTTTCACCCCCGCCGGCTTTGACACTGCCGGCCTCGAAGAGCATGTTGAAAATCAGGTGGAGATCTCCCGGGTGAAGCGAGTGCTTTTTGGGTCTCACTACGCTGACTAGTCGGCCCGCAGCAACAATGAGTCCGTACAGAAGTTCAGGAGAGCGAACCTTTAAGAGAGCATCATTGATCATCCGACGGTGTGTCTTACGGAGTCGGAGGCACTCCAGGGAAGATAGCAATGTAGAGGGCGAGCCGCGAGTAAATCCATCGGATAGACCATCGAGAAGGACGTCTGTGCCCTGCAATGGTCTTCTAAGATCGGTGGATGGTCTGTTGGAGAAGATTCTTTCGAGGCTCGGCAATGTGAGAGTCGATAAAATCTGCATGTACAGAGATTCAAGCTGGTTTCGCAGCTGAGCCTCGCTCTCCCCCAGCTTACTGACGGCAACGAGGTTAAGTGGTCCCTTTGGCAGCATGACGAATCGCGCGTCTCCAGCTGTGAATGTTTTGAGTGGATCGTCGGACCCTTGATAGAAGGATATGAGCGTCTGCGCCACCCCAACATAGTGGCTGACTAGTTGGTCGTCACCGTGCCGGCTGTAGACTGGTTTGCCAGACGCCGACAGGATGAAGAAATGCTTCAATTTGGACCTCCACTGGTCTAGTAACACGGAGTCGTTTTGACCATTAGCCGCCCGCGCTTCGAGATCGTCAAACTCGAGGGTGATCCGTTCGCTCAAAGGATCTTCAAAAGGCTCGTCTAGTTGTAGCTCATCGACAGTTCCCATTTGGGCATTGAGAGCTCTCCATGCCGGAGATGGCTCGTCACCGAGCATACTGACACCATCGTAAGGTACGTCAAGCGTAGGCGCATAGCTGCGGACACTTGCCGAGTCGTCGGTCTCGCTGCTGCCCATGAAACGACCGAGGCGGGAGACACTTCGTTTCTGCGAGGGCTCGCGACTGGTAGAAGGCGACTTGGCACTAGTGTTGTCTGCCCGGCTCTGCATTTGTATGTCCGTACGAGACAGCGCGGTTGTAGCGTGTGACTGTAACTGTGGCCTGGAGGTACGTTTTGGCAGCCGCAGACTGTCCATGTTGGCAGTGGTCGGCCTGTCGTCCAGCAGATCGTGATTTGAAGGCCGTGGTGGGAGAGGCGGAGGCGTCATTTCCCTCGACTGTTCCAGTTCCGTGACTTCGCCATCGTTGTCTTGCGTGCTGAGCTCATTCATTGTCGCGGCATTCGGTGTTGTGTCGTCAGACACGGATATCGCTCCGCCGGGTGGCGAATGCTCCTCGTCGCCTCTCGCGCCCGCAGCGCCATCGACCCTGCCATGACTTGACATTTGGCGGCGATGGCTGCATTAGACAGTCGGCGCAATGTGAACAGAACGCGATGTCCGATACTCAATTGAACATGCAGCTGACTCGTCGCGTCCACGTCGCACCGCGTGTGAGCGAGGGGAGGTTCGTCCAGCACGGAATCTTCCGCGCGGTTCAACTTGGCCCACGAATCACGAACGCAAGGTGTCTCCTTTGGACATCAATCTGGCACAACGACACAAGTCAAGTTACGCATCGTCGTACCGGGAAATGCGGTGAAGTAACTACTCCTCCGACCGGGGGCACAATCAAAGAAAAAACTTGCGATGAATCTTGGATCTCTGGGCGGCAGGCGTTCGGTCTCGCCAACAAGCTCACGAGCATCCTCGCCGGTCCCACGTATAGCTCGCCAAGTGGCGGAGGATGGTATGGGGCGTGTCTATCTTTGAGTAGTTCAGAGACTCTGCTGACCATGCTCAGTGCTAATCAAGAGTGACAAGAGCCTGCGTAGATATGCAACAACGGTTGAACGCGCTCTAGGCACCTGGGAGACCGCTCCGGAAGAGTGGGCCGACTACATTGCATTCCTCAGCAGACTCTTGAGAGCCATTCAAGGTCATGGCAAAGACACCTCTGCTCTGCCACATAGTGCCGATGTTGCCTCGAAACTCGCCCAATGCTTGAACCCAGCACTGCCCTCTGGCGTCCACCAGAAGGCGCTTGAAGTCTACACCTACATCTTCGCAACCTTCGGACGAGAGTACGTGACCGATCACTTGCATGCCTTCCTTCCAGGGCTCTCCGGGGTGCTTTCGTTCGCATCGCTTTCTACCAGACCCGGACTGTATGACCTGCTTGAGAACTACATCGTTCGACTCGATCCTGTCGATCTTCGTCCTATAATGAAGTCACTGGTGCTCAGCGTTTTACCAGCTCTGGAAGATGAGACAAGTGAAGATTTCGAGCAAGCTCTGTCTATCCTGGCCAAGCTCGAGTCTACCTTTGTCCAAGACGACACGGACTCGCCATCTGAGGATGCCGGATACTTCTGGCAGTGTCTGTTCCTTGCTGTCATCACAAGTCCGTCCAGGCGTCAGGGAGCGCTAAACTATCTCACACGACGATTACCAAGCTTCGCCACACTCACAGCGTCGCAGAAGGACGACGGCGAGGGCATCACAGATCTCTCACATGCTGCAGAAGCAGCGCTCATGCCAGAATCTGGCCTTCTAATCCGCTGCTTCGTCTGTGGTCTTTACGATCCACAGCCGCTTATTCAGAGGGGATTCCTGGATTTGCTGGTGACACACCTCCCCCTGAGTTCGCCGGTGCTGCAAGAGCGTGTGATGAAGCCGGACTTCGACAGGCTCACTACTGCAACCGTTAGCGTGCTCCTTAGACGTGATATGAGCTTAAACAGGCGCGTCTGGTCTTGGCTGCTGGGACCTGAAGCAAAGGATGGAGGAAATGTTTCTCCTTCGGTCGAACGCGGTGAGCCATTGCATGGTGAGGACTCTCAACAATTTCGTCACTTTGCAACATATGGCCAAACTTCAGTGCAGCGGTGCTTGATGGCAATGCTCGAGCATCCAGGTCTTCGTCCAATCGAAAAAGCTCGGCCATTTCGCATATGTCTTTCGCTGATGGATCGCTGGGAGATCGGCGGAGTACTGGTCCCCAGACTATTTCTGCCTGCAATGAAGAGTGTTTATACTTGTAGCACTCGAGCGACCCGCGAGGAAGCTACCGAGGCCATCAAAAGTGCAAGTCTGTTCTTTGACGGCACCGAAAGCCGACTCATATGGAGTGAACTATTCAAGCTCCTTCAAGAAGAAACAGACGAGTCTCTCGCCAATCTCCAGTTCTTCCGATGGACCGTGCAGAACTTCAACGTAAGGGAAGAAGAGATGCTTACATTGCACATTCCTCTGGTGACCGGGTACCTGCTAGACCGGATTGCAAGCTCTAGCAGTATCTCTGTCGAGAAGCTTGTAGCGTTGTCTGATTGCGCCACGACCCTTCTGGAATTTATCCCGACGAGAGCATTTGTGCCACCCTCTCTTGGTCAAACGCAACCAGTTGCTGCAGCTGCTCCGTCCACCTTCGACATGCGTCGTGCAGCCAAGCACTATTACGAGGGGTGGACTGGCGCAGGCAAATCTGGTCTGCCCTCGCCAGTGCAGCTAGCAGACGTTTTCGTGCAAATGAGTCTTGCCAGTCTCAGACAATACATGGCCAACCATCCAGAAGTCTTCTCCAAGATTGTGCAAATAGTGGTCAGCTTGCTGCTCAAGATTCCGAAAGACCGGCCCTTGCCAGTGCCGGAGCTTGCAGCGAGTCTCTGCGCGAATGTGGAAAGCTCCGCGGTCCATGTCTTGCAGTACTCCACCGTCAGCTCTGCCGTATCGCTAATGGCTGCACTGCTCGCACATCAGGAAGGCGATTACGGAACGCAGAAAGACATCCAGTCACTCGAGATTGCACTTCTACGTCATCTTTGGCATTACCTGTCGCCTACGCAGGCGAAACATCATGTTGAGGCTGTAAGGTTGATATGGCACCTTGATGACTTTGCCAAAGCCGGCAATGTAGTGCGAGCTGGTATTAACGAACTCATGCAAAAGCCGTCCTCGGGTGCGTCAATCGGCGATACTGAACGCGTTGAAAGCATCAGCCGATTCACCACCCTCTGGACGCATACTTTACCGTTACAGCCTGTTGGACCAAAGACGGAGGGTCGAGGACTTGTGCGCAGAGGGAGTTCAATGATTGCAAACGACGCTGAGTCGTGGTCGCGCAGACTAGAGATCCTTTCCGGACCCCTGCTACTTTGCTTGGATACACTTCATGATTCTCGAGTCGCGACCCGCAGCGTCGTTCGCAACCTTTTGGCAAGCCCGAACAGCATCAGCTTGGTGTTCCAAGTTCTGTTCACCAAGATGACTACGCTCCTCAATGACGAAGAGATGCCTATCCACCCTCACGGCGACACGTTGCGACGTGCGTACAAACAAAAGAGCAGAGAGCTTGAGTACGTGCTTGAGCATTTACTGGCAGTCTTGACACTCGACGACGAGATCATGTGGCAAGGCTTCGGTGAAATGAAACTTGCCGGTGCCACTGAATCAAACAACGCAGACGCAGTGACTTGGCTTGCTACACATAGCATACAGCTAGTGGGCAATCCATCGTCGTCCCATGCCCTGAACGAGTTTTCTGCATCTATCTTACGCAGGATCCTCAATGGGCCTTATCCGATCAAGCTTCGACTGAAATCCATGTCACTCGAAGATGCACTACTCAGGAAGGTCAGGGATTCATTGGCATTGTCCGACAACACCCTACAAACGTCAATGCTAGAACTAGCAGTTCTCACCATGAGTCTTCGTCAGCTGCAGAGCCAAGGCTCAGACGCGGAGTCCAGCAGACGGAGACTGTCGTTGAATACGGACAGGAGATCAAGCACAGCACCACGCGAAGACCAGACTGGTTTGCAAGATAGCGGCTCGAACAAACCGCCATCGCAATTGCTGGATACGCTCCGCGAAGGCTTTTCTTCTTTGTCTTCGCGAGTACAGATGGATGCATGGCTCGACTTCCTGGCTGCCAGCTTGCCGATATTTGGAGACATGCTTCTCACCAATCTTATACCCTTGGTGGACACATTTTGTGACCAGCTGCGCCAGAGCTTCAACGATCTGAAAGCTCTTTCCGACAAAGCTTCGGATAGTACAGCATACTCTCCAGACACGACCATCCTCAAGTTGCTCGAGGGCCTCAATATGCTGCTCGCCGCAGCTCATGAGCGAGTGGTTGAAGAAGACCCCGAACCTCAACGCAAAGCGTCTGGAGGATCCCAGAGCGTTCTTGGCTCCATGGCATCGAGCGCATTCAAATCGCAAGCTGCTCCGCCTAGCAGGAGCGCGAAGGCGAACAGCCGCTTGACAGTCATCCTCGCTTTCCAAGATGCGATCCGTATGTGTATACAGATTTGGACGTGGTCAGCTGGGAGCCCCGAGAATGACATCAGCGATCGCTACAACGCTGCCACGACATCTTACTATACTTATCGTATGCGAAACCGGACGAGATCAATGCTCGAACAGATGTTCTCGGTGGAGCCCTTAGAAAGCTTGGAAGTGGTCATGACACTGTGGTCTCAGGCTTCGGACGCTACTACTAGCAACGACGTCCTCAGCTTACTACACGTTCTCCCTGTGTCGAGACCGAAGAGTGTCGTGCCTGCAATCCTCGATGCGCTTTGCAGTCGCACACACGCGAATCACATGTCGCCATCCCGTCAATCCAGTCTCACATCAGACTTGTCCGCAGCGGATGTCGTTGCGTTCTTCACAGCGTATCTCGAGACTGTCGAAGACGACGCTACTGATGAGATTTGGCCAGACTGCACAGCGTTCATGCGCGACGCACTTGCTAACCCTCTGCCTTTCAGAGCCATTCTGCCCGCGCTCCTCTGGATTACGTTGATACTCGCTGAGAAATTGGACAACACAAACTTTGGTGACCAGCGAAAGATGCGACGAGAGCTCGGAGACCAATTCTCGCGATTACTGTCGGCTACATTTGCGGCATCGCCGATCAGCTCGCATTTCGACGCCAACGGTCAGGCCGCCGTGAACCCATCCGAAACCGATCTCGCTACCGGAAGACGGAACATGGACGTAGTGGTCATACTCCGACATGTTGTTGCCAAGATCGAAAGCATCCTGGACTCTGTCGATCGTATTACCACGGTCGTCAACACGATTTCCACGAGCGTGATCTCGCCAGCTTTCCATGCTAGATCGTTCCCCAGTACTGTAACGCCAGACATCCTGGGCCTCCTCGCTCGTATGACTAAGAAGGCACCGACGGCAAAGTCTTGGAGGAGGGAGGTGCTTGACGCCTTCAACAATCCGCGCATACTCGACTCTTCTGTCACTTTGACCGAGCAGTTCTGGTTTCCCGTCTTGCAACAATGGTCTCAAGGCGATAAGGAGCGCGTGCACGATCTTTTGGCAAGGCTCGCGCCGCCCTCAAGCGCTGGGATCATGTTTGGTGTAGGTGCCGCTGCGGCAAGACTGAAGGCCGACGGCGAGACACAGTTTATCATCCGACGCTTGTGCCTACTGCTACTCGCGTCACCCACTGACAGCTATGCGGTGCACATGCAGCTCATAGGAGAGAAGTTGGTGGAGCTCTTCCAGGCAAGCATGTCTTCGTCACCCTCGTCGATCATCAAAGCTGAGCTCTTCATGTTATGCCGAGCCTTGGTACTGTCGACAAGCCCGGTGAATGTTGCACCGCTTTGGCCGATCATCAACGACCAGCTGCAAGCTGCATTAGCAACTCTCGCGCCGCAGGACACGCGACAAATCGGTTTCACAAACCTTTCACTGTTACAAGCAGGGAAGCTGCTCGACTTGTTGGTATCGCTATCACCTGACGAATTCCAGCTCTACGAATGGCTGTACGTGACTGATACCACCGACGCCGTCTACCACCCACCGGGATGGACACCAACAGCACTCGCAGACCAGCTCGCCGAGCACCTCGGACTGGAATCAGGAGAAGACGCATCACCAGCACCCACTCCAACAGCGCCTGGCTCGCCAGCTAGCCAGGCAAGAAAGGTGTTTGGTGCCAATCTGCCCTACGACAAAGAGGACATCAAGGCCATGGCGCCAGAGGATTTTGCGAAGACTATCATGCGGCCGTTCCTGAGCCAATTGAGTATCAACGCATACGAGAGCACCTACAGCCTGGAGGGCCCAGATCCACAGTTATACCGCAGGAGTCTCCTCGAAGACATCTTGGACTCCAACACTCTTGTGGACCATGAGCGATGAACTGTACACAATCAAAACTTACGTCACACCTGTATCAATCTTCCATCACAATGAAATGAAACACCTCACGATAGTGCTTTTTAGCACATGCGTGTAGAACAACGACCTTTTCAATGACAATCCCCTATGATCCTCCCAATCGAGACCTCACGTCCGCACATCTTTGTGCAAACGCATCGGCCAAAGCTCTCCCTCCGTTCCGTTCGTCTCGTCTTTCCTCTTTTGCCCTCACAGGACGACCCACTCCAATAAAGCGTTACGGCGGCCACGCCGAGGGCGTCGGGGATCAATAATGAAGACAAGCAGCTAACCCTGGGAAGGACGCAGACCCGCAACGCGAGAGAGGGCACGAATGGGCTTGACTAAAGTGATGTGCGCGGACCGCACCTTCGATCTGCCATTCCAGAAGCCGGGGTCAAGTGCCAGCAGCAGGAGGAGCAGCGAGCTTCGCCCGTCTCGAGCCAACAAAAGGAAAAGAAGAAAAACTGGATTGTTGATTTGCTTTGCCCAAGGGGAAAGAAACTCTATCGCTATCGGACTTCCCGCTTGTAGGCTAGGCTCGACCACACGTGCTTCTTACATTACAAACTGAGGACCGGGAGTCTTATGCATATGACGTTTTTGGTTTTCGTCTTCTCTCTATGTATGTACGTCGTGGATCGAAGATCGCCACGGTGATGTCGTGATTAGCTTCACTTACTTGCACTTGAGGCTCCTTTCCGCTCTTCTCTTTCCGCACTTTCTTTCACTTTGTCGTCGCTGTTTGCTTTTACTTCGGGAATCGGTACCGTATGCAATATGCATGAGTGCGCCTTGCGCCGTGTAGCTTCCCGGCCACGCGGTGTTTTGGGTCAAGTCTTGGTTCCTGGTTGATATCGCTAATCGCTGTCTTTGCTGCTATGTAACTGCGCGTAGCGGTTGGCCTGTTTTGGAAATCGCATCATTTGACTGGTGATAATATGTGACACGGCGTTTGGGAACACGGACGTGCGCCACGTCTTCACGATCATGATAGTCTCCCGATTATCACTCACGACATCCACCATCGTTCCCTCGGCTCGTTCAGCCTCCATCGGGGACGCTTCCCCGACGCGCCACCATTCCATGATTCCACAAATGCAGACACTACCTTAGTTGTGGATCGGAGAAAGGAGTCCAGGACTCCACTCCGTGCACGTTATCACTCTACTGTAGGAGCCCGCGCCCACCATCGCATACTACACCGCAATAATGATACCACCCGCATGTTGCGAATCAGAAAGTGGAAAAGTGCGAGCGCAGTTCGCGCCGCGGAGCGTCGAAATGTGAAATTCGATAAGGCGCTTGAATCGCGTCCACCGTTCTTCAGCCTTGTACGTCATGGTAACGCTGCCGTTAGCCGGCCGGACGATGTCGACCGAGGTGGTGGAGGGCCTTTTTCGCTGTCTAGACCACTTGGCCCTATGGAGTCGAGTCGAGTCGAACGGAGTGAAGGTCCGCGAGTCCTTGGGGAATCTGCAAGTCAAGTCGAGGTTCGAATCGTCGACGGAGTTTTGCGATGTTTACAGTTGACGATCTTACGCTAAGACAGGCAGACGGCGATACGGAAGGATTTGTTTCAATTATGGTATCACGACGGTGGTTGAGTTGGAATTGGAATTGGAATCGCAGTTATTGCAATTGCAATTGAGCGGTAAGGGCAAGCAAAGATCTCATGGAAGTTTTCATTTACACCTTCCTGTATGCCAGGCTACTGCAACGCAGCGGACTTACGGATCGGACGTAACGTGCGTAGCGGCTGCGTGCAAGAATGCAAAAGAACATGCATAATATCCTAGTGCCTCGTGGCGTCTATTGACTTTTTCTCGCGATGCCTTGTCCTCCCAACCATTCGGCGTCTTCCAGACGCAAAGGGGGAGGAGTGGGAGGGCTTTCGCCGAAACAAGACTACTGCTAGATCTCAATAATGCATATGGCGTGGTTGCCTCGACGAGATGCCGCTATCGTTCGGTAGCCTCATCCGATGATCGACGTCAACCCTCGTGCGGCTCGTGCGGCCGCGTGGTCACTGTTCGGGAAGCACATATGTAAGTGGCTTGGTGAAGGAAGTCGTTCTGGGGTCTGGAAGTTGGAGGTTGGGGATCGCTAGAGATAGTCTCGAGACTTGTTTTGGACTTTCCGTATTGGAGTGGGTTCAGTTGCTCTCCACATTGTACACATGGAGCTGGAGTAGTCGATGCTTGTGTTGTCGACGACGGCGTCGTCGTCGCTTTTTCCTTCCTTCTTCATCGCTGGGGCGACGTGGGTGACGGTGTCTTGGCTCGATTGGATATGCGTTAGCGCTCAGCGCGAATCGTGTTGGTTAGATCGTGCTGGCGTCCTTATTTGCAACCTGAGTAGTAGGGAACTCGGTAAGGTCCGCGCAGATGCTGCTAGTCGCTTGTAGTCTAGGGTCGTGATTGAAATCGTCACTCATCGATTCACTTGTGCTTGCGGACTTGGTTCGGCAAAAGTTGTGAGACAGCTGTGGATTGAGATACCTGTATACGATGGTGTCGCAATAACAACCTCACAATAGTGCACTGCAGTGCCGTGTATTCCAAAGCCTACGTGATTCATTCAAAGTCGTCCGTCGTGCGGCCACTAGCGATCTAAGGTGCGACCAAAAATCTAAGCCTTCCAGCCCCTGTAGACAGTCTTGCTGCCATAAGTCTGGCCCTTCTTCAGCGTGACCATAGGCCTCCACTTCTCCTCGTTGACCGCGTTGACATATCTGCTGGCCTCGATACACATGCCACTCCTGGGGCCCCTGGCAGGCAAGCCATCCATCTCCGGCACGTTGATGAAGGCTCCCGTGTAGAACTGGAACGCAGGCTCTGTGCTGAAAGCCTCGAAGTGGATCTTGGTGTTGGGGTGGTAGAGGCTGATGAGCTTGTTGAGGGGCTCTGAGCGGGTGTCCAGTTTGACGCTGCTGGGGTCGTCGTTGACGATGAAGCAGTGGTCGGGCTTCGGGGTTTCGGCACCGAGGGTGAACTCTTCGTTGGCGTTGAATTCGGGGTAGGGTTCGATTGCGCCAGTGGGGATAGCATCGTCGTCGACAACTTGGTGCAGGTTGCTGGGAAGTGTCACCTGCGTGCCCTCAATTGTAGGGCCGCCGGAGATGTTGAAGTAGCTGAGTGGATGTTGTTAGCTAGATGGCCAGAAATTGTCCTGGCGATCGTGAGAACACACCTGTGGTTTGTCAAGGCAATCACGGTCTCCTCGACCTCGTCACCGACCAGCTCGACCTCGTACTCGATTTCGAGGCTCGTCTTCTCCACGCCATCGATCGTCTCAATGGACGGCAAGTACCAAAGCCTCATCTCAACTGTGCCAGGGAAGCCCTCCTCGCCGTCCTTGCTGAGGTACTTGAACATGACACTCTCCTTTCCGTTCCTGTTGATGGGCGTCGGGCCCTCGAAGTCCTTCTTTCCCCATCCCACCGCGCCGCCGTGTAGGGTGTTGGGTCCGTTGTTCACTGCCAGATCGTAGCTCTTGCCATTTAGACTGTTGATCTTGGCTCCCGAGATGCGGTTTGCGACGCGGCCGATATTCTCGCCGAAGAAAGGGTTGTGCTTGGTGCGGTAGGACTCTGCGGACGGGAAGCCGAGGACGACATTAGTGCCGGCGACCTTGAACTCTTGAATGATGCCGCCCTGGGGCAGGAAGGTAAAGGAGTCGGAGAACTGTTTGTCGGCGGCCATGTTTGCTTCTGTATGCTTGATGTGATGGGAGTTAAAGGGGGGATCCGATGTGAGAGTATGGTATTAACAGGTGAGACGCGCAACAAGTGAAGAGATGGTACTGTACTTGACCTTTTGCCCGTGTAAATGTGAAGACGTCTTCATCCATCTCGGCTCCACGCATGTGACGACAAGAAGGGCAAACAGACGCTCCGCGTGGAGCAGCATTTTAGCCTGATCAACAACGGTGGGGTTCTCGATAAGAGGACTGTCTTTTACCGTGGCTGAAAGGATGAAAAGCGTGGCCAGCTTCGGCACTTGAAAGCATGCGAGAACATGTCGACGGTATCGTACAGATCCTCGCAGGCCAGGGTGTCTTGTTTCTCCTGCGTACCTTGATCGACTAAGGCATCAAGCCAGCCTTGACCACCATCATCTCACCCAGCCCCCGCCGTTGGAGACGAACTCTGTTCCTCCACTTGTCACCCATGTGAATATTCCTTCAGCATCCTTTAGGACAGATCGACGCTGTCAAGATTGGAGGGGAGTTGGGACCTGTAACCCATGGCAGCCTCCAAACTCACTCACGACTCGGGAGTTCAATGCGGCAGGGAGAATGCTTGCTCGAGAGCTGGTCACGACCCAGAACTTCGCGTCGAGCTGTCAACAATAACAGCCAAGAAAGCGTGAGGGGTGCTAGAGCAACCATTCGTCGTATTCAAACTCATCCTCAAAAATGCCAACACTTGTCCTCACAAAGCCAATCACAGCGGCAGTCGTGGTCACGATATACCAACTGGGAGCTTGCACACGATTTTCGGACTCGGGCTTCGCACCCAAAAATCTGGATGTCATGTGGCAGAGGTCCACCAGGAACAAATGTGCAAGGCTCGACAAACAGAGCTATAGCAAGTACTGTGATCGATGGTCACGCAAGTAGTGTACCACAACTCGAACCACGGAGCAGTCGCCGTCGACCCCTCCAGCTCTCTCCACGATCGGTGGTACGACAGACTTGAGCGAGGGAAGATCAGCAGATCAAACGGCTTGTCTTTGACGTTTGATTGCCAGATGGCGACAGCAGAGCGGCAGAGACTCAGAATCCCAGCCTCGCGCGGCCGCGACAGCCTGGTAGACCAGCATCACAGGATCATGCCCATCAGCGATACCGATCACGCCAACACAAGGAAAAACGCGTCCTGACTCTGTTGGCAATCGAGCGATGCGTATCTCACATTCTCCTGGCGTACCTGTTTCGCTGTGTGAGGGGGGCTTTTCCCACTATCTTGCTCAAGCACAGGCGCACCAGGATCCAACACTATCGCAAACAAAACTCTACTCGACAACTTGGTAACGCGCGGAAAAGTTATCGCAGTGCTTGTGAATTGGTACCCAACAAGAATCTCGTCCGAAACAATAGATTATTATTTTATTTTATACCTTTGCAGATTCGATGTTCTAATACTAGGTAACGAATGACAAGCCAAATACGCCTTCGCTGGAAACGCTGCTTTCAAATCAACGAAAGGACAAAAACAACGATTGTCCATCGCATGATCTCATCATGATCTTTTTCCGCGACACACTTAGTGTCATGGAAGTTAGGTGCTGTCGAACTTCCAAGTCGATTGGGGTTGATATTGTAAGCAACACCCGAATTTCATCAAACCGTGCCTCGGCAAATCCCTTTCTTTTCTTTCTTTTCCTCCCACAAAGGCGGAAACTCGGCGAGGCGGCGCTGGGCTTGTGACAGTCGTGACAATTCCGTTTTTCCAGAAAAGTCCAAGGTCCCATAATTCCTGTCCAAATCCTCTTGGAGGAGACAGACGACCTTTCGCGCTCCGCGGGCGGCGGCGCGCGCGCGAGCCACCCTTCGGTTATTTCCCTAGGGCTGTTTAGGCTGGCTGGCTTGGCTTGGCTTCTCGTTGGCAACCCAACTCAGCCCAACGGCGGTGGGCACCCAAGCAGGAGGCAGGCAACGTTAAAAGCTAACCAAACACGAAACAACGAAACGGCGATTTGCCTGTGAATCATGCTTTTCGGTTTGTTTCTCGCAGAAACAGGTAGTCTTTCTTTCAAGTCATGACCTCGGGCTGCTGCACATATCGCATGAAGTCAAACTCCATCGACGAGTTGTCTAGTTGGCTCATGTCGGGCGGGCACGTAGCATCTGGCATGCCGCCGAACATGGGTCCGTGGCTGCTCATCTGGGGGTGGAAGGATGCGAATTGGCCGTAAGAGTCCATCTGAGACGTGGGGATGTCCCAGGCGTTGAAAGCGTCGAGGTCGGCGGTGTCTTGCAGGCCGAATTTGGCGGCGCGGTAGGCTTGGTCCGGGTCGTTCATGGCGAGCACTTGCGCCCATTCGGGGGCGTAGAGTTGAGGGTCGCTGTTGTAGGTGCTGAGAGGGAAAGGCGACGGTCGGATTGAGGGCTGTTGATGTTGCGCGAGCTGTTGTGGTGCGAATTGTTTCGATCGCGGAATCGGGCTGTGGGAGAGAGGCGATGAGGCTGCGCTGGGGAAGTTGAAGCTCTCCCTGAAGATCGATGGTTTGGTTTGGGTCGGTGTCGCATGTCTCGATGCCGCCGTTCGAGGTCGCTCGTGGTGGCTGTGTTCCGAGTCCGAGCTGAGCGATCCGCGCCTGTGTGAGAAACCAGATCCTTCAGAGAGCATGCGCGATTGGAGCTTGTCGCAGTTCTCTTCGAAGACCTCTGTCTCGCCACTTTCGTCGTGTTTGGGTTCTAGGAGGTCCAATGCCGAAAGAATATCATGCGTTAAAGGCTGTCCGCTCGATTCGTCTAGTGTTGGGCCATCCCAAGCTGATGCTTTTTGTAGTCGATGGTACATTTCCTTTAGTCCAGATACGAGTTGACTTTGTTGTTGTTCGAGCATCTCGACGTATCCTTTGGGGTAAATTTTATCTTGTGATCGTTTCCTTTCACTACAACCAACCCAGTCAGTGTATGTACGATCGATGACCATGAAGCAGAGACGTACCCAAAGACACATATAGCGTTATCTGCTTTGCAACGAGAACATGGACTCGATCCGTCGCACTTGCTCTTCTTCAATCGGCATCTATCACAAGCTTTGCATACTCGCTTACGAATGCCGTCAGTCGAGTCTTGTGAAGATGTTCGCTCAGGGTGAGCGAGTCTGTTGATTGGTGACATGGGTGTAGGAGACATCGTATGTGAGTGGATAGGTAAGGTGGAAATGTATGGTTCAGCCTGGAGGTGGGACGACCAAGGTGTATTTAAAAAGAGATCGATGAGATCAACGAGGGATCGATTGACATCAGAGCTGGGTAGTAGTACAAAAAGGCGAGACACAACGGATGAGAGAGCCGAGCAAAACGAACCGATGGGAGATACCGTCAGTCCTGAGGTAGGGCTTCCAGATATAAACATTCGCCGAAGCAGGTCCTCAGGTAAGAGGTCGATGTGCACGCCCCACGTTTGTAATGTGCTGATGGAAATGCCCAGACTCCTAGGAACGAGCCCTGCGGATCACGGCGATTGCTCTCGGCCGCCGCATGTCGAACGCATGAGAGCAATTGCATCTGTAATCAGACTCCCCCCAGTCAGACTTCTTGTGGGTATCACGCCGCGGCCGCGGGAACGGAGCCAGCAGAAGCAAGGCCCTTGGGCCACGCAGGCAGACAGGCAGAGGCCCTAAACAAGCTCAGGTGGCATGCAGGATCGCAAGGTACTCGTCGTCTACCGTTATGGCCTCTCACGCCTCCATCAGCCATCAAAAGTCTAAGTGCCGCCGCCGCATTCAGTACGCAACGGCAAGCCCGCCGAAGACAGACGCGGCAAGCTTTGGCGATCTTCTTGCATAAATCCTGGACCTTGCATTAGAAACTCGGTCCCCGAATCGCCCTAGTATGGTCTCTGCCACGGTCGAAATGACGACCGAACTGCCGATGGGGTATTTTTCGTTACTGACGTTCGGATGCTCGTTCTCCAGACTTTATTATCCTCCCCAACCTCTCAAGCAAAACGGCTGTCAGACCCAAAGTCAATGAAGGATCGTCCGCGGAGTCGAGACATGTGTATCCACTGTCTGCAGTCGATGATGATGATGAAAGAGCTCCCAAGACCTTGTGCATTGGGCAGCCGTAATTTGTTGCTGACGGTGCAGTGGTGAGAGGGGGCTTTGCTGTTTGGGTATTACTTCAGAACGCCATGTCTCTTGGTCAGAAGACGCGTGCGGCGCAGCGTCTCGTCTTTCCCAGCTCGGTCTCGCACTCCAAACGCGAAGTTTGCAGTCCCGCCATGCGCCCTTGGCTTTGGCACCAAGGATGATAGTCTCGCGAGAGCCCTTCTGTGCTTCGTCTGTTAGATACACTGCCCGCACTAGGAGGTGCTGCACGCGGACTGCACTGCGAGCTCGCATTCGTACGATACGGCCATACGGCGATATCCTTCCGCATGGATGGATTCACGTCGCCTGGATATACGGCTGCCTGTTCGCTTGCGTATACTTCATTTCGCGTGCGATCCAAGTTCCTACAACGGTACAGTATCCTTCAGGCCCACTGCATGACTCCCCAGGGGACCGTCGTATACCTGCTCAGCCACTCAGCCTGCGACTTGACCGAACAACATACAGTACAGTGCCCAATGGTCCAGAACAACAGAACAGGGCTGTGATCCTTCCCACATCAAGGTCGCAGACCCTGCATGTGAGCGCAGCGGAGGGTTTACTGGCTTTGCTCGTTCAGTAAACATACTGTATCACCAGACCGAGCGGGCGAAGCTGGGCGGACTCGGAGAGTTTTGCTGTCGCACCATGCGCCCTGCCTCTGCCCGTTTGCGATCCATGTCATGCCTTTGTGGTGTGACTGCTAGTGCTGAGCAAAAGGAAAGTGTTGTGACTTCTTGGAACGACAGTAGGGAACCTTGTGATACGGCCGAGCAGCCTGATGGAAGGACATGCCGACCCCGAGAGCCCGATTTCTTTAGGGCGATGTCGGGTCGCGGGTTCAAAAGCGATCCGTTGTGCCGTTGTCGAATAACTGCGGACTTTGTAGCACTCATATCCCCGAATTGCAGCAGCACTCTTTTATTCCGCGTTCCGCACTTTGATGTCTGTCTGGTGACCGAAGAAGCTCACCGGGCAGTCTCCCCCTTTCATCAAAATTCATCATTTTTGTACCCATCATGACATGGATGATTCCTCCGCCGAAAGTCTCTCCTCACACAAGTGGCTTGACACTGCCGAGCTGACATAAAATCGCCCAGCATCTTGTCGTCTCTTGGTCAGCATTGCGGCGCCAAGTACGATTGCCTTGTCATTCCTTTGCTCCGCACTCAAGATCGTACAACAACTGACTACTGAGAGATTTTCGAAATTCCCTTACTAAAGAATCACTCAGCCAGACAAATCATCCGCACAACTGCCGCTTCTTTTCTCTCTCCCTCTCCATCTCGGTGTCTTCCTCTCATCCCCACGATGTCTCGATAGCGTGCATCTAGTGAATCATCAATTACATCCTGGTTCCGCGGAAACTGCAAGCCACCCCTGCCATACATCCGTGGTCGTTGCACAGCACTTTGCAGCCTACGCGGCTCTCTTGCAACTATTGAAGTCTTTGCCAACTTCTGGTTACGACGCAATCTTCAATGGGTATGTATCGGCCCCCGTTCCATGGGCCAGCACAATAGCCGCGTGCTTGTCGCCGATGCAGATGTAGTGAAAAGATACCCTGAGTACACATGCCTGCACGACATGTATGGGTATACACCTTGTCAGACGCTCGATCCGATACACGTTGCTTCGGAAGTCGGCTGAGCGTGGTGGCATCTCGCATGCAAAGTGCTTCCTAATCGATGGCGCTGTTCACTTATCAATCAGGGCGGCTTATCAAGCTCTGCGGTTGACATGTCGCTATTGATGTTAAAAGCGCCACGTTGATAAGGACGAGTCACTGTGTCGTGTTGCGGTCGGAAGGTTGTTGAGATGAGTTTGATGGAAGCTGACGACAGGCGCACGAATGGCGCGGTTCCTTCAGGCCCTGTCAGCTAGGTGCTGCTGCGTACACGTACCGTTCACAGGAGATGTAGTTTAGTGAGATCGGTGAAAATGTCGAGATTCACAAAATTCAGGCAATTCGACCATGTCCGTTAATTCATCGTTTGCATATCAATGAGTCCAACCAGTGCTCCGAGGTCGGCAATACCTCCACGCTACGCTTGAGACCGAATGTGAATACGCTGTGGTGAGTGCTCAGTACAGTAGCTCGATGTTCGTCGCCCGAAGCGTACTGATGGGAAAAAATGTAAAATACAATTTATGTTTTTTCTCTAGATTAATCATCAAGCCACGATGGCGGAGTGGTTAACGCGTTAGACTTGAACTTCTCTAAGCTCAGCTATCTAATACCGTAAGCATTGACTCAACTGGATCAAATTCCGAACGTTAACTAACATGCTTCAGTTCGGGTGCGTAGGTTCAAATCCTGCTCGTGGCGATTCGGAAATCTGAATCCCCTGCCTTCGGGCATTCTTTTGCGCCTAAAGCGGTCCATTTTGGTCGAGTAACGGAGATATAGCTAGCCAAAGTAGGAGCATACTGAAATCTAAAATCGTTGTTTTTGTCTCATCAGCTGTTTTATTTAGCAAGCCTCCTAGCCTGTTCGAACCGGATTTTTCCTTACGCAACTTTAAGCCTATCGGCGTTAGATTTGGTTGAAGATTGACAGAGACACGATCGAAAATATAAGAAGTATACTGATTCATCATTTCCCATCTACATATATAAAGTATGATAATTCCATAGAAGTGAAGTGTGATAGTAGCGGACTTCAAGCAAACGGGCTTTTTGTTCTATCCCGTCCTTATGGACTTGGGACGAATATGATCACGTGATGATCTTGGTAGGAAAGACTTACCCGCTTTCACACTTTGGTGCTCCAAGACAACAGCTATAGTAGGAAGGTCCACAGACTACTGCCATGCAACGCTCGTTTGAAGTACTCACGTAGTGGTGAATGAAAGACGGCAAAAAGAAGATCTCCGTCCGGCCCCCAACCCTAACCCTATTCGAATGAGATGAATACATTCGACGATCGATGATGATTCAGCCTATTCGTGGCAGACAGTGTCGGTTGATGGGCGAGATGCAGCCAAAAGCCAAGGTGAAACTGGGTTGGAGAACGGTAAGTGTTCATCGACCATCCTCTCTCTCGATACCGTAGATCGATTTTTTCTTTGGTCAACTCCTTCAACAACGACAGAACATTCGTACAAAACGAGACGGCAGAGGAAAGAGCAGATCATACTTCCTAGGTAATCCGAAAACGCGTCATCAAAGCAAGCGCAAGCACAAGCAAACAAAAAAGCAAAAAGCCACCGAGAAAGAAAAGCCTTCACGTCAAAGTCATTTTCCTTACTCCTTTCCATCTTCCCACATCAATCATCGCTAACCCTCCAAGCCCCCCACTCCACCGCCCCCGGCTGATCCACAAACAACTCGACCGCGAACCTTTCCTCGCTCACCTGCTGCTGCGCCGACGAGTGCGCATACATCCTCTCCAGCACGAGCCAGACGTCTCCGCGGCGCCGCAGGAAGCCCGGGTCGAGATCGAGGTCGTCCGTTTGGATCCCGCCGGCGCTGCTGTCGGAGTACTCGCCGCCACCGGAACAGGTCAGAAGACGCTTTTGCGGGCCGCGGCCGACTTCGATGGAGAGGCGGATGAGGGAGGTGGTGGCTGAGGAGGAGGAAGGGCCTGAGCTGCTGGGTCGGGCGACGGCGTAGAGTTTGAGCATGCGTTTGGGGACGAGCGGGATGGCAACGCGGTTGTTTGCTCGCACGAAGCTGGCGATGGGGATGTCGGTTCGCAAGCGCCCGGCCCCCTCGCGTGGCAGTAAGGCTAGGCGGACTGGGTGAGTGGATTCTACTAGCAAGCTGAACCTGCTCAGTTGATTGGGCTCGAAAGTGCTGCAGATGATGGTGTATTTGCCGGGCTCGACCGAGTTGGCTTCGGCCGCACAGCAGCGTCGCCGGTAGTCTTTGCTGTCGACAACGATGTCTCGGGCGCGGATGGCTCGGACGCGTTGGCCGTAGCCGTGGACGAGCTTGAGATGTACGTTCATGGCGTCATTGTCGGCTTCGAGCAGGAGACGGATGGAAGTCTTCTGGGTGACTTCGATTGAGAATTGGGGGTTGGTGGAGTATGTCGGACTGTGGGCGTTGCCGCCAGCGGTGTCCTTTTGCCACGCGCCGTATATGCTTGTGCTGCAGGGGTGACGTTCGGGCGCCTCCTGCAGAGTGAACGGTGCGTCGCTCCAGGCGCTCAGTGTAAAAACAAGCTTCACCGGTGGAAGTTCTTGCTCTCCTGGGACAAGAGTTATTGGCTTTCCCGGCTCGCAATGCTCGAGTTTGAGCAGTGTTTGAGGGCTGTCGACAAAGTTTGACTTTTCCACGACCCTCTCTGGAAGTAGCAAGCGATAGCCTTTGGTATGGAATGCGTGTAGCGAGATATAGCCCTGTATGTCAACATCTTGAAGTTGTGGATCATCGTTGTCCGAGGCTTCGGCACCACGGAAGTGTCTGCACAACAGCAACCACAGTGTAGCGCGCTTTTGTGTGGTGACAGTGAACTGTGGATGACCCTTGAGACTTGCGTACCGCCTGCACGCGGTAGTCGGATCGGCCAGATTCCAAGAGAAGTGCAGATCCTGCCTGTGACTGAAAATTGCAGGATTCCAATTCAAGTATATCGACTCGAAGTTCTGTATCACGTTGTCGAGATCCATCCAAAACCTGCCAGGTGATAATTGGTCATCCGCATTCAGCAAGTCTCTTGAGGACTGTAACGGCTCCTCGGTCCCGCATCCTACGTCCGAGACATACGACGACTCTTTGAATCGGCCACGCCAACTCTTCCCTTCACACCAGGGATTCTTGATCAGGAACAGTCTTTGACCATCGATCTCTCGAACATCAAGAACGGCATAGTCGTGTTGACCAGCCAGTCCTATCTCTTTCTCAGCCCTCGCAGATATCTTGCCAGTCCCCATCGTGACCATCACATCGCCATAGGTAAATGCGTTCAATGTGCGCCTCCAGAAAGTGTCCGGCTCAAGGTCGTCAGACTGAAGGAAGACCTGCTCGGGTATCCAGCCGCTGAGTATCCAAAGATCAGTGCCACTGTTACTTCCAGGGAAGTCATACCCACCACGAACTTTGAGATACGCCTTTTCCAGAAGAGCTGGCCAAAGAAGTCCAGGGTTACTTCGATCGACCACGTGGATGACCCTGGTAGTTCTACTGGTTGGAAGAGTGTCGTCTATCACAACTTTGCGATAGCATCCATTGAAGTTCAAGCGTACAACGTATTTGCCGTTCTCAGATATGGTCGGACGTGCTGCTTCCGAATCGTATGGATGAAGAACGGAGCGCAAGATCTTGGCATGACTTCGCTCAGCTCTGGCCACGCCGGCACACAACGAAGCAACGACAGAGCAATCGGTAGCCGCATCTTGAACGACATCGATTTTCCTGGAATATTCCATGCTAGGGCCTGGGTTCACTTCCCCATTTGACAGCCATGCTGGCGGAGGCAAAGCTTCAGCAGGTCGCTTCCAGCCATCAAACACCTCACGTTGGAAGTCAGAGAGACTCAATTCGATGCCATCGGAATATGGTTGGTCTCCTGGGTGTAATGCGAATTCGTCCGGCGATGGTTCGCTTGTCCAGGGTGGAAATTTAAGACCATTGAGCATGCTTGCTCTCAGCACTAATATCTGCTCAGATTTGGGTAGAGTCCTAGAAGATGCAGGCTCTTTGAACTCCCTCGCCGAGATGAATGCAGCCCTACCACTGGCATCATCAAGTCCAGGTAGGTCCTTTGGTGGACTCCAGTCGCTGTTCGTTTTGATGCTTTCGGCTTCTTGGAGAAGCTGAGTCACTCGTCTCGATAATTGTGACTTATCAATTGGATTGTCGGCTAGTTTCAAGGCGCGCATAGAAGTATCGGCGGCATTGATGGCGTTCTCCAAGGCCTCGCCTCGACTCTTGGATCGCACCAGCTTGAGGGACAGCTCATCGGCATCCTGTCGGAGCGAATAGAGATCATCGGGCGACAGGCTCATGGAAGGCGCTAGCTGCTCGTACAAGCATAATGTAGTTTATGATGGCGTTGTTGATAGTTGCGCTGGGCGTTGATAAGTGGACGATGTGGCTTGTGAAGTCGAAGTCGTCCGGTGCGATCCGAGTCGTCAGTCCCGACCCAGCCCGGGCTTGGAAGTCGCTCTTCACAACACATCTTGATATCGACTAGGTAGCAACCATTGAAAATTAGACCTACGTTCGTGAATGTGAGACTCTTTCGAATCGTTGCATACCTGCGACTATTGTCTGTGCGAAAGGGGGTCCTGTTCCAAATTACAATCGATTAAATTGATTCAGCGTGTGCGTCTGAGTAAGCCCGTCTTCCGATTTAACCATGATTGAGAAAACCAGTTCAACATATCAACAGAAACTTCCCTCCACCAACCACATGATTCCATGAAAGACGTGCATGTAAATGTCCAGTTGGACTCAAGAGATCTCGTATCAATCTTGGACAAACCCCGGAATCAACAAGCACAAAGGGACAAGGGACAAGCTTCACGCAGGGCCGAGGTTCGTCGGCTCACGCATATGACGAGTCGCGAGGTTATGGCGTACTTGCCGGGTCACATTAGCATACACCCATGCCATTCTTTGCATCCTACCGTATCACCCTTCCACACCAATCCTGCCTTCATTCTTATCATCCAGTCACCAGCAGTGTGACCTCGACCTAAATCTCACGCCGCAACCAGAACCGAAACCCACTCCAACGACCCAACAGTCGCAACCCAAAAACTACGACCAACATCCCTCCGCCCGAGTCCTGTAAAACCACCCACTGAGGAAAAAAAAACTACAATACAACACACAACACCACAATGGCCGCCCTCTCCAAAAACGAAGTGCCCCCCTGGGGCCTCGCCATCGCCGGCTCCACCGGCGCAATCATAGCCAACGCCCTCGTCTACCCGCTCGACATCGTCAAAACCCGCCTGCAAGTCCAGGTCAAGCCCAAACCCGGCGACGCCCTGCGCGACCCGCGCGAAGACCCGCACTACACGGGCACCCTGCACGCGATCTCCAGCATCATGGAGCAAGAGGGCCTGAGCGGCCTGTACAGCGGCATGGCGGGCAGCCTGATCGGCGTCGCGAGCACCAACTTCGCCTACTTTTACTGGTACTCGACGGTGCGCGCTCTGTACTTGAACCGGGCGATGAAGAGCGGCGGGGGCGGGGCGCCGAGCACGGCGGTGGAGTTGAGTTTGGGGGCTGCGGCGGGTGCGCTGGCGCAGATGTTTACGATTCCGATTGCGGTTGTGACGACGAGGCAGCAGACGCAGCCCAAGGGGCAGAAGAAGGGCATGTTGGCCACGGCCAAGGAGGTCATCGACAGCGAGGACGGGTGGAGTGGGTTGTGGAGAGGGTTCAAAGCCAGTCTGGTGCTGGTGGTCAATCCCGCAATCACTTATGGTGCTTATCAGAGGTTGAGGGATGTGCTGTACCCGGGCAAGGTCAATTTGAGGGCGCACGAGGCTTTCCGTATGTTTCACAATATCCCCAGTTGCCCACGGCTGAACAACGACGACCCTTGCTAACTCTCGACCCATCACAGTCCTCGGCGCCATGTCCAAATCCCTAGCCACAATCGCCACGCAACCCCTCATCGTCGCCAAAGTCGGCCTGCAGTCCCGTCCTCCCCCCTCGCGCAACGGCAAGCCGTTCAAGTCCTTCATCGAAGTCATGAACTACATCATCACGCACGAAGGGCCGACAGGCCTCTTCAAGGGCATCGGCCCGCAGATCCTCAAGGGCTTGTTGGTGCAGGGCTTCCTCATGATGACCAAGGAGCGGATGGAGCTGGCGTTCGTGCTGCTGTTCAGGTATGTGCGCAAGGTCAGGGCGGAGCAGTTGGCGAAGCTGCAGAAGATTGCTGCTGAGAAGGTCGCGGTGGCGGCGGAGAAGACGAAGATCGCGGCGGAGAAGGTCGCTGCTTGAGGATGGTTCTGATCTGGGATTATGTTTGTGTTTTTTCTTGTCACATGCAGCGGGCAGGCGTTTTGGGACGAGATTCAGTTCTGGAGACTTGTTTGTGAATTAGTAAACATGGAAATGCTTTTGGCGGCGGTGGTATCTCTTGTTTTTGGAATTTTTGGGGGGGCGAGCTGGGTATATAAATGTACAGGGATGCAAGCACCAAACGCCTTCGAGGTTCGCGCCGCGCAACACATTCGAAACTGTCTCTTTCGTTCCACTGTTGTCGATATCGTGCTGTTGTTGTCTGCCTATTTCCTCGACTTGACGTCCTGTTCGAGACCCTTAACGTAGCCCTCGAGTCTCTGGACAGCGGATTGAAGCGCCTGGGATCATCGTGTTAGCTGAAAGCTCGATGCGCTGTGCTGGTCTGCGTGCGTGCGATCTGCTTCGCACTGTTGGGTAAACTCACGTAGACGTCCTCAGTCAGCAGCTCGTTCGACACTCTGTACTCGTCGACAACATAGTAGTAGAGGCCTGCGCCGGAGAGCGTGGTGCCGAGCAGGAATCCAAAGATCCTATCGATGGAAAGTCAGTCCTTGGTCTTCCTCGTTTTGTTGCGACACGTCCGCAGTGGGACTGTTCCACCCCTGTCTCCCATCAAGCCGCGAAACATGCTGCATGTCCAATGATTCCAACCGGTGTTCGCCGAGTGCACCTCTCACGCGATCCATTTCCTCCTCTTCTTGTGGCTTGCTTGCTTTTCCCAGAATGTTCATCCCGCGCATAGGCATATGTAAAGTGGGAAGACTCACGTTCCCCTGAAAGCTCCCACGGGCTTGCGAACGGGCGCAGCGACGACAGTGTCCTGCATCCGTTGCGAGGTCTGGAACGAACGTCGGAGGGCGGCGCTGTTGTGGGCGAGGGTGGTGGTGGGACGGGCGAGGGCGGCGCTGCGGAGCGCGGAGGAGATGCGGGAGGCCATGATGTTTTGTTGTTGAGTTGGTTGTATGTGAGGTACTGTATGTATGTTGGAGAGTGAGGATGGTGTTTGTTTGGCGCGTGAGAGCTCCAGCACGTCGTTTGGCTGACGTCGGGGTCGGATGGGATGCCGAGCTCCCGCGGTAGAGAGAGCTTGGGTAAACGGTTCACATGCTGGCGAGACGAGATGGAGTCGTCGATCTTGCGATCCAATTGTTGTGCAGATAATGTATACCTATTCTCACTTCTATGGGAAACCTCAGTGTTTAAACGGACAACCAATGTGTCAATTGAGGCATGCAAGTATGCCTATGTTCATGAGCAGATTGTGCCATATTACTTGTCACGTTTCTACGGCCGACTACCGTATACTGTG
>Ga0265798_10002590_pt1 | contig 26518 bp, 22 predicted proteins | sample P3T30metagenome_FD_192430 | JGI IMG/M metagenome (GOLD analysis project Ga0265798, IMG submission 192430) | Plant litter microbial communities from East Loma Ridge, Irvine, California - P3 T30 | ecosystem: Environmental > Terrestrial > Plant litter > Unclassified | place: USA: California...
GATTTCTTTACCGAGGTCAAGTTGGTCGGCGATAGCTACTTTTTTCATCTGGGGTAAGGGGAAAAGGGTTGGGGAAAAATGAGTGTCGATAGGCCGCTAGGTAACCGGTGAGCTTTTAGCGCTATCGACTGCTAGTGCCTACCCAATGGCCATTGGGCAGGAAAACCAAAAACTTGGTTATGCTTTGGAGGCGGGCCCGCCGGCAGTAGGCGGCAGGCAGTTGCCGTAGGGTAGTAGGTGGGCCGGCAGGCGGCTAGTTGGGGCGCTCCTCTTCGGGGCGCGGCAGGTCCAGAAAATCCAAGCTGGGCTCGTCACCTCCGCCCCCCATAATCATGGCCAGCTCGTCCTCGTTGAACTGGTTAAACTCGTAGTTTTCACTCGCGAGATAAGCGTCGTTGTAGTGCTTCATGGCTGGGGATAGAAAATGGGGGAAGAAAAAGACGACAGTTGGGGGAGCGGAAAAAACCGGGGGTTAAGAATTGATTGGCGTAGCGGCTGGCCCAAATAGCCTTGCCGTTGTTGTTGATTCAAAAGTATTTGGCGCTTGCCCCACCCTGAAAAAATATTACACCACCCGGGAGATTAGCGGTACCAACGGCGCTTCACCAGTTATTTCTACCGCCCGGGTTCGGCCACGCCGCCGCCGCCAGCTACCCACCGGGTGCCCCCTTCACCGGCCCCGGCCCCGGTTAATAGCCCTGGCTAGCCGTGGTTTCCGGAATTACGACCAGTAAATCGTAGCCCAGAATGGTGCGCAGCAGGTTTTGGTTGGGTAGGCGCAGCTTATTGGTCAGCGCGGCCTCGCGCAGCGGGCGCAGGTCAAATACGGCCCACGCCGTGCCGGTGCGCCGGAAAAAGGGCTTTAGAAAAGCAAACTCCTCGGGGCCGTAGGCCACGCTGTTCTGGGTGGGGTCGTCGGGGTGCGAGCCCACGGCTTGCGTACCCCGCTTGCCCACTATAAACAGGTGCAGCGACTGCTGGTCCTGCACTTCGGCCAGGTTTTGCAGCAGGTTACCCACGTCAAAATATCCCCCGCTTACCAGCGGGCTCAGGTTGCGGGCCAGGTGCAAGGCCCCCATCTTGGCCAGCACCCGGGGCCAGGGCAGCTGCGCGCCGGCCTGCCAGTGCAGCAGCAGGGCCAGCAAGTTGCGTTTCAGCAGGTTAACGCGCTGCTGGTGCCCCCCCGTGCCAGCCAGCTGCTGCTGATAGATGTGGTGGCTCAGGGCATAGGCGCGCGCCAGGGCCTGCACCGCCGGGCTTTCGGCCTGCACCAGCGCCAGCAGCTCCTGCACCGCCGCCGGCGGCTGGGTAAACATGCTGAAATCATTGGTGCCGGCTTGCAGGGCGGCCCGGTCCTGGGCCTGGTAGCGGGTAGCCCACTCCCGCAGGCGGGCCTGGGTGGCCGGGTCGCGCACCTGCTCGGCCAGGCGGGCATAATAGCGCCCCGTCGAGGCCAGAAACACCTGGTCGATGCCCCACAGCTCTACCTGCCGCGCCCGCAGAAACCGCACCAGCTCAAACTCTTCGGCCCAGCTGTAAAAGGCCAAGCTGCTCGGGTGCTCCCGCAGGTAGGCCACCGGCGGCCCCGGCTGGGCTACCAAGTCTGCCAAATCCTGGGCCTGGCAGGCATCCAGCTCCGCCACAAAAACCTGCGGCGCAAAGCGCTCGGCCACTGCTTGCGTAAACGCGGGCACCTGTGCTAAGCCGTGGCTTTCCCCCACCAGTACAAAGCGGCTTTCAGCCAGCTCCTGCGTCAGCTTGTCCCAGCCCGGCCCCGAAAACTGCCCTTCCACCTGTGCCAGCTCATAGTAGTGAGCCCGCAGTAAGCGCCGTAGCGTGCGCCAGCGCCCCACCCCGGTATCTGCCATGGCCGCCACTACTGCGGCGGGCAAGCGCCGCACATGCGTAAGAATGGTAGGTAAGTTCATCAGGCGATGGCCTCGTTAGCGTGGGTGCCCAGGCTGGCCCTGGCCGGAGTGGGCAACAAAGTCACCTGGCGGGCGGCAGTGCACCGCGCTGCCCAACTCTTCGCGGATGGTTGCCCGCATATCTCAAAGATGACTGCGCTTGCATTAAAACTCCTGTAGTCAGCAGGATAAAGTAGCTGTTTCGTTTTTTGAGACAATCCATTTCAGATATAAAATACATCTGAAATGGACCTATTATGAGTCTTATTTAGCCCCATCCTGCATCTGTTTAACCCTAGCCACTTTCTCCACAATGGCCTGCATGATGAACTGGTGGATGGACGAGCGCAGGTGCCTGGGCTGAGCATCCTTAATGGCTTGTAACTCCTTCAACAACTCCGGTTCCATGCGCAGTGAAAACGCTTTTACCGATTTCTCTTCTCCCAGGGCCGACGCGGCGGGCGGGGCACCTTGGTTGATAAAATCCTCCGGCGTAGCTGCGGGTTGAAGCTGGCTGGGTTTGAGTGGCTTTTTCATTTGAGGGCATCTTGGACGTGAGTGAACAGCGCCGTGGCCTCGGCTATCGCTTTTGCATCGGGGGGCAAGTACTCGAACACCGAAAGCCCGTCGCCGACGGCTTTATCAAACACGACGCGGTTGGCAATCGGTAGCTCGACCAGGTGACACCAGTCGGAGTCGGGCCGTAGGTAGTCGGCGGCATTGGTCACGGCCGTGGTAGTGAGGCCGCGAAAGTCAGTGCGCGAAAAGAAGAAAAACGCTTGCAGCTTGGGATTAAATTGCTTAGCCTGGTCCAGCAGGCCGTAGACCTCGTCCAGCGTCCAGCGGTCGGTAGCGCGTGGGGTCACGGGCACCAGGCACACATCGGCCAGCGTGAGGGCGGCTCGTTGTGCCGCAGAGTCGCGGCCACCGCAGTCTATTACCACATCGTCGTACTGAGCGAGCAGCGGTTTGAGCTTAGGCAGTAAGTCTGCGCCAAAGAGTTGCATCTGCGGGTCAGCGGGTTGTTCGAGCTGCTGCCGGCGCACATCCAGGAAGTAAGAGAAAGTCTTCTGGGGGTCAGCGTCTACTGCCAACACGCTGTGTCCCAGGCGTTGCAGGAAAACAAAAAGATTGGCAGCCGTCGTGCTCCGGCCCGACCCGCCTTTAATACCATTGAGGCTCCATACCATTTATGCAGGCGTATTATGGATGTAAAACAACCCTATTTTGAGTCTAAGTTAGGCTTAGAGTGGCCGCGTAACCCATCTAAACGCCCAGCAAGATAGGAGAAAAACAAGCCTGCCCAAACGGCTGGATACAAGCTAGCCACCTAGCTCTGGCCCGGCCACCAGTGCCCAATACGGGCCGCTTAAGGCTTGTAAGCAAGCGCTCTGCTACTGCTTCTCTGGCGTGCGCTACAGGCAATTAGTGGTTCTCCGTCATGGCGCATCGGCCAGATAGCCCCCCGTTTAGTCAGGCGCATTTGCCGATTTGATAGGAGCATATCTGGCGCAGGCAGGTATGGAAAGTGCAATTTCAACGAGCCATCATCATGGATGCCCATAGCATAAATTGCCAGTTTTAAGGCAATTTGCAGATAATCAGTATTTTATACTAATTCTGTTTGTTCTGGCCTATGCTCATCTGCAGGGAAACAGTAAGATTTTGACTTATAAAATGTGCTAGTTGAGGAATAACGTCGGGGTTTTAGGACTAAAGTCACCCATACACCCACTGTATTATGCCTTATGATGACTCGCGTATCTAATAAAAGTACTAAAAAATGGCTTATGCGAGGCAATTAGCGCTGAGCTAGCGGATAATTGAGGCAAAAAGGCCTAAAACTTATAAAAAGTGGTTTTAAATTGGTATTGTTAAAGTAATTGTTGGAAAAGTGCAATCCCTGTTTTTTTGCCAGGTTTGACTTGTTGTTTTTTGTTGTTGCCCGATTTCTGACCCCCGAAGACCTTAAAAGCCCCTCGCGCGCGAGCAACAACCTTGTGTATTTGTATTACTTGTCTATTTGTAGGGCTCAGAACGAATTGATTTTCAGATGGTTACAAGGGGTAAAAACCACTTTTTATAAGTTAAAAACCACTTTTTATAAGTTAAAAACCACTTTTTATAAGCCAAAAACCACTTTTTATAAGCGGTAAAACCACTTTTTATAAGCTGAAAACCACCTCTTTTTTTTACTGTGCTTTTTTGGGCTACATTTGACAACCTTTTCCATCGAGTGCGCCTATATGAGTCCTGATACCTTACTTGCCCCTGTTACTCAGCCAGTAGACGCGGCTATTATCATCAGGCAGCATAATGCTATCACCTCTGCGCGGTATGATTACTCCGCTTGCCAGATGGATATCTTCTTCTACCTGCTCTCACGTCTTCGGCGTGATGATGCTCCAGACCAGGAGTACCTGATATACATCAAGGATGTCGAGGCCATTACCGGGCGGCAGTGGAATTACCAGCAGTTGCGCGCAGCAACCGCAGATATGGGTGCCCGCATGTTTGAAGTTGAAACCGAGCAGCGGTACCAGCAGCTATGGATGTTTCAGAAAGTTGAGTACATCAAGGGCAAGGGCTGTTTATACGTGCAGCTATCCAAGCCTATTATACCTTATGTATTCAATCTTAAGGAAAACTTTACTTCTTACCAACTACACTCTGCGCTGAAGCTTAGCAGCAAATACGCCAAGCGCATTTATCAAATCGTGAGCCAGTGGAAGGATAAGGAAACTACCCGCACTTACAGTATTGATGAATTCAAGTGCATGCTTTTTCTCAAAGACCCAAAGGGTATCGAGCCTGAACTGTTTCAAAACATCAGCCAGCTCAAAGCCCGGGTACTCGATATTGCGGTACGGCAGGTCAGTGAGCATACTGACCTGCGCATAGACTACACCCTGCTGAAAAGAGGGAAAGCGTATGAGAGCGTCCGGTTCACTATCGCGCGCCAACAGCCTAAGCAAATACCAATCGCCTTCGACCAGCCACTGGAAGAAGGGCGCCTGCAAACGGCGCGTAAGCACCTGGACTTATTGGGCATAAACCAAGCCCCGCTGGTAGAGCAGGTCTTAACCAACCCGAGGCACTTGGATGAATTATTCAAATTCATCTATCAACTGAAAACGGACAAGGTCAAAGCCAATCGCAATCCAGGTGGCTTGTTTTTAAAAATCTGCGGCCTGGTTTAATTGCATACTTTTTTTGCTTAATCACTTTATAGACAAGCAATTAAATTGATTGGCCTCTCAGTTGCCCGGTCTTAGCGCTTGCCCCGGACGCGGCGGCTGGCGGGGAGCATCACCAGCCCGGCCACAGACAGGATGCTAACCACCTTGCCGGCCGGCCGGCGCGAGTCGGTGCCCAGGTCGAGGACCCGAAAGCGTACGCCGCGCCGGTGGAACTCCCCACGAGCAGAACCGCGTGCACCGTGAGGCACCCCAACTGAACCGGCCTATTCGCACAAGGGGTGCGCGGACAGCCGCCAGTAGCTCAGGCAGCGCCAGGCTCCGGGGTACGCGCCCCTACTCCCCGCTCCTGGAAGATGCGGGTGCACCCGGCTCGCAGCAGGTCGTTGTGCTCGGTAGCGAGGTTTTGGACGGTGGCCAAAGCGCGGCGCAGCCGAGGAGAAGCTACCTGGCTCAGAAAGTATAGCTCACGAAGCTAGCGGCTAGAAACTTTCGGAACCTACTTCTTGACCCACTGAAATGGCGCTTTGCATCTATGCCGGTGGGGTAGGCGAGGGGGTATCAGCAAGGTGCACCTTGTTGAGCCAGGCAGCCAGCGGCACCGGGGCGGCATAGCGTAGCACGAAAAATAACGGCTGGCCGGCTGGTCTTCTCCCTGTGGGGCGGGGCCAGCCGGCGCTGGCTCGGGCGAGACAGCTTACAAAGCACCCAGCTAGTACGTTGCTAGCCAAGCCTTAACGCGAAATAGCTGGGGATTTCACTGGCTTTTTGCCCGTGCGTAATGCACTCCCGGCCACAGCTGCCAAGGCGAATGTTGCGCAGTTGCGCTATTTTTCAGCCTTGTTACTTTGGATATAGTAAACTTGCTTTTATTCTTTATGCCCTTGGCCCCTTTGCTTCGGTTCTTTTCTGCCGCGTCTTACGCGCAGCCGCTTCGCTACTGGGTGGGGCTCCTGTTGGCCGGGCTGCTCGCCGGCCCGGCTCATGCCCAGGACAGCACCCTGACGCGGCTCATCCGGGGGCATAGCTACCCGCTGGTGCAGCAGGGGCAGCAGTTGCGGGGGGCCGGGTGGGATACCCTGCAAGCGGCGGTACGGCGCAGCCAGTACGTGCTGGTAGGGGAAGACCACGGGACGGCGCAGGTGCCGCAGTTTACGGCGGCCCTGGCGCGGGTGCTGCGGCCGGCCGTGTACATCGCCGAGGTTGACCCCTACGTAGCCCAGGAGCTTACCCAGCTGGCCGCCCGCCCAGCGGCTCCCGCTGCCTACCTGCGGCAGTACCCGGGGGCGCTGTGCTTTTACACCCTAGCCGAAGAATTTGACCTGGTGCGGACGCTACGGGCGCAACAAACGCGCGTGGTGGGCATCGACCAAATATTTGCGGCCACCGCAGCGCCCTTTTACAGGCGGCTGGCGGGCCTGGTGAGGCAGTCCCCTACCCGTACCTACCTACGGCAGCGCGCAGCGGCGTACGAGGCTTTTGACCAAGCCAACGAGCGCCAGGGTACCCAGGCCTACGCCATGCTAGCCCAACCGCCCTCGGCGCTCGACACGCTGCGGCAGCTCACGCGCGCCGAGGGGCCGCAGGTGCAGCAGATGGTACGCGATTACGTGGCCAGCTGCGCTATCTACCGCGGCCACCACCAGGCGCGGGTGAGCCTGCTGAGCCGCAACTTGCTCCAGCACCTTGCCCCCTGGCTGGCGGCGGGTAGCCCGCCCGCACCCAAGACGCTCATCAAGTTTGGGGCAATACACTTGGCGCGGGGCCTGAGCCCAGTGGGCTGGGGAGACTTTTACGATGTGGGCAACCTGGTGCAAGCCGTGGCGCAGGCGCAGGGGCAGCAGTCGCTGCACCTCCTCATCCTGGGCCGGCAGGGCACCAAGGCCGTGGGCTTCAATCCGTACTTTCCGGCGCGCAACGTGGCTTCGTACGTGGCCGCCGACTACGAAGCCGATTTTCACGTTGGCACTTTTTTGCGGGAGGCCACGGGGCCAGCCTGGGCCGTGATTGACTTGCGCCCCGCGCGCCGGGCGCTGGCGGCGGGCCAGCTACGGCTAGCCGAGCCAGTGGTGGCGCGGCTCATCCAAGGGTACGATTTCTTTGTGGTCATTCCCGAAACCACGGCCAGCCAGCCCCTGTAGGGCCGGCCCGCGCCGGGGCTAGAGCACCACGGCGTCCCAGCGCAGCCGCGAGCCCGAGAGGGCCGAAAGCAGCACCAAGCCCACCCCGGCGAGGCCGTCCAGCAGGTCGCCCTGGCGGTGCTCATAAAAGCCGGCCGCCAGCTCCTCGCCCAGCCAGTGCTGCGTCTGGGCAAGCCAGAACTGGTAGCCCTGGCGGTACGCTGGCCGCTGGCCACTGGCGTAAAAAAGCTTGTGGTAGAGGTAGGCCACGCCCGCCGCGCCCTGCCCCAGCAGCGAGCTGGTGACCTGCGTAGCGGGGATGGTGGTGCGCAACAGGGTATTGAGCCCCACAAGCTCGGCAATATTGGCCAGCTCGGCATCTTGCAGCAGGTCCTGGGCCTCGTAGAGCAGCACGGCCTGCCCCAGGTCGCCCCGGCGCCAGCTCAGCTCGGCGCTGAAGCTAGCCACGCCGGTAGCCCGGTGCACCTGGTAGGGAAACACGGCGTAGTGCTGCTCGGCAAAATCCACCGGGTGCCGCAGCGTTAGCAGGCGCTGCACGCCCTGGCGCACACTGGCCCGCAGGTCGAGGCCGGGCACACCCAGGCGGCTGAGCCGGCTGAGCAGCAGCAGCGTGGCGGCCAGCCCTTCGGTGAGGCCCAGCGCCAGCTGCTCGGGCAGGGCCTCGGGGCGGGGCCAGGTGGTGCTGGCCAGCGGCAGCGGGGCGGCGAGCAGGGCTTGCAGGTGCGCCTGCCCGGCGGGCGTGGGCGGGCGCAGGCTGAAGTAGCGCACTATCCGAAAAAAGTTGTGGGAGCTGCTGGCGGTGGGCTCTTGGCGCAGTTGCTGCGCCGCGTGCCGCAGCGGGGTGTCCAGGGCCGTCAGCAGGGCGGCGGCTTGGGGGTTTTGGCTGCCATCGGCGGCTAGCTGGGTATGCAGCCAGGCTGCCTGGCTCAGCTGGTCGAGCTGGCGGGCGCTCCAGCCCCCGGACTGCTCGGCCAGCTGGGGCAGCGACGCGGTGAGGCGCTCGAACGCACGCTGCGCCAGGGTAGCGTCGGCTGCCTGGCCAAAGGCTTTGTAAACGCAGTACTGGTACACGCTCAGCCCAAAATTGTCGGCCACCGGGCGCGCCTCCCCGTCCTGGCTAGTGAGCAGGTGGTGCACCTGCTGCCAGCTTTGCAGCAGCTGCGGCGCGGCGGGCAGGGCAACTGCCCCGGCTGGCAGCAGCGGGCTAAGTGGGGGCGAGGAGAGCGGCCAAGTTGTGCTCATAGTAGCGGGGGGGCATCTAGCGGGGGCAGTAGCGGCCGGGGCCGCCGGCGCGGCTACGGGGCCTTAAACCGGGAAGCCAGCTCCTCCACGGCTGGAGGTATTGAGGATGGATGTGCTGGCGAAGGCGCTGGTATTGCCCGACTTGGTAAAGCGGGTAACAATAGTTTTGTGCAGCTTCAGCTTCGGGGTGGCGTAGGCGTTTTTCATGGTAATTGCAGAAAAAGGAGGAGGATAGAGAGCAGTGCACAACGCCTTGATTCGTTGACTGAAACAAACCTACGGCCGCTACCTGCCGGCCCCAAGCCCGATACACCAACCCGCCGTTGCGCAGGACCAACCCGCTATTTGGGGCTACTTCCGGCGCCGGCGGCCGGCGGCCTTTTGGCGGCCCCAGTGGGCAGCCGGGCTACTTTCGCCCCATGCGAAGCCTTTCTGCTACTTCCCGCACCATCTTGCTGCACGCCCTGGCCTGGCTGGGCTACGTGGGGTACGAGCAGTCGGTGCTGCTCTTCACCGATGCCCCGCAGCTGGACGTGCTGGCCACGTTTCTCAACTACCTCCTCAACGCGGTCCTTTTCTACGCCAACAGCCAACTGCTGCTGCCGCGCCTCTACGCCCGCCAGCGGCCGCTGGCCTACGCCGGGGCGGCCCTAACGCTGCTGGCCACCTACGCCCTGCTGCGCACCGGGCTGTATCTACACCTGATGCCCGCCCTGCACCACGTGCCCACGCCCAGCGGGCAGTCCTACGGGCGCTTCTGGATTCTGTCGCTCTACCGGGGCACCTTCTTCCAGCTGGCCAGCACCGCCTACTGGTTTGCCCGCAGCACCCTGGCGCTCGAAAAGCAAAAGCTGGAGCACGAGCAGCAATTGCGCACCACCGAGCAAAGCCTGATGCAGGCCAACCTGGCTTTTCTGAAAAGTCAGATTAACCCGCACTTCCTCTTCAACTCGCTCAACTTTCTCTACGCCCAGGTATACCCGCACTCCGAAAACGCCGCCAAGGCCATCCTGCTGCTCTCCGAAACCATGCGCTACGCCCTGCACGAGGATACCAACGGCAAGGTGATGCTGAGCCAGGAAGTGCAGCACCTGCACAACTACATCGCCCTCAACCAGCTGCGCTTTCATCAGCAGCTGCAAATTGTGTTTGAAACCAGCGGCAGCACCCAGTTTTTACTTATCTTGCCGCTCATCCTCATCACGTTTGTCGAAAACTGCTTTAAGCACGGCGAGCTGGCCGACCCCGCCCACCCCGTGCGCATTCGCCTGCACGTGGTGCAAAACCGCCTCACCTTCGAAACCCACAACAAAAAGCGCGACGGCCCCAAGGAAAAAAGCACGGGCATCGGCCTGGCCAATATCCAGCAGCGGCTGGCCCTCATCTACGGCGAGCGCCATACCCTAGAGATAACTAATGCGGCTGACTCTTATACTTGTACCTTACTTATTGACTTGTAGGGTATGATTTCCTGTCTTATTGTCGATGATGAGCAGAGCGCCATTGATATTCTGCGCGCCTTCATCGAGAAAACGCCCTTTCTGTCGCTAGCCGGGAGCACCACCAACCCGGTCGAGGCGCTGGGGCTGTTGCAGCAGCAGCCCATCAACCTGCTTTTCCTCGATATTCACATGCCCCAGCTCTCGGGGCTCGACATTATGCCCCTGGTGGCGGGCCGCACCAAGGTCATCCTCACCACTGCCTACAGCGAGTTTGCCGTGGCGGGCTTCGAGCTGGAAGCCCTCGACTACCTGCTCAAGCCCATCTCCTTCGAGCGCTTTCTCAAGGCAGCCCAGAAGGCCCTCAACGCCTCGCTGGAGCCCGGCCCCCGCTGGCAGCCGGCCGAAAAGCCCACCGACTACATCTTCGTCAAGACGGAGAGCAAGGGCAAGATGACCAAGGTGAGCTTCGACGAGATTGTGTACGTGGAGGGCATGAAAAACTACGTTTCCATCCATACCAACGACGAGCAAATCGTGACCCTGCTCAACATGAAGGACCTGGAGGAGCGCCTGCCGGACCAGCAGTTTTTGCGGGTGCACAAGTCGTACCTGGTATCGCTCAATAAGATTCGGGCGGTCGATGGCAATCAGATTTTATTCAAGGGGCTCAAGGCGTATGTGCCGCTGGGCGACACCTACCGCGCGGCCTTTTTTGAGGCGCTGCAAGAGAACGTTATGGGTGGGCGGAAGTAGCCGGCGCGGCCGCCGGCTGCCGGGCGCAGCAGGCCTGGTAGTGGCGGCTCAGAAAGTCATAGAGCACCAGCTCGTGCAAGCGGGCATCGGCGGGCAATAGGCGGTTGAGGAGCATGTGCACGTAGCTGCCCAGCAGCTCATCCAGCGGCACTTCCAGCGGGGCTAGCGCGGCGGCGGCGCGCAGGCGCTGGGCCACAGCGGCCAGCGGGGCGGGCGGCGGGCCAGCGGCCAGCGCCACGGCCAGCGCCACGGCGGGGCGAAACAGCCGGTACTTGGCATCGAGCTGCCGCTTCAGGTCTTTGGTGAGGCCAAACTCCTGGGCAAAGGCGGTTTTCCACGTCTGGGCCAGGGCCAGCTTATGGGCCAGTGAGCAGCCAAAGGCCGTCAGCAGCTCATCTACCGCGCGCAGGCCCCAGGGCCAGGCATCGTCGGGCAGGTCGGGGGAAGCCTGGGCCAGGTGGTCGAGAAAGACCTGGCTCTGCCAGCAAAACAGGGCCTCGGCGCAGTCGATGGTGCGGGCACCATAGCGCTCCAGCTCCCGGTAGTACGTGTCCGTCTGCGTTTTCCAGATGCCCTGGTCGCCGCTGTGCGGGGCCAGGTGCGCGTGCACCAGGTGCAGCACTTCGCCCAGGCGGCCGGGGTCGGGCAGGTGCCAGCGCACGCGCAGGTGGGGGTCGGGGTCGGCGTAGCGCACAAAGAACCAGCCATCAATCAGCCCGCTGGCCCGCAGGGTAGCCGCCAGGGGGCCAATGGCCTCGCGCAGGATGCGCCCGGCCACTACCGGCCCGCAGTACAGCTTGTAGTAGAGCCACTCCGACCCCAGCGCAAACGCCCGCGTGACCACCGGGGCGGCCACCGGCGCGGGTGCCCCGGTGCTGGCGTAGCACGGGGCCTGCCGCACCAGCGGCGCAATGAACTGCGGCACGTAGGGCTGGCCCGCCTCGTCGCGCACGGGCGTGGCGGCTGGGTCGAAGAGAAACTCTTTGAGCAGCAGGCGGGGGCGCTGGCGCACGGCATCGAGCCAGACGCCCACGAGCAGCTCGTTCTCGGCATCGACAAACAACTCGTTGTCGCCGTCGGCCAGGGTAAAGTAGCGCGGCAACTGCCACTGAGCCCGAAACTCGGCCAGGCGCGGGATTACCTCGGCCGGTGCCGCCGTCAGCAGGGGGTGCAGGTCGGCGGCCGCCAGCTGCCAGCTGGCGGCCGCCAGCACGGCCCGCCCACAGGTGAGACGCGGCAAAAATTTATCGGCCTGGGCCACGCCCTGCCAGCTAAAGCTCAGCTCGGCCTGGAGCCCCTGGGTTTGCAGGTCGCACAAGAACTGGTACACGGGCAGGGCCTGCGGGCTGCCAAAGTTGTGAGCCGTGCTCAGGCGGGGCACCAGGCGCTGGCCGGTGCCGGCATCGCGCAGCTCCAGCTGGCCGTGGCGCAGGGCCAGCCGCAGGTTTTGCACCGCCACCTGGCCGGCCGCCGGCAGCGTAGACTGGGCCAGGTACGGGATTTCGAGCGCCCGGAAGTGGGGCCGCTGCAAGAGGTTGCCGATGCGGCTGGCCGGCAGGTGGCATATCTCGGCAAACGCGACCGCCGGGTTGTGCTGCTGCTCGGCCTGCGTCACCTGCCGGATGAGGGCCTCAATGCCCGGCGCGGCGTGCGCAAACCGGCCCAGCAGGTTGACGGCGCTGGAGCCGTCGGCCCCTTCCAGCAGCACCCGCTCGGCATCGATGACGCGAAACAGCACCCCGATGGAGGGGGGCAGGGGCGCGGCACTCGGGGCCAGGCCCTGGGCGTGCAGCTCGGCCAGGGTAAGGTCGAGGCAATAGGCGCCGCCGCGCGCCGTCTCGCGCAGGCGCTGGCTTAGGTAGCGCTGGGCGGCGCTGAGCGGCTGGGCAGCGGCGGCCGCCGGGCCGGCGGGCAGCACCAGGTCGTGCACCAGGGCCGAGTAGTGGCTTTCGGCCGCGGCGGCATAGGCCAGGCCGCTTTCGGCATCCAGGGCTTCGAGCAAGGGCACTTCGCGCTCCTCGTAGCGCGCTTGGAAGCGGCGCGTGAAGTCGGCCAGCCGGGGCAGGTGGGGCGGGGGAGCCAGGCAAGCCAGCACGGCCAGGGCTTCGCGCAGGGTGGCTTGCAGGGCCGCGTCGAGGGTAGCGGGGGCACCGCTGGCCAGCCCATGCACGGCATCGGTCTGAAAGAGCTTGCCCGGCTCCGGGGCCACACCCAGGGGGGCCAGGGCAGCGGCAATGCGCTCGTAGGCGGCGGCCGGGTTGGCGGGCTGCGCATCGAGGGCCTGCACCTGCTGCTGCACCTGGGCCAGCACCCGGCCCAGGGCCTGCGCCTCGGCGGCGGCGGGCACCTCGGCCAGCAGCCTCCCCAGCACGGCTTGCAGGTGGGCGAAGTACTCCACGCCCGTTACCGTGGGGGCCAGCTCGCTCACCAGCACCTGCGCCTGCACCAGCTCTTCGACAAAGTCAGTGGCTTCGGCCAGGGCGTCCGCATCGGCAGCGGCGGCGGGTGCGAGCAGGCTGGCGGCCAGCGCCGGGCCGCTGGCACCCTGGGCGGCGGCGGCCAGCACCGTGCGCACGGCTTCGGCGGCCTCCACGGCGCTGAGCTGGTGCACGCATTCGCCCTGGTGGTAGTGGTGCTCGACGTAGCGCAGCGTGTGGCCGCTGGGGTAGAGGCTGGAGTTGGGGTAGTAGCGCAGCCAGGGCTTGAGGGCGGGGTGCTGCGCCAGCTGCTGGGCCAGGGCGCACAGGTAGTGCATGTCGAGGCGCGTGTGGCGGCGGTGCTGGCTGGGGGCCAGGCGCACGTGGCTGGGGCCTGCGCCCCACGCCACCACCGAGCAGCCGGCAAACAAGCCGAAGGGCGTGCAGCGGGTGCGCAGGCGCGTGTAGTAGCGGGCCAGGGTGCCCAGCAGCCGGCGTTGCTTGCGCGCATCGGGCAGCTCGCCGCGCTGCCACTTGGCGCACTCCTCGTGCAGGGCGGGCGAGGCCAGGTACAGCGCCTCCCCAAACCAGGGGTCGGCCAGGGCGGCCCGCAGGTCTGCCTCCTGCACGGCGGAGGCAAACGGCCGGGCCGGGGTGCGCAAAATCAACTCAGACGTGAAGGTGTAGCGGGTAGTGGGCATAGCGGCAGCAATTGGGGCTGCCAAAGTAAGGCCCGGCCCCGGCTAGGCCGCCAGCTTCAGGGCCCGGCCGGCGCGGTCGGCCAGGTTAGTTTCCGAAAACTGCCGGATGGAGGCAATCAGCGGCTGGGCCTGGGGCGTGGGCTGCTGCTGCAAGTGCCACACGGCCTGGGCCAGCAGGTTGGCTTTCAGGTCGTCATACTCAGCGGCCACGTTGGGGTCGCTCAAAAACTCAAGCGCATAGGCCATAAACGCATCGGGGCCTTGCTCCACGTAGGCCACCTTGGCGTAGAGCCAGTTGTAGAGCACGGTACGGTTGTAGGTATCGGTGGCCATTTCCCGCAGCAGGTCTTGAAAGAAGACGTGGTGGTAGTAGGCGTGGCCGTAGGTGGCGTGGCCCAGCAGCTGGGTATTGTGCTTGGCCAGGCGGCCAAAGCTCTCGTCGAGGGTGCTTTCCTGAAAAAGCCGGACGCGTTGCAGCAGCTCGCCATCCCAGTCGTCGATGAGCAGGCCCTGCGCCCGGCCCGAGTGCACGAAGGTGAGCGTGTTCTTGAGCAGGGCGTGGGCCTCGGCGTACTGCTGCTCCTTGAGCTGAATGGTGGCGATGTTCCAGAGCTGCTCGATGCGGCGGTAGATGAACACCTGGTAGCCCTGGCGCTCTAGCCCGGCGCTGATGCCGAGCCCCTGCTGCAAGGCGGCAATGCCCCGGGCCGGGTCGTTGGCCTTGTAGTAGTAGTTGCCCCAGGCCGAGAGCTGAAACAGGGTGACAAACTCGGCGGCCGCCGCCGGCAGCTGCGCCAGCTGGGCATCGGCGTGGCGCAGCTGGGCCAGGGCGGCAGGCAGGTCGTGCTGGCGGCAGTGCTGCACGGCTTTGTAGTACTGCGCCACCAGGCGGCCAGCCAACTCGTAGGCGGCGGGGCCTACGTGCGCCTTGAGTTGGCTATTGAACAGGGCGGTGTAGAGGGCTTGCACATCTACGCCCTGGGGGCGGGGGGCTACCGGCTGGCGCGGGGGCAGGCTAGTGAGCTTTTGAACGAAGAGAGGGGCGAAGCTGCTCATGGCGGGCGAGGGGCGGAAAAGGATGAAGGAGACGAAGAAGGACGCGGCGGGCAGTTAGTTACCCAGCTCCAACTGGTTTTTAATCAGCTCGTAGTAGTAGCCGCGCTGGCGCACCAGGGCCTCGTGGCTGCCCTGCTCCGTCACCTCGCCATTGTTGAGCACGATGATGTTGTCGGCGTTTTTGACCGTGCTGAGGCGGTGGGCGACGATGACAACCGTTTTGCCGGTAAAGAACTCGTTGAGGCGCTCCATTATCACTTTCTCGTTGTGGGCATCGAGCGCGCTGGTGGCCTCATCGAGGAAGATGTAGTCCGGGTTTTTGTACACCATGCGCGAGATGAGAATGCGCTGGCGCTGCCCCCCGCTGAGGCCCTTGCCGTCCTCCCCGATTTTGGTGTGCAGCCCCAGCGGCAGCGTGCGGATGTACTGCTCCAGGTTGGCAATGTGCAGGGCGTGCTCGATGGCGGCCGGGCTGCGGTGCTCGGCATCCAGGGCAATGTTGTTGCCGATGGTATCGGAGAAGATAAAGCCGTCCTGCATCACAATGCCGCAGTGCTGGCGCCAGTGCTGGGGGCTGATGCGCTCCAGGGGCGTGTCCTCCACCAGCAGCTGGCCATCGGAGGGCTGGCAAATGCGCAGCAGCAGCTTGAGCAGCGTGGTTTTGCCGCTGCCGCTGGCCCCCACGATGGCCGTGGTCTTGCCCTCGGGCACCGAAAAGCTCAGGTTTTTGAGCGTGGGCTTGTTGCCGGCCCCGGGGTACACAAACGAGACGTTTTGCAGGGTGAGGCCCCGGCCGGTGGGCAGCAGGCGCACGTAGTCCTTGCTGGGGGCTTCTTCCTCTTCGAGGGCCTGCACCTGGCCCAGGCGCTCCATGCTGATGCGCGCATCCTGGTAGGTTTGCAGAAACACGGCCAGCTGGGCAATGGGGCCGTTCATCTGGCCCACGATGAATTGGATGGCCATCATGTCGCCCAGGCTCATGCGGTGGTCCATGACGAGGCGCGTGGCCAGAAACAGGACGAAGATATTCTTGGCCTGATTCAGGAACGTGGACCCGATTTGCTGGTACTGCGTGAGGGCCAGCGAGCGCACGTTAAACTGAAACAGCTTGGCCTGGATGCCCTCCCACTCCCAGATTTTCTGGGTGCCGCAGTCGTTGATTTTGATTTCGTAAATCCCGTTGATGAGCTGGAGCGTTTTGGCCCGGTTCTGGGCCGAAATTTCGAAGCGCTTGAAATCGAGCTGCTTGCGCTTGGCCAAGAACAGGTAGACCCAGCCGAAGTAGAGCAGGCTGCCGGCCATGAAGCTGCCGCAGATGGCCGCGTTGTAGGAGTAGAGAATAACCCCGAACACGCTGAAGGTGAGCAGCGAAAACAGCGTATTGAGCGACGTGCTGGTGAGCAGCGCCTCGATGCGCTTGTGGTCCTCGATGCGCTGTAGGATGTCGCTGGTGAGCTTGGTATCGAAGAAGGAGAGCGGCAGGCGCAGCAGCTTGTGCAGGAAGTCGGAGAGCACGGCCACGTTTACCCGGGCCGTGATGTGGAGCAGTATCCAGCCCCGCATTAGCTCCACGGCCGTTTGGCCCAGCGTGATGAAGAGCTGCCCGAGCAGGATGACGTACACGAAGTTGAGGTCGTGGTCGCGGATGCCCACATCGACGAGCGCCTTGGTGAAGAAGGGCAGCAGCAGCTGAATGCCCGCCCCCACCACCAGGCCCGCCAGCAGCTGGCGCAGCAAGGACTTGTACTGGAAGATGTGGCCCAGCAGCTGGCTAATGCCCTGGCCATGCGTAGCGGCGGCCTCCTCGGCCTGGTAAAAGGCGGGCGTGGGCGTGAGCAGCATCACGATGCCGGCGGCCTTGCTCTGGATGGAGGTGTAGGCCCAGTTGGTCAAAAACTCCTCGCGGCTGTACGTATGCAGGCCGCTGGCGGGGTCGGAGATGTAGACCTTGTTGCGCCGGATTTTGTAGAGCACCACGAAGTGGTTTTTGCGCCAGTGCACGATGCACGGCAGCACGGCCTGCTGCTCCAGCTTTTCAAAGGTCATGTTGCCGCCCACGGCCTGGATGCCCAGCGTTTCGGCGGCCTTGCTGATGCCCAGCAGCGACACGCCGGACTTGCCAATCTGGCTGAACGAGCGGATTTTTTCGATGTTGAACAGCTTGCCGTAAAACTTGCTGATAATCTGCAAGCACGTCGGGCCGCAGTCCATGACGTCGTGCTGTTGATAGTGCGGAAAGCTGAGAGTAGCCATGACGAGCAGCAATAAGGAAGGTGACCGCCGGGCTAAGCCAGCCAGATAAAATCAGCGAGGGCGTGGCGCCCCTGCGAAAGCGCGTGCAGCAGCGTCAGGCCAATGCCCGTGACGCCCAGGTTGAAGCCGAGCTGCGCCGAGGGCTGGTCGGCAAAGAAGTAGGAGCTAAAGCCCAGGTACTCCTGGGCGTGCTGGGCGCGGGTGGGCGTTTGGGCTAGCCAGTGCTGGGCCGCCGCCCCAAAGGCGGGCACCCCCGTGAGCTGGTGCAGGCTATCGTAGAGCAGGTAGGCCCCCGAGGTGCCGTAGAAGATGGAGCCATCGTGCAGGTACGTGTCGTTGAGGCTGGTGCGGTGGGTGGTGCGCTCGCCGATGGCGATGGCCTCGGCCCGGTAGGCGGCATCATCGAGCACGTCGGCGGCGCGCACCAGGGCGTGGGTGGTGCCTAGGTCGCCGTACACGAGGCACAGGTTGTTGGTGCGGTCGTTTTTGCCGCGCCACAGCGGAAAGGAGGAGAGGTGGGCATCGGGGTCGAGGCGGGTGCGCACCAAGAACTTGGCGGCGTAGTGCAGCAGCTCGGCGCACTCGGCGGCCCGGTAGCCGGTGTGGTAGAGGGCCGTGAGAAAGCTCATTATCAAGCCGCTGCCGTGCGAGAGGCCGGTGTACACGCGGGGCTCCACAATGACGTAGCACGTCCAGTAGTAGCCCGTGTGCTGGTCGCCTTCGCGCAGGGCTTGCAGGGCCTCGAGCAGGGTGTCGAGGCTCTGGCGGGCCTGGGCCGACTGGTGCACCCGCCGCACGAAGTACGTGCCGGCGCTCAGGGCACCGTTCATGCGCTCCAGGTTTTTGCGCGCCAGGAAGTAGCGCATCCGCTGGTCGAGCACCTCGTCGATTTTGCCCAGCAGCGCCGCGCCGTCCCAGTCGAGGTGGCCGGCGCGCAGCAGGTAGCACAGCAGGTTGCCCAGCTCGGCCAGCTCCTGGTAGTAGTTGCTGCCAAAGTTCGACTTATAGGTGCGGGGGTCGAGCTGGCCCAGCACCTGCTCCAGCATCTCCAGCGCCCGGTCGTAGTACTCGGGGCGGCCGGTGTGGGCGGCGTAGTGGCAGTTGAAGAGGATGGTGCTGCCCTTGCCGTGCCCCACCCCAAAGGTGGGCAGCACGGGGGCGGCCGGGCCGTTGAGCAGCGCCGCCACCTGCTCCAGCAGCGCGGTCAGGTCCGTGGTGAGGTCGGTAGCGGGGGCCAGGGGCAGTTCCAGAGTTTCCACGAGTTAGCAGGGTTGGGAGGGCGAGAGGGAGGAAAAGGCGGGGGGCTTACATGCCCAGGCGGTTCAGCTCTTCGGCGTTGGTTTTGGACTGCACCCGCTTGTTGGCCAGGTCCGTCTTGCCAAGCTTGTAGCTGAAGGAGAGGCGCACGCGGCGGGTGTCGTTGCGCAGGATGCCATCGCTCACCACCGGCGCCAGGCTGGAGGATACCCGCACGTTGGCCTGGTAGAAGAGGTCGGCCACGTCGAGCTTCACGAAGGCCCGCTTGTCCCAGAAGGATTTTTTTACCCCCGTAGACACGTAGGAGTAGGCCCCCAGGTCGAGCTGCCCGCTAAAGGAGGCCGAGTTGTAGACCCCGTAGACCTGGGCCGTCCAGCCCTTGCCCAGGGTAAAGGTGTTGTCGGTGCTGGCCGTGTAGTAGGTCTTCTGCTTGAAGTAGAGGGTGGCCTCGTCGAGCGGGCTCGGAAAGCTTAGCTGCTGGTAAAGCACGCTCAGCGTGTTGTTGGAGCTCCACCACTTGGTGGGCGTGAGCGGGGCGGTGAGGGTGGCGCTGGTCAGGTGGCGCTCCCGAAAGTTGCGCTCCGTCATCACCAGGCGCAGGGCCGCCGCGTTGTAGAGATACACCGACGAGATGGCGTTGGTAGTCTGCGTATAAGCCAGCTGCACCCCAAAGCCCTTGTAGAGGTGGTTCCAGGAAAAGCTGTGGGCGTACTCGGGGCGCAGGTAGGCGTTGCCCCGGCGGGAGGTGTAGTTATCCAGAAACAGCTCGTAGGGAATCAGGCTGCCGTACGAAGGCCGGTTGATGTTCTTGGCGTAGGCCAGCGAGGTCGAGTACTGCTCCGAGACTTTGTAGTCGGCCCGCAGGTTGGGAAACAGGTTGAAGTAGCTGGAGTCGATGCCGCTCACCACCCGGTAGCGGGTGTGCTCGGCCCGCAGGCCCACTTGCAGGGCCAGCCGGCCCACCGTGTGGTTGAGGTTGAGGTAGCCGGCGCTGATGCGCTCCTGGTAGCCCAGCTGGGTGAAGGGGCCGGTGGGCTGCTCCACCCAGGTGCCGTTGGTCAGGGTTTCGGCGAGCTGGCGGCTTTCGTTGTCGGTGCGGGTGTACTTGGCACCGGCTTCGAGGCGGGTGGCCGGGCTGAGCACCTTGGTGTAGTCGGCGGCCTCGGTGAAGATGTGGTAGGTAGACGGGGCCAGGTTGCGAAACTGGGCGCTGGTGCCCGAGGGGGCAGCCGGCGACTGCAAGAACTGGTCGAAGCTCTGCTGCTGGTCGCTCGTGTACTGGGCGTAGGTGCTGGCCAGCTGGAGGCTGGAGCCCAGGCTGTCGAGCAGGCGGCGGTAGAAGACGTTGTACGTGGTCAGGCGCACGTGCAAGTCCATGTTGTTGTGGCTGTTCGACAGGGTTTGGCCCGTCGGCTGCTCAATTTCCGTGCGCACTTGGCCGGCGCTGGCCAGGCTGGAGTTCACCACGCTCGCATCGACGCCCACCGTGTTGCGGGCATTGAGGTGGTAGTTGAGGCTACCGTTAAAGTTGCTGTTCTGAATCAGCTCGTTATCCAGGTTCACATCCTGGTGCAGCGCGCCCACCGGCGTCAGGCCCTGAAACAAGACGCGGTTCTGGTAGCCCCGCTCCAGGCTGCCCCGGCGCGTATAGCTGCCGTTGGCCGTCACGTCGAGCTTGGCCGTGCTCAGGCGCAGGCCGCCACTGAGGCCCCCGGCCGTGCGGTAGCCCTGGCTCAGGTTGCTGGCCAGGTTGGCCGTCCAGCCCAGCTCTTTGCTGCGCTTGGTATAAATCTCGATAACCCCGCCCGAAGCATCGGCATCGTACTTGGCCGAGGGGTTGCTAATCAGCTCAATGCGCTCAATCTGGTCGCCCGGAATGCTGGCGAGCACCGTTTCCAGGTTAGCCCCCGGCAGGCGCTTGCCATTGAGCAGGATGAGCACGTTGCTCTTGCCCCGAAACGTGAGACGCCCGTCGATGAGCTGCACCGTGGGGGCCATCGCCAGGATGTTGTAGGCATCATTGCCGGCGGCCAGCACGCTGCCGGCAACGTTGAGGGTAACGCGGTCGAGCTTTTGCTCAATCAGGGGGCGGCGGCCGGTTACCACCACCTCGGCCAGCTTTTGCGCGGCCGGGGCCAGGGCCAGCGGCCCCAGGTCCAGGGCGGGCTTGCCGGCCGCCAGCGGCAGCGGCTGGCCATAGGTGGCATAGCCCACCATCAGCACGCTCAGCTGGTAGCTGCCCGGTGCCAGGCCCTTGAGCGTGAAGCGGCCTGCCTCGTCGGCCAGGGCCGACTGCACCACCTGCCCCTCCGGGCCACCGGCCCGCAGCACCACCGTGGCGAAGCTCAGGGCATCCTGCTTTTCCTGGCCGAGCACACGGCCCGTTACCACGGCCTGCGCCAACGCGTGCCCGTGCCCGGCTAGCAGCACGCCCGTCAGCAGTACAAGGGGCCGCAGGGAGGAGGAGAAAAAGTTTTTCATAATGATTTTAGGATATGAATTTTTGAATTTTACATTCCAAACGGGTACTGGTGGCGGCCGGGCAGGCCCGGGCAGTTACTGAAAAAGGCTCTGAAGCATGGGCCGGCGGGTACCGCGCAGCAGCAGGGTGCCATCGACCTCGGTGACGGAGGCCAGCTCCTTGGTCAGCAGCAGGTTGGAGAGGCTGTCTAGCTGGCCCACGTAGGCTACCTGGCCGTGGCGCACGATGGGGTTGAGGTAGCCCAGGCGCCCTTGCAGCACCAGGGCACCCTCGGGGCGGTCGCCCAGGGCCACCTGAATGGGGAGCGTAGGGCGGCGCGCCAGGCTACCGGCCCGGCCCAGCTCTACCTTGCCGCTGAAGCGGTAGGTATTGCGCAGCGGCAGCAGCACGCCCAGGGTATCGCCGGGGCTGAGTGGCCCCGCCGCCGGCCCGGCCAGCAGCAAGGTGCCCGCAAAGGGTGCCCGCACGCGGCCCACGGTGTCGGGGCCGGCCCCGAGCAGCAGCTGGCCGCGCGCCACGCGCTGCCCCGAGGCTACCACCGGCCGGATGGGGCCAGCGGCCTGGGTAAGATAAAAAGGCTTGGTGGTGCCGCTCAGGCGCACGGGCGAGCTCCCCGGCTCGGGCAGCCGAATGACGGTGCCCAGGGCAATGAAGCCCAAGAAAACGACCAGCAGCAGCCCCCCGCCGGTGCGGATAATCCACCGGGGCGGCGTGCCGATGATTTCGGTGATTTCGGCGGAGTAAACGGGGCGGTTTTCCATGACGAGGGGGGGCGGCTGGGCGTTAGTAGGCGGCTACTAGCTCCGGCGTCCGCTGCTTGAGGCGGGCGGCCTGCGAGGTGTAGTGCTTGGCGAGGTAGTGGTACACCACCAGCTCGTGCAAGCGCTGATTGGCAATGAAAATGCGGTTTAAAAACATGTGCAGGTAGCTGGGCAGCAGGCCGCGCAGGGTAGCCGGCAGGCTGCGGGCACCGGCGTGCTGGCCCCAGGTAGCCCCGAGCGCCTGGTAGGCGGCCCGCACCCCGGCCGAGCGCTGCGCGAAGAGGGCCACGGCATCCTGGATGTAGGGCGTATCGTTGGCCGGGTCCAGGAAGCTCGTGAGCGTGCGGCTCACCTCGCGGTACTTGTCGTTGAGCTGGCGCGTGAGCTGGGCATCCCCGTTAAACTCCTGGAAGAACGCTTGCTGCACCTGCTGGGCCACGAGCAGCTTCTCGGCCAGCGACAGGCCAAAATCGCTCAGCAGCTGGTCGGCCCCGCGCACGGCAAACAGCCAGCGGTAGCGCTCGCCCTCGTCGCCCTCGATGAGGGCCAGGAAGCCCGCCACCGCCCGGCTGTCGTGGTAGAACAGGCTTTCGCTAAACTCCATCGTGGCCGCCCCGTAGCGCTCGATTTCGCGGTGGTAGGTGTCGTACTGGATGGCGCGCACCACCCGGCTGGCTTGCAGCCCGGCCAGCGCCTGGTGCAGGCGGCTGATGATGGCGGCCAGCTGGCTGGGCGCGGCATCGTGCAGCAGGCGCAGGCGCAGGTGGTTGTGGGGGTCGTTGTAGCGCAGGAAAAACCACTGCTTCACCTGGCCTTCGGCTTGCAGGGCTTGCAGGCAGGGCAACAGGTACTCGCTCAGAATCTTATCGGCCCAGCGGGCGCCGCAGTACACCTTCAGGTACGTCCACTCGCTGCCCAGGGCAAACGAGCGGCGCAGCGGGGCGGCGGCGGGCACGGCCAGGGCGGGCCGCGCCGCCACGGGGCGGGGGCAGGCAAAGGGAATGATGACTTCGTTGACGTAGCTGCCCGCCGCCCCGTCGTGGACTAGCTGCGCATCGGGGTGATGCACGAACTCGACCAGCTTCACGGGGCCTTTGCGCAACTGGCGGGCCAGCAGCTCCATCGCCAGCGGGCTGGCAAAGTCCAGCAGCAGCTCGTTGTCGTAGTCGGCCAGCAGCACCTGCTGGGGCAGCTGATAGGTCTGCCGGAAGGCGGCCAGCTGCGCGGGCGTTTGCACGGCGGCGGCCTCGGCGTAGGTGCTGGCGGGCAGGTACCAGCGGGCGCGGCTCACGAGGATGTGCTTGTACTCGACGCGTGGCAGGTAGGGCTGCTGCCCCAGCACGTCCCAGTCCCAGAGGATGGTAAACGGGTTTTGCTGGCCTTGCAGGTCGCACAAAAACTTGTAGACGGACAGCCCCTGGCTGTAATTGTGGGCGGTGGTGAGGCGCGGCAGCACCACTTTGTTGAGGCGCTTGGAGCGCAGCACTACCCGGCCCTGCCGCACCGACACCAGCAGGTCGGCGGCGGGCAGCTGCCGGTCGGCGGGCACCGAAGCCTGGCCCAGGAAGGGAATCTCGTAGTCGCGCAGCTGGGTGCGCTGCACCACGTTGCCGATGTGGGCATTGGGCAGGTGCACGATTTCGGCCAGCAGGGCATCGCCGCAGGCGGCTTGCTCGTGCTGCCCGCAGGCGGCCAGCTTGGCGGCCAGCGCGGGCTCGGCGTGGGCAAAGCGGGCCAGCAGCGACATGGCACCCGGGCCGCTGCACGACATGAGGTGAAACTGGAAGTCGCCGGCATCGAGGGCCTGCGGCGAGGCGGCCAGCAGGCTGCCAATGGCAAAGAGCGTGGTGGGCAGCTGCACCGGCTGGTCGCTGGCCTGCGTAAGCTCGGCCAGGTCCTCGTCGGTAATCGTCACCGTGGTCAGGCCCTGTTGCTGGCTGTGCTGAAACTTGCGGAATATGAGCTGGCGGTAGGCCGACCACGCCAGCTTGCGGGTGCTGGCCTTGCCGGGCACGCGCACATCATCCACGAAGGGGGTGTGGTGCACTTTGGCCCCGGTGGCCAGGCCGTAGCCCAGGCCGGCTTCGCTGTCGAGGGCTTCGAGCAGCGGAATTTCCTGCTCCTCGTAGCGCTCGGCAAAGTGCTTGATGAAGCTTTGCAGGTCGGAGGGCAGCGCTTCTTTGAAGAGGGCCGTCAGGGCGCTCAAGTCTTGGCTAAGGTGGCCCACGGCCGCCTCACTGAGCGTATTGTGCGCCATATTCAGGCGCAAGTCCGTTTGAATCAGGTCTTTGCTGGTAGCCGCCGGAAACGACTGCCGGATAATGTCTTCTACTGCCTGGTAGGTGGGCACGCCCGGGGCCTCGGCGCGCAGCAGGCCCTGAATGCCTTGCAGCTGCGCCAGGCTGGGGTGCGTGGGGCCGATGGCGGCCACTTTCTCCACGAGGTAGTCATAAAACTCGGTGCCCGTGAGCGTGGGCTCCAGCTCCGAGAGCAGCACCTGCGACTCGATGAGCTGGCTCAGAAACGTGTGGGCAGCGGCCTCGGGCACCTCGGCGCGGGCTAGCAGGGCCAGCAGCTGCGCGTAGGTGACGCCAGTGGCGGCGGCGGCCAGCACCTGCTCCACGTAGGCCGTAGCCTTGATGGAAACCAGGTAGTAGTAGCGGCGCTTGTTGCGGACGCGGTACTCGTAGTAGCGGTACGCATCCTGGGTTTTGTACAAGCTGTTGTTGACGAAGAACGTCAGCTTGGCGCGCAGCTCCGGGTCGGCCACCACTTGGTTGCTCAGCTCGGCAATGTAGTTCATGTCCAGGCGCACGTGCTTGTGCTGGCGCTGGGCGGGGGGGGCAAGTTGCAGCTGCGTGGCGCCCGCCGCAATGCGGCCCGTGCTAAACCCGGCAAACATGCCGTAGGGCGTGCAGCGGCTGCTCATGCGCAGCCAGTATTTATAGAGCGTAAGTACTAGTTTTTTATCCTCCGGCTGGCTGCTGCTCACGGGCCGGGCCAGCCACTTGCGCATTTCCTGGTACAGCTCGGGGCTGACGAGGTAAATCGCCTCCTGCGCATCCGGGGCCTGGTAGCGGGCGTGCAGCGCGGCGGCCATCTCCTCATAGGTGGGGCAGGTGGCGTGCAGGGCATGCAGGTCGCTGAGGGGAAGAACGGGCAGCCGCAGCAAATAAAAATCAAAGGGTTTAAGCTCGTTCGACATGATTCGTACTGCGATAAGGCGCTGCGTATAAGGATAAAAGCTGCCCGTAGCGGGGCCGCGCTTAGGTAGTGGCCTCTTCGGCTGCGTTGCCGTGGTCGGTCAAGCCGGTGCCGTGGCAGGTGGCGAAAATGCACGAGCCCTCGGCCCCAGCGGCCGCCCCGCCCTCAATGGCTTGCAGCTCCTCTTCACTCAGGGTAGCGATGGTTTCCTTGCTGATTTCCAGCGGGCGGGTAGTCGAGAGCTTTTTCATGGTTGGAAAAGGAGGTAGCAATGGGGGTAGGGAAAGTTGTTGCGGCGGGGCGGGCGCTAGCGCGCGGCCTCGGTGGCCTCGTCCTGCTGCTGGGTAGAGCAGGTAGTGGCCCAGCAAGAGGTTTGGAGCCCGGCGGCCGCCCCGCCCTCAATGGCTTGCAGCTGCTCGGGGGTAAGGCTGGCAATGGTTTCCTTGCCGATTTCCAGCGGCTCGGTAGTAAGTAGCTTGTTCATCGCGAAAAGAGTGGAAAAGTGCGGGGACGGCTAAGGGCCGGGTAGCCCGGGGCTAGCTTTCGGCGGCCTCGCTGCTCACGGGGCCGTTGCAGGTGAGGTAGTAGCACGAGATTTGGGCACCGGCGGCGGCCCCGCCCTCTATCTGCTGGAGCTGCTCTTCGGTCAGGTTAGCCACGGTCTCTTTGCCGAGGTCGAGCTGCTGGCTCAGGTCGTGCTGGGTGGCAATGACTACTTTTTTCATCTGGAAAAGGAGGGGGGTTAAGAACTGGGAAAGCGCGCGGCGGAGCCTGGCTTTAGGCGGCATCGCTGGCCGGTGGATAGCCGTTGCACGTCATGTTGAAGCACGAGGTCTCGATGCCGGCGGCGGCCGCGCCGCCTTCTATCTGCTGGAGCTGCTCTTCGGTTAGGTTGGCCACGGTTTCTTTGCCGAGGTCAAGCTGCTGGCTCAGGGCGTGCTGGGTGGCAATGACTACTTTTTTCATCTGGAAAAGGAGGCGGCTAAGGGGAGTATTTGCCGGCCGGGCAGCCGGGTTTGGTTGCGGGGCCGGCGGCTACTCCGCGCTGGCAGTTTGCTCGGTCACGCCGGCGTGGCACGAAAAGGAGCCCCAGCACGACATACCGCAATCGGTGGCCGTGGCGGCCACCCCGCCTTCAATCTCGCGCAGCTGCTCAGCCGTCAGGTTCGCAATGGTTTCCTTGTTGATTTCTGGCTGGTCGGCAAGTAGTATTTTTTTCATTTTTATTGTCTGTTTTTTATTATTAAACTACCTGTATTTCAGCCTCTATTGTAGAAAGCCGAGCGGCCAGCGCCCAGCTTTCTACAATAAGACTGGCTATGGGCTAGCTAGCTTCCTGGGCAACGTGGCCGTTGCAGGAGGTCGACCAGCACGAGGTAGCATCAGCGGCGGCAGCGCCACCTTCGATTTCCTGCAATTGCTCTTCGGTCAGGTTGGCTACGATTTCTTTACCGAGGTCAAGTTGGTCGGCGATAGCTACTTTTTTCATCTGGGGTAAGGGGAAAAGGGTTGGGGAAAAAAAAGGGCCGGGATTGCTCCCGAGGCGGGCAAGCTTAGTTAGCTTCCTGGGCTACGTGGCCGTTGCAGGAGGTCGACCAGCACGAGGTGGCATCAGCGGCGGCGGCACCACCTTCGATTTCCTGCAATTGCTCTTCGGTCAGGTTGGCTACGATTTCTTTACCGAGGTCAAGTTGGTCGGCGATAG